>Ga0247843_1005736_pt1 | contig 16949 bp, 17 predicted proteins | sample LaCruzMarch2017__FD_192420 | JGI IMG/M metagenome (GOLD analysis project Ga0247843, IMG submission 192420) | Freshwater microbial communities from meromictic Lake La Cruz, Castile-La Mancha, Spain - LaCruzMarch2017_8m | ecosystem: Environmental > Aquatic > Freshwater > Lake | place: Spain... | reverse complement strand
AGACATTTCTAATATTTATCCTGACACATAAACATATTTTTGGGGGGTAAACCTAAGGGTATTTTTTACTAATGTATAAGTGATACCCCCAATGCTACTTACAAATATACATAACTGCCTATATTAAACAAACATGCCTTTAAACCTGATGTTAGCTTATGGAAACAAACAATTATACTTACATCTGAGTCAAGGTTTATACAACTTGTCCAACTTCGTGAGAATGGTCATCAAAACAGCCGGACGTTTGACCTGCTAAATTGCAATTAAGAGGTCTAAAACCGCTACTAACACAATTGTAGATAGGAACTGCTGCACAACCTGCAACATCAACAAGAGGAAGTTCTCTAGCATCCTCTTCAACAAGGTTTGCATCATGTATACCTTTTAGCAGACCAATCACAGTGCCTAATGCAGTTAAAAAGACTAGTGCTTTTTTTTGAATTTCAGAACTGACTCCTTTCATGTTAGAAATTGCTAAACCAGCTCCTAATCCTATCCCAACTCCTATTGCTAAACCTTCCGCAATTGCAGCAGTTTTTTTTGCATTACTATTTTTCATATAAACTCTCGATATTTTAGTTATTGTAGGAACTTAAACTTATAAGTATCCGAAGCTAAAACTAAGGGTTTGTATGATTGAAAGATACTGGTAAAAATTACCTAAGTATATTAATTAGGCAGAACTAAGATTAATATGAGATTGCTCTGTGAAGACATAAGCAAAAGAGATAAGTTGGAGGCCAGGGCCGGAATCGAACCGGCGATAGAGGATTTGCAGTCCACGGCATTACCATTTTGCTACCTAGCCAATAGTCTGAATTATATGGATTTTCTAGCAAAAGGCAAGTTTTAAAAAACGTCATTCAGAGCCGCCCCGTAGTGGGCGGCGTGGAATCCATATTAACATTTATGGCAAAGCCATTCAAAATGGTACTTTTTTAGAAACTAATTAGGAATAATTCTTCGAATTATAAATTATTGGCTGGATTCCACGCGAGCCACTAAGGGCTCGCTCTGAATGACGGGTTCTTGTTCAACTCGTAATTGTTTTGTGGCTTGTCATTTTAAAGCGAGCTATCAAACTCATTTAGTAACTCATCCTCCATCTTACGTATACCTACAGCTGGCGGGATAAAATTATTAGTCATCATCACGAAAGCTAATGGTTCATTCGGGTAATCTAAATATCCACATAAGCAACTAATTCCACTTAAGGTTCCTGTTTTAGCTTTTAAAAGTTAATCTATAAGGTTTCCGAGCAGAAGCGGAAGCGTTTAAAAGTAAAATGGCCATAAAAATAATTTGTCTCATAGATATATCTAAAAAGTTTCTATTTAATTGATTAAATGATATATTAAAAACATTTTATATCAAATAAGATCGGTAGATAGTGAAGAACCAAGATAATTATACTTTTTTTGGAGCAAGAAAAGTTGCGCAAAGCGTAAAAACACAATTAGTTGATTCATTATTTTCAGGCGTAGCTGGTAATTATGACCTAATGAACGACCTTATGAGCGGTGGCATTCATAGATTATGGAAGGATGATTTTTGTAAATTATTAGATAACCCAAATGCTAAACTATTGGATGTTGCTGGTGGCACTTGCGACATTACAAAAAGATTCTTCAAGTTTTCGAAAAGGAGCGGCTCTAATCCAGATATAACAGTATTTGATCTTAACATAGATATGCTATCACTCGGAGCTGATAAACTTACAAATGAAGCTATTCTTGGAGTGAATTTTGTGAATGGCTCAGCTGAAAATCTTCCATTTGCAGATGAGACTTTCGACTATTACACAGTATCTTTTGGTATTAGAAACTTCACAGATATTATGGCCGCTTTAAAAGAAGCAAAAAGAGTTCTTAAAAAAGGCGGAAAGTTTTTGTGCCTTGAATTCTCAAAACCAGAAAATATGATTTTGAACAAGATGTATGACGTATACTCAAAATTTGTAATACCAAATCTTGGCAGTGCTTTTGGTGATAGAGAAGCTTATGAATATTTAGTTGAGAGTATTAAAAAATTTCCTAGCCAAGATGAGTTTGCTAAAATGATAAAAGAATCTGGATTTTTAGACGTAGCTTACAGGAATCTTTCAGGTGGGATAGTGGCAATCCACACAGGTTATAAAAAATGAAGTATATTTTTGACCTTATATCATTAATAAGATTCACAAGAAAATCTTCTTCTTTGGGACTTTTATTTCTTGCAGCAAGAAAATCTAATATAAAATTTATTTATCTAATAAGTTTTATATTCGCGCCCTTTGTTTCCCTGTTTTATTTTATAAACCCAAAGATGGAAATTAACTTAGGAGACGGTCTTAAAAAACTAGGACCTATTTTCATAAAATTTGGGCAAGGATTATCTTCAAGACCTGATATAATAGGGGAAGATATAGCAAATACTTTAGCTCATTTGCAAGACAAGCTAGAACCATTTTCAAGCAAAATAGCTAGGCAAATTATTGAACAAGAACTCAATCAGAAACTTGAAAATGTTTTTGAAACTTTCTCAGATAAACCAATAGCGGCAGCATCCGTTGCGCAGGTTCACAAAGCAACAATGCTAGATGGCAAAAAAGTTGCTGTAAAAATCCTCCGACCAAATATCTCTAAAATATACAAACAGGATATCCAGCTTCTTTATAGCATTGCGAGAATCTGCAATTCTCTATTTCTAAATGCTAAAAAAGTAAAGCTCAAAGAGGCGGTTGCCATCTTTGAAAAAACAATGAAGTTTGAGCTAGACTTGAAAAATGAAGCAGCTGCATGTTCTGAAATGTATGATAATGCACTCAAGGACTCTGACGTAATTATCCCAGAAGTTAACTGGGAATATTCTACTTCTAAAGTTTTGGTTTTAGAGTGGCTAGATGGATTTTCAATTTATGATGATACAAAGATTGAAAAATATGGAATAGATAAAGAAGAACTTACAAAAAAACTTGCCATAATCTTTTTAAACCAAGCTTTTAGGGATGGATATTTTCATGCAGATCTACATCCTGGTAATATTTTTGTACAAAAGAGTGGGAAAATTGCCTTGGTTGATTTCGGAATAGTTGGCAGATTATCTGACAGAGACCGTTTTTCAATGGCTGAAGTTTTACATAGTTTTATCAATAGAGACTATAAAAGAGTAGCCGAAATCCACGTTGAAATTGGTTTTGTTCCAAAAGATACAAATATTATGGATTTTGCTCTTGCTTGTAGGGCAGCGGCTGAACCAATTATTGGCAAGCCAATAAATAAAGTTTCTATAGGACATTTGCTTGAAAGTCTTTTTAGAATTGTTTCTGATTTTGGAATGGAAACCCAGCCTCAATTAATTTTACTGCAAAAGACAATAATACTCGTAGAAGGAATTGGGCAAATGCTTGACCCAAATGTAAATATCTGGAAGTTATCTGAGCCTTGGATGAAAAAATGGGCAACCAAAAATATTACTTTAGATGCCAAAATCTACAGGCTTGTTAAAAAAATTATAAGAGACTATGCTTTCCTAATTAAGAACTAAAGGAACATAAATAAAAAAGCAGACTTATTAATTGTAAAAGATGTAATACAACATTGGCCGAATGAAGAAATTCAGTATTTTATTGAAAAAATAGTGCCAAACTATAAGTATGCTTTAATAACAAATAATTATGAATCAAAAAGCGAGAATAATTATAATATTAAGTTTGGTGATTTTAAAGGAATAGACTTAACAGCAGAACCATTTTCTATGAAAAATATCAAAGAAGTTCTATTGTATCAAGGCGGTAGAGTAAAGAAGTCATATCTATATACCAATCCTAACTTAGGTATCGATAATTAGAGTGAGTTATAGTTACAACATGTTTTAAAATTCCTGTAAAATCAAATTGAAACTTGCTCATTTTATATATTTTTGTAAAATCAATTTCTACATGACTTGAGATACCAGAACCAATGGGAATATTAGGAAGAATCTATAACGGAATTCAGATTTTAGGAAACGCAATTTTGGCAGTTTTTGAGGATCTTATAAACGATTTGCTTACTATTATAAAGATATTAGGATTCTTTGGGATAATAGTCGTTCTAAGCTTTTTAGTATCATATTTTATATATGACATCGTAACATATCTATCACCATTTCAAACTTTTTCTATTGGAGCAGGTTTTGTCTTGTTAGCTTTAATAGCTCTTAGGTAAATCTTGTAGGGCTTTTCTGTTGCCAGGCAAGCCCCCAGCCCCTAAGCTATTACTGCGATTAAGCAGCAACAGCTACGCGTGTGAAGTTATCATTTGCGTTTACTTTAATTTGATCCACAACCCGAAGGTTCAGAGGTATCATCCTGAGCAAAAGCTAAATCTTTATTAAGCACGTCGATCCTGTTTCGTCCCCATAATGATTCTTTTGGGTGATTTTGTCGTCAAAACTTAACTTGCGATTAAATCACTCAAAAACAACGCTATACTCTATGTTATAGTTCTTAGTATTTTAGTGGCGTTTGGTGCTAGGCGCGAAGTTGCGACGCCTAGTTAACCTAGGTGAGCAACAAGCAACAACGCAACAAATGCTAATAAAATAACTAAGTGGTGGAGACGCCGGGTACCGCCCCCGGGTCCGCAACTTCTATTCTAAGTAACTATTTATTGCCATATCTCTTACGAGCATCTATTATTATAACAAAAATATATATTTTATGCAAATGCTGATTATTGGTAAAAACGGACAGGTAGCGACTCATCTTGCAAAGCAAGCTTCGGGGCGCAATATAGTTCAAGTAGGGTCTGATCAAATTAATCTGGAAGATAATTCATCAATTATTTCTAGCTTAGAGAATTTTGAAAAAAACTCCTCAGCTAACACTCCTAAAATAATAATAAATGCAGGCGCCTATACAAATGTAGAGCTTGCTGAAAGCGAATTTAAAAAAGCTTATCAGATAAATAGCAATGCCCTTGAAACAATATCAGGCTTTGCAAAGAAAAATGGCTACTTGCTGGTTAATTATTCAACAGATTATGTTTTTGATGGCAATAAAATAGGCGAATATTCGGAAGATGATGATACAAATCCTATAAATAAATATGGTTTGTCCAAGCTTGTTGGTGAAAATAATATTAGAAAATCTGGATGTAATTATTTAATTCTGCGAACGAGTTGGGTTTTTTCATCTGTTGGAATAAATTTTGTAAAAAAAATGTCCGAGCTTTTACAAAGCCGTGATGAGCTAAAAGTAATAAACGATCAAATAGGTAGACCAACTTATGCAGGTTTTATAGCAGATATTACCTATAAGCTTATTGATCATTATAACGGTAAAAAACCAAAGGAAATTATAAATATATGCCAGCCTAAGACTACAAGTTGGTATGGTCTTGCGAGCGAAGTTAGAAATATACTGCTAGCAAAAAACCTAAAAGCAGCAAATATTTTGCCAATTAAAAGTAGCGAATATTCTCAAAAAGCAATTCGTCCTAATAACTCAACACTTTCTATAAAAAAACTAGAGATGATTCTTGAGGGATATTCAGTACCAAGTTGGAATATTGGCGTATTGGAGTCCTTAAACGAACTATATGGAAATTAAATTACCAAATTTAGTGCTAGAATGGCTTGAGAGCATAAAGGTTCAATATAGCTCAGATCATACCTATATTTCATATAGAAACGACATAGAATCTTACATAGAATTCCTAACTTCCTATAACTCAGAAATCCCCGTTCAAGATGCAATTACTCAGGCTGATATAAGAACCCTAAGAAGCTTTTTGGCAAGCCTTAAAGCCAAAAATTATAGCGCATCTACAATTGCTAGAAAACTTGCCGCTATTAAAAATTTCTACAAATTTCTAATAAGAAAAAAATATAATATCGACCAAAGTATTTTTGCTCTAAAGTCTCCTAAAAAGCCAAAATCCTTACCAAAGTCTCTAACCAAAGAACAAACTATGGTTTCAATTGAGGAAATAGGAGACGATGAACATTGGGTAGAACTTCGTAACAAGGCAATACTATTGTTACTTTATGGTTCAGGTCTTCGTATAAGCGAAGCATTTTCAATTACAAAAAATCATCTAAATAGCGAAGTTATTAGAATTAAAGGAAAGGGTGATAAAGAAAGGATCGTACCATGGCTTGAGATTACAAAAAAAGCAGTACAAGAGTATCTAGATAATGTGCCTTATATCCTAGAAAACGATCAGCCAATATTCTTTGGCAAAAGAGGCAAAACCCTAATAAAAAGCGAAGTAGGTAGAATTCTTGTTAATTTACGTAGAAGGCTTAATTTGCCAGAGCATCTAACGCCACATGCTTTTAGGCATAGTTTTGCAACTCATCTTTTAGAAAACGGCGCAGATCTTCGGGTAATTCAAGAACTTCTGGGACATTCCAGCTTGTCTACAACGCAAGTTTATACAAAAACAAATATACAGCACCTAAAAAAAGCTCACTCAAATGCTTTTGAGGATTGATTCATACGAGAAAACATATCCTTCACTATATGTTCAATATAACTATACTCCAATTCAAAAAAACCAAATTCAGAATAAAGTTCTTTAAGTAAACGCATGGCTATTTCAGCAAGCGGTTCATAAAATGGCTCATTAATCTCATTTAATAAAAATTCTGTCGACATTGTAATTGAATCTCTTTGAGCTACTTTCCCCTTATCAAGAAGTGGGCGCAATGGATCAGATAAATTAGCAATTGTTCGTCCTTGCAATCCTTTGTACTCAAGATTAAATGTAATTTTATTAGATGGATTTATTTTTAAGTTTTGAGCAAATCTAATAGCATAAAAAATAACCTCTACAGCTTCTCGAACGGGACTATACAAATCAAAAACTTCTTTTGGTTTGCATATATCATCCTCTTTGTAACCTCGTTGTAAGTAAAAAAACCCATCTTTGGAAGCTCTCCAAAAATCTGTTGTTAGATAACTTCTATCAAAATGATTTTCTTTGGCAAGCCAGCATTCTACTATATTTTTTTCAGGCGAGTAGGGCTTTATATCCTCACTACGAGGAATCCAGAATGGCGACCAACCTGATAATTTAACGCTAGCAGTTTTTACTAATAATTCATTGAAATCTTCGTAGCTAATATCAAAACTAGGTTTTTCAATTTGAAATGAATAGGATTTATGTCCATAATAATGCTTTGCAGGATCATTATTATCCAAATGTTTTGTAAGTTCAAACCACTTAAGAGCAGCATCTCTTGCAAAAATTTCTAGATGGTTTTTAGGCTTATGTTTTGCAACCAGTCCTACTACGTTTAAGATATCCAAAACTTTTTGCAGAGAAATTGTGGTTTCTGCTTTTTCAAAAGAGATCATTGTAGGTATGCTAACACCAGCAAGAGCAGCATGATGCTTTTGTGTTATTCTAGCTTCTTTCCGCTTGATAAGAGCATCATCAACCAGAGCTTCCCAATCTAACTTGCTAATTATTCCAGAATTCTTAGACATGCACTATCTACTATCTCTTTATATCTATTGTTAAAACTGTCAGGTTCTTCAGCTGGATGTACTGTCAGATGCTTTTTAATGCCTTCTTTAAATTTAGCAAAGGTAGCTTCTATTGCAGATTTTTTAAGCCCGATTTTAATGCCGAAATCTGTCAAAATCTTGCCATCAATTTTATCATGATATAGTTTTTCACCGTTCATATAGAGAGCTAATACCCTATCGTACTCTGGATAAACCAATGTATTTACAAGATCATAACTTGGCGAAAGCCTCATGCCACTCTCTGTTTCAAGAAGAGCGAAGTTTTTGAGATGGGCATCGCAATTGCCTATTATTATAGAAAAAACTAATTGCTTGAAGTATAGGTCAAGATCTACTTGCGGAAGGCTTGAATATTTTAGGATTGCTTCTGCAATTTCTTCGTACGAACCATTATACTTATCTTCAACAGATTTGTTTAGTATTTGAGCGAACTCTTCCATCCTAAGTTTCTTGCCGTTTTTTCTGTCGAAACGCTCTATAAGAACCGCTCTTTCTCTTAATAAATCAGCAACTTCGAATTTGGTAACATTTTCTTTGCCAAGTATCTTTTGAGCAAGCATTAGAGATTTTATTTCATTTACAACGAGAGTATTTATTCTTTGGCTATCAAATTTAGCAATATATGTTGCTGATTTTCCATCTATAGAAGGATAAAACTCATTATTTTCTTTGTAGGCAAGTAGCTTTTTTTGAACTCCTGAGATAGTTTTATGAGATTGTATACTTAAATATTCTTCGTTCCATTTTTGCTCATTAGTATAAATAGTGGACTCATCAATAATTCCTACTGCCCCTATACAATCTTTGCCAAAACGTAATAATAGGTCAAATCTATACTCCTCCCTTATTCCGCTAACTTTTGCTTGACCTTCACGAAGCCACCCTTCTGACAGAAGATTTTCAAAAAATGGATGAAGCCCATTTTGCCATTCGGTTCGCCTTACATTTATAGGGAAGTTAGTAGATATTGAAGTCTCTAGCCAGCTATCATCATAAGTAAAGCAAGTGCCATTATTCGGCATTTGCTCAAATATTCCAACTCTTTGATCTTTAAAAGTAACTATTCCTTTTTTGCGCATAAGTCATAATATTAAATTATAACTTAGTTTATACTAGATTTGCGCCTAGGTCAAAGCAAAAATGAATTTACAGCTTAGTTTTATATGTGAACTGTTATATAAATAAATTATAACTTATATTTGACTGGATTAGCATAGGTTTCAAGCTAATAAATAAACTATAGATTATATTTTCCCGAAGAATCCGATAAAACTAAACCAAACCTTATCTTTTCATCTCTGGATTGTCTACTTTTTCCATATCCTCTGTAAGAAGAGGAGCTTTTTTCTTAGGTTTAAGACCATATTCAACAACATGTTCATAGCCACTTCCACTATCTAGCAACTTATGACCAACTTTGTGGATGGCTTCTTTATCTTCTTGAGAAAACCTATTTAATACGGTATCGGTAATATCATACAGAAACTGCCAGGATAGCTCTATTTTCTCATCTTTTGTAAGAGGATTTGGATCTTTAAACTTATCATCATAATTTTTTTGAGCAGTTCCATCTCCTTTTTTTATGTAACTTGCGTTACTTGAAGAGCCACCTCCAATAGGAAGTTTTTTTATTGTTTTAATAACAATGTATAGGCAAATGAATGCTCCAAAAAGATACATGTAAAAGGAAGAGTCAAGATTCATTATTTACCGCATAAAAAATATATATAGTCTGATTATTAATTAATTCAGCGCTCTTGTATAGTAAACTTGATGAACTTTGTATAATTTAGCCAAGAGTCTGTGGGTAAAAAGCTTCAATTTCCTTGCTAAAAGTGTAAATAGCTATAATATTTACAATCGATCAAAAAACAATTTTCTTCAAATGAGCTTTTTCAGTAGAATAAAATCAGCGTTAACAAAAACCTCTGCTAGTCTTTCTAAGATAGGGGAAATCTTCACCAAAAAAGGAATAAACTCAGAAACTATAGATGAATTTGAGGAAATATTGCTTTCGGCAGATTTTGGAATTCAGACGACAGAAAAAGTAATAAATCAAATCAGAGCCGAAAAGTTTTTAAAAGAAGATGGCGAAGATGAATTTAAAGAACGACTAGCAAATATATTAACAAACCTATTAGAAAAAGCTGAAAAGCCATTAGATATAAATAGAGGCAAACTTAATATAATTCTTTTTTGCGGTGTTAATGGCAATGGTAAAACAACTACGATAGGAAAGCTTGCAAACCTATATAAAAATCAAGGCTTAAAAGTTGTTGTAGCAGCATGCGATACTTTTAGATCAGCTGCGGTAGATCAACTAAAAGTTTGGGCAGAAAGGTCAAACAGCTACATAGTAACAGGTGAGCACGAAGCTGACCCAGCCAGCGTAGCTCATAAAGCACTTGAGGAAGCATCAAAAATAAATGCCGATATTTTAATAATCGACACTGCAGGAAGGCTTCATAACCAACAAAACCTAATGGATGAACTAGCAAAAATACTCAAAGTTATAAAGAAGGTCGATAGTTCAGCCCCTCACCATACAATCCTAACCCTTGATGCAACAACAGGGCAAAATGCCTTCACGCAAGTTGAAAAATTCAAAGAAGTAGCGATCGTTTCAGGGATAATTTTTACAAAATTAGATGGAACAGCAAAAGGCGGTGCGATAGTAGGTATAGTTGATAAGTTTAATCTCCCAGTTCATTACTTATCGGTTGGTGAAAAAATTGACGATATTATAGAATTTAATTCAAAATCATTTAGCGAGGCACTTGTATCATGAAAAAAATAATAGCAATTTTACTTCTATGTTTAAACTCACCTTGCTTTGCAAATAACAAACCTAAAATTCTTGTGTCAATACCTCCTGTAGCAAGCCTTGTTAAAATGGCCGTGGGTGATTTAGCCGATGTAGAAATTATACAAAAATCATCAACTTGCCCTCACCATTCTCATATAAAACCAAGCGAAGTTTTTGCTATAAAAAATGCTGATTATATAGTTTTTATTGATGAAAAATTTGAATCTTCACTAGCTAAATATACTAAAGATTCAAAAGCTTATAAAATAAATATATCTAATTTTGAAAAGCTTAGGCTTGAAAATAATAATTTCCATATTTGGGTAGATTTATCAAATGCCAAAATAATCCTTTTTAATATAAAAGAAATTATGACCAAAAATGGCTTCAATAAGAAAGCTTTAGAAGTTAATTACGAAATGGCAATTAAGAAAATAAATGACATAGGTCCACTAAAAGAAAAAACAGAGTCTATGTTTATAGGCGAGAGCCTATATTATCTATATCCTAAAGGTAAAATGGATTATTTCGAGATAAGCACTAATCCCAGCGTTAAAAGACTTCTAGAGTTAAAAGAGCATACTAAAAAGCATAAAAAACTTTGTATATTTCACGACGAAACCATAAAACAAAATACTATTAGAAATTTTTATGAAGGCAAAATTATACAAATTGATGTAGAAAATTGGCACACAAATACCAACCTTACAAATTTATACCTAAACTATATCAAAGAGATCTATATTAAACTTGATTTGTGTTAATGTTACTATTGGGCATAAAAAAACAAGGCTCATTCCAATCAAAAACTAGCATAACAAATAGCTCTAGGTTTATAATGGATCTATCCACATAGGTATGAGTCATGAATTTAAGATATTTATTAGCAGTAATAATTCTAGTTATTTCACAAAGTGCTTATTCAAGTAACTCTAATACAAATATCCCCCCTCAGAACCAAACAAATTCATCAGGTTCATGCGAAGTTTCAGATTCTAAAGCTACCTTAATTAGCGGATGGTCTGACTGGGCACCTTATGAATTCGAAAAATCAGCATTATCAGGAGTCGAGGTAACAGGTTTGGATATTGAGCTTGTTAGATTAATAACTAATAGTCTAGGCTCTGATATTAAGTTTGAAAAAGACTCTTGGACTCAGATAGTTGAAGATATCAAAACTGGTAAAAAAGATATAACCACAGGTGCCACTTTTTCAAAAGAACGAAACAAATTTGCATATTTTTCAACCCCCTATAGATTTCAAGAAGATTCCATTTTTGTATTAAGAAGCGCAAACAATTCTCTAGAATTTGATAATATTGAAGATTTTCTAGCAAAAGTAAAAGCTATGAACTTTAAAATTGGAGTTTTAGATGGAGCCTTACATGGAAGTGATAAACTAAATAGTTTTATAAATGACCCTCTAAATTCAGATGTTATTATTAAAAACCCAGATGATATAACTAATTTTAGAAGCATGATGAAAGGTCAAATTGATGGCTTTATTACAGATAAAATAGGTGGAGCAGATATTATAATTAAAAATAATGCAAGCAGCATTATAGAAGAAATACCCCTAAACATTAAAACACCCATTTCTTTGATGCTTAGCAGGAAAACAATTTCACCAGAATTTTTATCTAAAATTAATGATCAAATTACAAAATTAAAAGATAATGGTGACTATAAAAAAATAGTCAGAGAATATATTTACCCTGTGTTTCTACTAGCAACAATAGGATCAGACTGGTTTTACTATATAACTTTAATTGGTGTAATAGCATTTGCAATGTCAGGGGTTGCTATTTCAGCTAGAGATAATATGACCTTATTTGGCACCTTTTTATTAGCATGTCTTCCGTCTTTTGGAGGAGGATTGCTTAGGGATTTATTTGGTGGCGGAGCTGCGAGCATGCAAAACGCAACTTTCCATATTTGTATAGTTCTTGCAGTTGTGCTTGTAGGATTTTCTTTTGTAAGAATACTTGAAGTATTTAATAAAGACGCCAAAAAAGATAAGCTAGTTGGTTCTTTTTGGAAGCTATTCCTAGATTTAACAGATGCACTCGGTCATTCAGCCTTTATTGTAACAGGCGTTACAGTTGCTATAGTAACAAAGCTTTCGCCTATAGAAGTTTGGGGACCGGTTTTTGCATTTTTAGTAGCAAATGGCGGAAGTATGTTTAGGGACCTATTTACAAATGACAAACAGCTTAGCGCGCTGAATGGAGATATAAATGCTGAGGTTTCTATAATCTGGGGATTTATATTTTCAATATTTTTGAAATATAATGCGGATGATCCAGATATCACAATTATTTCTTTAGGCGTATTAGTAGTAGTTATAGGTGCATTCCTAACAAGACTCGCAACCATTTACTACAAAATACCAAATATTAGGTTTAGGTAGAGTGTAATTTTGTAATCGAAAATAAGTCATCAAGCTTTCCTAGTTTCTTTAATGGAATAATTTTCTCTTAGAAAGGTCAACTTATAGTTGCGGTTACTGATATTAGTAACTATAAGTATTATTATAACTTGTAATATATCATTACAAGATACCCAAATAATGCAGATATAAATTATGTCGCAAGTAGGCTACGACACGATTATTCCAGAAGAGATATATTATAATCACTTATCTGAGATAGATGGGGTAAAGTTTACTCCTAGGGAAGTCGATATAATTTCTTGTGTTTTACATGGTAAGAGCGTTAAAAGTATTGCACAGTTTTTTACAGGCGAGGAGAAGTCTTTACATGTAAAATCAGTAGAATCACACATTTCAAATATCCGAAGAAAAATAAGTGGTTCTTGCAAAGATAGTATTATTAATTTCCTTGAGAAGTCAGGTAAGTACAAATTCGTACTAAAATATTACCAAGCTCTTCTTATACAAAGAGAATTCAAGAAAACTATCTATAAAATAAAAGAACTTACAAGTAATTCTAAAATCAAATTTAAATTAGAAGAAAATAGAGATGCAGAGACTGTTGACAATCTGAAGATTACAAAAAATCATTTAATAGAATATCTAGCTAAATTATCAAATTCAGAAAGTTCTGAAGTTTTTTCTGTGTCATTAATTCCATCAGCATACAAAACTAATGGCAAAAATAATAAGAATCTTCTCTATGTGGTTGATGATATTGAGCATATTGGAGATATTGAAGAAAAGGAGTACTATCCTCAAGTAGAAGGAGAAACTAAGACTGACAGAATATTTATCAAATCCCATAAGAACTTCTATTTTTTCTTTTTTGAGATACTAAATTTAGTATTTTTTAAAAATAAAGCTGTAGATATAAATCAACTTAAGGAAATATCTGCTAGGTTTAAAGATAAGTTTGAAAGCATATATGAGACTTCTCATAATAGTTCTGTTTTGTCTAGATCTATTGACGAATTAGAACCAAAACTAACATTAACTCAAATTCTTATAATTCTTAGAAAAAGTAAGTATTTTCAATACTTTATTGTCATATTAATTTCAATACTCACATTCAGTATTTATCAATATTTTTTAGAAAAAAATCAGTTATATTCAAAGATAAAATCTTCTACAGTATCGATAGAAAAAACAACCACTGAATCATTTAATTATACAAGCCAATTAGTTAGATTCATGGGCTCAAGTATCGCAGAGCAAAAGATTCTAAACGAAGAAAAAATTGCAGAAATTTTAAGCGGCAAATTATTTGGCAACACTGTGGCAAAAGATCTTTTTTCATTTACAATATTTAGCTGGATCTCATCTCAGAAAAAAATAATTATTAGTGGTTTATGTGGGATTTTAAGAGAACCAAAAGATATATCTTTTAGAAATTATGCAAAAATGGCGGACAAAGAGCCTTGGAAACTACATCTGGATCACCCAGACTTTGGTGTGCCTACTGCTAGATTTATTCTTCCTGCTGGGATGGGAATTGTAAATAAAGATGGCTCATTTCTTGGAATAATAAGTATGGGCTTTAACCTTTCAAACCTCAACAAAGAAATAAAAGCAGCAATTAAAGATGATAGAATCAAATATGTGATCATCTTTGATGACAGGACCTTGGTATTACAATCAGATGATGGAGGTAAAGCTCCTATTATCAAGTCAAAAAACCTTATTTTTGAAAATAAAATATCGCCTTCATTATTATCTCATGCTATAAAAAGCGATAAAAATACTTATATTTATTATAAAAAGTTTAACGACTATCCATTAGTAGTTCTTGTAGGTTATGACCACGAAGCATTATATTTAGAATTATATCAAAAAATCTTTCTAAGAATAATAGAACTACTGAGCATAGGAGGTATTTCGATAATTATGCTATCTCTTATAAAAAGATTGATCTTATGAAGCCTTATAACTATGGGCTTGATGTGCTTGAATTTATAAAGGCTGAAAAGAAATATGCAAGAATCCCCGTAACTCTGCAAACTGGAACGTCTGCACAGGAAGAACTCGAGGGAGCTACAGAAATGAGGGTTGATGATTACATCAAAAAACCTTACATCAAAGATACGGTTTTACTTGAGATTGAAAAGAAGATAGGCTAATTTTGCTCTTTTAATTCAGGTATTATCGTGGCAAAAGCCCCAGCATTTTTATTATTTTGTTTATTCGCAATTACGCAGTCGACTGAGAGCGTTTTTACAACTGGGCTTCCTCAAATAGCAGCTGAGTTTAATATACCACCTGGGCTTGCCCAGCTAAGCTCGAGCATATATTTCTTTGGATTTGCTATTGGTATTCTAGTGCTTGGTAGAGTTTCAGATTATTTTGGTAGGAAGCCTGTTGTAATTTTCGGTCTATCGCTTTTTTTAATCACCAGCTTAATAAGCATATTCGTAAATGACATATACCATCTTATTGCACTAAGGTTTATTCAGGCATTTGGTGGCAGCGTTGGCTCTGTAATAGCTCAGGCAATGGCTAGGGACTCATACAAAGGTGAAAATCTATCAAAACTATACGCTATGCTCTCTGCTGGTATTGCTCTTATGCCAGCGCTTGGCTCATTTGTTGGCGGGAATATTGTAGGTCTATTTGGCTGGAGATATAACTTTCTATATTTATTCATAGTTGTATTGCTTATTTTAATAAGTTGTATATATAAGCTTCCTGAGACTAACGCATATATTGGAAGGTCAGACTCTAAGAAGTTTATTAAAATCCTAAAAACAATGTTGCAAGATAAAAAGCTAATGTGCTATGGCGGTATAATAGGTGGTTTTAACGGTATATATTACAGCTTTTTTATAGAAGCACCGTTTATTTTTATTTCAAAATTAAAGCTCCACCCTTCCAAGTTTGCTTATCTAATTATGCTTATAAGCTTTTCAGCTTTTTGTGGAAGTAATATAAGTAGGTTTCTGCAAAGTAAAGGTATTGAAGGAAAAAGAATAATTGAAGGAGGTTTAGTATTGAGTATTTTTAGTTGCTTTGCTTTTTTGATTTTGGGAACTATTTGGTCATATGGTTATATGCCAGACGAATCAGCGCTAAGAATTCTAATCATCCCAATGCTTGCACAGTCGTTATGCTTTACTACCGTAATGCCCCTTATTCTAAGGTATTCGCTTGAGGATTATACTAAAGTTAATGGTTCGGCTGGATCAATTTTTGGAATGATGTACTATTCAATTGTTGCCTTTATTAATTATATTACATCTAGAATTCATTCCGAAACTATAACAAAATTTTGTTTATTTATATTCTGTCTGAGTTTAGGGTGCTATTTCTTATTCAAGCAATCTAAGAAGAAATTCTTAAATTTTGAGAATCCCTATAAAGAGGAAATATGAAATGTCCATTTTGTGATTTTAAAGACACTTCTGTAAAAGATTCGAGATTAGCAGAGGCAGGAAAAAGTGTTCGAAGAAGGAGGCTTTGTGAAAATTGTAATGCCAGATTTTCAACCTATGAAACACCTCATCTTAAAGAGCTTTATGTAATAAAACGTTCAGGTGTAAAAAAACCATTTGAGAAATCTAAAATTAGTAATTCTATAGCAACTGCAATGAGGAAAAGGAATACAGAGGATCTCCAAGTTGAAAAAATCGTAAACCGAATTTGTGGACAGCTAGAATCTAGTAGTGAAACAGAAATTACAACCCGAAAAATTGGCGAGCTAATTTTAACAGAATTAGCTCAAATTGATGAAGTGGCTTATATACGATTTGCTTCTGTGTATAAAGATTTCATGACAGTCCAAGATTTTTCAAGATTTATTAATACGATTAAGAAGAAGAACCTCTAACTCCTACATTAAGAAAACACTAACTTTTCTTTTATTATAATTTCTCTTGCAAGTTCCTGATAAGCTTTTGAACCTATGCAATTAGGATCGTAGATTATAACAGGCATACCGTGCGAAGGAGCTTCTGTAATTCTAATGTTTCTAGGTATTACAGTTTCAAATACTAGATCTCCAAGGCATGCTTTTACATCATCGGCTACTTGTTCGGTTAGCCTATTACGCTTATCATACATGCTAAGAACCACACCAAATATTTTTAAGTCTCTATTTAAGTTCCCTTGTATTAGCTCAATAGACTTTAAAAGATGACTCAAACCTTCTAGGGCATAAAATTCACATTGCATAGGAATTAAAATAGCGTTAGCTGCAGTAAGTGCATTGATTGTAA
>Ga0247843_1005734_pt1 | contig 16959 bp, 14 predicted proteins | sample LaCruzMarch2017__FD_192420 | JGI IMG/M metagenome (GOLD analysis project Ga0247843, IMG submission 192420) | Freshwater microbial communities from meromictic Lake La Cruz, Castile-La Mancha, Spain - LaCruzMarch2017_8m | ecosystem: Environmental > Aquatic > Freshwater > Lake | place: Spain... | reverse complement strand
GAAGGCTTGGCGACTAATGGGGCGCCGAGGTTGGTATCGCACAGTGCCAGGAATGTTGCGGCAGGACGATTTGTTCCTGGTGTTTGGTAAGCAAATGCGCGTTGGCCGAAGTTTGTATAGTTAATACCTCCGGGGCCTGCTTCAGTCGTACAACTAATAAGTGGAAATATCAATCCACTTATTCCACTAAATGCTTGGCCTAAACTTACACCATTCTTGTAAAAAGATATTGTTCCGGCGTCCATATCTAAAACAACGCCAATAACGTCTCCCGCACCATATGTGCTGGCATACGCAGCTCCACCGCCACCAAGTCCCGGTCCGTATTTGTTCCCGTTAACCTCAGCATATGCCCAGTTATTTGTATTTGAACCAAAATCGTTTGTAAGAGAAAAACTAGAATTAGCAACTCCTATTATGCTGTAGTTTGTCTGAACAATTGTTACTTCCCAGTACCATTTTCCTGAGGAAATACCAAAAGTTCCTCTGGCACTTCTCCAGAACGCGCCTGCTGTTGTGGCTTTTAAGTTCCCATCAGATAAATTTAGTAGATTGTCTAGTGGATTCCAAGTACAATAATTCCCCCTCACCTCACCACCCACGCCTGTATCGGTGCCGTAAGAAGTCGGGGTGTCTACGAGGCTGTCGTTGCCAGCACCAGCAGTGACGGATAATCCTGAAGTATTCCAATAGTTTCCAAGCCCACTGGTGTCTTTGCCAATCCCAACATTACTGCCACTGGTCAGAGCAGAGTTATCGGCGAAGTCAAGGTGGAAGGAGTTGCCTGTATAGCTGCCTGCGTATGCCTTGGGTATGAGTTGCCCAGTAGTGGCACTGACTTCTGTGAAAGCTGTTGCGTCTAATGCCTGGCCGTCGATGAAGTGGATGTCGGCGAGGTAGCCGTCGAAATAATAAGATCCACAAATCGTGTGAGCAACCGTGTTGTTGACTGAGAGACTATCATTCTGTGGCGGGAAAGACTGTCCTAATCCGCCTGCAGCGGTCGCCTGAACTCCGTTGATGTAAACCTTAAGTATGTTGGCTGGCGTCCCTTGGGTTGTGTCAACAGCAAAAACCAAGTGATACCAAGCAGAAGGATCTCTTAACTTCGGAGCGTATGAAACAAAATAGTTTGTAGAGGAGCCCCTCAGATTGAAGTAAAGCTCGCAGTCTGATGACGTACCATTGGTATTAAATGCGGCAAATGTATTTTCAGCACCAAACAAAAAATGCGTTCTAGCAAATGACGCGATTTTCACCCACCCCGCCCAGGTCCACGTCCGCCTATTTCCCGCTACTGCCGGAGTCCTAGACAAGTAGGCACTGTCACTACTATTGAATCTGAGCGAACGTTCTATCTGGTAGCCACCAGCGGCGGCTGCACTTTTTAGTAGCAGCGGATTAGCACTTCCAGGGATCATTAGGAAACCGTGTTGGTGAGTAGTTGAGCGGTAATGCGGCTAGCAGATTCAACGTAATAAGCGATTACATTGACGCTACTAAGCGTCGTGCTGACGGCGGGTGCGCCACTTTGGAATTTCCAGTTGCCGCCATACACTAATAAAGCCGCAGTTGTACCATTTTGCGTAATTGTTATCACGCCTGATTGCCCAGCAGTTTGATTGCTAGGGTTAGCTAATGTTACAGTACCGCCTGCTGGTAATGTTGCACTAAAATTATTTGCAGTGGCCAAGCCTATTGTTACCGTACCGCTAACAGAACCTAATGCTGATACCGTGCCACGTTGCGCGGCGGTGAATGATTGTGCTACATCAGTTTTTGCGGTATCAGCATCAAAAGCTTGCACGTCAGTGCCAATAACCAAGCCAAGATTAGAACGAGCGCCAGAAGCAGTGGCTGCACCCGTGCCACCATAAACAAGTCCTACTGCTGTACCTTGCCACGTTCCTGAGACCACAGTGCCCAGACTCACGTTTCCATTTGCGACTAATCCGCTTGGAAAATAATTAGGCACCTCCCAGCTATCACCATCCCACACCTTAAACGCATAAGTAGCAAGAGCATTATCTAGCCATTGCTCTCCCTTGCTATTACCAGCAGAGCCCCCTGACGCTGGTATTGCATTAGGTGCTCCGGTCCCTACAAATACAGGGCTTACTTTAATTAGAGCGTTTGCATCTCCCCTTAAATAAACAGCGGGGTCTGCTTCGTTGTAATTAACTGCTACTTGCCCAAAAGCAAGCCCTGAAGCAACTGGACGCTTAGTGGCAGTACCACTACGTAAATTTTGAACAGGAACTGCCATTGGTTAATCCTTGGTGAAAGCTAAAAAGCTATAAGAAAATAAAAGACGCTTAATAAGTGCCAGCGTCAATAGCAGCGGAACCAGTATTCACTATAGCAATAAGTTGATCTGCTGTTAAGTCTTCAACATTGCCTGTACCGGTCGCTGCTTGCCTTCCTTTAACAGTAGCTTGCGCCACTTGTACCAAGCGATCATTAGCAACACTATTGACAGGGATAGCTGCAGCAGAAAATACTGTCCATGTAAGTGGATCAATGTCTAAAGTTGCATTGCTTTCAATTTGAACAAAAGCAATATCACTATTTACGTTGCCTTCAAAAATAAAAGTAAAAGCGCCAGCCTCTAGCTCTCCCTGAGCATTAGCATCCAAGGCCCTCGTAACTACTGCAGGAGTACTTACGCTACCAATATCAGTAACTACGTAAATGCCATTTTGGAAAGTAGTAGTTTGATTTTTAAGCAGAATACGATCACCTGCGACCACATTGGTACTGTCTACGCTTAATAGGCCATTACCAGAAGCTTCCAAATATTTTGTATGTTCAACAACAATTGTGCCACTACCAGTGGAGGTCAGGTCAATGGCAGTACCTCCAACAGCATTTGCCTTTGTTGTGGCAAGTTTAATTGTATTAACATCAGTATCAATGATAAAATATTCAGTTAGCGCAGAAAGCCCACCAGGCAATGTTGCAGTGGTAGTAATATAAACTCGTTCGCCTACATTAAATGGGTGGTTATTGATGGTGAGAGAATCAGAGCCAGTGGTGACGGCTGAAACTGTGCCAGAAGAATTGTAATAAGTGCCAGAAAAATTAGCCGTAGAAGCAAGTCGAGATGCTTCTTTTACGCTTAAACCTTGAGCAACAGCATCTGCATATTCTTTTGTTGCGGCATCAGAAGCCGCAATGGGAGCAGCAAGATTAGTAAGTCGATAACCATTGAAATTAGGATTAGCTGATGCTCCACTAAGAATATTATTTGCATTTGCTTCTATTGTCAAATCATTACCAACAGTTGCCACCGCAATTTTAGATGATGCCGCCCTGATGCTTTTTAACTCAACCCTATATTCACCAGCAACAGCGCTTTTGCCATTGGAAATTAAAGATTGACCAGCAGCACCCACATTAACTGCAGTTGATAGACCAGCAAGGCTAAACAAGCTAGTTGCAGCCGTGGAGCCACCACCACCACCTTGCGCAACGCTCAAGGGAGTTGTAAGGCCAGTGATTTCGGTTATGTCAGCATTGGTGCCAAGTTGTGCTGCGCCAAGGCTTGCTCGCGCTCCACTGGCAGTTGTAGCGTTAGTACCACCTAAGCCCACGCCTAAAGGTGAAGCAACATTTAAAGAGTTAATGTCAATGCCACTAGGCACCACATCGACGGAAATAGTATTCCCACCATCACCTGTAACAACACTAATCTTTGCGCTACCAGCCTTTACTGCCCGGAAATTAAGCTGCTTTGTGCCATCGCCAAGCGTACTAATGCTAGACAATGGGCTGATAGGACTGCCAGTGCCGGAAAGCGTAACACCAGTGGCAACAGTGGTGGTATTAACCGTTAAGTCAACGCGATTACTTCCAGGGTTATCAGCGCCCGTAAGTGTTACGCCTGCACCAGGAATAAAATTAAGTTGCTGGCGAGTGCCAATATTTGTGCCGCCACTACTGTAAATTGATTTTTGCGTAGTAGTATCACCACTCACGCTTAGTGTAATCGTATTACCAGCATCATTGTAAGAAGCAATAATGCCAGTGCCTTCTACAATGAAAAGATCAATAATATCTTGCAAATCCTCTTTTAGATTTGCATAAGTAATCTTTTTTGTAGTCGAAAGAGTGGGATCAGTGGTATTGTCAACAATTACCAGCAGATCATTATTGTTGGGCTGGACAAGCGCAACTAAATCCGTAATAAGCCTACTTTGAGCCATTGCTTAGGAAGCCCCGCTAACTTTGATTTCCTTGAATACTGGTATCGTAGCACTAACTGTGCGCTCCCTAGACCAAAAGAACGGTCTTAATGATGCAAGTGTGGTAGTGCTAAAGCTATGAATCACATTGTCATTGCGTGAAATTTGCACTTGCCCTGTTGAACCATTGCGAGCAATTTTCCATTTATCATCACTTCTTAAATATACAGGGCCACCACTCACGGTGATGTCAATGCCACTTCCAGCAATTGCAGCAGCATAACTTGATGCAAGCAAGAAAGCATTTGCTCCTGATGGAATTACAAAATATTTAGTATTCAATTGCAATGGTGTAGGAGCATTACCACTGTAAATAATTACAGCATCACCAGCTCCATAGCCGTGACTCGTGCTTTGGAAAGTATCAAAAGCAATACTCACTCCACTGCCAATGCGCTCTTTAGCCACACTTCCAATGGATACGCCAGCAGTGGTAATATTTACCAAGCTTCCATTACTAATATTTTCAGCAAACCCTATAGCGTAAACACCATAAGCACTTCCATTATCTGCAATTTGTTGAGCAGAAGTCCAAGCAGCAAGCTGCGAAATATTAGCGCTAGTGGCTAAACCAACAGCAGTAGTGGCAGAAGTATTACCTGATAATGGAGCCCGAAAAGCATCAGGCCGCACCTTAAATTCGATTAAACCATTGCGTGGATCAAACGATGGCGTTTGAAGAAGCTGAGTGCCAATGCAAAAAGCATAAGCCCTGTCGGAGGTGTCATCCGGCAAGCCTTCACTTGCCAAATTCACGATGTCGCTGCCAATAGCCATTCTTTTTACCGCAGGCCGTAGTTGAGGAACGCCCGCACTTCAGGCGCTGGGGTTATTACATTATAGGAATTAGTCGTGGAACAATTAGATGCCTTCATCCATTCCGCGTTGCTTTCCTCAAGATTAATTATAAGCATAGAATCCACCACTCGTCGTGCAGCAAATACCACCACACCTTGTTCGATAGGACGAGCGCGAGAAGCGACTGCGCTATCAATAATCACATCATAAAACCCTCGACCATAATTAGAAGCCACAATGCCAGCTCCGGCGTAGCCGTTATATAAAGAACCGCCACGAGAAGTTGCAAGAGTGATAGTTGTAACGCCTGGAACTGTTCTAATGTAAAATGTTGTGTTATTAATTACAAAACGAAAACCAACTTCAAGCGAATGTTTTCTATCAAGAGTAAGAACGCCATTACCATCAATATTTGTAATTTCATAATCTTCATTAGCTGTAGGAAAGTCAAATTTACTATCGTATTCAGTGGTGATTGATTCTCTAACTAAATCGTAAATTGACGTTAAGTTCACCATTTCTGCTTTATCTGGCGCAATATAAAAACGCACAAGTTCTTTTCCGCTTACTCTCTGTTTTCCAACAAAATTTCCTTCTAAGGTACCCATATCAGTTGCTTCGTAAAGCCCTTGGAAAGCAAGAGGAAGCGCTTCTGGCTGTTGCGTAAGTAAAAATGTAGCCTCATTGGCCCCATCTGGAGCAAGTAATAGTGATTCAGCCAAACCGAAATCACCAGCATTACTTTCAGGCAATGTCCCATTGAAATGGCCAACTTCATCTAGCGAAGAAAATACAGCGCTTCGTAAGACTGCTATTTCTGTACCATAGTTTCCAAATAAGCTTAAAGTTTTAGGGAGACCCTGTAAGGTATTAAGAATTTTGTTAGGTGCAAAATCTTTAGCACGAATAGCAAACAATGGGAAAAAATGAGAAGCTTCAGTACCACCTATAAGTGGACCAATTTCTCTACCATTTGAAACATCAGCTCCATATACATCAGCTTTTTCTGATTCACCACCATCTACTTGTACACTCAAGCCATATTTCATTACAAATTGTGGCTCTACTAAATAGCCAGAATTGCTAATTTCAATGGTAAAAGGAAGTACGGGTGTACCAAGACTTGGGGCATTAAGGCTATCAGGGATAAGGATTTCATGCATCAACACCCATCGACCACGAGGCACTTTTTTAACACTTGCTGGCAGTGCTGTTTGATCATCTACAACAAATGCATAGAATCTGGCGGAGCTAGCACCATACCAGCCCCATTCCACTAAATACATGCAATTTTTAGTGAAATCAATAGTGGCATTACTAAGACCATCGCCATCCATCGTGTCATGATTAAACTGACTCCGAGGAATAATTACTTCCTTAACAAGACCATCACCAGAAGAACGACGATAAACCAAGCGGAAATCATCGCCATCGCCACCAGCTCTTATTTGAAAAAAGAAGCCATCTTGACTATCTCCAATCCCCCATAATTTTTCGCAAGCTGGTAGTTCAGCCCTACTCATTTGCACACATACAGACATGCGCATAACACGACCAGTCTGGTAACGGAAACGCTTGCGAGTGCTTAAACGTGCCCTTTGGAAACCGCCAGAAGCTTTAGCTAGTTCAATGTTAATGCCACGCCTTGCTGCATCATGAGTGAAGCTACCAATAGGCAATGGAGAATAATCAACACCTACATTTTCTAATTGACTCCATTTGGCACTTTCTAAATTATCCGCTCCCGTTTCATTGATTCCTTGGATTTCGGTGATGTAAATATCATCACGAAGATCATAATCATCCGTGTAATTAAATAAACTTAATGCTTCTTCGGCTCTTGAATTGCCAAGTAGATCCTTTTTTATTTCAGTGGGTTTTTCTAAATATTTAGAAATTACAAGAGGTGTTCCTGTTAGTGGCACCACAGATGGAATGCCACTTGCCATTACTGCCTGGCCAGCAGGAAAATCACCAGCCTCCTGCAAAACAGTGCCTGCATTGGCACCACTTGCTACAACATAACGTTTTTGCCCTACTTCAGGCGGAAGCTGATAAATAGTTGTCATAGTTAATAATTAACGTTCACCCCAAGTGAGGGAGCCTGCAACTGTATTACCACTTGCAGCAAGACTTTCAACCACTACTGATAACACATCACCAGATTCACCTGCCTCATTAGAAATGGGACGAGTTAGAAATTCACGATTGTAACGGAAAATTTCTTGTAGTTCTAAATTTTGACCATCGTTACTTCCTGTGAAAAAAGTGCCAATAATTTCACCACCAGTAATGCCTGATGCTGTAGTGTTATATTCAATAGCTGACAGTTGTGAAGTTGAAGTCCAAGATGAACCAGATATAGTTGGATCTACAACCGCTCCGCTAATTGTCAAGCCACTTGCATTTTTAATTAAAGAAAACTTTGCAGCACTAACGGAAGAAAGATTGAGCATCAATGGCACCACTCGTAAAATATTTTTTGTTACTGCACCATCAGCATTAACAATATTTTCTTTGCAGCGTATAGAAACCAATGGACGAGTGTTGCCAGGATTTACGCTTACAGCAGGAGATGCTTTTGAAAAAATATCATATTTATTTGCATCACCACCATCTATTTCTGCTTTTGTTCCATAGATTTTCAGGAACACAGCATTAGCTAAACTTCCTGTTTTTGTAATCTTAAACGTAAGAGGAAGATTAGGGTTGCCTAAACTTGGAAACGGAATGCGATCACAAGTGTTAATTTGATGAATGGTAACCCATCTAGCATTTTTAGGTTCAGCGCCGCCAGGTAAGTTTTCATCAATCGGCACATAAGCCATAAGCTTACAAGCTGAACCACCATACCAACCCATCTGAATGCGGAACATTGTCACATTTGACAAGCTCAGCGTGTGATTACTAGGGGAAACGCCATCAAGCTTATCGCCAGTAAATGCACTGCGCGGAACAATTTCTTCCATTACAGAAGCATCTTCGGGCAGTAAGCGGTAGCGATGGTCAAAATAAATAGATCCAGCATCCGTCACTGTAAAATCAGTGGAGCCAGCTCCGGCGCCATGATTTTGAGGGCTTTCGCCTGAATTTGTACGGCGAACAAAAAACACATTATCGCCAATTATACGAAGAATATAACCATTTTTGCCATCGAAAATACCAAGTTCATGAGTAGCATTGGTATTACGCAACATGCTCACGCCAAAACTTACATCAGTAATGCGTCCTGTTTGATAAGGAAATACCAAACGGCTTTGCAATTGTACTAATGTTGCATTAGGAGCATTGGTATTAATTAATAACTGTGCGCCACTTTCTTGAGGAAGATGTGTAACCGTTGAATAGTCAGGTGTACCAGTTGCATCGGCTGAAATTTGCCATAACTTAGGGTCAATGGCAATGATATTAGTGGAATCCCATAATTGCAAACTACTTTGAATGCGTGGATTGCCCAATAAATCATCATGCACCTCTGATGGCGCACTTAAATTATCAAGAATGGGAATTGGCGTTTGATCGCTAGCAATTGCCACTGGCAGCGAGTTGGCCATAGTGGCCTGCCCAGCAGCGATTGGTTGACTGCGACCAACGGTTACAATCTGTTGACCTTCTTCAATGTCGGGCATTAGTCGTTAGAGCGATGTAATACGGGGCTTCACTTGTAATGTGCCTAGCACAATTGTATCCTCTTTTAACACCTGCAAGGTGCCCCCGGTAGCATTACTACTATAAACGGGAAGATTAGCAAAGGGGATGATTTCAAAAATCGTGCTAGATATAATACTAAGTGAATTACTTGCGTAAGTGGCGTTATAGCCACCTACTGTTGTGCCATTGATTCTTACTACGTCAGAAGCAGCAAGACCATGAGCAGCGGCAGTAGTAATGCGCAAACGATAAGTGGATAATTCTGCGCTAATTAAAGTGCCTTGAGTGACAGAAACAATAGCAGGACCATCAACATAAAACAATTCTTTTAAATCCCAAAGAAATACTGCTCCAGCATCACCAGGATCAACGGCTTGTCTGCTAACGTCATAAGTAAGATTGCGATCAGAATAACCAAGACTAATATTACGAGCTAATGCTTCGGTTTGGTTGGAAGTGAGGCCAAGTTTTAAATGTCCTGTTGTGCTTAATTTAACTATGTTCCAAGTATCTAGCACTGTATTAGTGCCAAATGTCTCCTTGATTTGAGCAAGAAGTGTGGAATTAGTGAAGTTACGAGCTGTTCCTAGCGGTTTTTCAAATGCGAGAAATAGCTCATCAAAGCTATCCCCTTCACGAACCACTACATTAATGCTTTCCATCAGTTTCCTCCAGCAAGGCGATCTAATTCGGCAATAGCCTCAGTGCGAAATACAGAAGAAGAACGCACTGGATTTTTTAAACCATCAATGCGGGAGTGCAATTGTTGGTTTTCAACCTTCAGTCTATCAATTTCATTATGAAGAGAGCCAAAGTGTAAAACCAATGACAAGCGATCATCTAGCTGTTGTTTTAATGAAGATGCTGTTTCTTCAGCTAAAATCCGTTGCTGCCGCTCTTCAGCAAGCCTGATCTTCCATTCATCACCATTGACTTCCACTAAACGCTCCACCACTTGAGTGATGGGAGGCAATGGAGCAGCAGGTCGTTTAACGTTTTGCAGCTCCCCTTTGATGCTGGCTAGTTGCCCTGTTAAGGCTGCTGTTTGAGCCTCCATGGTAGAAAGTCGGCGCATTAATGACTGGCGGCTTTCCTCGGCCTCAGACAGCGCAATGCGCAATTGTTCGCCTTCGTTTTTTAATGTTTCAATTTCTACTAAATTTGCTTTTCCGCCATCGTTTCTAATCTGCACTTGTTTTCTATGTGAACGCAATTCATCCAGGCTCACTTCTTCTGCTTGTGGTACTTTCCATCTTTCCGGGAATGATAATTTACGCATATCTCCCGTATCTCGCCAATCCACTTCGTAAATAACGCTCCCAGGTGTTGGCGGCAATTCAATATCCACCTCGCCTTCTTTTACGCGAAAGGTGAGTTCTTTATCTGGTCCGCCAATAAATGGACCGCTAGTGCGAATATAAAGCCTTCCATTTAGCAATCCATTGATACCTTCTAACTTACCAATAATACGTGTCATACAGCCACCTCTCGATAAGTGACAAGCACTTGATAACTAATACCGCTACTAACTACAGTCTGCAAACCCTCTCCAGCCGCAGTTTCAAAAACCCCTAAAGTGTTCCCAAAGATTAATTCTCCCGAAGCTGCAATGGCAAATGGAGGTGTAAGTGTAGTGCCTGATGCTCCACTTCTAAATTGAACTGTTCCGCCACTAGCTGCTGTTACAACAGTGTTCAACACTCGAATTTTATTAGAAGCAACACCAGATACCACCACCACTCCACTGGTCGTGGCCACCCAAGCGCTTTTAATTGTTTTTGGTACTAAATCGTTTTGCAGTATATAAGGATTGGAAAGTGTTCCATCTCCAAATGCCTGCACATAAGCAGAATTACCACCAGCATCAAGACCAAAGAGAGCCATAATTAAAACAGCAAAAATAAAAGACGTTGGTTTTGAACTGAACGTCCATCAGGCAGTGTAACCATGTTACTGGTGGTAAAGTCAAAACGCAATGGGGATGCAATTACTCTAGTGCTATACGCCCAAACGGAACGCTCCCTATTAATCCCAATTGTAGCAATACGAACTTGATATGACGAAAATATATCAAATTCATCGGTACTAATGCCAATATAATTTTTAGTTGTTTCACCTACATTTACCCATCTGTCCTCTTCTTCTCGATACAATTCAACGTCAAAAGAACGAAAGAAAGGATGAACGTAAGGCGCATTCCAGCAAACTGCTGGGTGAACAGCATTCAAAATAGAATAACCACTATATAACGGTTGCTTCCAGGTGATGTCAACAGAGGCCATGATTAACGCACCTGTAATTGAATGGAACCAGCAGACACCACTGGCACAATATTAGATCTTGGCACAGAAGTGCGTTGCTCGTCAATACGAGCCGCAGAATCTGCAATTGCAAATTTACTTGCATCATAAGAAATGGCAATAACTGAAACTATACCATCGTCTTCAGCCAAACCCACCACTCGGTAAGAGCGAGGATTAGCAACACTTTCCCTTAATATCCAAGGTGCTGGTGCAGCAAGGGAGCCAGGAAGCGATGGGGAAACAGATATAACAGTATGCTCGCCTGCGGCAGTAGTAACACTTCTTTCGATGCTATTACCATTGCCATCATTCAAAATAATTTGATAACTTATACCAGGAGAAAGGACAACAGCACGATCCAATGTTACCGTGTCAACAGTTAAAGCTGGTGCAATACCAGCAGAAAGACCAGCATTGCGATTAGGGTCTGCAATATGAATAATTTCTCCTGGCAACAAAAAGAAACCCTCGGCACCAATTTTAAAAGTTACAGTTTCAGTTTCGTATAAATCACTTAATAATGTCCATTTACCAAGGCGCTGAGCTTGCCCTTGAGAAGTGCAGCCAAACCCGCGTATATCAACCTCCCTATAACCATAACGTTCAATTCCAGCCCTATCTTCTATATATTCAATTTTCACTTTATAACGATCACCAGGATCATTCCATGACACTAATGCAACTGTTTTCCTTGCTTTCCGAGCAGTGCCTTCATAAACAAACGGCGGACTAGTAACACTGCCGCTATCATCCACTTCATTAATTACATTGCTAGGAGAAAACAATTGCGTCACTTGTTTTTCTTTATCTTGCGTAACTACAATTTGCCCTTGAGCGTAATACAACATGCCGCGAAAAACAGCAGCTAATGAATTTAATATTTCAAATGCTTCAGCTCTATTGTTTATATAGCCATTAAATGTAAATCGTTTTTCTGTGCCACCGCGCCCATCTGGCACCATCTCATCGCAATATTTAGCAATGGGAAGCAAACCGTAAATATCAATATCTTGCGTCTCAACAAATAAACCAGCGCCATACCTTGTGTTAGTCAATAAATCATAAAATACCCATACTGGATTGTTGTTATATTCTGTCTTAAAGGTGCCATTCCACACTCCCGAATAAGAATTGGAAGCACTATTGTAAATAGTTGGCACACGAATCTTGAGTCCCTTTAATAAGGCTGATACAGTAGGAATGGTTTGAAAATTTTCCGCTGATACCCTTAACCCAACCATTGCTGTATTTGGGTAGCGCAATGTTTGATTTACAATGCCTACAATGGCACGAAAATAAAAATCATTATTTAATCTTACACTAGTTGAATCGGGAGAAAGTTTTGTTACAGAAATTGTCCATGGTCCAGTACCACCCAAGCCAAAAGCATGTTCTTGATCATAAGCACTACGAGTTTTGCCAACAATAGCCAATGCTGCGTTTTGAATTTGGCTTCCCAGGCTATCCGTAATGGTTACCAAAAAGAAAACAAAACTTCCTCTGGTGTCACCTCTATCGGATATTTGAAATAACGAAGAAACCCCAACCCTTACTATCACTTGATTTAATAGTGAACTGGTGGTTGTGGCTACGATTGGTCCGTTAATATTCTTGACCTGCAGCCCCACAGATTGCTCAATTCTTATATCATCGAATCCTGGCAATGATTGTTGATTTTGAGTGCCACCATTGAAAACAGTGCTAACACTCGGAAAGCGATTCAATGGAGTGTCATCTAAAAATATAGAACTTCCGGCATCACGAGCAAAACCTTCAATTTCGCCTTCTGCAAATACAGCCAAAATACTGGCCGAAGATTTGCTTCTTAATGTATCTGGATCTTCAACAGGCACATAAGGTTTTTTGCCGCCACCTCCGCCACCTCCAGCGCCAACAATCTCCACTTGCTCTAATATTTTTTCAAACGAAGAAGAATCTAATGTCATTAGAAGAATGCTGCTTCTGTGCTAATAGCGGAACTTACAACCAAAGGAGAAGTGGCTAAAAATTCTCCATATAACAATGGAATTGGCATTCCTTGAGTGGTAAGTTCTGCCGCTCGATCAAACAAATAGCTACTTCGAGTTTCATTATCTTTTGGCTTCTTAGGTGTAGGAGTGAGTAAATCTGCAATACCTCCGAGCACTAAGGAAGCACCAAGGCTAAACAAGATACTGCCTACACTTATCCCCGCTGTAGCGCCCATTTTTAGACCAAATGTACCAATCATTGCTGTTCCTATGCCTGGCACAAAAGCCAAGCCAATTAAAGCCACTCCTATCAAGATTTTACCTAATGTTGAGCCTCCCGAACCACCAGCTCCAGTGATCACTGGCGCAATGACTAAATTATCACAAGGCATCATGCATTCATTGTAATCAATGCCGTCAGGTGCGGCAGTAACCAGCTTGAAAAAAATACCATTTGTATGCGCATTAGCTACATATTCCTTGAAACCTTCTAATTGATTTGAAAGGGCTGAAATAATTTCCTTGGGGTTCAATGCCATGAATTCATAAGATCGCCCAAATCTACGCCCAAGTTCTCCCAGCAACTTCACTCGCACACAACGTCGTTCCATTTTGATCATAATAATTCCTTGTGCCTCAATATTTTTGTTGTAATTTTAGCCCAATAGCCACCATAAACTGTACGCTCTGAGCGCCTTCCCAATAAATGATGGTAAAACGACCATCCATCTTCCGCTAATACACCAGCATGATTTGGAGATGGTGCTCCAACTTGCATTAATAAAAAATCGCCTTTTTGGCTTGGCTTCTCAATTTCAATAAAACCTTGATTTGCATAATTACGCTCAAACATACGCCATTCATCATGCTCCCATTCGAGTTCATCACCTCGCGTAAAGTCGTCAAGCTTAATATTAAATTCACGATCATAAAAATCACGCAAAATAGCATAGCAATCATGAATACCATAAATCCATTGACGGCCTTCATACGGCGCATCACCACGCGGATTTGCATAAAAGAAATTATTTGTTTTGCTATTAAAAAGAATCCAAGGTATATTAATTTGCTTGCATGCTTCTACGTCGCAAGGAGAAAAACCATCTGGACCATCGGGGTGTGAATGATAAACAGCTTCTATGTTCCCCATGGCTTCTGCTTTTGTATAATCAAAAGCTGAAATAGAAAAATTTGACGATGGTAAAGAATGATTGTTTTCACATTTAACAACAACTCCATTTACTACAAAACCACAAGCTTCATTTGGCCAGACTTCTTTTGCGTGATTTACAATAGCTTGCTTTATGTTTAGTGAAATGTCGGTCATCGTGATAAATTCGCCCCAGGGAAAGCTCCGTAAGGAAGTTGAGTGCCGAAACGTAAGCGACAACTATTTAAGCGTTTACCACATACGTCTTGATTGAATATTGTACTGCCCGAAGGTAAAGCGGCAAGTGCAGCATCATATGTGGCTTGGGCACTTTGCAATTGACTGTTGGCGGAATTAAGGGTTGCTTCGCCTGCTGCCACAGCAGCTTGAGCATCAGCGCAAGATGTGCCAGTGGTATCTATCAAGCCAATAGCATATAGCCCCTTCAAAGAAGCATTGCGTTGCGGCCCCCTTTGATAGCCAACCCCTGAACTTACCAAAGCAACAGTTTGACCGCTAACTACCGCAAGAAGTGGTAAATTACTAAAACTACCAGGGGCACTTGGATCTACCGTAGGGAACGCAAAAGAAACTGGATAGTTTTCTGAATAAAACGATTCAACGACTACTAATGGCGTTTGACCACTAGCTACTGGTGTTCCCGATGCAACTAAATCTATTTGATACAGAGGTCCAATTGCATTGTCATCAGGGGGAGAAAACATTTGATCAGTGGATACAGAGACGCCTTCCCTGTAACTAGCTGTAGTGCCTTGTAGATCAACAACATTACTTTCTACAATGCCAAATAATGGCTGCCCACTAACAACTAGTGCAAAACTGTAATCTGGCCCTATTAAATTTGCATAGCTTGTAAGAATTGGTAAATGCGCATTGTTGCAATTAAGAAGAACTTGGCCTCTGGCTAGATTCAATGAATATTGAGCATTTCTTTGATACGAGCGAGCAGCTTGAAGAACGTTACTTGCATTGACAAAAGCTTGAGTTGATCCATCAATGCCCGTCAGTGGTTGATCACGTTCATTCGCAATGGGAGGTCCGGTATAACCACATTCACTACCTCTGTATTTCCATAAACAATAATTTTGAGTGATAACGCGACGTGGCAATTGCAATCCCTCCAAATCAATTTTATTGGATAATTGCCATGTAATCGATAAGCTTGTCTCACTAGTCTTACGTTCAATGTAAAAAATATCTACAGGAAATTCTTCTGCCGCATTAGGAGAAATACCATTATCTAAGTATTTACCTAATGTCCTTCTTCTAATAATTTTGGCTCCTATTAAGTCATCAAAAGCAGTGGTAACCGGCGCTAATGTGCCCAGCACATTTGCAACTGTTAATTCTGGCTGTGGAATTGTTCCCTTAGTTGTTGTTTCAAATCCTGTAGCTGAAATTGGAAATGGTTCGTAAATTTGTCCCTGCCAAATAATTTTTGTGCCATCAGGAAAAATATCACTAGTAAAGTAAAATTTATCAGTGTTATTATTGGTTATGCCAGAAAGATCAAGTTCAAACAATTGCACAATAGCATCATGCCAACTACTGCGAACATCTTGCTCAATTGTCATGATTAACTCCTGAAATCATAATGACGTTTAACTGCAAAAGAAATAACATTTGAATTGGGACCCAGGCATTGCCAGCTCCATTCATTAGGATCAAGACGATATTTATATGCTTGATCATCTTGCTTGAATTGAGAATAAAAGAAATCCCCTTGAAGATCGGCTAGGTCTTCGTCTAAGGCAGCGGCTTGTGCATCGGTGATTGGTATGGTCTGTATATCATACTTACGAATATCACTATTGAGCCCATCCGGCACCACCTGTTCATAACCATCACCAAAACTAACTCGTCGCAATCTTGTGCCACGCCGTGCTGTTAAGCCGTATGCAACATTAATGGTAAAAGTGGGTTGGGCCATGGTAAAAAAAATTAACGAGAGCTGTAAATAATACCGCCTGGACGGATTTCTTTTAAGATCACCTGCCGAACGGCTCCTTCAATTTCACGACCAAGTTGATTGCCTTGATTGCCAGTGACTTGACTATCGGACTGTCCATTTTTAACGTTAACAACAATGTTAGTGTTGATGGGGGCTGATGTGCCTTCTGAGCCTCCAGCGAGCTGCACTGGAACGCTTTTACCGTCAGGCAATGGAATGATGGCTTCGTTGTATTTACCTTCGCCTACGAGGCCCAGCGTAGGGCCTTGTACAATGCCACCGGAGGCAAAAGCAGTAAAACCACCTTGCCATACAGCACCATTAGCTGCGGTTGCCATTCCTGTACTTATCACACCAGGAAGGCTAAAGTCGGCACCGGGCTGCAAGTTGGATGGCGCGGGCGCAGCTCCAGAAAACCCACCAGCGGAAACGCCAGGGGTAAACATCTTGAATATATTCATAAGCCCTTGTATTGCTTGCATTTCAATATATTTAGTAATTATTCGACTAGCCATGTCCAGGAAATAATCCCCAACACTTTGAAACAAAGAAGCAAAAGATTGCTGAACAGTTGCACTGCCGCTAATCATGGATTTAAATGAATTCCCAAATGCTTCTCCAATGGATTTAGCGCTACCAATTGCGATTGAAGATGCACTACTTATCTCCATCAATTCTTTTTTGGTTTCATTTAATTGTTTTGCTAATTTAACCATTGGCGATTCAACAGCTAGCGCAGCAGTTCTTTCTAGTTGTTCATTAAATAATCTTTGCTGCTCTGGAATGCCAGCAATGGCAATATTATACTCTGCGGTTTGTTTTGTTAAGAATTTTATTTGCTCTTTTTCTTCTTCTGTCGTAATTTTTTTGC
>Ga0247843_1005732_pt1 | contig 16964 bp, 15 predicted proteins | sample LaCruzMarch2017__FD_192420 | JGI IMG/M metagenome (GOLD analysis project Ga0247843, IMG submission 192420) | Freshwater microbial communities from meromictic Lake La Cruz, Castile-La Mancha, Spain - LaCruzMarch2017_8m | ecosystem: Environmental > Aquatic > Freshwater > Lake | place: Spain... | reverse complement strand
GGCCTCGATCACATAGGGGCTGATCGTCGCCGGGGTGAGACCGAGGCGCACTTCCGAAAAGCGAAAGCTCGCCGACCGCAGCGCCACGCCCACGTCGCACGCCGCCACGAGACCAGCGCCGCCGCCCATCGCGGCTCCTTGCACCAGCGCCACCGTCAGCTGAGGCAGATCGTGCAGCGCCTTCAGCATGCGCGCAAGGTCGAGGGCATCGGCTTCGTTGTCGGCGCGATCGCGCGCGCCCTGGCGCTTCATCCATTCGAGATCGGCGCCGGCTGAGAAATGTTCGCCTGCGCCGCGCAGCAGCACGACACGCACGTGATCGGCGCCCTTCAGCGTCTCGAACGCGTCCGCGAGGCCCGCGATGACGCTCTCATCGAAGGCGTTGCGCTTGTCAGGCCGGTTGATTCGGACGACGGCGACGCCTTCCGGCGACACATCGAGCAGGACGGAGTCTTCGGCCATGTCGTTTCTCCTCAGCATCGCTCATCTAGCCTGCACTGTTTCCGCGCCCATGCGCCAGATCAAACAGCCTTCAGACCGCCTTCAGCGCTTTTGCGATGGCCGCCGCGCGATCAGCGAGCGGCGTCTTGTGAAGTTCCAGCCACTGCACGCCGGCGAAGAAGTACTCGAAATCCTCCGGCGGGGGCGCTGCTTCGAGAAACACCGGCACCATGGGCTTCTTGTAACGATCGGCGAGATAAACCTCGCGCTTCACGTGATCGCTCTCGAACGCGTGCTTCGAACACATCACGATCACGCCTTTCGCGCCCTTGATCGCGCGCACGATCTCACCGGCCCAGCCTTGGCCGCCGCTGACGCCCTGCTTGTCGATCCAGACATTGCGGCCCTGCGCCTGCACCGCTTCCACGACCGGCAGAACCGCCGTGTTGTCGGCGTGCGAATAGGACACAAACAGCGGATCGCCCGTCGGCGCCTCAGGCGGCGCGTCTTGAGCCTCGCGCGCGCGCGCGCCGACCCTCGCCGCGACGACGAGAAACACAATGCCCATCGCGAAGAGCGCACCGACCGCGCCGAGGATCGGCAGCCACGGCTGATAGGTGTCGGCGGTCAGCGGCGGCAGGCGCGTGAAGAGGCCGTCCGACAGCGGCTGTGCGCCGCCGATCAGCACATAAACAGCGTAGGCCCCGGCGCCGAACACGAGCAGCGACAGCAGCAGAAAGCATAAACCCAGCGCACCGGCGCCCCTGCGTTTCGAGCGCCGCCTGACAGGGGACGGCATGCCTTTCGTCGGATCCTGGTCGCGCGCACTTCGCCGCCGCGGCGGCTCGCCTTCGCTGTCAGCGACGCCCGACTGATCTTGGGACTGCGACGGCGGCGCAGGCGCCGGTCGCATGCGCGCATCCTGCGCCACTTTCGCGACTGCGGACCACGCGATGTCGCGCTGCGCTTCGAAACTCGCGTCGATCGCGGCGAGATCACGCAGGCCGACGGGGCTGAACGCGTGATCGAGTTTCACCATCACGAGCTGTTCGTCGGCCCACGCTTCCATGGTCCGCTTTTCGAGCAATCGGCGGTAGGGCGAGAACACCGTGGCCTTCGACCAGAGCGCGACGACGGTGTCAGCATGCTGCACATGGCGAAAGCCGCGTTCGCCGCTTTCCAGTTCGACGAAGAGCCCCCTGCGTTCCAGAAACTTTTCAAGCGCCTCCGCGACCGCGTGATCGGCCTCGGCGTGGGCGATAAGAACTGTCATAGGTCCCTCCGGGGCAGCGCCTATACCAAGCGCGCCCCGAAGCAGGAAGTCGGGCAGGAAGTCGGGAAGTAAGAGACTGGCAGTAAGAGACTGGCAGTAAGAGACTGGCAGGAAACGAAGGGCGTCTGTCTAGTGGAGGTGCGTCATGCTTTTCGCGATCCGCACCCGCGCCGGCGCGAGTTCCTCACCGCTCGCCAGGCGAACGGAGTGGATCACGGCTTCGATCTCGGCCTTCCAGAAATCAAGAAACTTGTGAACGCGCGGATAGCGCGGCGCGAGGTCGAGCGTCTGCCAGACGAAGCTCTGCAGCAGCTTGGGATGATCGGGCATGTAGTAGAGAACTTCCGCCGTCGTCAGCCGCCAGCCGTCCAGTTGGCGCTTGATGTCCTCGTGCTCCATGTACCGCATCCCTCCTGAAAAGAGCTTCCGGAACAGAAGGGTGATGGGTCGCAAGGGGCGCTGTCAAACATTGATGTTGCTGGCAATTTCGCGTTCTGGCTGCTTTCGCGCTGCGCGCGAGAAGGCGCCTACTTCTTCGGCGCGAGCGCCTCTGCAGCAGGCGGCGGCGGCGTGCGCGGGATCGCGGCGACGGCTTCAGCCAGGCCTGGAATGCGATCTGCGCCCTGCTTCACTTCCAGACTCGATCCTTCGAAGTCGCGCCCGATCGGCTCCACGCGTCCGCCAAGGCATTTTTGCAGGAACCCTTCCGCGACCGCGTAGAACGAGATTCGGTTCTGGGGCCGTGCGAAGCCATGGCCCTCGTCGGGGTAGAGCACGTACGTGACCGGCAGCTGACGCGCGCGCATCGCAGCGACGATCTGTTCGGACTCCGCCTGCTTCACGCGCGGATCGTTGGCGCCCTGTGCGATGAGCAGCGGACGGCGAATGGCGCCGGCCTTCGTCAGCGGCGAACGTTCCCGCAGCAGCGCCTGCCCGTCGGACTTCGTCGGATCGCCCACACGCAGATAGAATTCGTTGCGCGAGGATTCCCAGTAGGGCGGTATCGATTCAAACAGCGTGCGCAGGTTTGACGGCCCCACGATCGAGACGCCGCAGGCATATTGCTCTGGCGTCTGCGTGAGCCCCACGAGCGTGGCGTAGCCGCCGTAAGACCCGCCGTAGATCGCCACCTTGTCCGCGGTCGTGATGCGGCGTTGCACGGCCCAGTTCATGGCGTCGGTGAGGTCGCGCTGCATGGCGCCGCCCCACTCCTTGTTGCCGAGGTTGATGAACGCCTTGCCGAAGCCGGTCGAACCGCGGAAGTTTACGCTCAGCACCGCGTAGTTGCGGTTGGCGAACCACTGATGCTCGGGGTTGAAGCCGAAACTGTCGCGCGCCCAGGGGCCGCCGTGCACGTTGATGACGAGCGGCACGGGCGTTTCCGGCACGCCATCGCCATTGACGTCCGAGCCCGGGGGCAGCGTGAGATAAGAGACAAGCGTCTGGCCGTCGCTCGATGAAATCTCCACCGGGATCATCGGCTGCAGCGGCGCGCCTGCGAGCGCGGGGCGCTGGTCGAAAAGCGGGGTCAGCTTGCGCTGCGGCGTGCGTTCGTAAACGTGCACGCGCGCCGGCGTCGTCGGCCCGTCCTCGACCACGATCCAGCGCGCATCATCGGTGGAACGACTGACGACCGTCGGTCCGCCCGTCAGATTTTCGTTGAGGAACGCGATGTCGGCGCGTGCTTCGTCGTCGATGCCGGTCCATTCGTTTTTCAGATATTCCGACGCGTACGCTTCGGCCTCGAAATTCCGGGGATCGAGCCAGATGTCGGAGACATCCGCACGTCGGTTCTCGCCGATGACCGTCTTGTCGCCCGTGATCGCGTCGACACTGACCAGGGCCGCCTTGTCGCGCCCCATGGAGTCAAACATGAAGAACCGCTTTCCGTCGCCGGCGAACCCCACCGGGTAGGTCGTCAGGCTGTCCTCGAAGGGAATGTCGAACATCGGCTTCCAGCCGCCTTGCAGCAGGAACCCGTGCACCTGGACCGAGCCGTCTTGCATGTTGCGCAGCGCGAGGCGCACGATGTTGTCGCGATCGGCGACGAAGCCGGAAAACTTCTCTGTGTTGCGCTGCACGAGCGCGCGCTGACCGGTCCTGACGTTGATGTTATAGATGTCGTGCCACTTAGGGTCGCGATCGTTCAGACTGACGAGCACCCAGTCCGGCGTTGCACGGCTCACCCCGAGGACCATGGCCTGTGTGCCGGGGAACGGGGTAAGGTCCTTGTCCTCGCCCGTCGCGACATCGACGCTGTGAAGGCGCCAGTTCTCATCGCCGGCGGCGTCTTGAAGATAGAGAATGTGCGTGCCGTTCTCGGCCCAGAGGTGCTGGCGGATGCCGCGCGTCGCGTCTCGCGTCACGGGTCGCGCCGTGGCGAGCGGTTCACCGAAGTTGACCACGAACACGTTCAGGTAGCCGTTGAGCGGGGCCAGAAAGGAGATCACGTCGCCCCGGGGCGAGATGCGCGCCTGCGCCCGTTCGGGGTTCCCGAAAATCGCCGCGCGCGGGATCAGGGGCGCCTGCGCCGCCTGCGGCACCGGCGCGCGCGCTTTTTCCTGACTACAGGACCCGAGCAGGCCGCCGAGTACGATCGCCAGCGCGATGACGACCGTCCGCCGCATGCTTCTTAACGCTCCGATGGCCGACCCCATGAGAAACCCTAGACAATTCCGGGAGCCCCCGAAACCATGAAGCTGAAGACCTTGGTAACATTTAGCCGACAAATCGCCCGACGAAGTCCAGCTCCGGGGGCGCTGCTTTCACACTGGTCATGAGGCGGCAATGGGGCATCGGCGCCGCCGGACGCAGCGCCCCTTTGACAGGGGGGGCTACCCCGCCTAACTCCCCGAGCCGTTTGGGACCGTTGGCGCGGGAGTATGTGTTGGCAGCCGGGAAAAAGAGCGGATCGGGCGACGCAGCCTCCAAGCCCTCCGGGGCGGCCGCGACCGGCGTTCTGGTCCTGGCGGACGGAACCGTCTTCTACGGCGCCGGGCAAGGCGCGACGGGCGCGGCCGTCGGCGAGGTCTGCTTCAACACGTCCATGACCGGCTACCAGGAAATTCTCACAGACCCCTCCTACGCCGCCCAGATCGTCGCCTTCACCTTCCCGCACGTCGGTAATGTCGGCTCCAACGTCGAGGACATGGAGGGCTCCAGCCCCGCCGCAGCGGCCGCTGCGCGTGGGGCGATCTTCCGCGCCGCGCCGACCGCCCCCAGCAACTACCGCTCCGACTTGGCGTTCGACGACTGGCTCGCTGGGCGCGGCGTGATCGGGTTGTCTGGCATCGACACGCGTGCGCTCACGCGCCGCATCCGCGAACGGGGCATGCCGAACGGCGTCATCGCGCACGATCCCACGGGCAAGTTCGATATCGATGCGCTCAAGGCCCAGGCGAAAGCGTGGTCGGGCCTTGAAGGCATGGACCTCGCCAAGGACGTCTCCACCGCGCAATCTTATATCGTTCAGGAAGGCCGCTGGCGCTGGGACGGCGGCGTGCCGGAGGTGAAGGCGGCGAAGTTCGACGTCGTGGTGTTCGACTACGGCGTGAAGCGCAACATCCTGCGCGCGCTCGGCGATATCGGCGCGCGTTGCCATGTGGTTCCCGCGAACGCGACTGCGGAAGAGGCGCTGGCCAAAAAGCCCGACGGCGTCGTGCTCTCGAACGGCCCCGGCGACCCTGCGGCGACGGGCGCCTACGCAGCCAAGGAAATCCGCAAGCTTGTCGACAGCGGCGTGCCGGTATTCGGCATCTGCCTCGGCCACCAGATGCTCGGCCTCGCGCTCGGCGCGAAAACAATCAAGATGCCACAGGGCCATCACGGCGCGAACCATCCGGTGAAGGACAAGGCCACCGACAAGGTGGAAATTGTCTCGATGAACCACGGCTTCGCCGTCGATCGCGACACGCTGCCGGCCGATGTGGAGGAAACGCACGTCTCGCTGTTCGACGGATCGAACTGCGGCATCGCGATGAAAGACAAGCCGGTATTCTCGGTGCAGTACCACCCCGAAGCAAGCCCCGGCCCGCAGGACAGTCACTACCTCTTCGAGCGCTTCGCGCAAGAGATGGCGAAGCGGAAGCGCTAACCTTGCGCGCGCAAGCCGCTGTCCTTACAACCCAGCGCTCCACAACCAGCGCCCCACAACCAGCGCCCCGGTATCGCCCCGTTTGCGCGGGGAACATTTCGCAAGACCCGTCCGTTGCCTTCTGTACGCAAGGAGACAATCGATGACGGGAAGTGAACCGATGAGGACGGAAACCGAACGCACGCTCGAGCGTCGCACCGCGACGCGCAAGACGCTCATGAGCGTACTTTTCGCGATCATCGTGTTCGCGGTCGTCGGCGGCTTCGTCTACACCGCGATCAATCCGAGCAACACGCCGATCATCGCCGAGCAGGGTCTCCAGATGCCGGACATCGATCGCAATCCGCTGGTGTCGCCGCCGGAGGAGCCGCTGCCGACGCCGACCCTGCCGCCTGTCCCATTGCCGGACGCATCGACCACGAACACGCCTGCGACGCCCCTACGATAGCCGCTTAACTCACCCTCTTTCACCCGCCTGCGCGGCGGTGCGAAAGCCCCTCCCCCTCCGGGCATGTTGCACCGCCGCAAGCGTGTGATAGGCAACGGCCTTTAATCCGAAGGACCGTACCAATGGCGAAAATCAAGGTGGACAATCCCGTCGTGGATATCGACGGCGATGAGATGACGCGCATCATCTGGCAGCAGCTGAAAGACAAGCTGATCCACCCGTTCCTCGACATTGACCTCGAGTACTACGACCTCGGCGTCGAGCATCGCGACGCCACCAACGACCAGGTCACCGTAGACGCCGCCAATGCGATCAAGAAGCACGGCGTGGGCGTGAAGTGCGCCACCATCACGCCCGACGAAGCGCGCGTGAAGGAGTTCAACCTCAAGGAAATGTGGAAATCGCCGAACGGCACGATCCGCAACATCCTCGGCGGCGTGATCTTCCGCGAACCGATCATCTGCAAGAACGTGCCGCGCCTCGTGCCGGGCTGGACCCAGCCCATCGTTGTCGGCCGTCACGCCTTCGGCGACCAGTACCGCGCGACCGACTTCCGTTTTCCAGGCAAAGGCACGCTGACGATCAAGTTCGTCGGCGAAGACGGCGCAGTGATCGAGAAGGACGTTTTCAAGTCGCCCGGCGCGGGCGTGGCGATGGCGATGTACAATCTCGACGACAGCATCCGCGAGTTCGCACGCTCATCGATGATGTACGGCCTCATGAAGGGCTGGCCCGTCTATCTTTCCACCAAGAACACGATCCTCAAGGCCTATGACGGGCGCTTCAAGGACATCTTCGAGGAAGTGTTCAACGCCGAATTCAAGGAAAAGTTCGCAGAGGCGAAAATCACCTGCGAGCACCGCCTCATCGACGATATGGTGGCGTCCGCGCTCAAGTGGTCGGGCGGTTTCGTTTGGGCGTGCAAGAACTACGACGGCGACGTGCAGTCCGACACCGTGGCGCAAGGGTTCGGTTCGCTCGGCCTGATGACATCGGTGCTGCTCACGCCCGACGGCAAGATCATGGAATCGGAAGCCGCGCACGGCACCGTCACGCGCCACTACCGCGAGCACCAGAAGGGCAATCCCACCTCGACGAACTCAGTCGCCTCGATCTTCGCGTGGACCCGCGGCCTCATCCACCGCGGCAAGCTCGACAACAACGCAGCGCTCATCACGTTCGCCGAGACGCTGGAGAAGGTGACCGTCGACACCGTTGAAGCCGGCCAGATGACCAAGGACCTCGCGCTCCTGGTCGGCGACAAACAGAGCTGGCTCACGACGGAAGGCTTCATCGACGCGGTCGCGGCGAATTTGCAAAAGGCCATGGCTTAGGAGCATTCACGGAGCGCGGGCGAGACGTCTGCGCTCCGGCTCACTCGCCGATCGGATCGTCAGTTTCGCCTAGGATCGCCGGCAAGGACCACGAGAGGCTCTTGTCGATCTGAACGCTTGGCTCCTCGGCGGCGAACGCGGTGAGGACGATATCAAGCGCCTCTTCGTGCAATTCCGGCAGAGCGAGCGCCAGCTTGGCGCGCAGGCTCTTGCTGAGGACCAGTTTCAGATCGGCGCGCTGGGTTTTTACAGTGACCAGCCACCCGGCGCGCGGGTCGTCTCGCGTGCCTGCAGAAAGCTTCAGCAGATGCTCGATGATCGTGCGTGTCCGCGACAGGCATTCGCGAAGATCAGACTTCCCCAGGTCCGCGACCTCCTCTGCCAGATGCTCCCAGTCCAGTTCGTTCGAGCCCCCGCGTCGGCGCGCCTCCGCGCGCAGAGCTTCAGCCTGAGCCTGCGTCCAGAGGTAGAAGTCGTCGTCGTAGAGGTCGCAAACGCTCATGGAACCGATCATAGCACCGCTCGCACCGCCAGTGAAAATCCGGCCGCATGCGCGCGCGGGCGTTAACCGCACTTGCCGCACCCAGGTCGCTGGACCGGCGCACCCTTTGCATGGTTAGCTCCTGCGATTGGGGTACTGGGTACATGAGCGTCCTGAGCATAGTGGGAAAAGCCGCCGCCATTGACGTGAGAGACCTGACCGCGCTGGATCGCACCGGCTGGGACCCGTTGTGGCGCGGGTATCTCGATTTCTACGGCGCGGTCGTGGCCGACGATGTGAGCGATCTCACCTTCCGCCGCCTGCTCGACCCGAAAGAGGACATGTTCTGCATCGTGGCGGAACAGGACGGCAAGCTCGTCGGCATCGTGCAGTGCGTGCTGCACCGCTCGACCTGGACCACGGCCCCCTATTGCTACCTGCAGGACCTCTTCGTTTCCCCGGACGCGCGAGATCAGGGCGTTGGGCGGATGCTGATCGAGGCTGTCTATGCGCGCGCTGACGACCTTGGCGCAGCGCGCGTCTATTGGCTGACGCACGAAACCAACGCGACCGCACGGGTGCTGTACGACACCGTCGCTGTACGTTCGGGCTTCATCCAGTACCGTCGGGGCTGAGCCCTTCAACTCGCGAGCAGCGCGCCGTCCCCAGACCAGCGGACCGTTTGCACTGGCTGGCCGCTGCGCCACAGGCCTTCGAGGCGCGACCCATCCGGGTCCAAGCGCTGACCATAACCTGACGTTGCAGCGCCCGCGACTTCGCCTCGGTAGAAACCTCCATTCGCGAAACGCTGCACGGCGTGGCCGTTCAGTTGTCCTGCGCGATTGGCGTCGTCGTGCTCGACGCCATGACCCGCGTCGCAGAGCGTCCCGACCGGCCGCCTGCAGCCGGCGACCGAATGCGCCCATTTCCGTCTCAAGTTGCACCCGGGTCGCATTGGGCGCGAGGCGGACGTCGAACCCCAACACCCGGAGCCGCGACGCGATCAGCTCCGCGTCACGGACAGGGGTCGCAAGTTGCCGCCCGGGGGTCGCATAGTCCTTGGCGCCGCTCACAAGCGCGAGCCGTTGCGGCGGCGACTGCGCCTGGCCCATCCCGCCAGCCAGCGCGAGAAACATCACCGCCAGACGCGCCAGCCATCGTTGCATCCCATTTCTCCGCCTGCTGTCTGGCAACGCCGCCAAGGCTTCGCGAAGGAGTCAAAGGCGCGCGCAGCGCACATTCAGGCGCAGCCATGACGCCGCTGTCGCTCTTGCTCTCCCCCGCCCCCTGTTTTCCCGCCTCACGCGCCAATGCGTGCGCGCAGGATGTATTCATCGTCCAGCGTCTCGCCGACTGGAAACTGGTAGGAGCCGACCCGCTCGAACCCGTAACGCGCGTAGAACCTTTTCGCCCGCTCGTTCTGCGACCAGACACCGAGAAATGCGTCCTGCGCCGCACGTTCGCGCATGCGCGTAAGCGCCCAGTCCATCAGCGCCGGCGCCACCCCCCGACCCTGCACGCTCCTGCGCACATAGAGCCGGTAGACTTCGAGCGCATGGCCCGGTCCGACCTCATACGGCAGCCTGAACGGCCCGATCTGCGCATAGCCCACGAGCACGCCGCCCTGCACCGCAAGCCGCGTCTCCACGTCGGGATCTATGATCTCGGCGTACTGCTGCGCGGGCGTGTAGCTCGCTGAAAGGAAGGCCTCGAGGTCTTCCGTGCGGTAAAGATGCGCGAAGGTCTCGCAGAACGTCGCACGCATGAGGTCGCAGAGCGCGTCGCAATCATTGGTGCAAGCGTCGCGGTAGGCGACATCGCTCATGCGGGTCGGACGTTGAGATGCTCGAGGCCGTGGAAGAACGGCAACGTACGCCATTGCGGGGCCGCATCGGGGTCCACGAGTTTCATGTCCGGGAAACGCTGCAGCATTTTGAGGATCGCCAGCTGCGCTTCCAGGCGTGCGAGCGGGGCGCCGATGCAGATGTGTGCGCCGCCGCCGAAGGAGACGTGCGGCTGGCCCTTGCGGGTGATGTCGAAGGTGTGCGGATCGCTGAACACGGCAGGATCGCGATTGGCGCCACGCAACATGAATACCATGGCCTGCGAGCTCTTGATCGGACAGCCGCCGACCTCGATGTCGCGATTGGCGACGCGGGCGGTGATGTCCACGGGCGGCTCGAAACGCAGCGCTTCTTCCACCGCGCTGACGATCAACGCGGGGTTTTCCAGCAGCAGCGTCTTCTGGTCCGGATTGAGGATGAAGAGCCGGATCGCGTTGCCGATGAGATCGGTCGTCGTGAGATTGCCACCCACCAGCAAAGCCCGGAGATTGATCGATATTTCCTCGTCTCTCAGCGGCGCCCCTTCGGCCTGCAGGCGCACCATATCGGTGATGAGATCGTCCTTGGGATTTTCCCGCCGGTCCGCCATGGCCGCGTTCATGTACGCTGACAGCGCTTGGTCGGCGGCCAGCATGGCCGAGGTCTGCTCTTGCGAGCGCATCGGGTTGAGAAACTGGATCACGCCTTCCGACCATGAGCGGAAATCGGCGAGGCGCGATTTGTCGACGCCGAGAATGCTGGCGATGGCGTCGATGGGGATCGGCACGGCGTAGTCGTCAAGTACGTCGAAGTGTTCGCGACCGCCAAGCTTGTCGAGCGTTTCGTCGACAATGCGCTCCACCTCCGGCCGGAACCTCGCCACGCGCGCGTAGAGCGCCTGCGCCAGCGGCGGGCGGATGCGTTCGTGATCGGGATTGTCCATCGTGAGAATGGATTGCGTGCGCGGACCGCCGGCTTCGCGCTCGGCGAGCAGGCGCCGCGCCATCAGCGCCGCCTCTTCGGCGTGTTCTGCCCCGCGCCAGAGCGTGCGATCGGCGAGCGTTGCGCGCACATCGGCGTAGCGGCTGATGAGAAACTCGCCGACGAATTCATCGCGATAGACCGGGCATTTTGCACGCAGGTTGTCGTACGCGCCGTGCTGGTCGGCGTTGAACGCGGGATTCAGCGGCGTCATCTGCAGGAGCCCCAGCGGGCGCTCCTGTGGTGCGTCGGTCATTTGCGCCTCCCGTTTTTAGACCCGAGGGCATAGCACGCGGGGTGGGCCTGCGAAAGCTGACGCATGCGTCAGCTTTCGCAGGCCTCCATCGCCCGCGCACGGTCGATCAGCTTGGCGAAGGTGTTTACATTACGCGCCGTGCCCATCACGGCGAGCTTTTGCAGGATTACCTGCGGCGTGAGCTTCGCGCCGGCGACGGCGCTTTCGAAGCGGATGAACATCTCGGCGGCGTCGATGTCGTAATCCTCGGCCCCTTGAGATGCGCGGCGAGTGCGGCGACGCCCGCTTTCGTCGGCGCCTGCTCCAGAACATTCATGAGCATGAGGTTCGGCTTGAAGTCCGCATAAGGCGCGCGCGCCAGCGCATCTTCCAGTTTGTCCGCCGTGCGCACGATCGCCGTCGTGCGAAAGCGAGCGTCTCTTCGATAGCGTTCGCCAGATGGGTCGCGACCTTTGCGGCGGTGTCGCGCCCGGTGTCGGCGATGATGTTGCCGCTCGAGAGCAGCGTCTCCGCGCGCTTCCAGCCCCGCTCCGCAGAAAGCGCCTTCAGCGTCGCCGCCGGCGCCTTGCGATTGCCGCCGACAGTCACGCCCGCGAGCAAGGCGACGTGCACGCTCACGCGGCGAGCGCCTTCTCCAGCGCCGCCTTGATCGCGCCGACCGCGTCCTGCGCCTTGCCTGCTTCGGGTCCCCCGCCCTGCGCCATGTCAGGGCGCCCGCCGCCGCCCTGCCCGCCGACCGCCGCCACGCCAGCGCGGATGAGATCGACGGCGCTGACGCGGCCCTTCAAGTCATCGGTGACGCCGATGGCCAGCGCGGCCTTGCCCGCATCCACGCCGATATAAGCAACGACGCCGGAGCCGAGCTGCGTCTTGCCTTCGTCCACGAGGCCGCGGAGATCCTTCGCTGGCACGCCGTCGAGCACGCGTGCGATGAGTTTCACGCCGCTCACTTCTTCCGGCCCGGCGCCAACCGCGCCGCCGCCGTCGCCGGCAAGCGCGAGCTTCTTCTTCGCATCCGACAGTTCGGCTTCGAGCTTGCGTTTCTCCGCCGACAGCAGCGCAACACGCTCCGGCGCTTCCGCCAGCGGCGACTTCAGTTGTGAGGCGATCGTGCGCGCGAGTGCGGCCTGCGCCTTCAGGTGCGAGAGCGCGGCTGCGCCGGTCGCCGCCTCGATGCGCCGCACGCCGGATGCGACGCCGCCCTCCGAGAGGATCGCGAACACCGCGATGTCGCCCGTGCGCCGCACGTGCGTGCCGCCGCAAAGTTCGACGGAATACGGCTTCGCATGCGCTTCAAGATCGGCGCCGAGCGTGAGCACGCGCACCTTCTCGCCGTACTTTTCACCGAACAGCGCGAGCGCGCCCGCCGCGATCGCATCCGCCGGCGCCATTTCCTTGATCGTCGCTTCGGCGTTCTGGCGGACAACCGCGTTCACCTCGTCCTCGACCTTCTCGATCTCGGCGGGCGTTACGGGCGCGCCATGCGAGAAGTCGAAACGGAAGCGATCGGCTTCCACGAGCGATCCCTTCTGCGAGACATGCGGGCCCAGCACATGCCGGAGTGCGGCGTGCAGCAGGTGCGTGGCGGAATGGTTGGCGCGGATCGCGTCGCGACGGTCGCGTTCCGCTTCAAACTGCGCCTTGTCGCCGACCTTGACGGCGCCCATTACGAGCGTGCCGATGTGTCCGTGAAGCGCGCCCGCGCGCTTCTGCGTGTCCTCGACCTCGAACACTGCGCCGTTCGCGAAACGGATGACGCCCTGGTCGCCTGCCTGACCGCCGGACTCTGCGTAGAACGGCGTACGGTCGAAAATGATCTCTGCGGTTGCGCCTTCACCGATCTGATGCGTTTCCACGCCGTGCGCGACGATGGCTGTCACAGCGCCGTCGCCGTCGAGGCCGTCATAGCCGAGGAACTCCGTCTGACCGACGCGCTCCTTGATGAAGAGCCACACGCTTTCGTCCGCCGCTTCGCCCGACCCCGCCCACGAGGCGCGGCCCTTCTGGCGTTGGCCCTCCATGGCTGCATCGAAGCCGTCGGTGTCTACTTCAAACCCGCGCCCGCGAAGGATGTCCTGTGTCAGATCGAGCGGAAAGCCGAACGTGTCGTAGAGCTTGAACGCAGTATCGCCTGAAAGCTTCTTTCCCGTCGACAGCGTCGCGAGTTCCCCTTCCAGCAGCGAGAGGCCGCGCCCGAGCGTTTCGCGGAAGCGTTCTTCTTCCTGGCGGAGCTGGTCGACGATGACGGGCGCCGCGCGCGCGAGTTCGGGATAGGCGGCGCCCATCTCAGAAACAAGCGTCGGCGCAAGTCGGTGCATCAGCGGCTCCGCTGCGCCCAGCATGTGCGCGTGGCGCATCGCGCGGCGCATGATCCGGCGCAGCACGTAGCCGCGTCCTTCGTTCGACGGCGACACGCCATCGGCGATCAGGAACGATGTCGAACGCAGGTGATCGGCGATCACGCGATGGCTCGCGGCCTTGTCGCCTTCCGCTTTCACGCCCGTGAGCGCTTCGGACGCCTCGATCAGCGTGCGGAAGAGATCGATGTCGTAGTTCGACTGCACGCCCTGCAGCACCGCCGCCACGCGCTCAAGGCCCATGCCGGTATCAATCGACGGCTTAGGCAAGCTCTCTCGGCGCCCGTCGGCGAACTGCTCGAACTGCATGAAGACGAGATTCCAGATCTCGACGAAGCGGTCGCCGTCCTGGTCCGGCGAACCCGGCGGGCCGCCGAAGATGTGATCGCCGTGGTCGTAAAAGATCTCCGAGCACGGGCCGCACGGCCCTGTGTCGCCCATCGACCAGAAATTGTCCGCCGTCGCGATCCGGATGATGCGCTCTTCGGGAAGCCCCGCGACCTTCTTCCAGAGTGCGGCCGCCTCGTCGTCATCGTGATAGACGGTCACGGTCAGCCTGTCTTTCGGAAGGCCCCACGTCTTGGTCAGCAGGTCCCACGCCAGCGGGATCGCCGTGTCCTTGAAATAATCGCCGAACGAGAAGTTGCCGAGCATCTCGAAGAAGGTGTGATGGCGCGCGGTGTAGCCGACATTGTCGAGGTCGTTGTGCTTGCCGCCGGCGCGCACGCATTTCTGCGAGGTCGCTGCGCGCGGTCCCGGCGGCTTCTCGGCGCCGGTGAAGTAGTTCTTGAACGGGACCATGCCGGCGTTGGTGAACAGCAGCGTCGGGTCCGACTGCGGCACGAGCGGCGAGGACGCCGGCGTTTCGTGGTCGCGCGTGCGGAAGTAATCGAGAAACTGCGCCCGGATTTCGTTGACGCCAATAAACGCACCGGGGGACTTGGACGATTGCGGCATGTGTTTGCGGACTTCCGACGTTCAGGAACAGGAACTGAACGTATAGGGAGCTCGCCCCTTTGCGCCAAGGGTTGGCGGCGTCGCGGTCTACTCCGGCAAACGCAACGAACCATCCGCCGCCAGCGGCGCGAAGGGATTCCACGCCACTTCCCACAGATGCCCGTCGGGGTCGGCGAAATAGCCCGAGCGCCCGCCCCAGTGGGCATCGTGGGCGGCCTTTACCTGCCGCGCGCCGACCGCCACGGCCGCAGCGATGACTGTGTCCACGTCCCCCTTTTCGCGGACGTTGTGGGCAAGCGTTACGCCCCGGAAGCCCTCGCCGGCGGGGGAGGTGTCTGCATCCTCGGCGAGCGAGTCCCATGGGAAGATCGCCAGCGCTTGGGCGCCGCAGTGGAAGAAAATGATGTTCTGATTGCTGGCCGACGAGGCCTTGAAACCGAGCGCTTCGTAGAACGCCCGCGACCGCGCGAGCTCGCGCACGCCGAGGGTGACGAGACTGATGCGTGATTCCATGGCGTGTCCTCCGTACAAGAGAATGGGAGCAAATCCCGGTAGATGTCGGCGTTGCGACTGGCTAGCCTTGGGCCATGCCTGTCACACCTCGTTCCACGGCGCTTCTCGGCGCGATCTTGTCTGCGGCCGCGTGCACGACGGCTCGCCAACCCGAGCCTGCCCCGCCGCCCCCGCCGAAGATCGTCATCGTCGGTGACTCCACTGCGAGCGACTACGGCCGCGAGCGCTATCCGCGCATGGGCTGGGGCATGACGCTGCCGTGCGAGCTTTCGCCCGCGATCGTGGTCGACAATCGCGCCATCAGCGGACGCAGCACCAAGAGCTTTCGCGACGAGGGTCACTGGGATGCAGCGGTCGATACGCTTTCGCCCGGCGACGTCATGCTCATCCAGTTTGGCCACAACGACGAGAAGATCGAGGATCCGACGCGCTATGTGGCGCCGGACGGCCCCTTCGCGGCGAACCTCACGGCGTTCGTCACCGAGGTGCGCGCACGCGGCGGCGTTCCCGTGCTGGTGACGCCGGTGGTGCGGCGAAAGTTCGTGGACGGTCGTCTCGTCGATACGCACGGGCCTTATGACGACGCAGTGCGCGCGACGGCGGCCGCGACGGCGGCGCCGCTCGTGGATCTTGAAGCCGACAGCTTCACCTTCGTGGACGGACTGGGCGCGGAAGGATCGAAGCGCATTTTCCTCCACTATGGCCCCGACGCGCAGTATGCGCCGTACCCGCGAGGCGTCACTGACGATGCGCATTTCAGCGAGACCGGCGCACGGGTGATGGCGGGGCTGGTGGCGCAGCGGCTGGCGACGCTCGACACCCCCTTGCGCGGGCATGTGCGTTCGCGCGTTGAAGGCTATGATCGCAACGTGGTGCTCGGCAGCCCCCGTTGCGCGGAACCGGCGCGGCCGATGGTAATCGTCGACGAGAACACGGTGAGACGCGAAGAGCCGCCGCCGCACGGCGCGATCGGGACGAGTACAGCATATCGCCTGAGCGACGCGGTTCCCGCGCGGCAGATGGAATTCCGCAAGCGCACGCTCGCGCGCGGCGCCGCCATCGGCCTGCATCCGATAGAGCATGACGAGGTCTATTACGTCGTCTCGGGCGAAGGCGTGGTGACATCGAATGGCGTGAGCACGCCGCTGCGCGCGGGGATGGCGGCGTATCTCTACGACGGCTCTGTCGTCGGCATCCGCCAGACGGGACACGCACCGCTGACGCTGATCATCTCGTATCCACTGGACGCAAGAACGCCCTGACGATCCGGGGCAGCGGAAATCATCAGGGCGCATCGCAAGATGCCGGCCGGCCGAACCATCGGCACGGGAGATGGGGCTGACCGAAGACCCGGCCGACCGGCTTCGCGACGGGAGGGGGCTGGCCACCCGCCGCAATCGGAATCTGCTCAGTCCTCGGCGGCTTCGTCCGCGTCAGGCGCGACGGTCATGTCATCGCCGAGGAGACCCGCCTGCTGGCGCACCCTGTCCTCGATCTCGATGGCGATGTCCTTGTGTTCCTTGAGAAACTTGCGCGCCTGTTCTTTTCCTTGGCCGATCTTCTGACCGCCGTAGGAATACCAGGAGCCCGACTTTTCGACGACGCCGGCCTTCACGCCAAGTTCGATGATCTCACCGGTCTTGGATATCCCTTCGCCGTACATGATGTCGAACTGGACCTGCTTGAACGGCGGGGCGACCTTGTTCTTGACGACCTTCACCCGCGTCTCGGAGCCCACGACTTCATCGCGTTCCTTGATCTGACCGGTGCGGCGGATATCGAGGCGCACGGAGGCGTAGAACTTCAGCGCGTTGCCCCCCGTCGTCGTCTCCGGGTTGCCATACATTACGCCGATCTTCTGGCGGATCTGGTTGATGAAGATCACCAGCGTGTTCGACTTCGAAATCGAACCCGTGAGCTTGCGCAGCGCCTGGCTCATCAAGCGCGCTTGAAGGCCGGGCAGACTGTCGCCCATTTCGCCTTCGAGCTCGGCCTTGGGAGTCAGCG
>Ga0247843_1005731_pt1 | contig 16964 bp, 13 predicted proteins | sample LaCruzMarch2017__FD_192420 | JGI IMG/M metagenome (GOLD analysis project Ga0247843, IMG submission 192420) | Freshwater microbial communities from meromictic Lake La Cruz, Castile-La Mancha, Spain - LaCruzMarch2017_8m | ecosystem: Environmental > Aquatic > Freshwater > Lake | place: Spain... | reverse complement strand
ATCGACGACCTGATGCCCTGGACCTACGACAGAATTCCCGCCTAAACCGTCAAGGTGGGAGCGGTGCAGCGCTTACGGCCAGCGCCCCGGCGGCGATCGTTGTGGCAGTTTGGGAGAGGATGCGCCGATGCGCCCCCGAATCTGGGGGGAAGGGGGGGGGGGGGGGGCTCTTGCCTGGTGAGAGCGCTATTCGCGTCAGGGATGGAAGCCGGATGGCCGAGACCGCGCCCGTCAGCGCGGGCTCGGTTCACGACAGCCCGGCCCCGGCCGTCAGCCGGGGAGACGCCCAAGCCCTGCGCCTCTGGGTCATCTGCCTTTTGAAGCAGCGCCAGCATAGGATGTGCTGGTTTTCGGAGCCTGCCCGTCGCGCTGCATCAAGGCCGCCGGAGTGGCGGCGGTGTCATACCCCCGGAGCGTAGCGCAGCGGGGTTGACACCCTGAGCCGCCCGGAGGCGGCACGATGCGAGTGCGACATGGCCGAAGGCCCGCACAACATCATCCGCTGGTTTTTGGTGGGTCTCGGAGCAAGGTCCAGTGAGGACTACTTACTCGACCGCGTGTTGCGGGAACTGCCCTTGTCTAGTTTTTGATAAACGAGTGAGGCCCGCGCCACGTCGTAGGCATAATCGCCAATTGTTCCGTCTTTGATTTTTGCAACGGCTTCGTCGATCACGAACAATGGTACGAGGAACCACTCTCGCGGGATGACCGGCTGGCCAAAGCGATCCTTAATCTCAATGTCGAGTTTTGCCGGTTCAAAAATCCGGTGGATGATGTTTTCGAGCTTTGAACGGTTGATGTTGTACAATTCGTAGGTGGCTATTACTTCCACATCCGCCATCAGAAAGGTCGGCTGGAGCCTTGCCCCAGCAATGCGTTTTTCCACGCTCATGTTTGTAACGCCAACCTTGTGCACGAGATCGCGGTTCTGAACTACAAGCGGATGATCAGACTTGCTGCGCAGGACGTAAATGGTTCCGCTGGCTTCATCTCCTTCGGCAGTCTCATCTGAGAATAGCGGGCCAGCATTGGGTTCTGTAATGCGCCGTCCGGCGTCATCGTCGTTGAGGGCGCGTTGAAGGGAGCGCATGAGCATGCTGCTCTCGGTCCCGTTATCGAAAATCACGCGCAGCCGCGCATCCGTGCGGCCGTGCGCGGTCGTAAAGACTTCCCCCTTCTCAGCCACATAGGCTTTTTGTCCGCCGACAATAAAAAAGCGACCTAGCTCAATCTCGGCCTTAAGCTCGAACGGGCGCGTGATCCGCATGCCCGCATCCAACTCCTTTTGAACTTGCGTGAAAAGAGGCCTGAATGTTTCGAAATCCGCGCAGCTCTGGCGGGTGGCAATTTCCTCTGCGGCTCGCTTTTCTGCGTTCGGGCGAACATGACGGAGCTCTGTGATGTCCGAGGGTCCTGCCGCCCCTTCGAGCGCTGCGGCGAGCTCATCAATATCCAAGTCCTCTGCCGATACGTCGGTAACAATGACCCCCTTCAGGAGACCTTGATGATCGAGTGGCAAGAGGAGAGACCGGCAATCTGCCTGCGCCCGCAGCCGGTCAAGCCGGACGGCGTAAAGCCGTTCAAAGATGTCACGACCCTCGCCGTGCTCTGGAGCGCGGCCATGCTGCTCTACAAAGCGCTGGATGTCCTCGAAGCCGGCGATGATCCGCTCCTCACGTGGCGGGCGGCCACCTTGTTTCTCAGGCGGTGCAAAGTCAGCGAGCGCTTCAGCGAGTTCGTCCAGATCGGGATCACTCATAGCGACCCTCCTTTTTGAAGCGCATGAACGCCGCTGCACCTTCAGCCATGCGGCGCTCCCATGCATCTTGCGCCGAGGCCGAGGGGAGGCGTCCCCGCTCCTTTTGGAATTTGAAAGCGCGCACGGCGAGGTCCTTGGCTTCTTCAGGTGTCAGGCTTGTGCGTTTGGCGGAAATCGCAAGCTGTACTTGCTTGAGGCTCTCCTCGCTCATGGCTTTGGCAAGGATTGAATAGGCCTCGCCGAATGGATTAATGCGGTCGATGAGGTCGATGTCGAGATCGCGCACATCCATTGCGAACTTGCGCACACCATCAATCAGCGCCGTGTTGGCGCTCGGCTCCGAACTGCCCCCGCCAAGTGCGAGCTGCTTGGCTTTCTGGGTGAGAGTGAGAGCGGCGATAGCGTGCTGCCGGACAGCCTCCTGGTCAACTTCATCGAGCTCTGGATACTTGTCCTTTACAATTTTCCCCATGCGGACCTGAGTGAGCTCTTCGGGCACAAGCTCCTCGTCAAACAGGCCACGCTCGATCGTAGTCTTATCCTGCACGAAAGCGGCGATCACTTCGTTGAGGTCCTCCTGGCAGATGCGTGTGGCCTCTTTGCTCTTGGGCTCCGCAAGGCCCTTGATCTCGATTTGGAACTTGCCGCTTTCCTCGTTGAAACCCACGTTACACTTGGACGGATCATACCCACCATCGCCGTAGTCGAAGCCTGGCGTCGCCGCGCTGGCCGGATTCTTGGGCTTGAACTCAAAACGCGGTGCCAGGACCTGCTCCATCAAGAGACTGGCGGCGATCGCCTTGAGCGTATCGTTGACGGCTTCAGCGACGGCGGCCTCGGCGGCATCTGGTTCGGCGATTAAATTGGTGAAGCGCGATCGCGTCTTACCAGGTGCATCGCGAGTGGCGCGGCCAATGATCTGCACGATCTCGGTGAGGCTGGAGCGATAACCGATTGTGAGCGCGTGCTCGCACCAGATCCAGTCGAAGCCTTCCTTGGCCATGCCCAAGGCGATGATAATGTCGACATGGTCGCGATTGTTCTTCTGAGCCGGGTCTTTGAGGGAGGCCAGGACCTTGGCGTGCCGATCGGGACCATCATCGACAAGATCGGCAATCTTAAGAGTACGGCCATCTCTGCACTTAACAAGATCAAAGCCGGTCGCCGGGTCTTTGCCTTCCCAGGTTCCTAAAGCATCCATGATTTCGCTGACTTCGGTAGTCTTGCCTCGCTTGGTGCTCTCGCGGGAATTGACGTTCGGAATATGAACGATCGTCTTCTCGCCCGCGTCAATGACCTTGGCGATGTCATCGACGTAGGAGCCTGAGTAGAAGAAATAGCCGATATCGAGCTGCTTCAGGTACTCATAACCGTTGAGCTGCTCGTAATAGGTGTACGTGACGGTATCGAATTTGGCCTCGTCTTGCGCGTTGAGCACCGGCACGGCATCGCCACGGAAGTAGGAGCCCGTCATCGCCACGATGTGCGCCTTGTCGCGCGCGATCAGCGTCCCGAGATGCTGGCCAAGCTTGCTGTCCGGGTCGGCCGAGACATGGTGGAATTCGTCAATCGCAACGAGGCGGTCATCGAATGCCTCCACGCCGAACCGATCGACGGCAAAGCGGAAGGTGGCGTGCGTGCAGACCAGCACCTTCTCAGAGCTCTTCAGGAAAGCCTCAACCGCATTGACCTTGCCACCATTGTCGCCGCCTGGGGCGTTGCAGAGGTTCCACTTCGGTTCCACGCGCCAGTCAGCCCAGAAGCCGAACTTACTCAGCGGCTCATCATTGAAGCTCGCGCCGATGGATTTCTCCGGCACGACGATGATGGTCTGCTTGCAGCCCTGATTAGCGAGCTTATCCAGCGCGATGAACATCAGGGCGCGGCTTTTGCCCGAGGCCGGAGGTGACTTTATGAGTAGATATTGCTCGCCACGCCGTTCATAGGCGCGCTCTTGCATGGGCCGCATGCCCAGAGCATTGGCCTTGGTTGAGCTTCCATTACGGCTGTAGCTGACGGAGACGGATGGAACGGATTTTGTCTTGTCGGTCATTGCGAGGTCCCCCTGGATTTGACACCGAAGGCCTCGGACAGGAAATCCACGGTCTCCTGGCTGTAAAGCTTGCAGGCGGTGTTCTGATTGGCGAAAATTCCTTGGAAGGTCTTTGCATTCGATCTGTCGAACGTCTTCTTCCATTCAACGCCTACGGCATACGCCCGTCGATCGGGGTCATCAGCAAACTCGTTCAGGTAGGGCTTGGCCACCACCTCTGTCAGCATGCGCCCGTCTGGCAGTGCGAACTCCGTCGCTGGAATCCGCTCGCTGGTAACGATCCCATATCCAAGGTAGCCGTTATTGACCTGATAATAAAAAACTTCGTCACCTACGGATAAGCGCGAAAGACCGTCGGTGTACCACTTACCGCCACTGGCTGTGATAAAGCCATGCTTCCGCATATCCTCCCACGGGCGCATCTCCTCTGAACCGCCAGTTACATAATAATATCCGGTCCAAGGCCCTCGCGTCCTTCTGGTGGCACGATCGGTGACTTCCTCTTGCTCCAGGAGCGCGTCGGTTGTCAGCCATTCTTGGCCGTCGCGCGCGAAGACGTTGAAGAAGGCGGCGTTGATACCGACTTCGTGTTGCTCTGAGAGGTATTCGATGATCCGCTTAGTCGCTTCATCGACCTCACTCGCGACCACAATCATCTGATGGGTGGCATTGAGCGTTTCAGGCAGGCTCTTGCCAAATTTTTCACGATAGACATCGGCGAGTGGTCGGCTCAGCTTGGAAACCGCAATTTCGTGCACCTCACTTGTCGAGAGGCGGCAAACCCAGGATGCGTAGTCGAGAACCTGCGCAACGATATCTCTTGGACTGCGGTCACGCTTTAGCTCCACGATGATGAGATTGCCATCTCGGTCCATCGCAAGGAGATCGATCCGCTTTCCGTGATCGGTGTCCACTTGGCAGCCGATGACAACACCATCGACCCCGATGAGGCTGAGATCTTCAGCCACCCAGCGTTCAATCTTTTCCTCAAAATCCAGCGGCTTGCGGCGGCTTTCGACGAGCCGGTCCTGTTCAATCTGGAACAAGCGGGTCATGCGCTCACCCCCGTCTTACGTTTGTTGGCTGTCGACTTGCCCTCGGTCATCTTGATGTAAAGCTCGAACAGCTTTTCCAGCCGTTCGGTGTCGTTCTTGAAGCGCCTGCCGATATAGATGCGCTCCAGCACCTCATCGTTGCGCTCATGCGCCTGGCGCAAATCGGCGGGCATGTGTTCAGGATCATAGAGGTCAGCGATCGTCGCCGGGAAATGGGCCTCGCGCGCCAACAAGATGTCCTCGGCGCAGCGGGTCAAGTCAGCCTTGTTTTTGTCGGTCAGCGTGGGAACAGGAAACGTGTTCCAGCCCAAAGTGGTCGAGTAGCGGAAATCTGACTTCAACTTACCGCAAACAGCAGCGATCCAGCAGAGATGAACCCGTGACGCGACGATTGCGATGCACCATAGCGGCGCATCAAACAGACCATTTGCGAGATCGCTAATGATGGAACCTGGTTGCAGCAGCCCGACAGGCAAAAACTGTCTCGCTTCTGACGACACCCGCGCTACAATGGCAACTCTTTCGGTGCCCCGCTGCCTTACCTGCTGGAAACGATGGGGCGTATTCGCACACTGACGCGTAAGGGCCTTAGTGCTCTTTGACCTCATCGTTCGAACCGCCGCCAGCCTTTCAGCGACGAAGGTATTCTGTTCAGCTGTTGGCCGATGCTTGTCATCGATCCAAAGGCAAAAGCGTTGCTTGCCCTTGATGAATTCGTCAGATCCTGAGAATGGCCGAATCCACTCGTGTGCGTGCGGATATTCGGTAATTAAGGAGCGCGCTTCATCAAAGCTCAATAATAGGTTCTTTCCATCAACAGCCTTGCTACCGTTTGTCATCCGGGGAACAGCAGAGATTGGGTCCGTTGATGCGTTCACCAGAACGTCAGTATAAGGAACAAGATACGGACTAATGTTTGAGCATTCTCGTCTCCGGGTAGGCTCAGAGTCCGATCCTTCGATCAAAATTCGGTTTCCCGTTCTTTGGCCCAACCCGATTATAACTACAATTACCCCAGCGTTGTGGGACGCCAGATTTTTCCATTTAAACGATGTGTGGGCGAAAAGTATGCTTTGGCCGCGTGACAGTATCAATGGCCACAAGCGCGCCACTTGTTCCCCTTGAGAGATCGAATTGGTGCAAACGAATGCACAACTTGCGTTCGCGATACTCGCGTACTCAGCGAATTTGAAAAACCAACCGGACACGTAGTCCAAGGACTTCCAGCTTTGGGTCTGGCTCGCAAGCACGGATGCCATATCTGCCTTTTGACTCGCGGTCTGTTCGGTGCCGCCCTTGTATGGAGGGTTGCCGCAGATGTAGGTCTCGCCACCTTCGTTCTCGAAATCGATCTGCGGCTGATCGAGCGGCGTGTTGAACAGATCATCGCCGTGCAGTTTTACGCCCGTGCCAGTCGGCGGACAGATACTAAGCCAGTCAAGCCTCAGGGCGTTTCCGCACGTAATCCAGTTCTGCGCATCGAGTGGCAAGAAGTCCTGCAGGGCCTCCTTCTGACCGCGATAAAGCACGTCGCACTGAAACTCGGCGATGATGAGCGCGAGGCGCGCAATCTCGGCAGGGAAGTCGCGCAGCTCGATGCCACGAAAGTTTGTGAGCGGGATATCTGTGCGCCGGTCAGGTTCACTGCGTCGCTTGTTGATCTCAGCCTCTATGCTGCGCATTTCCTTGTAGGCGATGACCAGGAAGTTGCCGGAGCCGCAGGCGGGATCGAAAACGCGAATGCGCGCCATGCGCTTGCGCAGATTCAGAAGCTTCTGCGGGCTCGTGCCCGCTTCCTCCAGCTTCTCGCGCAGATCATCGAGGAAGAGCGGGTTCAGAACTTTGAGGATGTTCGGCACACTGGTGTAGTGCATGCCGAGGGCGCCGCGCTCCTCTTCATCCGCGACGGCCTGGATCATCGAGCCGAAAATATCCGGGTTGATGAGTTTCCAGTCGAGATTGCCGATGTGAATGAGGTAGGAACGTGCAATCCGGCTGAAGCGCGGAACGTCCGTGCTGCCGGAGAACAGCCCGCCGTTTACATAGGGAAACCCATCTGCCCACCGGGGCAGTTTGGCAGCCTCTCGATCGGCTCGCTTCGTGTTCATCGCGCGAAAGATTTCGCTCATGACGTGATCGGTGTTGGACGAGTCCTTAGCGCTCATCTGTTCGATGGTCGCAGTGAACAATCCGGTGCCGTTGAAGATGTCAGTATCCTCCGCAAAAAAGCAGAAGATCAGCCGCGCCATGAAGTGATTCATCTCCGGGCGCCGTTGAGCCGTTCCCCAATCGGGGTTGTCCTTCAACAGCTCGACATAGAGCTTGTTGAGTCGGCCGGTCGCGCGGATATCGAACGAGTTTTCGCGAATTTGCTTGACGGTCGTGATGCCGGCCAGTGGCAGAAAGAAGCCGAAGTGATTCGGGAAGTCCTTGAACGCACAGGCGACGGTCTCACCGGATTCAACGTCCTCAGCCTCAAAGGCATCGCCATCTGTGGCGAGAACGAACTTGGCTTTGGCTTTGGTCGTAGCCGGGCTCGCCTTGAGCGCCTCAAGAGTCTTCGCCACCGCTCCAGGTGGACTGACAGCGATGTGGATGTTCCCGGTCTGCAGTACCCCGCCCAGATCGGATTTATTCGAAGCCCCCGATCGCAGGCGCTTGATGGTGGTTTCCTTGTTACCGAAGGCTTCAAGGAAGGCGAACGGAAACTCGGCCGTTTCGAACGGCTGCTCGGCGAGGGCCGATATCGCTTCTTCGATCTCGACCGCGTTCACTGCTGGCCCTCCTTGCTTGAACGGATCGCTTGCTGGGGCGGGGCATCATTGGCGGGTTCGTGCTCAGCAACGTAGTCACGCATGAACTCACGAAGAACCTGCGCAGCGGGCTTGTCCTGGGCACGACAAACGTCGAGGAACCGCTCTCGCAGCCCTCTATCGATTCGGATTCGGAGTCCCACATCTTTCATGAGGGTCAGTGTATCCGATGGATACACTTCTGTTAAGACTGAGGCTATATTTCGCTGTGGATGACGCCGATTCTGAAGGTCTAGGCTACATCGGACACTAAATGTCAGAAAAACAATCCGAAAGCTTGACATTGTCAGCCGCAAGTCGTATGTATCGGACATGGAGATTGCCATGACCGATGGACCATTCAGAAACGCAGAGTTGAGTAGCCGCTGGAAGCGCTATGGCTGCGATTTGGTCAGCGATGCCACCGACGCGGAAACGCGCACTGCACAAGCCAGCCACAGCATGCTGGAGGATGTGGACGTCAAGGCATTCAATGCCTTGCTTGCTGATCTGAAGGCCTACTCTCAACGCCCTCAGATGGACCTGGACCCAGTGCCCTCGATCGAAGCCGCATTCCAAAGTCATCCTCCTTCGCCTCGGATGGACGATTTCCAAAAGCACCTGCTGGCTAACTTGCGAGAGCAGGTGCCGTTGGATGATGCGCTGAATAAAGCACTTCGGAGCAGCATCACTGACTGGATCGGGATGACCAAGAACCGAATCGATGAGGAGTGCATTCGGGCACGCGATCGCCGGGATATGAGCCCCGAGGATTACCGAAAGGGCATCGATCGCAACCGCGAAGCGTTTTCTGCCATCAGTACGGACGCACTTTGCGACGCACTAAGGACTGGCGACAAAGGTGCTTTCAAACAGGCGCTTCAGAAGAAAAAAGGCCTAGATGAGGGACCCGACGAATGAAGTCCATTCCTCAAAACTTACCGCCGCCGGGAAAGCATCTATGCGTGATCGAGAAAAATCAGAAGCCTGACGTTGCCTGCCCGAGCGGCGCGGTGACTGCTGAAATTGGGCGACATATTCAGTTCAACGCAAGCGTCCTCGATAGTTTTGACGTGAAGGGCTTCCAGGCCGTTCATTACGATCTGCTCATCTTGTGTGCGGCTATCGAATTTGCGGATCGCCGCTGGAAGCGCCCACTAAGCTGGCGGCGCGATCTGCTGCTCATTGTTCCCGTTATTGACCTTGAAACGTGGCGCAGTTCCGAGATCATACGAAGCCTAAAAAGCGTTCTCCGTCAGCTGACCTGCGATAATTGGGACTTTGTCTTCGTGCAGGCCAAGAACCGTTCGCCAATTGGAGAGCGGCAAGGCGAACTTCATTTCGCGCAAGCAAAATCGTTCGCGATGGGCTACAGCGAAGGCCTCGATTCTCGTGCTGTTTCGGCCCTGAGTGGCGATAAGAACGAAGCTCTTTGCATTCGGGTTGCCAATCATCGCCAGCGCCGGCGGGATGGAGATAGCTATTTTACGCAAATCCCGTTCAAGGTGAAGGACTATCGTAGCAACGAAAGCAGTTTTCGCTCGCGCGGATTTCAGTTTGCTGCTGTGACCGCAATTGCGGCGCACCTTTCCAAGGTTGAGCGAATTGTTGTTCCAGAAAGCGGTCAGGGTGCCCTTGGGCCAGTGCTGCTGCCCCTACACAACATTTATGCGGACTACCGCAATCATCCAACGTTCTTCCGCATGATGGAACGGTTCATAAATTCTGTGCTGGGTTGCAAGGTTCGGTATGAGCAACCGCGCCTCTGGTCGACTAAGGGGCAAACGCTGTACGCTTTCCTAAGTCTTGGTGGAAAGTCTGAGTCAGACCTGACGAGTGCCCGTTCATGCTGGCAGAGCCGCCGCATCGTCAATATGAGCGGCAGCAAGAAACAATGCGGCCTGTGCGCTGCGTGCTTGCTCAGACGTCTCAGCCTTCAGAGTGCAGGTGTGAGAGAGAGCGCCGACACTTATGTGGTTTCGGACCTCAGCATCTCTGACGTAAACGAGGCCCTGGCAACAATTCGCCAGAAGGCTGACCGGGACATCATGATCGAGTACGGCAGCGTGGGCACGCGTCATCTCCAGCACCTCGCCGATATGGCGACTGTGCCGGATAGCTCGCTTCGGGTACATGTTTCGGAGATATCAACGGCTATTGGCGCGACCCACGAAGAAACCCTGAAGAACCTGAAGGCTCTGCTGGAAGCACATGGGCAAGAATGGACGGCTTTTCTGGCCGCCCAAGGGGACCATAGTTTTCTGAAGAGTTGGATGGACGGAGGACGCTATGGCCGATCTGAATGAGTTGAGCGCGCAGGAAATAGGCCGACGACTGCGATTGGCTCGGGAGAACGCCGGCATTAAACAGGACGATGCCGCTCAAATCATCGGCACGTCCCGTCCGACGTTAGTTGCTATTGAAAAAGGGGCGCGCCGTGTACGCATTCAAGAACTCCAGAGTCTTGCCAGATCTTACGGCGTGTCAGTGAATGCCATTCTTCGCCGTGAAGCCGTCCATACGGACCTTGTGCCTCGCTTTCGAAAACTGATGGAGACCGAAGATTCGCACACCACGGAGGCCATTCAGTTGTTCAACGACTTGATTAGGGCCGACGTTGAGCTGGAGAACGTATTGGGTATCAAGCGACGACAGAATTACCCTCCTGAGAAGGGGATCAATGAAGGCGATATTGTCGTGCTCGCCGAGAAGCATGCACAAGAGTTGCGGAATTGGCTTGGACTTGGTCCGGGACCAATCGCCGATATTTTCTCTGTTATCGAACTTGGTCTCGGGGTTCGGTTGTACCAGCGTCGGCTATCATCAAAGTCGAAGGTGGCGGGCTTGTTCACCTATGATGATGCTGTTGGCGCTTGCATTCTTTTAAATGCGAACCATCCATTGCCAAGACGCGTGCAGTCAGCGGCACACGAAATTGGCCACTTCTACGGCACCCGTCATACTCCAGAAGTGCTCGAAGATGACGAAGCCTTTTTGTCGCGTGATGAAAGATATGCCAACGCCTTTGGCCGGGCATTCGTTACGCCAGCGGAGAGCTTTTCGGAAAGCTTTCGACAATTAAAGGAGATCACTGGAAAAACGACGCGACGTCTAATCATTTTGCTTGCTCAACAGTACAACATCTCCCGCCAAGCTTGTGTCCTAAGACTTGAGGAGCTGGGTCTGGCGAAGAGGGGCACTTGGGCTTGGTTTGAAAAAAATGGCGGTATCACCAATGAGGATGTGCGGCAGGTTTTGGGCGAGATGACCGACCGCTTGGACTCGGCTAAGAGCGATGCGGACCGTCTTATTTCCCACCGCTTGAGCTTGATGGCTCATGCAGCGTGGAAGCGGGAGCTTATGTCGGAAGGCCAGCTGGCGGAGCTGCTCAAGATTGGGCGCGTGCAACTAAGAGACATTATCGATCAGATCGAGCTTGAGGAAAGCGAGTCGGATGACTTACTCAAGCTGCCTGATTGATGATCCGAGACCGCTGGTTCTTGACACGAGCGTTCTAATTAATCTGCACGCTTGCACCTACGGCGAGCGCATCCTCATGGCCATACCTAACGATATCATCGTAGCCCAAATCGTAGCAAAAGAATTGCAGCATGAGACGAGCCTTAGGAACGGGGAACACAGCTTCCTCCGGGGCCTTATCTCGCAGCGCAAAGTTTCGCTCGTGGAAATGAGCGAGGAAGAGTACGAGCTTTTTGCCAACCTTACGTCCGGTGGCTCCTCTCTTGATGATGGTGAAGCCGCCACGCTCGCCATCGCTGCAAAGCGCGATTACCTTCCTATCGTTGACGAAAAAAGGGGTCGCGCTCGCGCGCTCACCCTTGCACCGCTGAAAAAGGCGGGCTGGTCGCTCGATGTTTTATTGCATCCCCAGGTGCAGATGTCGTTAAGTGCGGTTGAATCTGTTGAATCAGTGTACCTCGCCTTGCGGGACGCGCGAATGCGGATTGCTGACGGACAGTGCGAGTTTGTCGTGGGGCTTATAGGAAGCCAGCGCGCGCTGGAGTGCCGTTCTCTGCCGGGGTACAAACATCGCTGCTTAAAGTGGCAAGAGGGCTGAATTTGTTTTTGGTTGAGCGTGCATACTGTATCGCATTGGTGCTTTTGATGCTTGGGGGGAAGTGCGCGACTGAGCGTTAGCGTTCGCGCTTGGCCGGGGGGGATGGAACGGGGGCGCGCAGCGGGCCCCCTTCCCGAGGAGGCGATAGCCGACGAGACCAGATGGTGCTGTATGACAGCACACATCTGGCGTACTCTTATACGGTCAACATACACTCGGCTAATATTGGCTAAGCGGTTCGATACACTCCCCTCAGCTATGTCACCCCTCTCCTGCATTCCTCTGAATTCATGGGCTTTCGCTCTGACTACTTTTCGGTCTTGCCCTTCTTCGTAGCCTTCGGCTTGATGACGACGTTCTTGCTCATGTTGGCTGACTTCTCAGTCATGGGCTGCCTTGCGTTCAGACTCAAATATCGGTGGACGTGCTCAGGGAAGGCGTCCTTGTCGCTGATCGGTAACTCGCCGCGCGTCGGCCCGAGAATACGATGCAGGACGACGGGCGAGACGTGGCGCTGCGGGCTGCTATGGGCTGCTAGCAGCGAGCCGTAGACAAACTCGATGTCTTCGCCGTGCGGCCTGCTAGGGCTATCGAAGATGTAAAGGCGCGGATGCTTGGTGCGCTCCTCGCGCAGCATCATGTAGAGCGCCCTGCCCTCGTCGGAGAAGGCGATACCATGGTAGTAGGCCGTATGCAGACTGAACTGCTTGGTTTCGATGCACTCGCTGGCCGTGGCAAAGCCCCAGGGACCAACCTCCTCGATCTCAACGATGCCTGCGAGCACCAGTGTGTGGGCCTCGTCCGAGAACTGGTAACAGCTGAACTTGCCCTTGAGTTCGTCGAGCGTGTTACGAGCGGAGCTGGTCATTCCACCGAAGAAGAGCGGCAGCAGTTTGAGCGCGTTGGCTGCGTCCTGCGCGGGTGGAAAATGGCCTCTCCTTTCAAGGAAAGTGGCGACTTGGCTCGCTTGGCGGCCGTAAGGGTGGTCGCGGTCGCCGGGCTTGGGTGCCGCCGCGATGCGGTCAAGGTTGGGCTTGCTCATAGCAATGCCCGCTTTTGTTAGGGCAGCCAGCAGCGACGCCTCTTCCTTCTTGGTGCCCGCCAGTGTCTGGCCGGGCTTGCTTGAATACTCGCGTATGGCGAGAGCGAGCATGAGCCGGTGGGTGTAGTTCTCCGGATTGAAGTCGAATTTCGCCACGGCCGCCCCCTTCCGTTGATACTTCGTATCAGCGGAAGCCCTCTTACGCGGACTCTGTGACGGATTCTCTATGGTGGCTGAGGCGCCGGCTCTGCAGGACGCAAAATCAGCACCGCTATTGAAATTCAGTTCATCGATGGCTTCGGCCATCCATTGCCCATGACCTCGCGGCGGGCGCGGGTCGTTGTCGGCAGAAGGATGATGGACATGACAGATAAGAAGGATGAGGGCGTCCCGGAGGTAGGCGCACAGGCGGTTCCGGCCAAGGCGCTGGCACCTAGCTGGGCAGACGGGAAGATCGTTGTGGCAGGCGATCATGAGCTTGAGCGCAAGTCGCATTTCCGGAGGCTCGGCATCGCGACGGCGGCGCTGAACGTCTCGCGGCGCGAGTTGCCCAATCTCTTCGCCGATACGATCTATGGCTGCCGCAGGCCGATCGTCTGGGGTAGTGGCGCGCTCTATGTTCTGAGCGACACCGCGATCGATGACGCCTTCAACAACGATGAGTCGTTTCGCTGGCTGAGCGACTTCATGCGGTTCGTTGAAGTCGAGCCCAAGCAGCGCCCGCAGCGCCGCGTCCTGGCGCGGCTGCGGATCATCGATCTCTACTTCCGCATCGCCCACCCTGAGCGCGCGAAGTGGATCGCAATGTAAGTCGGCGCGGTGCCGGGCTGCCTGCATCCCGGCACCGATCCTTTTGATGAGGCCAGCATGCTTGAAGAAGATGACATTCTTTCAGAGATCCAGCCGGCGCGCATGAGTGCGCATGGGCTTGGCATGTTTACCGCGATCCTGGCAGATCGCCGGCGCCTTGTGCATTGGCTGAAGATCACTCCGCGCTATTCGATCCGGAAAATCCTGTTTGCGCTCGCCGAACGCGGTGAGGACGGCCGCGCGGCGGTAAAAGAGTTTTTGTTGACGCCCGGTGTGTTGAAGCGCGCTCTCAAGTGGGGCGGCGATTGCGGCTGGGTTTGGTATTTCCTGAACAACTATAGCCAAGAGGAGCGGGTAGCGCTGCTGACGCGGCCGCGAGTCATGCGGGTGTGGGACGATACCGAGAACATGGAGCCGGTCTGGGCGTTTGTGCGGACATTGAGCGAGGAGGAGCAGAAGGCGATTTTTCGAGAGCCCTATGTGTTTGTGAATTTAGCCATGGGGTGCTCGGAAAGCAGGGTGGAGACTTGCGAGCACGTTCAGAACTTGGGGGGACTCGTAGAGCGCTGCGTTGATGAGGGCGGTGCGCGTGGTGTCCGGTTTATCGAACTGGATGATGAGGATCACTTCAGCGCGAAGGACCCGGCAAAAATGCGCCGCGCTAGCAATAGGGCTAGCCCGAGAAGACGATCAGCGTCTCGGGCGGCGCGCTCAAGCCTTCGGGGTCATCCTGCTCAATTTTCCAGGTTGCGACCGCGCGAGCGGCGAAGGCTTCTAGCGCTAGCCGTGCCCAGAGGAAACGGCGCGCGGTCATAGGATAAGGACGGCGGCGGCTCATAGCGCACCTCCCTCTTCATCCGGGAAAGCCCCGCGAGGACAGTCGCGCCCCGCGCCGGTCGGGGCGGCTAGTAAAAGGCGGCGTTATCGCTTGTCACAGTGCTGCGGCAGAGACGTGGGGTGCCATCAACCCTATAGGCTTCGGGGCAATCAACGACATCGGCGACACTTGCGGATGCCAGAGGCCTGGCTAGCCTAGAAGCGGCAATAGCAGAGGGAGCGAGGACCGGACATGAAGTTGCCGATGAGTAGATTGCAGATGCTTAGTTTGGTCTTCGTTGCCATCATGTCTACGCTTGCCAGCTCTGCGGCGGGGCAAGATGCCAAAAGTGCTCCGTTGGCAATGTCTAGCCGGATTTACTCTGTTGCTGAGGCCATACAAGCATCCAAAGTGCCGGTCAAACAGATGGTGTTTCATTATGATGAAAAACTTGATGCTGTGACAATTTCGGCCATCCTCTCGCAAACTCATGCGCTCAAGGAGAGAGGATATCGCGTTGTTTCTGTCCCAGGGGGACCCGCAAGCGGCGTAAAGATGTACGTTGAGGGTGAGGAGATCACCGCAATTTTCTCAAAAGAGGATATTTTAGAAAAGACCGCACTTCTCTGGTTTTCTAAGGTTTATTACGATAAGTGGTTTGGGCGGCCCGCAGGCTGGTTTACTGTAAGGATGACGGGATCGCACCCGACCAAATCTATTGAATGGGCAACTAAGGCTGTCCTGGTGGTTGGGCCGGGAGTGCCTGATCCAATAAAGAAGCGGTTCATCGAACGTCTTGTGTTGGATGGAATAAATAATGCTGAGATTTTTGAAGATGGAACAATGCCAGAGAAGACTGCAAGTGTTTACTTCGCAGGACAAAAATTGGAGGTTACCACTCTGGGCAGACCGCCAAAGACAGAGTTCCGCTTTGTCGAGCTGCCTTCAGTTGCAGTCCATGTGCAGGAGTTTGTGCGTGCGAATCCTAAGGCGATTGACCGCATGCGCTACGATTCGGCCGCGTTGACTGGGTGCTTGAGCAAATAACGCCGGAAGTCCTCATAGAAGCGTAGCTCCGGATAGCGGTGCGGGCGCGCGCCGGGAACCATGTCCACAACAGCCTTGATGCTCCGGGCGCGGGGGAGGGATTCCAGAATGCGCTCAAGCAGGTCAGGCGATTTCCCCCGGTCCTCGAAAGCACAGAGAAGGCGCACCGCCAGCTCGAAGAGGAGGCCGGGCTCCGCCTCGGCCGCAATACGCGGTGCGTGGCGGCGCTTATAGGCGCGGTAGAGACGGCTGGCTTTGAGGCCCTGCAGGAAACGTTGCGGATTCCGGTGAAGGCGGACAGTGTTTACGAAGGAGACGAAGTACGTCAACACCAAGACGTACACCGAGAGCCTCGTGTGGTGGAAATCGGTCGAGAAGGGCTCCTACTCCGAGGACATCGTCCACAACCACCTGAAGGCTGGCGGCAAGATCGTCTTCGACGCGGGCAAGGGCGTCTACGTCGAGTACAAGGAAGGCGGTTCGGTCGACGAGGCCATCCGCACCCTGTCGCGCAAGCCCGAGCTGGCGTGGATGGCGGACCTTCAGATCCGCAACGACGTCGAGTGGAACGCGGTTAAGGTCAAGTTCGACCAGTGGAACTACAAAGCCGAAGGTCTGACCCAAGGCGCCGCCGCCCTCATCGCTCTCGCCGTGACGATTGCGACGCAGGGTGCTGCTTCCGGGCTTGCCGGTGCAATTACCGGCGCGACGGCAGCTGGAGCACAAGCCACGCTTGCTCAGGTGGTGCTTACCAAGGCGCTTTCAGCCGGCATGACGTCGTTGGCGAGCAAGGCTGCGGTGTCTCTAGTCAACAATAAGGGCGATATCGGCAAGGTCCTCAAAGAGCTGGGATCGTCCGCGTCGATAAAAAGCCTGATAACCACAATGTTGACTGCACAAACGAAGAGCGAACCTGCGTCGTCGGTCATGCTCGAAATCACCCCAAATCACGATCATCAATCCGTCCATCAAATCAGATTTGCTGGCTAATTACATCAACATACGGTTCTTGACAGTTTTTAGCTTTCTTTCGTTTTGCATCAAGGGGTTGGGTTTTACAAAACCTTACATGCATTGACAAGGCTAACCTATTGAAATGTCGTGATGTGTTGCCCTCAGGCGGCACCATTTTGCAGACCTCTCCGTGAGGGCTGGGCTGCCTCTCCTTTCCCTCTCCTTTCGGAGTGGTCGCGAACCGCAAAAGGTTCAGCAAGCCCGAGGCAACCCCAATCCGACGCCGCGTCACGATGCGAGCGGCGGCGCCGTGAACTACTCGCGGGATGCCCCAGACGGTGCACCGTCTAGAAATTGCGCGTCGAGCAATCGGATCAGTGCTGCCTGCGCAATGTCAGATACCCGCGGGTCCTTCGTGATCATCGCGGCAACGATGGCACCGTCCATCAGCAGCGCGATCTCGTGCGTCAGCCGGTCAGGGTCGCGGGCGTTTGCCTTGGCAGCGATCGAGCGGATAAAATCGAGAACCTGCATTTTGTGACCAAGGGCCAGCTTAC
>Ga0247843_1005729_pt1 | contig 16975 bp, 24 predicted proteins | sample LaCruzMarch2017__FD_192420 | JGI IMG/M metagenome (GOLD analysis project Ga0247843, IMG submission 192420) | Freshwater microbial communities from meromictic Lake La Cruz, Castile-La Mancha, Spain - LaCruzMarch2017_8m | ecosystem: Environmental > Aquatic > Freshwater > Lake | place: Spain... | reverse complement strand
CGACGTTTTTGAGCGGCGGCTGCGTCATGGCAGGTTTTCCAGATAGGGCCGCATCACGGTCGCAACGCGGTCAGCTACGGCGCAGCGCCATATCTCGTCGGCGGTCGCGCGCTTGCGGCGCAGGGCATCGCGGAGCGCTTCGAGCGCGACATCGAGCCCCACTTTCGAGCGATGCTTGAAACAATCGGCCACCGCTTTGGCGGGCGTCGTGATCGGCACAGATACGCCGTCGATGCGATGATGCTTGATGCCGGCGGTGAGCGCCTCGCCACTGGCGCGTATGATCTTGAGGCGCACCGGCGGCTTTGTCGGCGCCCAAGCCTTAGACGCCATCAGCATCCAGACGGCATGCGGCGTTTGCGTGGTGAGCCCATGGAACTGGAGTGCGGAGAGAAGCGCAACAACACCGGACGGTGCGGCCTTTGCGGCTTCGGCCAGACTGTGTTCGGCGGAGTGTTCGGCATTGGCGAGTTGGTAAAGTCCGCGCGAAGGCTGCGTCAGCGCGCCGTGACGATCATGACGCCGGCAAATCATCGCAAACAGGGCCCAAAGTCGCGGCACACAGCCCTTCACGCATGACAGCGACGCGTCGCCTTCTTCCAGCTGCTTTGCGATTTCCTCTGCGACAATCGCCGAGAGGACATCGCTCTTGGAACGGAAGGTCGTGAAGACGGAGCCGACCGCTATGCCAGCTTCATCCGCCATCATGGGGATGGTGACCGCCTCGTAACCACGCTCAGCAAACAATGTAGGCGCAACCTGGAGCAACCGGTTGGGGGGCAATTGTGCCGTTCGCGGCGGCGTGCGCCGTCTATGGACTGCTCGCTCATGCGGGCGTAGTCCACGGTGGGGAAGGGACGCGGCGATTTTTCGAGAGCCGCATTGGCAAGGTCTCAGCCGTTCGCGGCCAGATCGTTGGCCTTGTCGAGACTAATCCTGGCGCACGCCTCGATGGCGTCGCACTGAAGATTGACGATTTCCCGGATAGAGATCGCGAGGGCTATCGCCAGCTTCCGCCCGTCGGCGCTCACTCCCAGCATGTCCTCCGAGAGTTGTCGCAGCGCAGCCGCCGCTTTGGCCGCGTCGGACGTCGTCGTGCGCTTCAAGGACTGTTCCACCGGTGGCTCCAGCCCCGCCGACCAACCGCAGCGCTCAGAATGGAGCATACTCATTCATTGAACATGTTCAATGAATGAGTTCAATGAACGAGTTCAGGGAGTTGGCGCCCTTTTCTGCAAGTCTCCGGACGGGGCGCATGCGACTCGCCGCCACGCAAGCACGCCGACCGTAGCTGAGGACGGCGGTCGGGAGTACCAGTGGCGGGTATGAATACTATCTTCACCTACCTGATCCCGATCGCTCTCGCGGTTGTGTTCCTGGTCCTTTGCTTCGGGATCTATACTCTCTTTCGCGGGGGCGACTTCGGGCGCTCCTGGTCGAACCGGATGATGCGCCTACGCGTGGCGGCGCAGTTCCTGGCGATTATCGTTCTCTGCGCGGCGCTCTACTTCAAGGATCACTTTGTAAACTGATGGTGCGGCTCGACAAAATCTACACCCGCGCCGGCGACGGCGGCCGCACGCGCCTCGCCACTGGCGAGGAGGTCGCGAAGTGGGATCTGCGCGTGGAAGCGTACGGCGCCGTCGATGAGACCAACGCCACGCTCGGCGTCGCGCGATTGCATACGGGCGAAGAACCCGCGCTCGATGCAGTGCTTGCGCGAATCCAGAACGAGCTCTTCGATCTGGGCGCCGACCTCGCTACGCCCGAGCGCGACAAACCGCTGCCGTTCGAAGCGCTGCGCATTCAGGCGAGTCAGGTGACTGCGCTCGAAAACGACATCGACAACCTCAACGCCGATCTCGCGCCCCTCACATCTTTCATCCTGCCCGCAGGCCGCCCTTTATGTGCGCACCTGCATGTGGCCCGCGCGACGAGCCGGCGCGCGGAACGCGCCATTTCGCAGCTTATGGACGAGCCGGCCGAGAAGGTATCGGCGGAGGCCCTGCGCTACGCCAACCGGCTCTCCGATTTCCTCTTCGTCGCGGCGCGCTGGGCCAACCGCGCCGACGGCGACGTGCTCTGGGTCCCGGGAGGCTCGCGGTGAGCACGGGCGGCGATCTTCCTTCGCCGCCGCCTGTCGGAGCGTCCATCCCGTCGTTCGCCGCGGCGACGGACATGAACCCGCGCTTTCATCTTCATACCGCTGCAGGCCGCTGGGTCATGCTCGCGTTTCTGGGATCGCTGCACTCCGCGCCAGCGGCAGCGTTCATGGATGCGATGCGCGCCCGACGCGGCTTTTCGACGACCGAACCGCAAGCTCTTTCGGCGTCAGCGTCGATCCAGAGGACGATACCACGCTTGTCACCGCGCTACCGGGCGTGCGCTGCTTCCGCGACCATGACCGCAGCGTGAGCCGCCGCTTCGGCGCCGCGCGCGACCGCGACGACGCCCACCGTCCGGTCGTCCCCATTCTCGATCGCACCCTGCGCGTGACCGACGCAGGGCCGATCGCAGGGTCGATCGCAGGGTCCGAGCAAAGATTCCAACGTCTCGCTGCGCGGCTCGGGCCCGAAGGCGATCCGCCTATCGCCGACCACCCGCCCGTTCTGATCGCACCACGGATATTCGAGCCCGAACTTTGCGCGCGCCTGGTCGACTATTTCAACAACTCCACGCCCAGCCCATCGGGGTTCATGCGCGAAGTGGACGGTCGCACCGTTCCCCTGCTCGATCACAGCTTCAAGAGCCGCCGCGACGCGACGATCGAAGACGAGGTGCTGCGCCGCGAAACTCAGGGGCGCGTGCGCGGCCGAGTGATCCCCATGGTCGAGCGCGCATTTGGCTGGCGCGCCACGCGCATGGAACGCTACATCGTCGCGCGCTACGGCGCGGACGAAGACGGCCACTTCAATCCGCATCGCGACAACACCACTCGCGGCGCCGCGCATCGCAAGTTCGCCGTCACGATCAACCTAAACGCTGAGGACTATGACGGCGGCGACTTGCGCTTTTCCCGAGTTCGGTCAGCGCACTTTTCGTGCGCCAACGGACGGGGCGGTCGTGTTCGGGTGCGGCCTGTTGCACGAAGCGACGCGCGTGACACGCGGAGAGCGCTTTGCGTTCTTGCCCTTCCTCTACAACGAAGTCGGCGCGAAGCCGCGCGAGTCCAACGCCGCCTTCGTCGACAACCGCGCTTTGGAGTACCGTGCCTAAAGGCCGTAGAGCGCCAGCTCCACGCGCGACGTTTGCGCGGCGACCTGCGCGGGCGGCGTCGGCGCGAGAGGCGCTGCTGAGGACGGCCACAGCGCGACCAGACGTTGCAGTTCGGTCTTTACTTCTGCGGCACGGCGCGGGTTCGTCGACGTCAGCGCCGCTTCCGCGCGCGTGAATGCATCCTGCGCCGCGAGCGCCGCGCCAAGGCTGTGTTGGTATTCGATGGGATCGACGACGCCGTTTGCGACAACGCCGGCATAGAGTCCGCTCGTGATCTTCAGCATGCGACGGATGAGTTCGGCGTCCGCCGGACCCTGCTCCTGCGCCAACGTGTCGATCGCCGCCTGCAATGCACGCGCGCCCTCGGGTCTGGCGTCCATCAGCGAGTCCGACACTGCGCTAAGCGGGGCCACATCAAGGGCGCCGAACGCCTCCGGCGCAGGCGAATGCACTTCGAGCACACCCTGTCCAACCAGAGCGCCCGCTTCCGCAGCGCGACCGGCCTGTAATTCTTTCTGCGCGACAAGAAAGAAGCCCTTCAGGTGCTGCAGCCGCAGCGCCTTGGTCGCAGCCGGATCGAGAGCGGCGTACACGGTGCTCGCGCCGGCCTCGCCGCCTTCCCCGCCCGCTGCAACCGCCGGAGCCGCTTGCGGCGCCGCCGCTTCGTCCACCGCGACCTGCGTTTCGTCATCGCCGGCCTGACCGCGCGGCTGGCACCCAGCGATGCTGACGCCACCCGCCAGCACTGCAGCCAGCCCGACGCCGCGCCAGAGTTTCGCCCGCAGCTCGATCATCTTCGCCCCTTCCGGTCAGTTCTGACGCATGCTCTAACCGAAGCTCCAGCTACTGCAAACCATTCGCAAACGAGACGTGCGATGATGATCCTGCTTCAGGGAGTTCTGGCGCCGGAGGATGTGGCGCAGATCGTCAGCGATCTCGATATCGCGCCATGGGTGGACGGCAAGACCACCGCCGGCCCCACGGCGCGCGACGTGAAACATAACCGTCAGGCCGTCGGCGGCGATGAGCGCGTGCAAGCGCTTGAGAAGTTCGTGCTGGAAGCACTCTACCGCCACCCCCTGTTCGTTACCGCAGCCCGCCCCAAGCGCCTCTCGCGACTACTCTTCTCGAGCTATGAGGGCGGCGAGACCTATGGCTTTCACACCGACGACGCGTTGATGGGCTCGACGCTCCTTCGCAGCGATCTTGCGTTCACACTCTTCCTGTCGGATCCAGACACATATGAAGGCGGCGCGCTGACAGTGGCGACGCCGCTCGGCGATCAGGCAATCAAGCTCGCGGCCGGCGACATGGTGCTCTACGCGGCCGGCAGCGTTCATGCGGTATCGCCGGTGACGTCCGGGCGACGGGTGGCGTGCGTTGGCTGGATTCAGAGCGTCGTACGCGATCCCGGTCAACGCGAGCTTCTATTCGATCTCGCCAATGCCCGCGCGATGTTCGCGCGCGGCGAGGTCAATCGCGACTCACTGCTGCTGATGGACCGCGCCCAGTCCAACCTTTTGAGAATGTGGGCGGAAACCTAGCGCCGACCGCCTTCCAGGCAGAGCGCCATCGCCGCGGCCGCGCCCACCGCGCCGCCAATCGCGCCGATCACCGCGCCGGCGCCCATGATCACGGCTTCCGGCATGCCGATGAGGGCGCGCTGGTTGAGGCTGTCGGATACGGCATGGATCATCGGCCAAGCGGCGCCGAAAATCGCCCACACGGTCGCCACCTGCAGGATGAACGAAGTGCGGGACTTGATGTCGTAGCGCCGCAGCCGCGCGCCGACCGCAAGCGCTGTAGCCACGGTCGCGGTCGCCACGGGTGTCGAAAGGCCGGAGGCGGCCGTGAGGTCCATCTCGGCGAAGAGCGCCATGACGCCCATGACCGCCATGAGGCCGACAGCATAAAGAACCGCCAGCGCCGCCGGGCCGTAGGCCATGAGGGGCTCGCGCAACATCAGCCTGCCGCCGCGACGCCGCATCCGGCGGCTTGTGTACTCATCGTCCCATGATGACGTCGCCATGAAGCGCGCTCCGTGAATCACGGCGCGCCCATGCAGGTCGTGGGCCGAATTGCTTGGACCAACATGTTGGACTGTATGACTTGCATGTCGATCCAGATGAACACCGCCGAGGCGAAAGCCAAGCTCTCCGAGCTGATCGCCCGGGCGGAAGCCGGCGAGGACGTGGTTATCGCGCGCGACGGCGTGCCAGCGGTGGTGCTGCGACCGGCGAACGACGCGCCGCGGCTGACGAAGGAGCAGGCCGCGCGGCGGCTGGGCTTTCTTCAGCATCTTGGACCCGTCCATGCCGCGCCGGACGCATGGGAGCCGGACCAGGAAGAGATCGCGGCGGCGGAAGGCGGCCTGGACGATCCGCTCAGCAAGTTCTGATGCGCTATCTGCTCGACAGCCAGCGCCTCTACGCCGCGGCCTTCGCGCCGAATGAGCTTTCTCAGCCCGCCCAAACGGCGCTCAGCGATCCCCGCAACGACTGCTTCGTCAGCCCTGTCAGCCTCTACGAACTCGAACTCAAAAAAGGCGCTCGGCAAACTCGCCTAACCTGATGTTCCTGACTGGACGGCGCTGCTCGCACGCAATGCCTATGAAGTGCTTCCGTTGACGATCAGGCACAGCGTGCATGCTGCGCGGCTGCCGATGCACCACCGCGAGCCGTGGGACAGGCTTCTGATCGCACAGGCGTAATGGAGGCGCTGGTGCTTATCGGGGGTGACAGCACGTTCACCGCCTACGGCGTCCCAGTTGTCTGGTGAGATCGCTTCTGCATTTCCTCAAGTACTGCTGTGTTTCGCTCACCTGCATCAGCAATCCGAAGCAAGGCGAATTGAGCATCCATGAAAGAGCCGGTCGCGAACGCCAAATCCGTGTGATGTCTATCCACTGCGCTGTACGTCTGCCTCGGTCGTCTTGAAGCCCAAATTCTGCATCATCCTAGACATCAGAGTAGAGATACGGCGATTGCTCCCGATGAAGCTACTTCTTCGCATCGTCCCTGGGCTCTTCCGCGTTGAGCTGCCCTAGGCAATTCTTGAATGCCGCCAGCACTTTTGGCGCGCGGCTAAATGCTAGCGGAATGGAATTCATCGCCACTACAAATGAAAGATCCGCTGGATGCATTCTGCTCACCATGAAGGCGCGAAGAAGCTGAAGCCGCTCTTCACGCGACCGCCGGTAGACCTCGTAGGCTAGGGTCACGGCCACCGCGATAGTGGGGCTCAACAAGGTAGCTACAATGACAGGTTCCATGGCTTCGACTCGCATATAGAATTGCGAACGCCAGCACAAAACGGAAACGCTATCACCGCGTCGGGACCGGCTTCTCGCCACGATAGTCGTAGAAGCCGCGCTGCGTCTTGCGGCCGAGCCAACCGGCTTCGACGTACTTCACCAGCAGCGGGCACGGGCGGTACTTGGTGTCCGCGAGGCCTTCGTTCAGCACCTGCATGATCGACAGACACGTATCGAGACCAATGAAATCCGCCAGTTCCAGAGGGCCCATCGGGTGGTTCGCGCCGAGACGCATGGCCTTGTCGATCGCTTCGACCGAACCTACGCCTTCGTAAAGCGTATAGACGGCTTCGTTGATCATCGGCACCAGCACGCGGTTAACGATGAACGCGGGAAAGTCCTCCGCATTGGCGATCGTCTTGCCGAGGCTTTCGACGAACTTGACGCTCGTCGTGTAGGTTTCCTGCGAGGTCGCGAGGCCGCGGATGAGCTCGACCAGCTTCATCAGCGGCACGGGATTCATGAAGTGAACGCCGATGAACCGGTCCGGGTTAGCCGTGCGCGCCGCGAGCCGCGTGATCGAGATCGAGGAGGTGTTGGAGGCGAGCAGCGCATCCGCCTTCAGGATCGGCTGCAGCTCCGCGAAGATCGCGTGCTTGACCTCCTCCTTCTCCGCCGCGCTTTCGATGGCGAGATCGACGCCGTCGAAAGCCGCGAGTGACTTTGCCTTCTTGATGCGCGGGAGCGCCTCATCCATCGCCGCCTGATTGATCAGGCCGCGCGATACCTGGCGGGTCATATTGCCGCGAATGATGGAGAGCGCCGCATCGACCTGCGTCTCGTCGACGTCATTCAAAAGCACGTCGTAACCGGCCAGAGCGCAGACATGGGCGATGCCGTTGCCCATCTGGCCCGCGCCCACCACGCCAATGGAGCGAAGATCGTTCATCGTGATCAAAGGGGCTGCTTCCCTGAAAAAAGTAAAGAGCGGAGGTCGCGTCGTTTCGAGTCGTCGCGGACGCCTTACTGATGGTTTAGCACATCCGGATTGTGCAGTGCAGCATTTCCTTCATGTCGCGCACAGGCTCCGCTAGGGAAACCTCGCCAACGAAGAGCGCCCGCCTCTCGCGAAGCGGACCCTTGCATTCATGGTGCAGGGGCGACCCCGCCCATGCAAACCGTTGAACGCGGACGAAGTCGTCCGCACGCCGTTTACACGCCCGCCTTTTCCAATTCGGCCATCAGCTCCGGCACGAGCGTCTTGTAGTCGCCCACGAGGCCGTAGTCAGCGACCTGGAAGATCGGCGCTTCTTCGTCCTTGTTGATGGCGACGATGACCTTCGAGTCCTTCATGCCCGCGAGGTGTTGGATGGCGCCGGAAATGCCGATGGCGATGTAGAGCTCCGGCGCGACGACCTTGCCGGTCTGTCCGACCTGGTAGTCGTTCGGCGCGTAGCCCGCATCGACCGCCGCACGCGAGGCGCCAACGGCGGCGCCCAGTTTGTCGGCGAGCGGCTCGATGACCTTCTGGAATTCCTCAGCGCTGCCCATCGCCCGGCCGCCCGACACGACGCGCTTGGCGCCGGCGAGTTCAGGACGATCGGACTTCGCGATCTCTTCCTTCACGAACTGCGCTTTCAGCGCGCCGGCATCGGCCGAGATGTTCTCCACCGCCGCAGAGCCGCCCTCGCCCGCCGCCTTGAACGCGGTCGGTTGCACGGTGGCGACGATCTTGGGATCGCTCGATTCCACCGTCGTCAGCGCGTTGCCCGCATAGATCGGCCGCACGAACGTCTTCGGGCCGAGCACTTCGATCATGCTCGTCACCTGTGCGACGTCGAGCTTGGCGGCGATGCGCGGCGCGACGTTCTTGCCGGTGGTGTCGGCGGCGAAGAGGATCGCGTCGTAGTTCGCCGCGAGCGGCACGATCAGCGCTTCCATCGCTTCGGCGAGCTGCTTGGCGAGCGGGCCGCTTTCAGCAAGCAGCACCTTGCGCACGCCCGCGATCTTACCCGCAGCGGCGGCGGCGCCCGAAGCGCCCTCGCCCGCCACAAGCACATCGATTTCGCCGCCGATCTTCTGCGCCGCGGCCACGACCTTGGCCGTGGATTCCTTCACCGACGCATTGTCATGCGCCGCGACTACGAGAACCGCCATCTCAGAGAACTCCCGCTTCGTTCTTCAATTTGTCGACGAGTTCGGCGACGGTCTTCAGCTTCACGCCGCCCTGACGTTTCGGCGGCTCGGTCACCTTCAGCACCTTCAGGCGCGGCGTGGTATCGACGCCAAAGTCGGACGCTGCCTTCACATCGATCGGCTTCTTCTTCGCCTTCATTATGTTCGGCAGCGAGGCGTAGCGCGGCTCGTTGAGGCGCAGGTCCGTGGTGACGATCGCCGGCAGTTGCAGATCGACCGTCTGGAGACCGCCGTCCACTTCGCGCGTCACAATCGCCTTGTCGGCGCCGAGTTCGAGCTTGAAGGCGAACGTGCCCTGCGGCCAGCCCAGAAGCGCGGCCAGCATCTGGCCAGTCTGGTTGCTGTCATCGTCGATGGCCTGCTTGCCGAGCAGCACGAGCTGCGGGCTTTCGGCCTTCACGATGCCCGTCAGGATCTTGGCGACCGCCAGCGGCTCTACGTCCCCGTCCACCTTCACGAGAATGCCCCGGTCGGCGCCCATGGCGAGCGCGGTGCGGATGGTCTCCTGCGCCTGCTCCGGCCCGATGGACACGGCGACGATCTCGGTGACCACGCCCTTTTCCTTCAGCCGCACAGCCTCCTCGACCGCGATCTCGCAGAAGGGGTTCATCGACATCTTCAGGTTCGAGAGATCGACGCCGGACTGGTCGCCTTTCACCTTCACCTTGAGATTGTAGTCGAGCACCCGCTTCACGGGCACGAGTACTTTCATCGGGAATCCTCACCGCTCAGCTTTGAAATAAGACGCGGGACCATGATGCGCCTGCCCCCTTGCGTCAACGCAAGCGTCATGCGGCGGGGCGTCGCCTGTAGCGTAGGCGCCCTGCATCCCTCAAACGGGGAATAAAGACTGCGAGCCCCCTTCAGCTCTCTGATAACTAAGAGCCGCCCTCCGCCCGGCTCCGACACGGTTCTCTTCGTCGGGACCGGAGAACCGCGTGCGCTTTGTCGAACTGTGCTTCCACGAACGCGACGCCATTGCCGCCAATCTGGCGGTCAAGGGCCTTGCCGAAGCGGGCGTCTGCGCCATCCGCCGCCCGGTGGACGACTTCCGCGCCCCCGCTGTCTCGCAGGCGGCGACCCGGCGCATCGTGGTCTACTCCCCGGCCTTTGCAGCCCTCTCGCCGACGCATCCCGCGTTCGCTGAAGCGATCTCGGCACAGTCGTTGTGCCGCTCGGTCAGATCTGGCAGCTGCGACGCTCGCGCAACTGGCTGGTCGCGCCGCCGTTGGGGCGGTTGGGCGGGGTCGCGTTCTGGAGGGCGGTGACGCAAGTCCTGAATCTGCCGATCCCGGACAGGGACGCCCGCCTCGCCGCCCAGCAGGCGCTGTTCCGGGCGCTGAAGACCGCTGATGGCAAAATCCCGGTCGGTAGCCGCAGCACGGCCTTGTGCAACCTGATGGACATCCGACCGATCGCAGCGATCCGCAGCTCCCGGGACTGGGAAGCGGCGGTGACGCCGATGGTCGTGGTCGCGGCGCTTGTGCTCACCGCCGGCGCCGCCGCGCTCGTCGTCGATATCGCCAGCCGCCCCGAGGCCTGGGGCGCGATCAGCCAGTCGCCGACGCCCGCAGAGGCGTCGAGCAACGCCTTCGCCGGGACTGCGCCCTGACCTCGCCTTCCGGCGCGAAGCGCTTCAGGAACCGCCGTTCACGAGCGCCATCACCTGCTGGATCGCGATCCCGGCCAGGCACAGCGTCGACAGCGAGAACAGCAGGAAGCGGATCATCACGATGTTGACCGTGTTCTGAACCAGCGAATGCAGCACCCTGAGCCCCACATAGCCCCACGCCAGCGCGATGTTGAGCGGGTCCTCGCCGCCGCTGAGGTAGGTGTAGAAGGCGGCCGCGTAGAAGATCGTCGGCTGCTCCATCAGGTGATTGTAGTTGTCCGACACCTGCATGATGTGCGGCGGCAGGTTCAGCGTGCGCGTGCGCGCAGCGTCCTGCGGATTGATCTTGGCCTTCTGCATGGCCGGAATGCGCGTCGCGTACATCCAGAGCCAGACGAGCAGCGTCCAGCAGACCAGCGCCAGCACCGGCGTGAGTATGGTTGTCATCATCGGCTGCCCTCCCTCGGCGGGGCCGACGTTAACGTGATTTTTCGAGCCCGGAACAGTGCGCCCGTCTCAGGGGCAGTTCTCGCGGGAAGGACCACCCTGAACACGTCCAGCATGCCTCTTGCACGGCGACCTCGATGCAGGTCCCGGCGCACTACCCAGCAGAACACATGACGCCCCAGGCTTCCGTAACGGCCTGGACGGCGATGGTTGTGCTCGTCATGGGCGCGTTCGGCGTGCTGACCGCGTCGATCCCGCCCCTGCGCGCGCCTACGCCCGCGACGTTTACCTCGGCGCCCCCGCCGCCCGACTTCGTCATTCCCGTCGCGCGTGTGGATGGCGAGGATCTTGTGAACACGTGGGGGGCGGCGCGCGGCCATGGCCGCAAGCATCAGGGCATCGACATCATGGCGCGCGCCGGCACGCCCGTGCACGCGGCGGCGGACGGCATGATCGTGCGGCTTGCGACCAACGATCTCGGCGGCATCGTGCTCTATCAGCGCGACACGGCCGGCGAACATGTCCTCTACTACGCGCACCTGCAGAAATACGCGGCGGGCGTGGCCGAGTGGACGGTCGTCAGACAGGGCGATGTGATCGGCTATGTGGGCTCGACCGGCAACGCCACGACCCCGCATCTCCACTTCGAGATCATGCGCCAGCCCGACGACAAACGCTGGTGGGGCGGCAAGCCGCTCAATCCCTATCCCGTGCTGAAAGCGGGGATGATCGTGGAGACGGCGCCGAAGGCGGCCGAAGCGCCCGGCGCGCCGAAGGCCTAGCTCTTTAAGCCGCCTTCCGTGCTTCCCCGTGAGGGGAAGCTGGCGTCGCGAAGCGATGACTGATGGGGCGGTCAGCTCGATCCTGAAAAACGGAGCCGCCCTGCCCTCTGACGCGCGTTCCGCGCGCCACCTTCCCCTCACGGGGAAGGACGCAAGAAGCACCCGCGCATGGCGTAGGTCGAATTTCGCTCCACTCCATCCACCCTACCCGCTACCTCTCGCCGCCAAGGCCAAGGATGCGAGAGCATGGCGCCAAACGACACACGGTTCTGGGACCGCATCGCGACGAAGTACGCTGCCGATCCGATCAAGGACAAGGAGGGGTACGAGCGCACGCTGGAGGTCACGCGGCGCTTTCTCGGAAGTGAAGTCGTGGCCTACGAATTCGGATGCGGCACGGGCACGACGGCACTCAAACTCGCCCCTTCGCTTGCGCGCATCACGGCGACGGACATTTCATCGAACATGATCGCCATCGCGCAAGGCAAGGCGAAGGCGCAAGGAATCGGCAATGCGCGCTTCGAGGTGGGAACGCCGGAAGACGCGCCCTTTCCCGATGGAAGTTTCGATGTCGCGCTGGGCTTCAACGTCCTGCATCTCATGACGGCCCGCGCCGAGGGGCTGCGCGGCGTCCACCGGCTCCTCAAGCCCGGAGGGCTCTTTATTTCGAAAACGCCCTGCCTGACCGAGATGGGGCTGTTGGTGCGCCTCGCCATCCCACCGATGCGCGCCATCGGGAAAGCGCCGTTCGTGGCTTTCTTCTCGGAGCAAGAGCTGGTGCGCGCGATAGAGGCGGCCCGCTTTTCGATCCTCGAAAACGCGCGTCATGGCGCAAAGGGCAAAGACATGAAGGTCTTCCTCGTGGCGCGGAAAGCCTGAAACGAACCCATCGCTGCAAGCACCACGATTGCGGCAGGGAGTTCGGACTTGAGTGCAAAAGGTCTGTTTTCCGTAAGGCCTGAATCGGCAGTTTTCTGTCGAGCTTCAGCGCTCGAATGAGCGGGGCCTTAACTCACATCCCAACTCCACCAACGGCGCATCGATCCGGGTGCTTCCGCGCGCTGGACGAGAAACGGGAGTTACGTCCCAAGTGCACGGAATGCGTTTTCCAAACTCGACGCGCCCATCGCGATGCCGACCCCGATCGCGATCCAAGCTCAGATGAGTCCGACGCACATCGCAACACCGGCATCTCCAATTGCCCCCGCCAGCCGCGCATCGTCTAGCTCAGTTGGGCTATTCATAATCACCCCCTGGCTATTCAGCAGGATAACTGGCGCGCTCACGGTTTCAAGCCAGCAACGCCTGAATGTCGAGTAGCGGAAAGAGTGACACGCACTGACCGCGTGCGCCTCCGCACACGAGCGGCGCCCTACTCCCGCAACGCCGCATCAATCAGCGCGCGCGCTTCCGGGCTGGACCAGTCCGCTGCCCCCGCAAGCCGCGCGATCTCCTGGCCGCTGCGATCGTAGAGCACCGTGGTCGGCATGCCCTGCGCCTTCACTTCGAACGCGATCGCCGAGCCTGGGTCCTGATAGAAGTCAAGGCGATCGCCCGCGAGTTTCTTCAGATCGCCCTGCGCGCGCGCCCTCATGTCGTTGCGGTCGATGCTGAGGGCGACGAGAGCGAAGTCGTGTCCGCGATAGGCGTCCGCGAGCGTCGCCAGCGTCGGCATCTCCTCGATGCAGGGTGCGCACCACGTCGCCCACAGGTTGACCAGCACCACCTTGCCGCGAAAATCGCTGAGCCGGCGTTCCGCGCCGCTCGCGTCGTAGAACACGTTCAGCGGCTGCGCCGGCGGGTCGCGCACGACGACGAGCTTCTGCATTTCCCCGGTCGCGAAGCGCTTCAGGCTCGTGTCGTCGGCGGGCTTGGACACCGCCGTGAAAAGCACATAGACAGCCGCCAGAAGGCCTAAGAGGCCCAGCCACCTCGCCACTTTCAAAGCCCGATTTTGGGTCAAGGATTGCGTTTTCGCGCCCGCCGCCATGTCCGACAAGAACTCCAGATCCCCAGGTGAAGGCCAGCAGATGTGGGGCGGCCGCTTCGCCGAGCGCCCCTCCGACATCATGCAGGCGATCAACGCCTCCATCGACGTCGACAAACGCCTGTGGCGCCAGGACATCGCCGGCTCGAAAGCCCACGCGGCCATGCTCGCCGCGCAGGAGATCATTACGAAAGAGGACGACGCGAAGATACAGGCCGGGCTGGACCAGATCGCCGCAGAGATCGAGGCCGGAACCTTCGTGTTCGACGTGGCGCTCGAGGACATCCACCTCAACATCGAGGCGCGGCTGACCGAGCGGATCGGCGAGGCCGGAAAGCGGCTCCACACCGCGCGCTCCCGCAACGACCAGGTGGCGACGGACTTCAAGCTCTGGGTCATGGGCGCGTGCGACGCCGCCGCCGACAGCGTGCGCGAATTGCAGAAGGTGCTGGTCGCGCAGGCGGAGAAACACGCCGACTGGGTGATGCCCGGCTTCACGCATCTGCAGACCGCGCAACCGGTCACGCTCGGCCATCACCTGCTCGCCTATGTCGAAATGCTGGAGCGCGACTTCATGCGCATCAGCGGCGCCGGCGGCGCGGCGGGCGACGGATGTCCGCTGGGCGCGGCCGCACTCGCAGGCACGGGCTTTCCGATCGACCGTTTCGCGACGACCTCGGCTCTCGGCTTTTCCGAACCAGCCGCGAACTCGCTCGACGCCGTCGGCTCGCGGGACTTTGCGTTGCAGGCGCTTTCGGCGCTCTCGATTGCGGGCACGCATCTGTCGCGGCTTGCGGAAGAGATCGTGCTGTGGACGTCGCCGCAATTCGGCTTCGCGCGGCTCTCCGATGCGTGGTCGACCGGTTCCTCGATCATGCCGCAGAAGCGCAACCCCGACGCCGCCGAACTCATTCGCGCCAAGGCCGCGCGCCTCTCCGCCAACTTCGCGGCGCTGAGCGGCATCGTGCAGAAGCTGCCGCTGACCTACGCCAAGGACCTGCAGGACGACAAGGTGCTGACGTTCGAGGCGTTCGACACGTTCGATCTCTGCACCGCCGCCATGCGCGGCATGTTCGAGACCATCATCTTCCACCGCGACGCGCTGCGCGAGGCCGCCACGCGCGGCTATTCCACCGCCACCGATCTCGCCGACTGGCTGGTGCTTGAACTGGCCATGCCCTTCCGCCAAGCCCACCACGTCACCGGCGCCGTCGTGAAGCGCGCCGAAGCGCTGGGCGCGCCCACGCTCGACGCGCTGCCGCTGGCGGAATTCCAGAAGATCGAGCCGCGCATCACCGAAGCCGCCCGCGCGCTCCTGACCGTCGAACAATCCGCCGCGAGCCGCGAGAGCTATGGCGGCACGGCCCCCGTCCGCGTGCGAGAGCAGGTCGCGCTGTGGGTGGGCCGGCTGAAGGACGAGGATTAAGTCCGGAGCGCGCACGGCCTCGTCCGCGTCCGCTTTCAACGGTGGGCATGGGCGGGGTCGCCCGTGCTCCACAAAATCGTATAGGCTCGCGCCAAGTCCCGGAGACCACCATGTCCGACCAACGCAAATCCCTCCTCCGCCTCTCCCTCGCCGCCCTCGCGCTGACAGCGCTGGTCGGCTGCGGCCTCAAGGGCGGGCTGGAGCGGCCCCCGCCGCAGTTCGGCGATGCGCGCGCCGCCTATGAGGCCGAGCAGGAGGCCAAGGCCGAGACCGAAGCCGCCGAGAAGGCCAAGCGGGACCGCGAGGCCAAGGAACGTCAAACCATGACGATCCCCGCGCCATCCACCTCCGCGCAGCCGCCGGTGGAAAACCCCTCACAGCCCGCGACGCCGCCCCATTAACAAGCCACCGCAACGTGAACCATTTCGACTATCGCGACGGCGCGCTCTTCTGCGAGGACGTGTCGCTGGAAGAAATCGCCCACGCCGTCGGCACGCCGGTTTATATCTACTCGAGCGCCACGCTCGAGCGGCACTACCGCGTGTTCAAAGACGCCTTCGCGCCCGCCGATCCGCTCGTCGCCTATGCGGTGAAAGCCAACGGCAACATCGCGGTGATCGCGACGCTCGCGAAACTGGGCGCCGGCGCCGACACCGTCTCGGCCGGTGAAATCCAGCGCGCGCTCGCGGCAGGCGTGCCGCCGGACCGCATCATCTTCTCCGGCGTCGGCAAAACAGAAGCGGAACTTGCCTACGCGATTTCCCTCGGCGTGCATCAGATCAACGTGGAGAGCATCGCCGAACTCGACATGATCGAGCGCGTCACCGCGCTCCACGGCCAGAGCGCGGCGATCGCGATCCGCATCAATCCTGATGTGGGCGCCGGCGGGCATGACAAGATCTCCACCGGCAAGAGCGGCGCGAAGTTCGGCGTGTCGGTGGCGGATGCGCTGGCGCTGCACGCGCGCGCGTCGAAGGTGAAGCTGATCGACGCGAAGGGTTTCGCCGTCCACATCGGCAGCCAGATCAAGGATCTAGGCCCCCTCGAGGATGCGTTCCGCGTGATGCGCAAGCTCACCGAGGATGCGCGCGCGCAGGGCCTTTCCGTCGAGCGCCTCGATCTCGGCGGCGGCCTGGGCGTCCCCTATTTCAACGAACCCGAGCCGCCCTCCCCGTCGGCGTATGCGGCCATGGTCAAGCGCGTGTTCGACGGCTTCGACATCACGCTCTCGTTCGAGCCGGGCCGCCTGATCGCAGCGAACGCCGGCGTGCTCGTCACGCGCGTCATCCGCATCCAGGAGCGCGCGACAAACCGCATTCTCGTCGTCGACGCCGCGATGAACGATCTCATCCGTCCGGCGATGTATGAGGCGTTCCATGACATCAAGCCGCTGAAACAGGCCAGCGACGAACGCACCGTTATGGATGTGGTCGGCCCCGTCTGCGAAACCGGCGACACCTTTGCGCGGGCCCGTGACCTGGCGCCGCTTGAGCCGGAAGATCTCGTCGCCTTCATGACCGCCGGCGCCTACGGCGCGGTGATGGCGTCGGCCTACAACGCACGCCCGCTCATTCCCGAAGTACTCGTGCGCGGCGACCGTTACGAAGTCGTGCGGCGGCGCTGGAAGGTGAGCGAGCAGCTCAAGCTGGAGAAGCTGCCGGAGTGGTGAGGGCGCCCATACCCAGCCCCGCGCCAATCCACCGTCGCGTGCGCGCACGCTCGCCCTCCCGAATGCGAGAAAGACAAAAAACGCAGCGCGATCCCTCGGTTTGAATGCTCGCAGCTCTTAAGCCCCACGCGCTTCGCTTCATGCGCGCCATGACTGCCGCGCACAGCGCCGCGATTTCGCCGCCGCCATCGCCGGCTGAACTTCAGATTGATCTACACGCGCCGCATCCGCCCGCGCGCGCGCATGCGGGTGATGACGCGCGGGCCGCGGATGGCGCGTGTCTGCGAGGCGCCGGCGTTTGCCGCTGGAGCAGCAGACACGTCATGAATGAGAGGCGCGGACGACTTCGTCCTCGGACGCGATCGACAATCCGCACGGGCGGGCCGC
>Ga0247843_1005727_pt1 | contig 16979 bp, 15 predicted proteins | sample LaCruzMarch2017__FD_192420 | JGI IMG/M metagenome (GOLD analysis project Ga0247843, IMG submission 192420) | Freshwater microbial communities from meromictic Lake La Cruz, Castile-La Mancha, Spain - LaCruzMarch2017_8m | ecosystem: Environmental > Aquatic > Freshwater > Lake | place: Spain... | reverse complement strand
CTGAAACACAACGTCCGAAGGCCCGGACAGATTGTTTGTCCAAATGGGAGACGTTGTGTCCAAAACGACTCCAAATATTCCCTTCAGATCGTACTAATCACAGCCCTATCGCGTTCTTCAGCATGAACATCTCTCACGAAGACGACGTCATCTCGCCCGCGAGATCATTGCTCTTGTTGGCTCACTCCACTGGAGAGCCATCGCCTGCGGCGTTGCCAATGTCGATGCCGTCATCGAAGTATCGTCTCCATTCGTCGCCGTCTGCGTTGATGTCAGCCTCCACGGAAGGTTCACCCAAGAAGAAGCTTCACACGACTACGACTACAGTTACCAAGAAGTCAACGAATCAGAAGGTCGCTGCTAAGAAAAGTACTGGTGAAACAATGAAGTCTTCAACGAAGAGGTATAATAATTACAACATCTTCTTCATGCTCGAGAGGCAGCGCCTTCTACTCCAGTCACGCGGAGGTGCCATGGCCATTACCGTAGGTGGGGTCGCCACCTGCAGTGTTGTTACCCAAGCTGTCGACAGTGTTGAGGTAAACAATCGTCCACGACCCTCCATCAACGACATTACCAAGGAGGAGGAGAATCTAGGAGCCGTCCGATGCTACACCAATCTTGTATTACCAGCGCTATGTCGCCGGTATGCCGACCTACCATTGTCTCGTAATAATTGGTTCGAGGAACTCGTAGCCACCAGGGATAGCAAGCGTCGACACTGTAAGAGGCAGGGCCTCATTCCCTTTGTCGACTTGGCACGTATGATTGCGACGAATTATAGGGAGGTAGATGATGAGACAAAGGCATTCGTCAACGAGGTGGCATTACGGATTGCCTTGTACAATCATGATTTGGAAAGTAAGGAGATGAAGAAGTGGGAGGACAGTGTTGAACTGGTAATAAGTCCATGTCCAACAGACAGGATGGGTTTGACACAGAAGGAGATGAAGGCACGACAACGACGGGAGAAGGAGGTAGGTACGAAGACGTTGTTGAAGAATGATGATCCATCGAAGAACAACAAGGCGAGGGACGGGGCAATATTGACAATGATGACGACACAGTTGCCACCCCGAATAGTTCATTCCGCCACTATGATGCCAAGTACTTTAACCACCTCTGCTCTCCCAAGCCCTATGGTGAGCTACGACTTCGAACTTGCACGACTCCGGCGTGAGGCCGAAATGGCCGCTTTCGCACGTATCGAGTTAGAGCAACGAATTACTCAGCTTCAAATGCAGCACTATCATCAACTACGACTACAGGAGCAGCAACGTGCGTCTCATCAACATGCGTCTCATCAACATGAACTACTTAACATTCTCCATCGTGGGAATCTTATGCTCACGAGGATTAATAACAATCCTGGTATCATGGGACGAGTAAGTATTGTTCCTTCTGGCTCATCGATCTTGTCGTCCGAAGACAATGTCGACATCCGAAGCCTGATTTCGGGTGTGATTCCTGAAGTGGTCAACAATGATCTACTACGTGAAAAATGAAATAGAAGTAGAAAACCAAGACGCGGACTGAGGTTGAACAAGGACATTGGATCATCAAAGTAACGCATGTCATTTTTTATGTATTGCAAATGAGTTATATTATTATTGGGGTCGTTGAATCTAGTCTGATGAACGATTGCTGCATTACATATTGAGAAGAACTTTAAACTATATTATACATAAGATTACTTTTGGAAAATTGTCTCCTTTTGTGTTCATCTGCTTTTTAACAGACGTTATACAGAGGTATCTTAAGGTCCCTGGGGCTCATCTTGAGGTCGGCTGATCTTCCTGTTGCGTGTGAAAAATAGCACCGAGTTCATCACCGACAACAAAGAATGTTGCGGAGAGTTCCACAACCACACCCAAGCCAAGGCTCCAACTACCATACCGGCCTAGAAGAAGCCAACAATGTGGTCCACTACATAATGCTGCTCCGGAGTAACCAATCAATCTTGGAGGGGAAACCAAAAGATTATTTATAACTAAACTACAAAATACAAATATGTACACACTCACTTCTTTTTGAATCAGTAAACTCAGAACACAGCTTCCTTAAATATACAGCAAGATGATCTTAAACAAACGGAGGACACCTCCTCCTCCCCTCCTCCACCAGTAAAATGCAACACTAGGTATCTACTCCCGCCCTACCAACTCTCTCTTTATCCAGAACGCAATCCACCATAAAATCCAGTCCCAAAACCAGCAGCACTTGCACCCAATCCAACTTCGGACCCTTCCTCAATAATACCAAATCCTGCCACCTTCTTGGCGCTCTCGACAACATCCTTCAAGTCCGAGGCATTTACATTCCCATCCTTATTCCGGTCCATCAAGTCCTCGAGACGATGTCGTATCTTGGCATGATCGACGGTGACATATCCCGATGCCGCCAATGTTTGCATCCCCACGAATGCGGTCCCCAGCACCACCGCGGCGACGCGTCCGATCTTCTTCAATGCGTATCCCGATGCATATCCGGCAACGAAACCGTAGGATAAATTCGCCGGTATGCCGGATGCCAATGCATGTGATAATCGCGATCCGATCGCCGTTGCGTAATCGTCGATATTCATTTCGTTGATGTTGGGTATGGAGGATGGCAATTTGGGCAAGTTCGCCGATGATAGTAAAGAGGATATCCCACCAACGGCGGCGGCTTTTTCGTCGGCGAGACGCACGGCCTCTTCCTCGGCGGCTCGGGCGGCCTCTTCTGCATCCTTGGCGGCCTTGGATTTCCACCAACCGGCGCACGATGCCGAGGACGTCGTGGGAAAGATCGTCGTTGACGTCGACGATGTCGAAGTGGTGGCGAGAGAGATGGCAGAACAAACCACGAACGATACGACGGAGGAACCCTTAACCCCTCCTCCTCTCGCGTTGTTGCCGATCCAAGACGACGATGTCGTCGACTGCATAGTGCAGACGGACCGAGTAGCAGCCGCGTGTCGTGATGGCAAGAGACCCAACATTTCGGTCTACTGATGCACCGCCTGCACTTGCACCTCCTCCTCTCCGCAAAACGAATCTTTTTTTCGAGACGCATGGGGTCGTTTTAGACACACCGTCCGAAGGCCCGGACAGATTGTTTGTCCCATTAGTGACTGTGTTTGTCCCAATAGTGACAAAATAAGGATTCTCTTTTTCCAGGCTGTGGATCGACAAACAAGCAATCTGACACAGGGCAACCTAATGTAAAACTTTCACAACCTAGAATTACTCATCTGTAGTACACTCTAAATTATATTCTACATTATCACGCAAATCATTGTTCCTTCGTGTCTTTTTACATCATCATACTATCCCGATATATATATATACACATTCAAAAGGCCAGCAGAGTTTTGTTTGCCTTGAATGCTTGTACAACAAGCTCACGTCCACGAACCTCGTCACCACGTACCCGTGCCTTTTCGGCTTCATTGGCAATTACAATATACTTGCTCAGGAACGCCGAATAGTCCACCAAATCGACTTCAACTTCATTTTCATTCGTTTTACTTTTATTATCATCATAATTATCATCCGTAATCTTATCAAGTAGCATAGTATTCAGCGTTTCGATTACAGTATTTGTTTCATTTGTAATACGCGGAGTCATTTGTATTAGACGGTAGGCACGTGATACCAGTTCAGTTGACTTAGCTACCGTGCCCGTATCAAGCGTGGTATCATTGTTGTCGTTAGTATTACCTAATTCGCGTACATTACGTACAATATCAACATACTCGGTCATGATGGGCGTATAGTCCATTGTAGTTGTAGTAGTAGCAGCACCACCACCACTTTCCACAGTTTCTTCATCATCGGGAATGACAACATGCAGAAGCATGATTTGTCGTAATGCCGTATTGAGCAAACTAAGTACCTTGGTCGTTGTTGCCGCACGAATTGACGATTTCCGTTCTGCCGTGTCGTATGCACGACTAATACCTCGCATCATCGTTGTTGCGATACGTTCATCGAATGTCATTGCATACTTCTTCGGTGCCGTGATCTCATCGGCCATTTCGGATAGTCGACTCGATTCGGCACAGGGTGGGAAGTAGAGTATATTGTCCGTCCGTCCCTTGAGTTGATGGTAATAGTCGGGCATGGACACGAGCGGTAGAACTTCCATGGATGATGATGTTTCATCTTTTACCAAAGTCGTCGTCGGATTGGTCGAAGAGGAATTTGCAGTGCTAGTCGTACTGCCGCTCGGATTCGACTTCTGTTGACCAGTCGGATTATGTTCCCTCGTGTCCATAATCTTCGCGAGCGTAAACTTGACAGTCTTGGTGCGCCAATCTTCTTCTTCTTTCATTACTTCGGGGGTATCCGTCGTCTCGATTTCATCCTGAGGTGCCCTTGGACGAGGACCGAAAAAGCATAGAAATGTCATGGCCGATGTAAATTAAATTGATGTGTATTTGTGTTCCTCGCATTTTTTTATGGTGTGAGTTTCATCAGTGTTTTGCTTTCGGCCAGTGTGCGTTTCATCTTCGATCTCCGAGAACTTGAGCGATTCTTTTCTCATCTCCTTCCCGCCGAGTACAGCCACCATCAATTTTAGGGTTAGGCAAGCTACAGCATACACCTGCCACTGCCACTGACAATAATATAATCTACGATGGTACGAAAGAGGCTCGACGAACGGCTACGTACGCTATTCCGACATGCCAACCAAACGAATCAACGTTCATTACTAGTCCTCGTGGGCGATCATGGACGCGACCAGGTCCCGAATTTGCATGCCATTATGAAACGCACGAGCATGGAAACGCCCACGGGCGGAGGAGGTGGCGTAGAAGGAGTGGGAAATTCAACAACAACAACAACAACAACAACTATAGCACAACGACGACAGGGCCAAGATTCGGTATTATGGTGCTACAAGAAGGAATTGGGCTTTAGCACGCATCGCAAAAAGCGCATGGAAAAAATAGCACGCGATAAGAAGCGCGGATTGGCGAAGCAAACGTCGGCCATCCTCGCGGGCAAATCTCCATCGGCGGCTCCTGGTAGCGAACTGGCGGATAATTTCGAATTATTCTTGACCAATACGGACATAACGTGGTGTTATTACAAAGATACGCATCGTATATTGGGCACCACGCACTCCATACTCGTATTACAGGACTTCGAGGCATTAACGCCGAACATCATGGCCCGGACGATCGAAACGGTCTGCGGCGGCGGCCTGGTCGTTATATTGCTCCGAACGGTTACTAGCCTAAAACAGTTATATGTCATGACCATGGACGTTCATTCGCGCTATCGTACAGAGGGCGGGAATGGGGGAGATATCGTGCCGCGATTTAACGAACGATTCATATTAAGTCTGGGACGATGTACCAATTGCTTGATATGTGATGATGAATTGAACATATTGCCATTGAGTAAACGTAATTTAAGTCGTTTGACACAGCTGGGATTAAACAACGGAACTGGTCATCATGATGATGATGATGATGATGGTAGGGTTGGTCAGACGAAGAAAAAGAAACAAAGAGTAATGGATGTACTAACCTATCAAACTGATGAGGATATGCAATTATACAAGCTCAAAGAAACATTAATTGATACACCCCACGTGGGTAAACTTATTAGTTTAACCAAAACATTAGATCAAGCACGAGCAGTCCTTACCTTCCTTGAGGCATGTGCCGATCGTGATAATAATGATCAAGGAGGAAAGACGTTGAAAACATTATCATCAGTAAACAATAATACAACTGTATCATTAACAGCCGCACGTGGACGTGGTAAAAGTGCAGCACTAGGGTTATGTCTTGCAGGTGCTGTATCATTTGGGTTCGATAGTATTGTTGTTACCGCGCCGGAACCAGAGAATTTAGTATCCGTATTCCACTTTCTAGTGGAGGGATTACATGCATTGAAGTATCAGGAACATTATGATTATACGTTGGGGTATAATTATGGTGGTATGAATAGTACTGATAATATTACCAATGGTGGTGGCGGAGAGAAGGCAGGACGAGAGAATATTAAATGTGTAATCTCTGTTACTATCCATACTACCAAGGGTACCAATGGAAATAATGGCAGTGGGGGGAAGCAGAAGCAACAGACGGTACGGTATGTCCGACCACGTGATGTAGATGGATTTGTAGGAGCTGAACTTGTGGCTATTGATGAGGCCGCGGCTATCCCACTACCGGTATTACGGCAACTATTGCGTCTATCTCCCAATCACGGCGGTAGGGGAAAGAGTAGCAGTGGCAGTAGTAATGCTGGATCATTCAATCGTAGACTTACATTCCTAAGCTCGACAATTAACGGATATGAGGGTACTGGTAGAGCATTAAGTTTGAAACTTATCAAAGAATTACGTGATTCGTCTATCACCGCCGGAGGCAAGGGTGGGATGGGAGGTTTAGCATTAGACGCAGCACGTATGGCAAGTGCTGAAATTGTCGGTGCTGCCAGTAAGAAGGGAGAGGCGAAGGTGCATGAGAAACGTTGGGCTGCCGAGGCGGCAGCAGCCAAGGGATCACTGTCATCAGTACCAAGTAGCACTGCCGTCTCCGCGGGAGGACCGTTACGAGAGCTAGACTTGAGTCATCCTATCCGTTACGCACTTGGTGATCCCGTCGAGGCATGGTTGAATAACCTATTGTGCTTGGACTGTGAATCATTCGATTATAACAATACCCTCGCGACGAAAAAGAATGCAAATAATGGAGACAGTATCAACACACCGATGGAATTGAAGGGTGGTGCTCCTGCCCCGTCTGAATGTGAACTTTATCATGTCAATCGTGATGCACTATTTTCATACCATCGGTTATCAGAATCGTTCTTACAAAAGCTTTGGGGGTTATATACAAGTGCACACTATAAGAATACACCGAATGACTTACAAATGCTAAGTGATGCACCAGCACATAATGTCTTTGTCCTGCTCGGCCCGACTGCAGAACAGTCAGAGGATGGTGGTGAAGATGGATTACCAGACATACTGGCCATCGTTCAAACATCACTTGAGGGTAAATTGTCACGTAAGGTGATACATGCCCAACTAGCACGTGGACATCGATCGGCCGGTGATCTTATCCCATGGACGATGAGTCAACAGTTTGGTGATAATAACTTTGCTCAGCTTTCGGGAGCACGCATTGTAAGAGTGGCAGTCCACCCAGCCGTGCAGGGGATGGGATATGGTAGCAGAGCGATGGAGTTGCTTTATCAATATTACAATGGAGAGATGACAAGTCTGTCTTCGTCTGGCAATGACGACGAGAGCGACGAAAATGAGGGTAATGACAGCAGTGATGACAGCGAAACACCGTCCGAAAGTGATGATAATAGCAAGGATGAGCCGAATACACGCAACGCTCTACTGCACAAAGAGGCTCTCAAGCCAAGGAAGAAACTTCCACCGCTCCTTCTTCCTTTATCGGCATTGCCAACCCCTCGACTTGATTGGATTGGTACCTCCTTCGGCCTAACGCCATCGTTGCACAACTTCTGGCATGATAAGGTTGGTATGACGTTACTTTATCTCCGTCAAACGTCAAATGAGCTAACCGGGGAGCACTCAGCAATTATGATACGTGCACTTCCCCGTCGATCGGGGTGGGATGATGCCTGGCTCCCCGCCTTCGGCGTTGATGCACGACGACGGATTGGTAGGTTATTAGGTGGAGCATTCCGTGGGATGGAGGTTGGTTTGGCTGTTAATTTACTTGGGGATGTGGTTGGAGGGTTCCATTCATGGATAAAAATGGCTGGGAATTACAACGACGACCACAACGATGGCGACGTTGACGGTGGCGGTGAAATGATTGATAGTACCGCTCTCCGTGAGGTGAAGAAACGATCTGGGACACAGTCGACTAAACTCACTGCTTCGGAATTGCACTACCATCTGACACCCCACGATTTACAACGTCTCGAGCTATACAGTCGTAATCTCTGTGATCACCATCTAATTTCCGACCTTGTCCCATCTCTCGCACAGCTCTACTTTACGAGTCGTATGGGTTCCGGTTTCCGTTTGTCTAGCGTCCAGGCTGCGTTACTTTGTGGTATGGGCCTGCAACATAAAGGCGTTGACGATTTAACGTCCGAGCTTGGACTGCCAATCAATCAGACACTTGCCATGTTCAACAAAGCATTGAAGAAGATGTCGATGGCATTTCATAATGTACTAGTGGAGGAGGAGAGTAGGAGATTGTTGGGAGGTGACGATATGAGAAAGGCCGAAGCGAAGGTCCGTGCGATCGGTAATGTTGTCGGTCAGACATTGGAAGAGGATGCCGCCGAAGGCGCTACCGCGGCCATGGAGGTACTTCTTGCTGACAACAACAAGGAGCGAAATAGTGGTGTGACAGGTACACGAATGCCACCCGAAATTAATGATCCAGAAATTATGCGGTACGCACTTAAGGGTACAGACGAGGAATGGGCAAAGGCGATCAATGAGAAAGGTGGGATCGATGGAGAAAATGGTGGGACCATTCAGATAAAAAGTACCAAGATTAAGAAGAAACGAAAGGCCGGTGAAGATGGTAGTAGCGATGCAGTGATGGAAAGTGTATTGAAGAATGAGAAGATCATGAAGGACAAGTCAAAGGCGGGGAAGAAGATGGATAATAAGAAGACGAAGAAGAAGTCAAGGAAGACGATGTAGCTACATCAGCCATTCTATTACTAACTCGATCAAGGCAAATAATGCTAAACTGAATCGTCTAATTTTTCTCTCGCAACACGAGGCGCCATTGGCTTTCCTCTATGAATCCAACAGCGTCATTGGAACAATTTTCATCATTATCAACACTCCCTCCACAACCAAATTTGTCCAACAGTCCTGCCAACATATCCTCCCACTTGCTCAAATATCCATTTGTTACCTTCGTATTATCTCCACTCGCGGTGTGATCGATATCATGGAGTTTAGCCGCCATCGTCGTCTCTCCTTCAACGTCATCGTCATTGTGCCAGCCAATGTTCAACTTTTGATGAAGTAAAATTGTTGATTTTGACTCCTCCCAATCCTCATTATCCTCAAAGGATTCATACTCGATTTTGGATGGCACGAACACATTCCCCGATACATACTGTATATCGTCATCTTCTTCGGTTATGGTCTCAAGAAGCCGGAATCCTGCATTCGTGTTGGCAGGTGGGATAGTTTCTACATTCTTAAAGTTATGAATGCTGGACTGCGGCTGTTGATGCTTGCTCATTCTTCTAGATGATGACTTTAAGTGGAGAATAGGGGGTTTGGGGGAGTGAGACTGAAAAAAACGGTTGGGGGCGGAGACGCTTCCCCCTTCCCCCCCTTTCCCCCCCCTCAATGGTGCGGTAATGCTCATCGTGTCGTTTACTAACTACGCCATAAACAATGTAATCTGGCAAATGATATTGCCATTGATGAGTGTTTGATAATGGCAAGATTAAGCGGTGATTATGCTTCGCGCACTAGATAATGGACAATCATCCCAATCTATCAATCAATCTTGACCATACATTGATTCTTCTTTGTATGCTTCACGGCATCTTAAGCATGGGATATGTTGTGTTAACAAACATTTCATTCTCCCAGTCTAGTCTCCTGAAAAAAGTACGACGAAATGAGCTAGCGTTACCACTCAACTTTAGATGTTATCATCGTCCTTTTCTCCTTTGCGTCCGATCATGGAGCGACGATGTTGTGGAAGACGGCAATAAAACAGAATCAATGAAAGTTGGTTTGAAAATTTAAATCATAGATTAAATCAACGTCTTCCCAAACAGGGGAGACCATGAGCGGCCAAACGACCGAGGAAGAAGAGTTACAAAGCTTCATTGCCGAATGCGAGTGGAAGACAAGGAAGATCCTTCGTGAATCGAACAAGCGCACGAAAGATAATGCCAACACGACGGCTGCAAAAGAACGAGTCGAAAAGCTGAAACATGGAGACATTCTACCGCGAGTGGAGGAGGTTCAGGTTCAAAAGTCGCCACCAGCAGCAGCAGCAATCAATAAGACGACTACGCCAGTGAAGGAGTGGAAAGGACGGGATAAGATTATAAGAGATGCATATGACACGATAAAGTCATTCGTCCCACCAGAGAAACAACAATTGAAATCGATTATTGAGGAGGGGAAGCATCATGCCGAAGAGACAAGAGCTGAAATAATCCATCCATCACTCTCTGCGAGTCCATTCCTTTCATCGAAAAGCAGCAACAGCTTTAAAGGCTCGTCCAAGCCAAAGAAAGGAGCAGGTGATGTAGCATCACATGTCGGTGACGACGATGCTCCTGCCATGATTACTCGTCGAACGATCGAACGTGACTTCTACATCATGTCCAAGAAGCGGAACAAACCACGATCTCATCAACGATCTCCTGCGATGCAGCAAAGTGAAGTCACGCATGAGCTCAAGACTGAGGTACTCTGGAAGAAGTACCGATGTGACGAACGTATCATGGAGGCAACGAAACGTCGAACAGAGCGTGCACAAGAAAAAATGAAATGCCTTCAAATTCCAACCACGGCAGACGATGTATCGAGTGACCTCGTTGATGTATTAGAAGGTGTCGAGGTTGTTGATTCCGACTCCACAACGTCCTCCGATGACGATGAGGAATACCCCCATGCAATACACAGTCTAGTCGAGAAACATATTGCCGATGAAAATGCTCGCTCACTAAAGCGGTCGATCAAAACAATGATGACTCCCACCCCTGTGCTTAGTGTTAAGGAATTATGGTCTCGTTTTGACGAGAATAGTGACAACACTCGTACTTTATCAACGTGCGATGATGTTGAGGTAAATTGCCCAGCGTCTCCTGATGATATGGCAGTGAGCACGTCATCTGTACCATTGCATATGGCAACGAGGAAGTTTGATTTGAGAACTGCCGAGATGGATAAGAAAGACCTTGCTAGCCATCCCTTTGTCCGTGTAGATCAAAGTCTGATTAGACACTATACCAGTCCCTACAACGCAGAACAAAACGATGCACCGCTATCAATGAGAATATCATCGAGTGTCTGTTCGCCGTATTCTTCGAGCACTATTTGTCCGGGGCATGCACCAGTTGGCAAACGTGGAATATGGAGATTGTGGGAGCCTTTGGTCGATGACAATCCAGACCCAGCGTTTCCTATTTGGCCATCATCATCGGAGATCAAATTTCCTGCGGAACTTGACAAGTCTCAGGCGTCAGCCTTCATCCAATACAAGTCACTCGGACCACAGAAAGGACAGTGTGTCACGGTCCTTCAAAGTGTAGCGTTTGAAAGTCCAGTCCTCGCACCATACGTCTTTGCGGAGGTGAATGGATTTATTTCACCTCCGCCATCGGAGCATGAATTGGTGTCGGGGAGTATCCCATACATACGCTTGCCTTGTACGAGCTTGATGGAAAATCCTGTCCAATCGCGATTTGACACGCTCCTTCCTCCACCCATTATTGTGGTAGACCCTGGTAGAACTGACGGTGATTGGACGGATAAACATCACCATCGTGGGATTAATGATTTCGACAACGATGGCTTTCGGTTGACTACATCCGCCAAGCTAGTTGTATACGACAACACAATCCCGAGTCTGGTGTATGGTATTAGCGAATCGGCCATGCTGCCCAGTCGTCCAATGACAACACCATTTGCGACACACAAATCCTACGAGGCTTGTACTGAATATCTATCAAGGGAGCGCACAAGTGACGACTACCGTTACATTGCCGAAAGTGATGGCAAGGGAACTCACAATGAACCGTATCTATTCACAACTCACATGAGTGCATATAAATCAGTCTTCCTAAGCAGGAAGAGTATCAGTACATTCCGTGAGGAAGAACACTGTATCCGTGCAGCGAAAGAAGCTGAGCGTAAAAAGTTGGATCTCATTCTCAAGATGAAAGCTGCCGAAGAACTCGTCGAAGAGAGGATGAGAGAACGCTTCGTGATGATTGAGCAGGAGTTGGTTGGGAAGGGTGACACAAGCAGTTCAGCGGCTGTACCGGCGTCATATCCAGTAGTTGACGATAGGTCATCTATAGAATTGCCGCTTCCGTTGGCGTCAAACGACCATGCAAGTATCCACGAAGACGACGAGCTTGAGCAGCTAGCATCTTTACTATTGAAGAACACAAACTTTCTGAAGGCGTTGGCACGTAAACTGAATTTACCTGACAAGCAAGTAGTGAACTTAGATGCCACGCCTGATGCATCATTTTCTAGCAAAAGTGCTGACGACGTCAATGATCAAGCTGTGATTGAAACGAAGCCAGCTGCACCCGTTCTCCAGAAATTGTTAGCAAGTGCCGCCCCTTCTACAAAGGTGCCAAAGCTCAAGTTGAATTGCAAACGATATCGCACCTCCGTCGATCACGTGGCCACCAGAGGCGACGGATGGAACCGACTTTCTAGGAGTGACACAATTATGGGAGACGACTTCAGCCTAACAAAGCGTCAAACTCTCAAAGGATCGGGGCAGCCAAAGTTCAATAGGCTAGAGGATAATCGAAACTTTATCTGTGTGAACCCGGCCACGGAGGAAAAGTATCAGTTCGATCAAAAGCATTTCGAGACTACGCCTCAATCCGTGTTCATTCCGGACCTCGCAACCGAGAGACTTCGATTGGCAAAGCAATACCGTCAGCGAACGAAAATGAATAATGAAACGAAAACGATGCTTACTGCTCTACAGCAACAGTCTATGAATGAGATACTACAGCTTCCAGTATCGAATGAAGTGCCTAGAGAAGAAGCGGCCATTGGGCCAACAGGGCCAGAGTCTGATCTTTTGAATATTCAACTAGCTGTGACGAAGAGTGTCAATGTGGTGGGTACTGAAATGAACGCCCGTCGCTTTGATTATGCGGCTCAAGCCATCTTAGCAGTCAAGACTCAAAACCTGTCTGATCTAGAGCAACTTCTTGACACCGAGGGTGTTTCAGTGGAGACGCGAGATCAGCATGGTAACTCCCTCTTCATCCTCGCTTGTCAACAGGGGAGCAAAAAGCTAGCAAAGTTCCTATTGAAGCGTGGTGCAGATGTGAATTCACAGAATAACGGAGGAAACACGGCATTGCATTACCTGCACGAGTACAAGCATTTATCTCTCGCAGAGTATTTACAAAGGAAGGGTGCCAATGACAGTATAAAGAATGTTTTACTCAGGACATGCTACGAAGGTTTAGAAGCAAGTGAAGACGAGTAGTTATACGAGACAATCAAATTGTTCAATCAATAACTTCACACGAACAACAAAAATTCGGATTAATCATGCAATAACACAACACATATTCTTTCGAACGGCAATTATCTTCATTTGTATCAACTCCACAACTACACGGTAGTCGTTCCAACTTTTTCAATCTCGATCTCATCAGACGTCCTAGAGAAATTTGCCACCACATTCTCGGGAACTCCATCCTCTACACTCGTTACCTGTTGCAACTGTTGTTGCTGCTCCTCCCGTTCCTCCTTACGTTTATCGTACCGTTTCTTACCATTATAAACCGCGGCAAATACAAATACTACCGCAATGAAGATGGCAAATTGTCGAATGAAAATTGATAACAAGACTGACAAGAAGACGGTTGTTACCTCAATGATGGTGATTAGCCACGTAAGACACCCTTCGCCCAATAGTCGGATGAGCATTTTACAAAAGTGTATAGATAATGCAAGGATGGCCCCGATAAATACAAGTATAACACGAACGAAGGTTGATATGCCATTCGCAATGGTGGAGTCAGATTCCAATGTCCGTCCTTTCAATTTACGACCATTACTTTGCTGTTGTTCGTCGGTGGTAGAATCAAATGAACCAAATGCCGAGAACGCTCCAAGAGTGCTCTAGTGAAATCATATAATCGGCAGCGTCGAGGGTTGTATGTATTACAGAAGAGCAGTCAGTAGGTAGTTCCGAATAAAGATTATATAACAAATGTACAGCGCAGCTTGGGGCAAACACGGTGCACACATAGTCATTCAATAATAATATAAAAAACTTACAATGAATGGTACAATGAACGCCATGGCAGCGTCCATAATCTGATCAATTATGGGTACACATTTACCAACAAATTCAAGTGTCGCGGCCGAACACCAAACAACGATCGCGGGCCAGGATGCCATAATCTTTTCCACTAATAATATATAAATTGAGAGCAGTGTGATGATGAGATGATATTGTATATTCTATAATGTGAGATTGATGATACGACTTGGTTTGGCCTTTATAATCAAAAGAGAGAGAAGAGCACAACAACAACACACGACTACACGTACTCGTTGGCTCGAGTGGTAAATTGTCAGGAAATATCTTGCCCGCAACACCAATTATTGCCATTGTCAAGAATGGTGATATGCCTGAATTCCCTGACAACGTCAACGAGAAGGCCGTGTTGGCAACTGTATTCATTACTTGGCTCATTCTTCGTTTAGTTTAGTTGAATGTACTCCTAATGTAAACGCGTGAGTACTCCGCTATTATGTCGGCTCAACACATCGTTCGGATTTTTCATTTTTCGGCACCTCGGAAAAATGAAATTTTTTGAGAGTTCCTTATGCACGACTTCGTGTCGTGTAGGGTACACGTTTCGATTCATGGCGGGTTGAATGAACTTCAAAAACAGAAGGCGAGAAGCGTTAGACTTGTTATTCCATGGTTAGACTTGGATAAGATAGCTTGAACTTCTGCTTGGTCAACAACCTTTTAACTCGTCGAAGTGAAGGTACAGTCGTTACACTACATACCTATTATGTCATGAATTGCATTAACAATAATTGTTGTCGCAGCCGACGGGAGGAGGTGTGCGTTCCTCAATTATAACATCGTATACTACGCGAACATCCTGATCCTACTCCTCGTGATACAAGTTGATATTTCGTATTCACTTGTACAAGTCCTATCCACGGCCCAAACGGCTCTCCTCCTAAGCACACCGCTACCCTCCATTGTTAAACCACGACCAGACACCAGCAACAATAATAAACCGAGCAACGTACCATCCGTACAACTAGCAACAACATCGAACCGTCTAGTAAATGGACTATACGCCCCCCGTGACCCATCCGCAATACCAATAGGATTTGCACGCATGTGTAACAAGGCCGGCGGATATGCACCACGGCCTATATGGGAGGATATGACGAATGGGTTAACTCCTTGGTTTGAGCAGACGCGGACTCATCAGCATCATCCGGGGGCTAACGCGGACCACCAGCAGCAGGACCCGAAGATGAAGAGGAGGAAGAGTACCAATAGTGTTGGCAGTATCAATCATGGTAGTAGTGGAAGCAGTATAGTAGCCGCCGGCGATGGAGCATGTTACATATATTACAATACCAATGAATGCTATTGGTGTATAGATGATACATTCGGTTACGGGATATATATAGCCAAACCAACGGATAGTTTACTATTACCACCATTAGTTGGATGGGTTAGTTTAACTGGGAAACGATTGGGTGTGTCTAGAATGATGTTTGTTGTTGTATAATGATATATAATTACCAAACCTTGACAGAACCGACAGAAAGGCATGTTAGGCAGACAGAAAGGATATGTTTTGCTTGTGTGTGTGAGTAGTCTAGAGCACGCAGTGCCAGTGTGTGTCGTTATGTGACTGTAGAAGAATACTTTTAATGCTTGCGCGGGGGGGGGAGATGAATTAAAGTATTCTTATAGAGTTGAAATATCAACTTCTATTTTAAGAAATGAGATGTGCTGGGGGGAGGAGGATGTGTGTATGTGTGTGTTGTGTGACTACGAAATTCAGATGTAGAGTTATAAACACAGGTAATCCCCGAATAGGTATTACAAATGATGCAAATCTTTTATATCCACATTGTTGTGTCATTGGTTTCGATCCTCCCGAAATGAAGTCCACTCTTCTTTAATCCCCAGTATTTAAATAAAATTCAAGACACCGTTGCGCATGTTGAGGAAAAATACGATTTTTTACTTGGTGATTCTATGACAAAATGTCAACTCGTCGAGGGACTTCGGACATGCTACTGGTGGCGAATGATGAAAAACAACGTAATGAAATTGCTCGACGAACAAAGTTGCTGTACACACCACTGGATCTTCCTTCGTATGACGACAGAGCAATGAATGATAAGTTTACGATAAAGAAGACGATGAATGCTGAGACCTCCTTGCTCCAACATAAAAGTAACACGGCAGACAACATCAGTGCATCTCATAATGGCAAAAAGAAATCTTCACAATCATCAAAACCACCATCACTTCAGCCAATAAGACGAAACAAGCATCCACTCAAACTCAGAGAGAAATCTATTCCAGAGAAGAATCAAGACAACTCGAACTCAAGAAATTATAGCAAAGAAAAGACAAAGGACGCATGCTGTGTCGAAACATCATCTCCAGTCAGAAATCAACCCTTATTGCACACCATAAAATCAGCAACAAAGAATAGTAGTCTGAATGATGAACCAATGTACAAAGTCTTGGCTGTATCATCATCTTCATCATACAGCAGCAAGAGTCGAGTCCAACAACAAAATAAAACAAGCCAACCAGCGACTTTGTTGGATAGCAAACAGCAATTCGGCTATTTTAAATCACTAGAAAGTGGGAGAACAGTGGTTGTACTTGCAAGCAACGGTCATGCAGATAATTCTAATATTGTACGTGGTCCTGCGTTGACTGATTCTCCTACCGCGAAGTCAGCACAGATGATTGTACAGGTAGAGCCACGAGAACAAGTGAAAGTAGTACCAAGTCGACATGCTGATAATGATGATGATGATCGCAACAGTAATGAAATTACAGCCCCAAGAATGATGACGAATGCATCAATGTCAATGGCGTTGACTGGTACTGCATTCCCTACTCGGGGCGGTAAACTGCATAACAACGTCAATAGTCTCGATGAAAGTGAGAAGAAAATGACCTTCGCTGGTGACAGTCGAATTGTCAATCAACAACCACAACAGAGTGACAAGAAGGTGCAACAACCAAAAACATTGTTGACCTGCTTGAGCAGCAG
>Ga0247843_1005725_pt1 | contig 16981 bp, 16 predicted proteins | sample LaCruzMarch2017__FD_192420 | JGI IMG/M metagenome (GOLD analysis project Ga0247843, IMG submission 192420) | Freshwater microbial communities from meromictic Lake La Cruz, Castile-La Mancha, Spain - LaCruzMarch2017_8m | ecosystem: Environmental > Aquatic > Freshwater > Lake | place: Spain... | reverse complement strand
CCGTTCGACGAAAAGAACAACCTGCCTTCCTTAATCGTCGATTACCAAGATCGAAAGCAGCTGGCCATCGATCTGATCCTGAAAGCCAAGCCGTTCCCATGAATCCTCCAGCCAAACGCCCTAGCGGGGGGAGGAGGCGGAGGTTTGAACCGCCAAGACGCCAAGTTCGCCAAGGTTTGGATCGTGTGCTCCCCGCGATGGCGATCCGGCTTGTCGAACTTCTGTCATTTTCTACCCTGCCGCCGATGACCGCCCACCCGGAGCTTTGGAAAACCCTGCGCTGGGTTGCCGTGCTGATCACCCTGCTGCTGTTCGGTTGGCTCGGCGTCCGGACTTTCGAGCGCGGGGTGGGCGGGACGATGTCCGGACTGGAAAAGGTGCTCGGCGCGATCACCGGCTCGGAAACCCGGATCGTCGAGGGCCGCGCGGAGATCAGCGAGACGGCCCAGATCTCGGAGCTGGCGCTGGTGGAAGTGAAGATGTCGGCGACCCGGAGCTTCGAGAACGAGGCCTTCGTGTTGAACTATTTCCCCGCCGGAACCAAGCGTCTGATCGTGCGGGGCGAGTTCAAGGTGAAGGTGGGCTACAAGCTGACGCCCGGCGTTTCGCTGGCGATGGTCGACGGCAAGCCGGTCGCCCGCTTTCCCGAGCCGGAGGTTCTTTCGGTGGAGCTGATCGACTACAAGCCGATCAGCGAAAAGGACGGCTGGGCGAACGACATCACCCCGGAAGACCGGTCGCTGTTGCTGCTCGAGCTGCAGAACCAGATGCGGGCGGAAGCGCGGCGCAGCGGCTTGCTGGACGTGGTGGAATCGTCGCTGCGGATGCGCCTGCGGGATCTGTTAGGCGCGGGTGAGGTGACGATCGAGCGGCCGGCGAAGTGAGAATCGGCGGTGGTGCCGTGCTTGCCTGGAGTGTCGACTTCAACGCGACACTCCAGTCGCGAAGGCCTTCTTGCGGTCGCGCATTTGAAGGAAGATCAGCGCGAAGAAGGAGATCATGAGCAGTAGAAAGGAGAGGATGAAGCCCTCCAACATCGTGGTGGCGTAGACCGGAAGAAAGGTCGTATCCGCCGCGTTGGAGTTGGCGTTCATGACGGGCCCGGTCGCGCCGAGGTAGCGGGCAGCGCCGTTGACCAAGGTCAAGGAGAGCATGCCGCACCAGAAGTCCGGGGTGAACATCACGAGGATGTCGATGGGGAGGACCAGGAGAGAGATGGCCGAGATCCACCCGCGGATCTTGGTGCCGAGCCGCAGCGACCGGGCGAGGATGTGCGTGGGCTTGGTGAAGGGGCCTCGCAGCGAGGTCAGCGTGGAGTAGAGCAGGATGAATGTGGCGATGGCGAGGAACATGGCGGCCACCGCGGCGGGGACTTTCCACAGGCCCAGCCAGCCGAGCGCGATGCCCAAGCTTGGGGCGGCGTTCAGCAGGCAGTGGAGCGACCAGTAGCGGAGTTGGCGCGGGAAAACGGCGGGGTCGAAACTCATGGTGAGAGCGGTGAGGACGCGTGGAGGTGAGGCAGCCCGGATGAAGGAACGATGAAGCCTACAGGAAAAATCCCGGGGTTATGAGAATTTTCGCGTTCAGTCCGGGACAGTGGCGCTGTCGAGCTTCAGATTGTCGGCCGGGATGCCGGCCGCGATGCAGGCATCGAAGAGGGTCTTGTTGCGATCGTGCGGCGTGTCGCGGTGCGCGTGGAGAGTGGCGCTGCGGACACCGGCTTCGAAGCGGTCGCGAAGGCGGGCCGGGAGCTCGGCGGCGGGGCAGGGTTGGCCATCGACTGCGAGCGAGTCGTCGCGGGCGAGTTCGAGCAGGACGGTGGGCTCGATGTAGAGCGTGTCGCGGTCGCGGAGTTGCGGGTTTCCGGTTCGGCCCCCGAGCACGGCGACGAGGTCGAAGCCTTCGCGCTGGGATAGTTTTTGGCCGGGCTTCCCGCGGAGCAGGTAGACGGAGTGCGGCGTGGTCTTGCCTGCGGGGCCGCCGGCTTTGACGAGGATGGATCGCAAGGTATCTCCATCCTGGAGCGCGATGATGCCGGGTTGCTTCACGGCACCGAGGACGTTGCAGGTCGGGCCGTCAGCTTGGCCGCTACCGGCGTAGTAGATGGTGTAGTTGTAGATCCCTTCGTTGCCGCGGTTGTTGCGGAGCTTGAAGCCGTCCGGGGTCTTCTCGATGACGAAGGCATCGGCTTTCACGTCATCCGGGAGGGTGAGCTTGGGTTCCTTTTCCCAATCGTGACCCGCGGCTTTGGAAACATACGCCTTGAGGTCGATCGATCCCTGCTCGCCGCCGGCCTCATCCACGAGGCGGGCGCCTTCAATGGACAGGGCTTTGTTGTCATCAGGCCCGGTGAGGTTCCAACCGGCGGCATCGCGAATCAACACGCCGGAGAAATCCACGCCACTGAGGGTGATACGCTGGGTATCGGCCGGGGCAAAGAGGAGCGAGAGGTAGAGGAGGATCGCTTGGATGGGATAGAATGACATGACGGGAGGATTCAGGGTTTGCGGCGGGCGACGAAGACGGAGTGGACGGTGGAAAGAGCCGGGTTGGGATCGCGGCCGTCGAGGACCTTGCGCAGGTCGTGCTTCGTGTGGTTGCCGCCGTCATTGAAGAAGACTTCGTCGAGCTTCGCCTTGTCGGTCCAGCCGCCGGCCGCGGCGAGGGCGTCGAGGAGGGTGGCGTCGGCGCGCAGGGTGTATTTTCCCGGGCGGGCGACGGCACCGTGGACGGTGAGTTGGATCGTCGTGGCCTCGGGGCTAGCAATGGATCCCGGCTTTCGAGAGGAACTCGGTTCCGGCTGAGGCTCGATCTCGGCCATCGCTTCGGCCTGCCTCATGCGTTGGGCGTTCTGGTTCTCCATCGCAGTGGCCCGGTAGAAAAAGAGTAGGGCCGCAGGGACCAGGCCCAGCAAAAGACCGGCAAGCAGCAGCACCGTGCAGCCGATGCCAAGTGCCTTGCTGCCCCCCGATTGCTTGGACCTGGCGAGCCGGACGATGATCACGATCCCGCCGATCAGCAGGAGCAGAACGACGATGCCTGCCACGATGAAGAGCCAGTTCGCGGGTGTTCCGGAGACCGGGTTGGGTCCGGCGACTGAGTCGGTGCCGGGGGTCCAGTGGAGGATGGCGGTCACGCCATGATCGAGACCGATGGTGGCTTTGCCGCGTGACGGCCCCATCTCCACGCTCTCGCTGGTCCAATCGCTGCCATTCTCGGAAATGCCGACGACCATCCTGGGGCGTGCATTGGCGGGGGCCATGGCGAGCACCCTGAAATGCAAGGTGCGGCCGTCCTTGAGCTGGACCGACTGTCCGTTCGAGGGAAACCAGCGGGAGGTTTCCCCTTCGAAGACCGGCAGCTCCGCGCCCCACCCATGGTGGGCCTGCGGGATTTCGAAGTCGAACTTCGCGCGGCCGATCAGGGTTTTCCCGCTGTCTGAGGACGGGGTCCCTGGAACGAGCCAGGACTTCCCGATGACCACGAGGATGACCATGGCCAGCTGAGAAAGCAGGATCCACCTTTTGCTTGATTTGGAGGCTGGATCGTAAGCCCTACCCGGGCGACGGCTTTGGAAAAACATCACGCCCAAGGCAGCCAGCGGCGAAAGCATCATTCCGATCAGGGCCAGGTTTCGGGCCAGGTTCTGGGATCCATCGCTGTGCGGGATGAGATGGCTCAACAGCCAGCCCAAGCCCGCGCCGAGCAGCCCCACGGGGAATGCGATCGTGGTGAAGAGGAGCAAGAAGCGTGTGAAGGGGCCGGGTCCGGCGTTCAAACGAGCCTTCGCCTCCGGGCGAGACCGCCCTAAGAACAGGATCAAAAGTAGCGCGGCCAGCGGGGAGAGCAGGAAGCCGGCGGCGGCCGAGATCGCCAGGACGAGTGGAGGATTCGGGGAGACGGGGATCTGGGGCGGATCGGCCTTCTCATGCACGATGATGGGGTAGGGTTCACGCTGATTGCTCCTACGGTTTTCATGTATTTCGACGTCGTCGGCGATCAGTTCGTTGGCAATGGCGGCTGCCTCGCTGGCATGGGTGTGGCGAACCCTCAGTTCGAGAAGATCGGTGCCGCGGATCTGCTGGACGCTGAAGAGGGCACGAAGCTTCGCGACCACCCGATCTTCGGGAAGCATCCAGCGTTGACCGAGTTCCAGTCGCGCGCTGACCCGATGGAGCGACTCGCCGGATCGCAGATCCTCGGCCCAGGTCATCCATTCGGTCGGCTGGGGCGTTCCGGCGTTCGGGGCGAACCGGACCACGCTACGGGCCTCGTAGACTTTCGGTGCGAAGGTCGCCCAGACAAAGCCGAGGCCGAGGCCTAACAGCATGCAGACCGGCGGCATCACCAGGAACAACCACCAGAAGCGGCGGAAGGGACCGGGTGCTTCGGTGGTGGCGACGGGCAAGGGTGGAACGATCGCGGGAGCCGGCTCGTCCGGTGTTTGCAAGGTCTCCACCACGGTCCGGAACTCCCCGGCGGTTTGGTAGCGGCGTTCGGGCTCCTTTTCGAGGGCGCGCAGTACCATCTCGTCGAGCCGGACGTCGATCTGAACCTTGCGCGAGGGCGCGATGAGGTCCTTGCCGGGGGGCTCGCCGGTGAGCATTTCGTAGAGCACCACGCCGAGCGCGTAGAGGTCGGCGCGGTGGTCGATGCCGCTGCGCTCGCCGCCTTGCTCGGGGGCCATGTAGGGCGGCGTGCCCGAATTCTCGCCCTCGGCGCCCATCAGCGCGGCGATCCCGAAGTCGGCGATCTTGATCCGGCCCTCGCGGTCTAACAGGAGGTTCTCCGGCTTGATGTCGCGGTGGACGATGCCCTTGTCGTGGGCGTATTGCAGCGCCTCGCAGATCGGCGGGACGATGGCGAGCGCCTGCTTCGGCTCGAGCTTCCCGTCGCGCAGCAGGTCGCGCAGGTTCACGCCGTCGACGAACTCCATCACGAGGTAGAACAGGCCGCCGGTCTCACCGAAGTCGTGGATGGTGACGATGTGCGGGTGGTTGAGCCGGGCGAGCAGTTCGGCCTCGCGGGCGAAGCGTTCGGCGAAGCGCGGTTCGTGCTCGCGGTCGGGGGCGAGGATCTTGATCGCGACCAGCCGGTTGAGCGATTTCTGGCGGGCCTTGTACACGACGCCCATGCCGCCGCGGCCGAGGCATTCGAGGATTTCGAACTGCGGGAACTTGTCCGCGATTTCCTCCGGGGTCGGCGGCCGTGCGGAACTCCGGGCGTCGCCGTTCACCACCGTCCGCGAGGCCAGCGCCTGGCGCAGCAGGCAGGAGGGGCAGAGCGACTGCGGGGAATCGGCGGGCAGCGCGGTGCCGCAGTCGGGCAGGTGGGAGCGGTCATGATCGGGTGGTCTGCCTTCCTCAAAAGCGTGGGAGGGGAAATGTTACCAAGAAAAGATCATCCGGCGAGGGTGGTGAAGAGCGACTGCATTTCTTCTTCGACCGAATCGGGCGAGGACAGGGTGCGGGAGATCTCACCGGTGAGCAGGTGGCGGTAGCGCTTGCGGAGGCGGTGGACGGCGACGCGCAGGGCTCCTTCGCTCATGGCGAGTTCGGCCGCGATGGCAGCGTAGCCGATGCGGCTGGAGTCGGCGGTGAGGCAGGGCTTGAGCCGCTCGAATTGTTCGGCTGCGCCTTCCTCGCGGGCAAGGGTTTCGAGGTCGCGCAGGACCTTGTCGAGCAGGGCGACGGCCCATTCGCGGTCGTAGATCCGGTCGGGACTGCGCTCGTCGGCGACCTCGAGCTTGAGTCCGCTTTCGGCGCTCTCCCAATCGAAGGACAGCGGGGCGATCCCGCCGCCGCGCTTGTCGCGCGAGGCGTGCTTCCAATCGTTGATCATCCAGTGCTGGAACGAGGCGAGCAGGAAAGAACGGAAGCGGCCTTTCGCGCGGTCGATGTCGCGGAGGGCATCGGCTGTTAGAAGATGAACGAGGAACCCTTGCACCAGGTCCTCGGCGTCCTCCTTCGATTTCCCCTTCCGCCGGGCGTAGCGGTAAAGCGGCTGCCAGTAGGTGGCGAACAGCGCGCCGAGCGCCGCGACGGCCTCGTGCTCGCCGCCACGGGCCGCTTCGTGGACGAGAGTCCAGCGGGTGGTGGCGAAAAGGGTCGGTAGGGAATCGCGGGCGGGCATGGTCCGCCCGGCTTCTACCACGGGGCGGCGGGAATGTTACACGGATTTCCCGGGGGCTGGGCGACTCCGGCCTCGCCAATGCGAATTAGCGCTGCTACCAGCTTTTCCATGAGATCCTTAATGCTCCGATCCCGGCATGCACTCGGCCTGCCCTGCTTGCTGCTGGCGGTTCTTCTCGCGGCCGGCGCCTTGACCGCGAACGAGGGCGCGAAGGAGGTCCCCGTCGAAGCGACCCGGAAGAAGGTGGGCTGGGTCGAGACCGTAAAGCTCGAGATGGAAGGTTGGACCGTCTACGCCGACACGCAGCTGGTGAGCGGAGCGCACAAGGAGGAGGGGGAGAAGGCGCTCAAGATGCTGGCCAATCACTTGCAGCGGATCGCGATCCTGATGCCCGAAAAGCAACTGGCCGACATGCGGAAGCTGGAGATCCGGATCGACCATTCCCACCCCGAGCTGCAGGCGATGCAGTATCACCCCAGCGAGCAGTGGTTGAAGGCCCAGGGCTACGATCCGGCACTGGCAAAGAAGGTCCACGTCACCCAGGCCTCCGCCCTGTTGTCGCGCGGGCAGATGCTCAAACATCCCGCGGTGATCCTGCACGAGCTGGCCCACGCGTATCACGACCAGATCCTCGGCTTCGAAGAACCTGAAATCCTCAAGGCCTACGAGACCGGGATGAAGGCGGGGAACTACGAGAAGGTCCTCCTCTTCAATGGCGAAACCGTCCGTCACTACGCCACGACCAACCACAAGGAATACTTCGCGGAAGCGACCGAGGCGTATTTCTACCGCAACGACTTCTACCCCTTCGTGCGTACCGAGCTGCAAAAGCACGATCCGGCCGGCTACGCGGTGATGGAGCGAGTCTGGGGCAAGTTGTGAGCGAGGCGGGGTCGGACGGGTGGATGGCTTCGATCCCGTCATGGGTCCGGAGGTCCGTGATGGCGGCGGCCTCCGGTCAATCCAAGCACTCTCAGGGTGAAGTCGCTTTAAGGAAGCACTCCCTCACCTGCTCACCCATGAGTTTCAGAGACACGCCGTGGCCGACAGCGGGCCACGTGCGGCCATCGACATCGAATCCCTCTTTCTTCATCTCCGCCTCGAAGAGTTTATACCATGCAATTCTTGTATGCGCCGAATCCGGGGTCGAGAGAGCGGTGTCCTTTTCGCCGCATGAGATGGCGAAGGGGATGTTCTTCGCCCGATTGTTGATTTTCCCATGGCCGCCCGCACAGGCCCAGGAACCCGACGAATGGGCGGAGACGCCGATGACGTGTCCCGGCTCCGCGAAGGCAAAACGATGTGCGAACTGCCCGCCACCGGAATGGCCATGGACGAACATTTTGTCATGCACGGGATAGTTCTTCGCCACTTCCTTGAAATTCCCGATGAGCTGTTTCGCCCATTTCCCGTCCCCCGCCTGGTAACCGTCGGTGAACGATGGCACGATCACGATGAGCGGCTCCGGCCCTAGCAGTTGCATGAGTTCTTTCCCCCGGTCCTCACCGCGCAGCCCGCCAGCGCCATGGACATCCACCGCCACCCACATCTTCGTGGCATTCTGCGGTGCGTTCTCCGGCACCAGGTAATAGCCGGCCTTCGCATCCTTGCCGTTGAAATACACCGTCTCGCCAAGGGAGACCGCCATCAAGCAGTGAGCCATGGATAGGACGCGCAGTGCATTCTTCATGCCCGTAACAATCGCACCCGGCCGCCCGTGGCGGAAACCAAAAGTTTCGAACATGCAAGGCCACGCGGAAGTCTCCACCCTCGCGTATGCACCGAAGCCGGCCTACGTGCCGACTTACCGCTACGACGGCAGCGGGCGCTTCTTCCTGCGCCTCGGTGACGAGTGCGCCGATGCCATGTTCAAACTCATGGGTCGGAAATGAGCATCACGACCTGCGCTGCAAGGTGCGGTATTTCAGCGATGGCGCGGTGACCGGCGGGCAGGAAGGCGATGAAATGACCTGCTTCGACGAGGTGTCGCTCAAGCCCGCTTCTGCTTCCCCCTAAAGAGGCCTGTCCGGGTTCGGACAGGCCTTCATGGTGATCGGGTCCACTCACCCTTACCGACGACACCCTTGATGAAGCGGGCGGAGCACCGCAGCAGTAGCAGGCATGGCGGCTGCGCTGGCTGGGTAAGCGGATTCTGCCAGCTCAAACGATCGACAGCGCCTTGTCGGTGTTCCCCATTTTTTCCACGTGCACACCGAGCGCATCGAGGATGCTGATGTAGATGCCCTCGCGCGGCTGCCCCTCGTAGCTCAACTGTCTGCCCGTTCTCAGCTTGCCGCCGGCCTTGCCGGCCAGCATCACAGGCACCCGTTTGGAGGCGTGCTTGTTGCCGTCCTCAAATGGGGAGCCGTAGAGAATCACGCAGTTGTCGAGCAGGTTCGCGCCGCCTTCCTTGATGGATCTCAAGCGTTCGAAAAAGTAGGCCACCTGCTGGTGATGGTAATGGATCACCTTGAGATACTGCTGACGTTTGACCTCCTTCGACGTCCAGGCCGTTAGCCCGTCGTCGTCTTCGGTCTTGCCCGAAATGTCTCCCCAGTGAGAGAGCGCGTGCCACATGCCTCTCACCTCGGGGATGAAATCGAAGTAACGGTTGCTCTGCTCGTGATCGAGCATGAAGCTCGCGACCCGCGTCGAGTCCGTCCAGTAGGCGAGGACCATCATGTCGAACATCAAGCGCATGTATTCCTGGTGATTCTCCGGGTGGCCTCCGGGTGGGGGGGAGGTGTTCGTCAACATCGCCCGCTTCCGCTTGTGGGAATCTTCGCGGGCCAGGGCGAGCCGCTTCTCCACCTCACGTACCGACTCGAAATACTCGTCAAGTTTGTCGCGGTCCGCGGTACTGGCCTTGGACCTGAGGCTGTTGGCGTCCGCCATGACGGTGTCGAGTATGGTCTTGCGGTCATCCCGCTTTTTTCCTCCTGCGGCACCGGTCTCACCGGTAAGCCGCCGGAACACCGTCAGCGGCTCGGTCTCCCTCGGCGCGGGCGTTGTGGGCGAACTCCACGAGATGTTGTTGCGCAGGATGTCGCTTGAGAAGCTCCCCTGCGGTTTCATGATCAACTCCAGCGATGAGAGCAGCGTCTCGTTGCCGATGGCTTTGGCCGCGAGCTGGTCCATGGAGATGCCGCCAACCCCCTTGCGGGCGTTGATGCCGTCGCCTTCCGGCGCAGGCCGGATCAGCCAGGTGGCCCCGCCGGCGGGGTGGCTTCCCCGGAGTTCGGACTCCAGCCCGGTGATGAGCTGGAGGTCTTCCTTAAACGGTTCAAAGGGCCGCATGTTGTCGGCCATTGAAAGAATCCTCCCGTCCCCATCCACCTCCGCGTTCCAGGCGGACTCCGGGGATCCATTCGGAAGGTAAAGGCAGCCGAGCCGGATGGGCGGTCGGTAGCGCGTCGCCGCCCGGGCGGAAAGCGGGGTCATCACCTCCAGGAGCGGCAGGGCCAACCAAGCCCCGGTGCCCCGCAACAGTGTTCTTCTCGATATCCGCCAGTTCTTCATCGCGATGGACTCTCGCCTTGGGGTTCAGGTTGCTTGCAGTATTGGAAGGGGTAACTGGAGACAATTTCCCTGACAAGGGTTTGCGATGAGAAGCCGGCATCGCCCACCCGTTTCAGGATGGTCTGCAGCGCACGCTCGTCGGCGAATGTCAATTCACGGCCAAGGGCATAGGCGAGCAGTTGGCTGCTGAAATGCCGGATGAACTCATCTTCCCTATTGTTTTGTAAAAGCTCCTTTAGCCCGTCGTGTCCCACAAAGGTGCTCCCGTCCGGCAACGTTCCGGTATTGTCGACCGGACCTTCGCGCAGTTTTCCCGTCGCGTCGAAGGCCTCGAGTGCAAAGCCCAAGGGATCGATCTTGTTGTGGCAGCTGGCACAGGCGGAATCGGCGCGATGGGCGGTCAAGGCTTCGCGCAGGCTGGCCGGATTCTTCTCGGCCGAGGCCTCCAGCGCGGGGATGTTCGGCGGCGGGGGCGGCGGAGGTTGCCCGAGCACCACCGCGAGAATCCATTTCCCGCGGAACACGGGGCTCGACCGGCGGGGCGATGAGGTCACCGTGAGCACGCTCGCCTGGGTCAGGACGCCGCCGCGGCCAAGTCCGCTGCCGGTGAGCTGGATCCTGCGCATCTCGTCGCCCGCGATACCTAGCATCCCGTAGTGCTCGGCCAGCCGCTGGTTGGCGTAGGTGTAGTCCGAGTCGAGCAGGGTGCGCAGCGGGAGGTCATCCCGGAACACCGAGTGGAGGAACAACACGCTCTCTTCTTTCATCGCCTCCAGCAACTCCGCGTCGGCATGCGGGAAGATCTCCTTGTCCGGCCGGATCGCTTGCCCGAGGCCGTCGATCCGCAACCACTGCGACCCGAAGTGCCTGCTCATCCGCAGCGCCCGTGGATCCTGCAGCATGCGTGTGACTTCCCCGTTGAAAACCCCGGCATCCGCCAGCTTGCCCTCGGCTCCCAGTTTCAACAGCCGGGCGTCCGGCATGCTCGACCAGAGAAAATACGACAGCCGGTTTGCCAATTCCGCGGAGGAGATCTTGTAGGCCGCGCCGCCGGTCTGCACCCGCTCGGAGCGGAACAGGAACGATGGCGACACCAGGGCCGTCCTCACAGGCAACTTCATCGCGGTGTGGTAGTCGTCGCCGAGAGTGCGCGCACCTTGAAACAGCGCGCAGTAGCGGGTGAGTTCCTCGTCCGTGGCCTCGCGGCGGAAAGCCTGCGAGAGGAAGCGTGCCAACACCCGCCTGGCCGACTCCGGCTCGTTGAAACTTTCGAGTGGTCGCGCCGCGGGCTCGGCGGAGGCATCCCAAACAAAATCCGGTTTTCCGGGCGATTCGCCGCCCTTGCTGAGCGTCAAAGCCACGTCTTCACCCATGCCCGAGCCGTAGAAATGAACATGGCGGATTTCTCCCTTGAAGTTCGCGAATTCGTTGCCGGCAGCGCCGATTTTAAATCGGTGCCCGGCGATATCCGGCAGGGTCATGCCGTCTGCTTCGAACACCAGTTCGCCATCCACCCAGGCAGACGTTTTTGCCTCTTTCTGGAGGAGCACCGCGGTGTGCCAGCGACCATCATTGACCTTTCGCCCCGAATGCTTCTGCCCGAGCCATCCGATGTCATACGCCAATTCTCCACGATCGGTGACATACAGAACTTTCGCGCCGGGTAGCCACTCATCCGCCTCCGGGGCTTTCGAAAACAAAGCGCCTCCCTTGTGGGTCTTGAACCTCACTCCGATCATGAACGAGCCATCTCCCATGTCGAGAGCCGCACCCTGCTGCCTGTCGCTGATCATCGGGAGTGATCCCGTTGCCGTCGCTGGTGCCAGCGGCGGGGCCTCGAAGATCAGCCGTTCGAGGGCAACCTTGTCATTCCAGATTTCAGCGACGACCGCATCGGCAGCCTGCAGGAATTTCTCAATCAACAACGGTTGGGTCGCCAGGGTTGCCGCCTCATTGTCAAAGCCGCCTTCCGACACCTGGTCCTCGGGTAGGATGGCATGGGCGCTGGACTCGATGCCAAACAGATCGGCTACCGTGTAGCGGTATTCCGTCCTGTTCAGCCGCCTTGGAGGCACATGTCCGGGATCGAGTGGCAAGCGGCTGGCATCGACGTTGTCGAGGGTACGGCCGACCCACTCGGACAGCGCGGCACGCGTCGCGTCGGGCAATTCCTTGGCGTCCTCGGGTGGCATATCACCTCCGTCGAGCGCATCCCTGACCCTCGTCCACGTCTTCCTGGAGCGCCACACGTCGAGCGAGTCGCTGAACTCCTCGAAATTGATTCCGGCCTTTGTCTTCTTGTCGCTGTGACATTTGAAGCAGTAGGACTCCAGCAGGGGGCGGACTTCCGACTCCTCGAATGCCGAGCCACTGGTGATCACCAAGTGAGGCAGGACGATGAGGAGGCCCGCAGCGAGGCGTGAGTTTCGGATGGGGGTCATTCCTGCTGGAAGTTTGCTTTTGGCGGGAGGCTCCTGAAACTGCCGCCGGGCCGTACCGGCCTGCCGGTCGTTGCCTTGGCGAAGACCGGAGGGCGGGGAAAAGGGAGGGGCGCTCTGAAAGTGCCCGCCGCCGACCGTGAACCTTTCGGGGAAGGCTTGCGGGGATCGCTCTTCTTCAACCCCTCCAGTTCCTTCCGGCTTCCTGCCAAGCCAAACCCCCGCAGGCCCTCCGCGTTCATCAGGCAGATCCATGCTTTCATGTCGAAAGCCGATCAGGTTCGCGCCGGTACTCAATCCCAATCCGGTAAGGAGACGCGTTCACCCAAGCGGGTCGGCCGGGTGCGCAGGAGATGGGAATATCAAATTCAAACTGACGCCGGAGGGGACCCGGAGTGCCAAGCTCACCGGATGGAGTGCGAGACCGTGGCGGCCGCCGGGGCGGGCAGGAACAGCGGTTTCGATTTTACGGCGGACTTGTAAACGCCCCAGCCGAGGGGAACGATCACGACCATCCAGGCGATGACGAGTTTGAGGGTGGAAGCCTTCACGGGAGGTGGTGTTTGGAAGCGACGGGGCGCACCAGCAGATTGGCGACGAGGCCGAGCATGAGCAGGCCGCACATCAGGAAGAAGGTGCCGTTGTAGGCCTCCGCCTTCGGCACGCCGTCGGCGACCCGGGAGTCGTAGAGACCATTGACGAGGGCCGGTCCGATCACCGCTGCCACGCTCCAGGAGGTGATCAGGCGGCCATGAATGGCCCCGACCTGATAGGTGCCGAAAAGATCCTTCAGATAGGCCGGGATGGTGGCGAATCCGCCGCCATACATGCTGATGATGGCGGCCGCCAGGCAGACGAACAGCACCCGGTTCTGAGTCTGTTGCGCCCAAGGCAGCAGGGCATAAAGCGCCGCCCCGAGGATGAAATACACGCAATACACGGCTTTGCGGCCGGTGCGGTCGGAAACGGAGGACCAGATGAAGCGTCCCCCAAGATTTGAAATCGAGAGCAGTCCGGCGAATCCGGCCCCGATGGCGGCGTTGGCGGTTTTCTGCGCGTCGCTGGCGGCGGCCCCGAGGAACATGTCCTGGAACATGTCCGCCGCCCGGCCCAGCATTCCGATGCCGGCGCTGACGTTCATGCACAGCACGATCCAGAGCAGCCAGAACTGGGGAGTTCGCCACGCGGTGTCCACGGCGACCCGGGCTTGGGTGACCATGGGATTGTTCCGCCGTCCGGCGACCGGGCCGTCCGGCTTCCAGTCGTCCGCGGGGACGCGGATCATGACCGCGGCCCACAGCATGAAGAAGGTGTAGATGGCGGCCATGGTGGCCAGGGCCTGTCCGGCTCCGGTGTCGGCGCCGTTCTGGAAATGCTTCATGAGTTCCTGACCCAACGGGGAGCCGATCAGCGCACCTCCGCCGAAGCCCATGATGGCCATGCCGGTGGCCATGCCGGGACGGTCGGGAAACCATTTCACGAGGGTGGAGACGGGCGCGATGTAGCCGAGTCCGAGACCGATGCCGCCGACAAATCCGTAGCCGAAGAGGACCAGGGGCAGCGATTTGAGGTGGACGCCCAGCGAGGCGAGGAGCAGGCCGCCGCAGAAGCACGCGCAGGCGGCGGCGATGGTGCGGCGCGGCCCGCTGCGCTCCACCCATTTGCCAAATACCGCCGCGGAGAGGCCCAGCATGATCAAGGCGATGGAGTAGGCCCACTGGATCTTGGAAACCGAAACGCCCAGTTCCGCCATCAGCGGCTTGTTGAAGACGCTGAAGCCGTAGACCTGCCCGATGCACATGTGGGCCGCGATGGCGGCGGGAGGAACCAGCCAGCGGTTGAAGCCCGGAGGGGCCACCGTGTGCTCCCGGTTCAGGAAATTCATGGCTCCGCGGTTTTGGCCGGGCTGGCCGCCTTGGGCTCGGCGGCACCGAGTTTGAGGGTGGGAGCCTTGGCGTCCGCGGAGATATCGAGCGCGATCCAGTGGCCGTTCAGGGCATGGGAGGGAAACCCGCAGGCCAGGGCGAACTCGCCGGCTTCGTCGGCGGTAAAGCTGAAGTTGCTCTTGCCGTAAGCCAGGCCCTTCAAGTGGTCCGGCACCGCGGCTCCCTTGAAATAGGGCTCGGGCACCTGGAGCTTCTTCAGCGAGTCCTTCTCGATGACCAGCAGGCTGTGCGGCACCGGGCTGGGATTGATATAAGTGACATTCACCTGCCATCCTTTCGGAATGACATAGACGGCGGCCCCTTTGGCATAACCATTGAAGTTCATGCCATAATTCTCATCATTGAAGACCGCGATCACCACCAGGTCCACGGTATTCGGCTTGGCACCCAGCCGGAGGAAGTCCTGGGACGTCAGGCCTTCGACGAGTTCCATCTTGCGCCCCGCGCTGGCCGTCGCCGTGCCGGAGCCGTGGTGTTCGTGGCCGGTTGGCGCGGCCGGAGGCTCCGCGGCGGACAAGAGGCAGGGAAGGAGCAGGGAACAGCAGGTGAATGTCGAGATACGGATCATGAAACGATGGAGTGAAGCGATTGGGAACCATGCCCGCGGCTGGCGGAAATCGTCGGCCACGGACGGAAGCAGGATTGGCCGGGAGCCCGGGATGACCGGCTATTTCTTCTGGAGCGGGGCCGTCTCGGCACCGGCAGGCACCTTGTCCGCGGTCACCAGTTTCCAGAGGGCCCCGCGCTCGGAGGTGTAGGGATCGACCGGCCCGCCGTAGTTGGCGCTGGCATGGGTCATGTAAAGATTGCCCGCCTCGTCCTCGCCGCCACTGGTCGGCCGGATCGGAGTGTCGAGATCCAGCAATTCCTCCATTTGCCAGATCCCTTTGCCGTCTTTCTGGAGCCCCCAGACTTTCCCGGTGCCCCAGTCACTGGCGAAATAAATGCCATCCAGCGCGGGATAATCCTTGCCGCGGTAGATGCCCAGGCCCGTGACGCAGATTCCCTGGTCGACATGGCTGTATTCCGCGATGGGAAGCAGGCCGACGCGGGGGTTGGTCGCCTCGTCCTCGATCGGGAAGGTGTGGCTGCCGCACATGAACTTCCAACCGTAGTTCTCCCCGCCTTTGCTGGCGGCGGGCTGGAGGTTGATCTCCTCCCAGTGATTCTGTCCGATGTCCGCGATGAAAAGATCGCCCGTTTTGCGGTCAAAGGAAAAGGTCCACGGGTTGCGGATGCCGTAAGCCCAGATTTCCGGGCGGGCCTTCGGATGGATTTGGGAGAACTGCTTTTCGGTGACCCCGAACAGGGTCATCTGCTGCAGCGGGGTCAGGAAGGGGTTGTCCTTGGGAATGGAGTAGGCACGGTCCGGGGTGGAGTTTTCCACATCGATCCGCAGCATCTTGCCCAGCAGCAGGTTCAGGTCCTGTCCCGCGCTGAGCACGTCGCCTTCCCAGCCCCCGTCCCCCACCCCGATGTACAAGTAGCCATCGGGGCCGAACGCCATCTTGCCGCCGTGGTGGTTGCAGTAGGGGAAATCGATCTGCATGATCACCTTGGCGCTGTCCAGGTCCGCCTTGTCCGGATTGTTGGCGGACACTTTGTATTGAACCAGCAGGGTGGCACCGTTGAACCACAGGTCCGAATACGAGATATAGAACAAGCCGTTCTCCTTGAACTTCGGATGAAACTCGATGCAGAACAGGCCTTCCTCCAGGAACGAACTGAGGGTCTTGTCCTTGATATCCAGGAAAGGCTTTTCCAGCAACTTGCCGTCCTTGACGATGCGCACCACTCCCGGACGCTCGCAGACAAACAGGCGGCCCGAGCCGTCTTTGGGCGCGGTGACGTGGATCGGATCGACCAGGCCGTCGGCGACCTTCACGAATTGAATCGCGGGAGTTTTTGTCAGCTTTCCTCCGGGTTGGGCGACCGCGGTGACTTGCGCCCGGGTCGTGCAGGTCAGGGCGAAAGCGACGGTGAGCAGGGGTAGGGGTTTCATGGCGGGGACGGTTTGTTTGGGGTCTTGAACGGCCGCGACTCCTGTTTCGGGTTTTGGAATCCAAACGGCAGCACCCGCTACCTTACCTTTCCGATCCGCCTTGCCAAGAATTTCCCTTCACCTGTCCCTTCACCTTTGGATCAGAGCATAAATCTCATGTTCTGAACTATCAACGATCACCCATAAACTCTCAACTCGGTTCTTAGGTTTAGGGCCCTGGGGGCCTTGGGAATTTGAATCTATGCTGAGCTGGAAGGCGGCCTCCGATAGCAAAGACTATGTCCCGACCGCTCCGCTTCCAATTTTGCCGAGGCATCCTCCCATTGGATGGCCCGTGGTGGTGATGGCAAGTCGGTCTTCGAGGAAGACAAGGATCGGTTCGAGGTCCTCGACCGTCTCGGGAATGTCTGCGGCAACCCTGGCTGGCGGATCCGCGGCCGGGCGCTTATTGGAAATCACTTTTACCGGCTGGCCGGGTGCTTGGAGCCCAACCTGATCGCCCGGTTGAAGACCCTCCTCGGCGGCTTCAGCAATTCTCGGAGCCATTTGCCTCAAGACTCGGAGGTGAAATGCTCTTGGATGACGAAGATCAGGTCCGTCCCGGGGCCTTCGTGGTGGATGCCGCGGGCCGTCACCGTGGCCTGATGGCCATGTTGGCGGTAGAATACGCTGATGTTTTGGCAGGCCCGGTCGACGGTCTTCGGCGTCGCTTTGTCGCCGTGCTTAATCAGGGTCACCCTGGCCAGCCTTTGATCGGAGAACATCGTGTTGCCGACAAAGCCAACACCGGGGCCCATGGGTGGGCGGAGGGTTGCTTCCCATTCGCGTCAGGTTAAGCCGCAACACACTGACGGACAGTGAATTAAATCAGATCAAAGTTCGAATTAAATATTGACAAGGTGAGCGGGCCGGCAAGCTCGGCATGTCTAAGACTTCACCCGCCG
>Ga0247843_1005723_pt1 | contig 16986 bp, 19 predicted proteins | sample LaCruzMarch2017__FD_192420 | JGI IMG/M metagenome (GOLD analysis project Ga0247843, IMG submission 192420) | Freshwater microbial communities from meromictic Lake La Cruz, Castile-La Mancha, Spain - LaCruzMarch2017_8m | ecosystem: Environmental > Aquatic > Freshwater > Lake | place: Spain... | reverse complement strand
CGTCAGAAAACGCCGCCCAAAAAACTACCGCCTTCTGACCAAACCCCGGCACAAAATGGGCCCCTTGCCACATCGGAAAGTCGGCGTCGAATCACATCCCAAAACCGCCTTAAGTTAGCGCCATTCAGGTCAGACTCCCTGGAACCGATCTGTTGGACGTACTCCGCAACTCGCCCAATCAGGCCACGACAGAGTCCTATGTCAAATTCCTCCGGACGTGCGAAATCCTTAGACAACTACAGATTGCCGGTGCCCTGACGCTTCAACAGCAGGTCGTCGAGATCTTGTTGGGAGACAAGACGTTCCCCGCCCCCGACGCTAACGCTCTTTTGGAGGCGGCAAAAGCGGGAGGAGGCGAGGCGGGGAATTATATCTGGACGAAGCTGAATGACCACGAGTGGGGGATCGCTCAGAATGTGACGTTCCCAATCTTCACCCTGAATGAGGCGAAAGCGAAATCTGTCGTGACAGCCTTGAAAAGTGACGGCGTCTTCAAGAGTGGCGACGCGTTGAGAGAGGTGTTGTTGATTTTGAATCAGGGCGTCGTTGTGAAATCGGGTCCCGCGAATCGACACGGGGGAGAGGGAGAAACCCGCTTGATTCTGCGTTCTTACTCTTCGATCCTTTCAGCCGTCGCAACGGAACAGGAGCCATTTGATGCGCTTCTCAGCCATGGCAATGAGCGGGAGATCTCAATGATTCCATTGAACCAGCTCCGCCCCGTGCTCCGGACGATTTGGAGATCGGGCAAACCGATCTGGGTTGGGGCGGAAACAGAGCCGGTCCATCCGGACTCCGTCAAACTCCGGAGAGATGTTGTCGCACTGGATTTTGCAGGGAAACGCTACGCGATTACCGATCCCGTTCGTCCGGCGGGCGACAGATACGCGAGTTGGAATCGGAAGACTTTTCAGCTCGTGGTTGACCTGCACTCGCTGATCTCTGTCGATATTTCCAAGTATCCGCTCCCGACGACGCTCCAGATCCGATGAGTTTCCCGAAGTTGCTAAGAAAGCCCGCGCCCTGGCTTCTTGGTGTCTTGATCGTGTTTTTCTGCCTGGCGGTGTGGTGGGTTGCGCTAATGGACCTGAAAAGGCCGTTTCGTATTGCTCCCGCCCGGGACTCGGTGACCCCTCGCCCTTTCAATGTTCCCGCCCAGGGAACGATCCGGATTCTCTCCTTGGATGGAGGTGGCGTTCGCGGGGTGATTACCGCGGAGTTGTTGGCCGAGATCGAGCGTCAAACCGGACGGTCAATCTACGACCTCTTCGATGTCTTTTCCGGAACATCCGCCGGATCGATCCCCATCACCTGCATTCTCGCGAACCACGCGGAGGGGAAGTCCATCTCCTGTGCAGTCCTTGCTGAAACTTTCGAACACCATGCCCATCCCGTCTTTCGGGAGCACTGGGCCCGCAACCTTTTCACGCTCAGCGGGATGCTGGCACCCAAACTGGGTTCGAAAACCCGGCAGAAGGCCTTTTTGGCACGCATCGGTTCCACGCTATTTGGACAGTTGGAGAAACCATTGATGCTAACTTCATTTGATATTAATTCAAACCAACCGGTCAATCTTCGTTCGTGGGATCCCGAATGGGCACCTTATCGCGCCGCAGACCTGGTTGTTGCCGCAACCGCCGTGCCGGTTCTCTTCCAGCCCGTCTTGACTCCTGCACCCAAGATCCGGGCACTTGTTGACAGGGGCATTTACCAGAACAATCCGGCAGGCCTGATCCTCGAGGAGGTCGTGTCGGCCTATCCGGATCGTGATATCTATCTTCTTTCAATCGGAACAGGAACAGTGAATACCCGCATGCTGAGCGAGGGAGGAGAGGGGTGGGGGGGGATTGGATGGATCGAGAACATCTTTCCATTAATCACTCATGCGACGAGTCAGGACACTGACGACTGGATTGTGAGATTCAGGAAATTCAGTGCCCATCGCCACAAGACAATCTACTATGAGCGTCTGGATCCCGTCCTTGACCACTCGATTTCAGCGACGTTTCTTCCCGAGCACATCCCCGCCTTGAGACAGTCCGCCAAGAGTTACATCCAAAGTCATCCGGATGATTTTCAACGGATTTCCGGCGTCCTCAAGGCGATCAGCCTCGTCTCGCAGGGACCGTCCGCTCCGCCATCAGCACCCTAGCGCTCTTCATCGCCCGGAGGCGGAGAAACATCGGCAAAGGCATCTGATTGCGAGGAATCCTTGCCAATGGGGCGATCTTCTTCACAACCTTCCTTTTCGCCTTCGGTTTCCGTCCAGCCTGCTGCAAAACGCTCAACCTCCTTGTGCCTCTCTTCCTCAGGTAGTTCTTCAATCCTGGAAGAACCTTCCCCTTGCGATGAGGATGGGACATTTTGTTTTTTGGGAGAACTTTTCACCTCAGATTCCGACCAAGATGGCGCTCAATGGCTTTCCAAAGCCTCCCTGACTTCATTCACATTTTTCGAATTTCGTCCGTTCGGCAGGACTTTCGGAAAAGGCGCTCCGCCTTCAGATGTCGTTATCCCTGCTCAAGCTGCTCGGGATCTAGTTTAGAAAATTCCTCGGGCGCAGGAGTTTCTTCATGCGTGGGTGAAGGCCCGATGTGAATAATGGTTTCCTCCGGCGTTTCTTCTTCTGAATATGGAGACATGGGATTTTGCTGGTTAAAAGCGCATTAAGGCTTCTTCGGTTTTCGATGCAGTCTGTCCGGAAGCAACTCCGCAAGAATGAAGGAGATTCTCACCACATCGCCCATTGCCGTCCGATGATCCGTTCACCGCTCGATTTCAGGGTTGATCGGGAGCCGGTTTGGGGTTGGTTGAATCGATCTGATCTGGACGCAAACTCTGCCACACGGGCGTTTGTGTCCTGTTCAGATCGTTGAATATTTTCTTGTCCCCTAGGTTGTGGCTCGACGGGAGCTGCATCGTCATAAGGGACAAAATAGGCCCAACCGTCATCTGGATTTTTGTCAAGCGACTTTACTTAGGTCACCCGCAAGTCTGATGCTCAGCTTTTCAGTTCCATATCTAAACTAGGATCCGATGGATCAGTGAACGAACCACCAATACACGACTCGTGTATTTCCTGGGAGCCAGCAAGTTCCCTCTTTTCAGCCTCGACCCGAGCGGCCTCCAACTCTCCACGCTGCACTGCATCTTGGTTTTCTTCCGGTGTTTCATCCATATTGTTTCAACTTTCGTTTATTCCGAGTGTAAATTCGGGTCCGCTGTTCGAATCGACGTCAATGCCTATTGCTGCCAATCAACCTGCCCCAGCTCTGATCGCTCTGCGGCTTCCACAGCACCCTGGGCGGCAGCTTCCTCGACAGCCACTTCGTGTCGCTGCGTAGGCGTTTCCTCCGAAGTCAATTGTTTCTCCCATTCCGGCGGATTAGAATTTCTGAATTTTCCATCTGATTCTAATTAGTAGAATGGAGTAATAGCCCCTTGTTCGGCTTCCGCCTCTCCTGCTTCGGCTTCCGCCAGCGTTGGAGCCTGCCCCGCCGTCCCGCTAAGTGCAGACCGATCGGTGGCTAGATCTTCGTCGAGCTTCGTGTGATCCGCTACAACATTCCCCGTGTGGTTTGAAATGTCGCTGTCAAGTTGCGTTTGATCTTGAAGAGTTTTTCCGGCGAGTTCGTTCATCGTTCGCTCGTAGCAGTCGAACACATTTTTGTCAAACGCTTATTCCCTTAGACTGGCCCGATAAAACTATTGAGAACTTTTGGAGATGAATGAGTGCGTTGGCTCAGGGCTGATTCAAATCCATCTACTTCAATGTATAGCCCAGCGGCCCGGCGGGAGCTTTGATCTGTCCGTTGCCACGGACGGGACATGTCATCGATCCGGAAGATCGCTCCGGCAACGGAACGGACGTAGGTGAGCTCAAAAAACTTGTATCTTGATTTTGACCGGCCGAAAGGCTTTCGCACGCACGCCATCGTTCTGGTGACCACAATGCTGGACACCGAAACCCGTCCCGTCGAGATGATCCGCGGTTTTTACGATGAGCGCTGGGGTGTCGAGTTGCACTCCCATGAAATGGAGGCCTTGATGGCACTGAACGTCCTTTGCTGGAAAAACCCCGATCGAAAATGCTCCTGACTCGCCTTTGTCTTCGCGCCATTCGGGTCCGCCCCCTTGCTCTTTCCCTCGCATGCAGGCCTGACTATCCCGATCCCTCGTTATCAACTGATAACCCTCCCCGATCGACTTGAGCGACGAGCCCAAGCAGGGATTCAAAAAAGTCTGCGCTCGCGGAGTGTTCACCTGCCAGCCGATTTCCACCCGGGTTTTATCTTTGACCGATGTCGCAGGCAGGTCAACGCAAGCCCAAGGACCGATGTGACCACCAGCCCAATGGCTCCGGGTTCCGGCACCGGTGTATACCAAACTTCGAAGAGAAGGTTGGACGCGGAGGTGGCCCCGAAGTTGGCTTGCTCCGCGGCGATTCCGCCGAAGACATGGCCCAACAAGGTCGGTCCGGCAAGCGCGTCCATGTTCACGAGGCCATTGCTCAGCGGAACGTCGGGGCTGAGGAGGAATTCGGATCCCGCGCCCAGGAGCAGCGGGTCGCCCGTGCTGGAATCGAGAATGTCTGGGAAGATGTCCCCCAGAAGGTATTGCATGTAGCTCCCAACCGCGTTGCGAACGATAGAACTCCCTTGGCTTGTGAAGGGCAGGTTGTTGTCGGCAGCAAAATTTGTCCCATTGTAGGTGATCAAGCTGATCCCACCAAGGAGGAGGATATGGTTCTCCTGGGTGGTTGGGGAGTACAGGGTGACGTGCGCCGAAGCGAAACCATTCATTCCCTGCTTGAACGTTTCGGGTGCGAGGGGATCGGCCATCGTGGGGGTGCCGGTGGCAGAGATTTCCACGGGGACAGTCCAAGCCCCTCCACTCGGAGTGAAGACCCCTGAGAGTGCGACCAGGGCGGGTTGACCTCCTGGAGCCACGACCTCCACGACATTGAGGTCCCTCCGGCGGAAGGCGTCGTCTGAAGCACTGGCCTGAACATTCGCGATGCTCAGCGACGATGGCGTTTCGACAATGTTAAAACTGCGAACTTGGTTCGTATAGATCCCGTTTGAACCCGGGGTGTACGGCCCGTCAAAATTCTGGCCAAAAACAAGGAGGGCCTCGCCGTTCGCAATGTGAAGTTCCCCGCCGGTGACCTGAAGGGCCGGATCGCTTGTCTGACGCACAGAGGCTGCCAGGCTGCCTGTTCCTGTCTTAACCCAATCCACAACACCGGGAAGATCCAGCGAAGTCAGCGTGGAGTATGTGCGGAAGCTGCTGGTGACGCTGTCGTAAAGGTAGCCACCGGCCAGGAATAATTTGCTCCCCTGCTGTGCAAATTGCGTATTCGTTGCTGAAAGCGCGTTAAACACCGAACTGCTGATGCCGGACGAAGCGTCGTTCAGCGACCGGCTCCATGATTGTTTCGTGATCGGATTATAGACCCAAATGTCGGTGTTCTGATTGGCGGGCGGAAAATTCAGGAGCTCATCCGCAGTGAAATCATGGCGCCCATTGGTGCGCCCAGCTACGAACACCCAGTTACCGCCCTCGGTGCCTACAGCAAACGAATTCAAAGTCGGGAGAACGGCCGATCCGGTATCAGCCGACAGCAGTTCGATGGTGTAGGGAAGACCGCTTAGCTGAATCGGACTCACTGTTGGGGTCTGATTGGCAGAAAAGGTGGATGAGACACACCCCATCGATAAAAGTCCGATCCACCAAACCGATTTCATGGCTCGCCCCGCATACGGATCCCTTAACCCCGCAACGGAGACGATTCTTGCGAAGCATTCTCCTTTTGAGTGCACCGGAAGTGAATCTTAGGATTGGAGACGAAATTTCCCATGTTTGTTTGCCATATGGGACATGCTCACCATTGATCAGTCTTCAAGTGCCAAGACCCGAATCCTCACATTGTCTGAGATCCATATCGTCAAAGATTTCTAGAAAATTTCTTCGAGCGGCTCCAGAATGTCACTCTCTCCTATCTCAATCGGCAATTGATTTCCCTCTTGTGCATGAACCTCGACACCTTCAGGCTGAAGGGGAGAGGGTGGAGTGGGAAGCGGCGTGGGAAGATCTTCCGGTCTCATGGGCTGGTTTGTACACTCCAGACATCACCGTGTCAATGTTAATCTGCAAGGAGTGCTTGAAGGCTGGAGCGCCCGTTTCAGGCTAAAAATTTGAAGATCACGCAAATAATCGGCCCTTTTCAATCGAGAAGTATCGGGAGGTCTGGGAGCATTTTCCGACTCCTCTTTTCCCCGTATTCAGCTCGAGGCAAATTGTACACACGGAGCGGGTATCAAACGCAACCCGACAAAACTCAGGATCCGTGTGGTTGGTTCGTTCCCGAGGCAGGGAAAACTCCGCGTGGAATCATCACGGACTAAGCTAAGGAGTCCAATTCCAAGACGTCCCTGCCGATGTGATGATCTCATTTGGAAACTTGTCCCACACCTTCGGTGTCCGCCCCAGGAGCGGCAAAACGATCAATCTCGTTGTGGCACTCTTCTTAATGCAGTTTTTTGATCCTGGATGAATTGCGTCCTTGCGATGGGGATGAGAAATTCTTTTTGGGGAGTAACTTTCAAATCAAACGTGGACCGAGATTGCTTTTATAAACTTTCCGAAGCCTTCCTGACTTCGCAGAGCAATTCTGGATTCCCTAAGTCTCTCGAACTCTTCCAGCTCGACTGGGTTTTCAGAAAAACCTCCGTCTTCAGATGTCTTTATTCTTCAATTGGCCGACCCCAATCGGGTTCTCCGGGCAAAGGAACTTCTGCAGGCTCCTTAATCTCGGGTTCCACGATAGGACGGTTGACTTCCTCTGGCGTTTCTTCTTCAGGATGTGGAGACATAAGATTTTATTGGTTCAAAAGTGCGCTAAAGATTCTTGGGTTTTCGCTACAGTCTTTCCGGAAGCAGTTTGAGAACAATGATTGAGCCATCCGTCCATTCACGACTCGTGTATTTCTGGGGAGCCAGAAAGATCCCTCTTTTCAGCCTGCAACTCTCCACGCCGGACAGCATCTTGGATTTCCTCCAGTGTTTCAGACATATTCGCCTTACTTTAGGTGTTATGGGAATTGATCTGCCGCCAAAATGTCTGGGGGCTCGAGGGACGGGGCAGGATCGCCGCCAGGCGTTGGATTGAACTCCCCAATAGACCCCTCCTCAGGCTTCACCTCTGGCGTTTCTTCTTCAGGACCTGGATACATAGGATTTTGCTGGTTAACCTTTCGAACTTTCGATTGTGATGAGTAACAGACCCACATATTTCTGTCAAGCACTTATTTCCTTAGACTGACTCGATAAAACTATTGAGAACCCTTGGAGGTGAAAAGGTGCCTTGCCTCACGGCTGATTCATCTCAATCTGCTTCAGGGTATAGTGCAGCGGACTCACCGGAACCTTCATGTATCCGTTGAACGGGCGGGACATTTCATCGATTAGGAAGATTGCTCCGGCCACGGAGAGTGCGTAGATGGCCAGGATTGCAATCACCGTGGGATTGAGCGGCGAGAATAGTCCCTGCGTAAAGCTTACTGTGGCCATCCAGAGGAGCAGAACCGCAAGGAACATGCCTGGCAGCCCATTAGATTCCCTCTCGATGAGCGTCCAGTGCGTTTGGAGGATCTGCTGGCTCAGGGAGATGATTCTTGAAAAGAGAATCTCTTGCTCAAGGTTCTTGGGACTCAATTGTCTGATCGAATCCACCACATGGGCAATCGCTGTGGCGCGCACGGAGGCCTCATAGCCCGCCTGATCCTTGTCCTTCCCTTTTTCCCAAATGGCCTTGATTGTCGCTTGAACATACTGCTTGAGATCCTCCCGGATGGGGGCGGTCTCAGGGCCCCAGTTCTTGAGATTCCGATCCAAAAGAATCAACTCCGCCCCTCCCTGGGTGATTCCCTCACTTGCCATCCGGTAGACCGTTGACGCAGATCCAACAAGGATGCCCAGGACGACTGCCGTCAGCGTCGCAATTCGACTCGATCCAATTCTGACCGTTTCGGCCGAGTTCGCGGCCAAATGCTCGGAGGGAAAATGCTTTTTCATGAAAATTCCCAAAAGGGAACTCAAAAAAATCACCAGAAAAGTCAGGCAGCCGAGTTCTATCGAGTTCACTGGGATTGTAGACTACTGAGTCGGCAAGGGTTCTGGGGCAAGAGGCGGCACAGCGGGAGGCACTTTCACAGCCGACTTTTCGCCATAGGCTATTCCTATGATCTGATAATCAAGGTTATACTTGATCTGGTCAAAAATCGCGGTCGTGAATTGAAACGCCCCGTCGGTCAGCGGAGGGATCGACGTTTCCGAGGACGTATAGGCCCGAGGCGTCTTCTCGGACGGAAGAGTCACTTGAATTGTGCACTGCGAGATGAAAAAGCGCGTCGGATTGTAGATTGGGATCGTGATTGTTCCCCTCGAATCAATCTTGGGACGCCCGATTTTCAGGAGCGAGACCACCTGTCGATCTGAGCCTGTCAACTGAGGCAGCTTCGCGAGGAGATCCTCGTCATCCGAACCATGGAGGGGAGATATGAGGCCTACGAGATGGATGAAGATCGTTGCAACGAAAATTGCTTGCGCGGATCGGCGAGCTGAATCCGGCAAACAAACCCATCGCGTCCAAAAACCGACTGTGGATCTCCCTGAAAACTTCATCGTTGAGAGATAATAGCTGAGATTGATTCTGCAAGTCAATCGGATCATCTTGCTGATAGGAAATCGCCTGGTGACTCAAAAGTTTTAACACCGAGAGAGAGGCCGAGGGGAGGAGAAAAAGGGGACGTTGACTCAAAAAGGATGACACCGAGAAAACGGGAGGATGTCGATGAGTCAAAAAGTGAGGGAAGAGATGCTGCCGCGGATGCGGCAAAGGTATGGTGGGCGGGGCAAAGAAGGGCGGGGGCGATTGCTCGATGAGGTGTGTGAGCAGTTTGGCTACAGCCGCAAGCACGCGATCAAGCTGCCGGGGTTGTCAGTTTTCTGCGAACACCGGTTCGTTGTCGTAGTCGGGGAAGGGATCGTCGAGCCAGGGTTCGATGACCGGCTCGTCTGGTTCGGGTGGGTCGCGGGCAGCATCGACCCGCACGCCGGCTTCCCACAATCCGAGGTGGCGCAGGATGCGTTCGATCACTGCGGCCTCGTCGATGAGGGACACGATGCGCATTTCGTGCTGGCATTGCGGGCAGAGCAACGGGTCGGCTTCCCAGACTTTCTTGATGAGTTCGCGCCACTTTTTTGACGGAATCCGGCGGGGCTTGAACGCGGAGACGTCGATGACCTCGCCCACGGGCGCGGCCCCAACGTGCGCGTTCCGGCGGCAGAAGTCCCTTCTTGACGAGAAACGTGATGACCCGTGCGCGGAAGAGTTCCTCCAGCGGCGCGAGGCTCACGTCGGGCATCACATGGAAAAGCCCGCTATCCACGAAGAGCCCGTCGGCGGCCAGCGCGTGGAGGTGCGGGTGGAAGTCGAGGTATTCGCCGAAGGTATGAATGGCCATGACGACGCCGGTCGTGCCCTCGGGCAGGCCGAGCGTGGTGCGCTGGAACTCGGCCAGGCAGCGGTGGGCGATGCGGCAGAGTTCCTTGATAAGCCCGCGATGAAATCGGAAATACGGTCGGCGCATCTTTGGGATCGTGAACGTGAAATGCCGGTGTGGCACGGGCGCAAGGACGGTCTCGGCCAGCAGCGCGCCGAAGAGCTGCGCTTTCTTCTGGTGGCACGACGGGCAGAACCACCGGCCCTTGCACGAGAACGCCAGCAGATACTGACTGCCCCGCCTTCCCTCGGCGGGACAGCCCTCCGGGCAACCTTCGGTTGTCTGTCTCACCGGGCTCCCGCCCAGTTCGGCTCGTGGGCGCAGTGGTCGCAGCGCACGCGGGCGAAACCCTTGGTGAAGTCCCCGCAGCCCATGAACTTCTCCACGACCTCCGGGATGACCGGGCGCAGGAACCCGTAATCGTGCTCGTAGGCCTCGGGGTAGATGTCCAGAAACGTGTCAAAATGCGCGTCCAGGCATTGCCAGAGCGGCGAGGATTTTGGCCTGCGGGCACGGTATGCTTGCGCCTCCATGGCCGCGATGATAAAAAACAGGGTGTGCCAAATAGCGGCATACCCTCAAAAATAGTTTGAGAAAATCATGCGCCCCGAAACCCCTCAAAACCGGCCCCAATACCACCGCCTGCGACGCATCATCGCGATGGTGCGGGACGGCATGGCCGGCGGACGGCTGCCCAACCGCAGCGACTTCCGCCGGGAGCTGGAGGTGAGCCCGCGCACGCTCGCCCGCGACCTCGACTTCCTGCGCGACGAGGAACGCGCCCCGATTGCCTACGAGCCCGCGCGGCACGGCTACCGCCTCACCGACGCCACCTACGACCTGCCCCCGGTGAACCTGAGCCGCCGGGAAGTCTTCAGCTTCAGCCTTGCCCGCAAGATGCTGCACGCCTTCGAGGGCACGCCACTGGAGATGGACATGCGCTCGACCCTCGACAAAATCGCCGCGTCGCTGGAGGGGACATTCGCGGTGAGCTTGGACGCGCTCACCGAGCACATGAGCGTGCAGGCCGAAGACCGCGTGGTCATTGACCCCGCCGTCTGGGAAGCCGTGGCACGGGCCATCGAACGCCGGGACATTTTGCGGGCCGACTACCGGCGGTTCGACGGGAAGAGAGGCTCCTACGAGATCGAGCCCCTGCACCTGCTCGCTTATCACGGCAACTGGTATGTGCTCGCCCGCAGCCGGGGGAGCGACAAAACCTTCGCGCTATCGAGGTTCGGGAAAGTCGCGCCGACCGGGAAACACTTCAAGCGCCCCACCCGGTTCGACTGGCGGGCATTCAGCCGCGAGGCCTTCGGGATCGCGTACGGAGAGAAACCCGAGCGCATCCGGCTCCTGTTCTCCGCGCACGTCGCCACCTACATCCGCGAGCGTGTCTGGCATCCCAGCCAAATCCTCCGCGAGCACCGCGACGGCTCGCTGGAGATGCGGATCGAAACCTCCGGGCACAAGGAGCTCGTCCGCTGGGTGCTCTCGTGGGTGCCGGATGTCGAGGTGCTTGCACCGCGAAGCCTGCGCGAGCGCGTGCGCGAGAAACTTCGCGAGGCACTGGGCAGCCCCGCTACCGGCCAATAATCGAGACGCCCTCGGCAAACAACTCGGCCAGCAGGTTGGAATTATCATACGAGATAACCTAGTCTCAGACTAACTCTCTACCTAGCTCAAAATGGTGAGTCCGCTCAGGCGCGCCCCGAACCCCGGAAAACCGGGGCTTGACTTCCGAAGCCCGATCTGGCAGCACCCGACCATGGAAATGACCGCTTCGAGCTTCAAACTCCGGGCTAACGCCACGGAGGGTCGGAAAGCGATTTCCTATCAGCTTTTCCCTTTTCCCTTTCCCCTTTTCCTTGCGCCAACGCGCTCAAATGATTTATTCTGCTTTGTCGAATCAAAACCGAATGATTAAGCCATGAAGAATGACCTCCGAACATTTCGCAAATGGTTGTTCGGTTCCGCTTTGTCTGCGGTGTTGCTTGCAATGGGTGCGGGTGTGGCGCCCGCAGCCGTCGTCACTTGGCAGCCTGTCTCCACGATCGCCGGTGATTCCGATGTCAACAACACGGGGACTTTGGTAGCTTCTTACACATTTTGCCTTACCTATGCGGGGACAATCAACGGAGTGGGGTTCACGGTCTCCTTAAACAACTATGTCATGGCGAGTAGTTGGACGCTCGCTGGGAGCGGTGGCAATACCCTAGCATCCTCGGGGCCATCAGCAGGTCAAGATCTTCAAATTGTTGATGGCGTGGGCAGTCCGTCTGATCCCTACCAGTCACTCGATTTCAACTACGAGGTACTCCTGTTCAGTGGAGTTTACCCAGGAAACACAAGTCAGATGACCTTCATGCTGAGCGGACTGACAACTGATCAGGACTATCTGGTGGAATTTTGGGTCAACGACTCCAGACTCACCGGATCGACAGAATTTCGCTCCCAGACAATAACCAGCGGCTCGGCAACGTCTGGAGTGATGGACTTCAACTCAACCAACTCGGAGGGTGGATTGGGCCAGTTCGTAATCGGCACGTTCACAGCGGATGCCGCCTCGCAGGCATTTGTCATTGACGGAATTGCTGCACCGGAGACGGTTGCTGTTGCGCAGTTGAATGCCATTCAAGTGAGGGCGATTCCCGAGCCGGGATCTTTGGCACTGCTGGTCGTCGGCGGAGTCGCTGTTTTGACCTTGGCAAAGCGTTTCCGCCTGCGGGCTTAAGTTTCATTGTCACCAATATAAAGGTGGTTCGATACTGACAAAAAACAGGAAGAGAACCAAGCCCGAATGGCGTTAGTATTAATGCCAGAAATCTGTAAATCAGTAGTTTATGAACAGGCGTCAGGCAGCGCCATCTTGCTAGAAGCCATCTCATAAATGTCTGAGGAGGATGCTGATAGGAGATCGCTTTCCGGCCCTCCGGGGCGTTAGCCCGGGGTTTGAAGCTGGAAGCGGTGATTTCCACGCCCGAACGCTGCCAGATGGGGCTTTGAGAGTCAAGTGCCCGGCGGGTAGGCGGGCGGAAAATGCGAGCCCCGAGGGCACTCCGTGCCGCTGCCGGGACTGTCAGTTTTCTGCTATCACTGGCTCGTTGTCGTAGTCGGGGAAGGGATCGTCGAGCCAGGGTTTGATGACCGGCTCGTCTGGTTCGAGTGGGTCGCGGGCAGCATCGACCTGCACGCGGGCCTCCCAGACACTCTTGATGATTTCGCGCCACTTCTTTGACGGAATCCGGCGGGGCTTGAACGCGGAGACGTCGATGACCTCGCCCTCGGGCGCGGCCCCAACGTGCGCGTTCCGGCGGCAGAAGCCCCTTCTTGAGCAGAAACGTGATGACCCGTGCGCGGAAGAGTTCCTCCAGCGGCGCGAGGCTCACGTCGGGCATCACATGGAAAAGCCCGCTGTCCACGAAGAGACCGTCGGCGGCAAGCGCGTGGAGGTGCGGGTGGAAGTCGAGGTATTCGCCGAAGGTATGAATGGCCATGACGACGCCGGTCGTGCCCTCGGGCAGGCCGAGCGCGGTGCGCTGGAACTCGGCCAGGCAGCGGTGGGCGATGCGGCAGAGTTCCTTGATAAGCCCGCGATGAAACCGGAAATACGGGCGGAGCATCTTGGGGATCGTGAACGTGAAATGCCGGTGCGGCACGGACGCTATTTCCGCAGGCATCCAAGCTGGTGGGCAAATCTATTCCCAGCGTCTCTTGGAGAGTCTGAATAACGATCCTTACTACGTCCGGGTTCCTGCCGGGACACTCTTTTACCTCTACGTCACCCAAACCGTGGACTTGCAAAAGGCCACAACCGGTCTCTCCGCATCCAATCCAACAAACCCATGGCCAAGGGCATCTTGTGCGAACCGTTGCGGGTATCCGCACACCTTTGTCCGCTGTGCCCATGAATGGCGGTAGCTGTGCAGGCTCACCCCGGATACCCCAGCGATGCGGCAGCGGCGGCGGAACTCCGTGGCGCGGGCATTCGCTCCCGCCATCTTGATCGTGGGAAAAAGCGGCCCGAATCGGGGCCGTGCTTCCAAAAGTTCCCGCAGGCGCTTGCCGATGCTCAGGCGGGCGGGTTCGCTGTCCAATCCGAGTTTCTTGCGCCGGTAAACGAGCTGTCCGTTTTGCCAGTCGATCTTGTCGGCTTCCAACTCCGCCGCGTCCGATTGGGCCGCCCCCACTTCCACCCGGTATTGCTCGAGCAGAAAGCCCTGTATCTCCCTCGCCTCATCTCTAGCGCATACATCGCGATGATCCTCTCGTCGAAGCCCTCGAAGCGCCTCTTGCCCTTGGCAATCAGCAACGGATCGAAGCTCCCCTCCCGATCCCGCGGAACCGCGATCTCCATCACCCCGCTTCGCTCAGAACCATTTTCGCACTGTAGCCATTGCGATGGTTTTCCAACCCCTCAGGATTCTCCCCGGCACTATACCTATGTCCTCAGTTCGAAGCTTTGCCCCCTTTGCCGAAATAGCGGGAGCTTGACTCACAAAGCCGGCTCTGGCAGCGATTGCGACTGGAAATCACCGATTCCAGCCTCAAACTCCAGCTCAAAGCCACGGAGGCCTGGAAAGTGATTTCCTACCAAAAACCGCAACACCCAACGGGAAAATCATACTTCATACCAAGACCATGAAAACTCTCATCCTTGCCTTCAGCCTGCTGGCCGCGACTTTGATTGCGTCCGTGGCGGCTGACAAACAACCCAACATTCTCGTGATCTGGGGCGACGACATTGGCGTCGGCAACATCAGCTATATTACCCGCGGACTCGTCGGCTACCAGACGCCGAACATCGACCGCATCGCCAAGGAAGGCGTCGCCTTTACCGACTACTACGGCCAGCAGAGTTGCACCGCGGGCCGCGCGGCGTTCATCAGCGGCATGAACCCGATCCGAACCGGCATGACCAAGGTCGGGCTGCCCGGCGCCAAGGAAGGCTGGCAGGAATCCGACGTCACCATCGCCGCCGTGCTCAAGAAGCAGGGTTACGCCACGGGCCAGTTCGGCAAGAACCACTTCGGGGACCGCGACGAGCACCTGCCGACCAACCACGGGTTCGACGAGTTCATGGGGAACCTCTACCACCTCAACGCCGAGGAGGAACCCGAGCACCCCGACTACCCGAAAAGCGCGGAGTTCCGGAAAAAGTTCGGCCCGCGCGGCGTCATCCGCGCCACCGCCGGCGGCAAGATCGAGGACACCGGCCCGCTCACGGTCAAGCGCATGGAGACGATTGACACGGAGACCTTGGAGGCAGCCGAAGACTTCATCAAGCGGCAGGTCAAGGGCGGCAAGCCGTTCTTCTGCTGGTGGAATGCCACCCGCATGCACTTCAAGACCCACGTCAAGGAGGCCAACCGCGGTGTGACCGGCCTCGGCGAATACGCCGACGGGATGGTCGAGCACGACGCGCAGGTCGGGGAACTCCTCGCCCTCGTTGAAGAACTCGGAATCACCGAGGACACCATCATCATGTATTCCACCGACAACGGCGTGCATTTCAACTCCTGGCCGGATGCCGGCGTGACGCCATTTCGCAGCGAGAAGAACTCGAACTGGGAGGGCGCTTACCGCGTCCCGTGTTTCGTCCGCTGGCCGGGCAAGTTCCCTGCCGGAGCCGTCCGCAACGGCATTGTCTCGCACCAGGACTGGCTGCCCACCTTCGCCGCCGCTGCCGGCAACCCGGAAGTCAAGCAGCAGCTCCTCAAGGGGCTGAAAATCGGGGACCGCACCTACAAGAACCACATCGACGGCTACAACCTCCTCGACTACCTCGGCGGAAAATCCGACACCTCGCCGCGCGACTCGTTCTGGTATGTCAACGACGACGGCCAGATCGTGGCCGCGCGCTACGAGCGCTGGAAGGCCGTCTTCCTCGAGAACCGCGGCAAAGGCTTCGGCGTGTGGCAGGAACCCTACGTGGAACTCCGTGTGCCCAAGCTCTTCGACCTGCGTGGCGACCCATTCGAACGGGCCGACGAGAGTGCGAACGTCTACAACGCATGGTTGATTGACCACGCCTTCATCTTCGTGCCATTCCAAGCCAAGGCCGCCGAACTGGCGCAGACGCTGAAAGAATTCCCGCCGAGCCAGAGCCCTGGCTCGTTCAACCTCTCGAAGATCACCGAGTCGCTGGGCGCTCCCGTGGGCACGCCGTGAGGCAGGAGCGACGCTCAATCCCGGCCATGTGGTCCGGTCGCTCGCCCTCCTTCTCCTCTCTGTCGTAGCCCTCAAAGCGGGGGATCCGTTGCCCTCATGGAACGACACCGCACCGAAGCGGGCCATCCTCGATTACCTGGCGCGGGTGACAACGGAGGGTTCGCCGGACTTTATTCCTGTCCCTGAGCGCATTGCCGTTTTCGACAATGACGGCACTCTATGGCCCGAGAACCCGGTGCCTTTCCAACTCAATTTCTGCCTCGACGAAATCCGACGCCGCCTGCCCGAAAATCCCCAGTGGAATGACGACCCGGCGGTCCAAGCCGCACTGGGCGGCGACCTTCCCGCGCTCACTGCCAACCATTACGCCAAGCTCCTGCGGGTGCTCGCCTTGGCCGGTTCTGGCATGACGAGCACCGAATACGCCGATCGCGTCCGAAACTGGCTCTCGACCGCGCGGCATCCGCGTTTCGACCGACCCTATGATCGGCTTGCCTACCAGCCGATGCTCGAGTTGCTGGCACACCTGAGGGCCAACGGGTTCAAAACATTCATCGTATCCGGTGGCGGGGCCGACTTCATGCGCGTGTTCACCGAGCCGGTCTACGGGATCCCTCCCGAGCAAGTGGTCGGCTCGAACACCCGCCCGGTCTTCGAATTGCGTGATGGCGGTCCTGTGTTGATCAAAACGATGGATGACCTGTTCATGGACGATCGCGAGGGAAAACCCGTGGGCATCCACCAGTTCATTGGACGGCGCCCCGTCGCCGCATTCGGCAACAGCGACGGGGATAAGGCCATGCTGGAATACACCACCATTGCCAATCCGCGTCCGGCGTTCGGCCTCATCGTCCACCACACCGACGCGGATCGCGAATACGCCTATGACGCAAAGCCGGGCAGCACCGGCAAGCTCGTAGAGGCCCTCACCGAGGCACCGCGGCGGGGTTGGGTTGTCGTGGACATGAAGAGCGACTGGCGGCAGGTTTTCAGCCGGACAAACAGCCATGAAGGTGCACTTGCCCCCGAAAGCAACCTGTATCCATGAAAAGATGCATGAGCTGCGATTGCTCATGAGCTTTAAACCCGAAAGCGCCCTTTACTCGGCGCCATTTGCCACCGTCTGCCGGCCGCAAAGGGCCTGATGTTGACCCGCTCGCTCCCGGTTGATGCGCTTCTCGCAGCCTTACAGTTGGATTGAAGTTATTCATCAATCGGCGGAAGGGGCTGTATAAAGGCACCCCTCCGC
>Ga0247843_1005720_pt1 | contig 16995 bp, 12 predicted proteins | sample LaCruzMarch2017__FD_192420 | JGI IMG/M metagenome (GOLD analysis project Ga0247843, IMG submission 192420) | Freshwater microbial communities from meromictic Lake La Cruz, Castile-La Mancha, Spain - LaCruzMarch2017_8m | ecosystem: Environmental > Aquatic > Freshwater > Lake | place: Spain... | reverse complement strand
CGATATTCATGGAAAGGAACACTTCGGAATGCTTAATATCGGTGTTAATCCAACGGTGCAAGACACTTCATCGATTAAATTAGAAGTGCATCTTTTTGATTTCTCTGCGGATCTTTACAATGAAAGTATTACCTTACAACTTATTAATTACATTCGTCCGGAACATAAATTTGATTCCATCGATGCTTTAACCAAACAATTAAAAAAAGATGAAATTTTTGTTAGGGATTATTTTTCTTTGCAGTAGTTTATTCAGCTTTTCGCAAGTAAGTAATTTCAAAATTTATACCTTGGAAGAAGCCCTTCTTGTCTCGCCTGACAGCGTTTTTTCAATTGACCTCAGTCGAAATAAACTTTATGAATTACCCAAGGAATTATTTCGTTTTACCTCATTAAAATCACTCAACCTATCCAAAAACAAACTCAGTACATTGGAAGGAGATTTATCCTTATTAATTCAATTGGAAAAAATTGACATTTCCTCCAATAAGTTTGAATCCTTGCCTGCTGTACTTTTTCAATTAGGTAAGTTACAGACATTAATTGCGGCAAAAAATGAAATTTTGAAGATTCAAGATGAAATACAGTATATGCAATCGCTACGTGAAATTGATCTCTACGACAACCCTGTTTCTGATATTGGAAGCGGATTAACTAAATTGAGAAGTCTTGAAAAGCTTGATTTGAGAGGCGTTATGTATGGGCCAACTTTTCATCAATTCATCCTATCCAGCTTGCCAAATTCACGTGTGAAAATGGATCCCCCTTGCACCTGCATGGAATAGTTTTCAACATCTATTTGCTTAAACATGCTTAAAAGTTAATCGTTGGTTATGGACATTGTTTTTTACTTTTGAATAATGTTTAAAAATTCGCTCTTATTCATTTTACTAGCCGCATCCTTATTGATAGGAAAAAACGTTTGGTCTCAAAATTCCATTACCTATTCCACGACTGCTTCTAATTGTAGTGATTCAACGAGTGCATTAATTTCCGTTTACGTTAATGGAGGACAAGCGCCCTATCAATATGTATTGAGCAATGGATCGTTTTCAAGTAACAATACTTCTGGAATATTTTATAACCTTGGCGCAGGGACGTATACTGTTTCTGTGACGGATGCACTGGGCGCAATTGTATCAAGTAGTGGGATAGTGATTCCTGTGGGAGTGTATTTAGAAGTTAACCCAAGTACAATAAGCGTTTGTCCCAATAGCAACCTTCAGATTTCTGTAAGCGGGGGCAATGGCAATTATAATTGGTCAGCAATTCCGGTGGATCCAACCTTAATGGTTGCTTTTAATGATAGTATTCTTGTTTCTCCAATTCAAAATACGGTGTATACGGTGGCAACAAATGCATTAAATACTAATTTGATTTTTAATGGCACTTTTGAGTACGGAGACCTCGGGTTTTTTAGTGCTTATTCCTCCTTGTTTCCAACTAATCCAAGTGGATTACAAGAATCATACGGCATCACAAACAATGCCTCTTCGTGGTATCCAAGCTATAGTGCTTGTGTTGATCATACGCTCGGAAATGGCATAGGTAAAATGATGGTGCTCAATGGCGCAACAAACGGAACGAGCCCTTTTTGGGAACAAACAATTGCGGTAGAAAAAAATAAAAATTATGTGTTTACCTATTTTGCACAAAGTCTAACGAATACCAATCCAGCACAAATACAGGCAGTTTTCAATGGCGTTACAATGGGCGTTGATACGCTGCAATTAATTACTTGTAATTGGCTTAGCACATCTTATAATTGGTTTTCTGGAAATGATTCCTCTATCACGATTGTACTTACAGATCTGAACAATTCCGCCATTGGAAATGATTTCGCCCTGGATGATTTGAGCCTAAGTACGCTACTATCCTGCAGCAATACCTCAACTGTTCAAATTACCACCAACAATATTGATTTAGGCCTTCAATATCCTGCCAATGCGTGTGTTGGGGGAAGTAATTTAGCACCATCATTAAACCCAAACTATCCTGCGAATGGCAGTTTTAATGTGATTCCTGCTGGATTAAATGTACATCCTGTTACGGGAATAATAAATTTATCGAACGCCAACCCTGGCAATTATCAGATTATTTATTCTTTACCTATTTGTAATCAACTTTCTTACGATACTGCAATAATTACCATTCGAGCACGTCCTAGCTTACTCGAATTAACAGGTGGTGATTACTATTGCATTGGACAAACGTTTAATCCTTTATCGCTATTGGTGACTGGTACGCCTAATTGGGACATCTATTTTTCATTAGATGGCGTTCCTCAAAGCGTGCTCAACGTAAATTCCTTGCCCATATTAATCGGAAATTCAATTGGAACATATGTACTGGATTCAATTCATGATGCGTATTGCTCCAATGTGCTGATTGGAAGTCAAACAATTGCCCTGACAGACGGTCCACAAGTGCCGCTATTTACTGGTGATACTACTTTTTGCGCAGATGAAACAACCACCAGTATTCAAATTACCAATATCAATGGAGCCGGAACTTTCAATTGGTATAATGATTCTAGCCTTAATAACTATTTATTTAGTGACGATGAATTGTATCCTTCCAACGATACCTCAGCCATATTTTATGTAACTCAATCGGTAAACGGATGTGAAGGTCCCTACGGAATGCTATCAATCACAGTGGAACCTTGTGGATTTGTGATTCCTACTGCCTTTACACCGAATGGAGATAACCAAAACGACACCTGGGGAATTGTGGGGATAGATGCGAAATACCCAACTAACATTGTTAAAGTTTACAATAGATGGGGGGAGCTTTTGTATGAATCTTCTGAAGGAAATTATAGCAGTAATGAATGGGATGGAACGTATGATGGAGAGCCGTTGCCGGTTGGTTCCTATTACTATATCATTGAACTGGCGAAGGATCAGACAAGCGAACCATTGAATGGAACCATATCAATAATTCGATTAAAATGATTCGATTGAAACAGCTCTTAGTGTGTTTAACGGTAATGCTAACAAGCTTAGCAACAGGTCAACAATTGCCACAATATAGCCAATTCCTTTTGAATAAGGCCGTTTACAACCCTGCTGCGATGGCAATTAATCCCCAAACCGAAGTTACTTTAATTGGTCGATGGCAAATGCTTGGATTCGGATTAGAACCAAGAACTGTGGCATTGTTCGGGCAATCGAAAATACAAAAGAAAGAAAAAGTAATTTTCAATCCTGCTAGTCGAATTGGGCAAGAAATTGTTCCTTTTAGCAAAAAAAAGAAGCTAAAACTCAGCCATTTTGTAGGTGGGCAGCTAATTTCTGATAATTACGGAGCTTTCAAATCCACTGATTTTACAGGGAACTATGCCCTCAGAATTCCAATAAATAACAAGTGGAAAATATCAGTTGGTGCAAGTCTAGGTTTGAGCAACCATTCTTTTAATCCTGCAAGAGCAGTCGTGCTGAACTCAACAGACCCTCTATTGCCTTATATTGGAGGAGACACGGAATACGATGCGTTTACGCAAGGAAAATTAAACCAGCTTTCACTTAATACAGGAGCTGGAGTTGCTCTTAATAGCAGTAACTTCTTCCTTTCAATTGGAGCAAAGCAACTTGCTAAGAACTATATTACTTTTGGAAATTCAAGCATTAATTTTGACCAAAGAACGCACTGGAACCTAATGACTGGCTATAATTTCTCTATTGGCAATGGGCTCGATATTCAACCCGCAATTTTGATAAAAAGAATGCAAGCAAATAAATTATCGTATGAATTTAGTGCCTTAGCAACCATCAACTATATTTTTTGGGCAGGGGTGAATTACCATTTAGGAGCCTCGGCAGGAATTATGGTCGGAATGGAAATTAGTGACGAATTAAGAATTGGGTATTCCATGGAATTTGCGACCACACAAATTAATTATTTTAGCAACGGTGGACACGAAATAATGATTAGCTATGCATTTTAGGACCGTACTTTTATTATTAGCTTGCAGTTTCAGCCTTGAAGTAATGGCTCAAATCTATGATTTTACAGATCCCTTTAGATTACCAGGTCAAATCAACAGTTCCGCTGAAGAAACAAATCCAACCCTTTCTCCTGATGGACAAACAATGTATTTTGTGAGGACTTTAGAAATAAAGAATACCGGTGGCATTTATGACCAAGATATTTGGACCAGCAAATACAACGGAATGGAATGGAGTGCTGGTAAAGCAATAGGTAATCTTAACAACAAATTGAACAATGCCGTATTCGCTTCTATACAAGACGCTGCATCATCAAGGCTCTATCTAATTTCAAGCTATACCACTGAAAAGGACATTCGAAAAGGAATTGCGGTTTCAACCTTAAAAGACACTACATGGAGTCTTCCAATTAAAGTGGCGATTCCTGATTTAGATATTGATGGAAAATTTGTTTCCTACTTCTTATCTCAAAACGAAGACGTTCTCGTTTTTTCATTTGAAGGGAGTGATTCTGAAGGCGAGGAAGATCTTTATGTATCTACAAAATCAAGTGAGGGTTGGAACAGTCCAGAACACATGGGTAATGTCATTAATTCACCAGGCTTTGAAATCTCCCCTTTCCTTTGCCCGAGTAACGATACCTTGTTTTTTGCAAGTAATGGCTTTAAAGGAGAAGGCGATGCGGATATCTACTACAGCATCAAAAAGGGGAAATGGAATAATTGGTCCAAGCCGATTAACCTTGGGAAAAAAATTAATACCCCAAAATTTGATGCCTACTTAATAAAACGAGGAAATGAAATCATTTGGGCAAGCAATCGAGATGGAAAAGATTGCGATCTGTATGCAGCAAAAAGTATTCCACCACCCAAATTAATTAGCAGTCTTCAAAGCACGGACGTTAGCATATTTCAAGGATACGATGGTAAAATAGACCTAACAATTAGTAGCGGCGTGCCACCATATAAAATCGCATGGTCAAATGGAAAAACAACAGAAGATCTTTCAGAACTCAACAAAGGCAAGTACACAGTTACGGTGATTGATGCCACTGGACAAAAAAATATCTTAATGGCAGAAATAAATGAGCCCGTATTTGAAGACAAAAAAGTAATCCGCTTTCCTGAGCTTCGCTATGAATTTAATAAATGGACCTTTATTAATGATTCTACGATAAATTCAGCTGATTCGCTCGCATACGTGGCTGAATTACTTACTAATTACCCAGAAATAGTCATTGAATTAATTTCTCATACCGATTCCCGTGGAGAAGAAAGTCAAAACCAAATTCTTTCGATCAATAGAGCTAGGGCTTGTTATAAATATTTAGTCGAGGAATTAAAAATTGACCCTCGGAGAATTATCCCTGTTGGGAAAGGTGAAAAAGAACCAGCTACCTGGATGGATCCAATAAGTGGAAAAAGCATCTTGTTAACAGAAGAATACATTAATCAATTCAAAGATAACGCTGTTCTTTATGAGAAAAATAACCAACTCAATAGGAGAACAGAAGGGCGAATTATCAGTAAAGACTTTAATCCGGCCACTTTTCCGGAGGCATCAAAAGAGTACCTACAATTTATTGTAACTCCAAAATAACGATGGAATTAATTACACTACTATTTAGACTTGGTGTCTTATTCGCGATCTACGGCTTTATATGGTTTTTTATCGATGCTTGCATTCGATTACTGGTAGGTAGAAATCAACGAACAATTCTTGAGATTTATCTTATAAAAAGTGCTAAATACTTGTTCTTAGTCAATGTGTTAGTCCTATTTTGCCTCAACAAAACAAAGACAGATATAACGCTAATTAATATCGCACCTACCCTATCCATTTTTTGCATCTATTTAATTGGTCGCTTACAGAATGATGAACGTAAATCCATGATCCAACTATCTTTTTTTGGTAAACAAACGAATAACATAGATGCGCCCACTAATTTTAACCGAAGGAATGAAATCATCCTTATTATTGGAGCCTTAATTGCTTTTGTACTTTTGGCATTCAATGCTGATTATGCTAAAAACAACATTGCAGAATGGTTTTATCGCAGCATTATCGATATCGAACAAACAGCCATTATCGGATTTATCTTTAAGTTTATTGGTGCGCTATTTTTAGTAGGCATGTTTTTTAAAATGATCAATGCCTTTAATTATATACTAAGTGGCAAACCCATTGATGACCTAAAATCAAAAATTAAAGACAAGGACAAAAACGATTTTGACGATTACGAAGAAGTATAGAAAACAAATATAGAATTGACAAAAAACATAACTATTAATACTTGAATTATGAGCGAAGATTGGAAAAGTGATAAAGCAGAGGCAGCAATGCGTGAAGGAACAGAAGTTATACGTAAAGCAGCAGAATTAAGGGCAGATTTGGAAATAGAAAAGAGTTGGGATGCGTTAAAAAATTCATTGTCCGAAAATCGTCCCGAGTTGAAAGGTCAGATTAATTTGGTGATTGATTTGTTAAAAATCAACTACGAACTACCTGAGAAACGCGACTAAGGGAATTAAGAGGAACGGAATGAGTGGGTTTCGCATAAAAAAAATTGTTATTCAAAGGTAATTAAATAGTTGACACCATAAACACCGGTAGAATTGTCTTAAAGAAAATGGACTTTTTTTATTGGATTAACTTAAATCTCTCGTAATTTCTATTAAAACATTGAACGCAAACTGTCAACAATCATCTGAATACCAATCGATAAAACAATAAGTCCCATTATTTTTGAGAGTGTTCTTAAGCCGCCTTGTCCAATGTATTTCAAAATAAATGGGGCCGAAAGCAAGGTGACATAAATACCTATACAAACCGCTAAAATTGCTGCGATGACAGCTGCTTTATCTGCAAAAATATCGGTTTGCAAGGATAAATTAATCAATAGTGAAATAGAACCAGGTCCTGCCAGTAAGGGCATGGCCAATGGACTAAAAGAGATGTCTTCCTTCAAGCGAGATTCTTCCTCCACTGCTCCCTCCACGTCTTTCTTGTGCTGTGCATTAAGTAATAAAAAACCAGACCTAGAAATGATGATTCCCCCTGCAATTTTTAATGCATAAATAGAAACTCCAAAGAAATTTAAAACATATTCCCCGAACAAATAGGAGATTAAACAAATCAATAAAACATAGAAAGAAGTTCTGCGAACCGTCCGCATGAGGTGCGCTTTTGGATAACTTGATGTTAACGAAATAAAAACGGGCATTGCACTGAGTGGATTTATCAGTGAAAACAGGGAAATACAAGTGGAAATAAAAAGAGAAACCATAGCTATTTTTTTGCAAAGTTCATCATTCAATTTTAATTACCGTGATTACGAAGTATTAAGAAAATGTAATCCTTTTTATAGGCAATCCTTTACATAAAAAAAAGCCAGTATCCCACATAGCAGATACTGGCTTTTCTTAGTAGCGGGGACAGGAATATCCAGACATGCTTCGCAGTCTGAATGGACCTCAAAGGGGGCTTTACTATGAAAAGCCAGACCGCTTCGCGCTCTTCTTCGCTCTCGTTCTGATTCTCTTTCTGAAAGAAAAGCGCATATACAAGAGCGAGAAAGAGTTTGAGAGCGAGGTAAAAAGAAAAAGCGCCATCACTTTCGTAACTGCGCTTTTCTTTTAGTAGCGGGGACCGGACTCGAACCGATGACCTTCGGGTTATGAGCCCGACGAGCTACCAACTGCTCCACCCCGCAATATCTCTATATTGCTTTATTTTAATTTCTTTGTCGGGTTTTTCATCCGACGAGCTACTCCCGAAACTTCGGGACCCACCCCGCAATATATCTTAGTAATAAATTAATAATCAAATTGCGTTTTGCAAAGATACATACAATATTTAAATCTCCTAATTAATCCATGAGTAACATTGCATTCTTAATAAATTGATTTCGAGTGTTCAGTTTAATTTTTACTCCAATCGAATGACTATTCATATTTACTTGTGCTAATGGAGAGAAGCCATACTCAAATAAATAATTAAGAATAACTACTTTTTTTATCTTACCTCCAATTCCAAATTGAATTCCCTTCATGGAAGGCGTTCCAACAAATAAATTAACAACATCTGCATAATTCAATTTGAGCATAACATCGTATAGTACGGGCGTGAAAAACACTTCCGAAATTCGCAGGGAAGGCACCAAGGTCCAATTAGGATTTAAAGGAAGCAAATAACGTCCGTATACAGAATATTGGGTACGAAAGGACGAGGAAGTGCCAATAGAAACCCAATTTTTTGCGCCAATATCATCTATCGCTAATCCAACAATGTATGACTTGGCTTTAAACGCTATTCCAGCAGTAAATTGGGGTAAAAAGCTGGAGGAAAATCGTTGGATATTGTTTTCTTGCTCAAAGGTGCTAACTAAATCAGCGTTATAACCTACTTGAACAGCACCAATCCCAATTCCTAAGCTAATTCTATCTTCATTTTTTACTTGGATATTCACCGAACCGGCAACCTGAAGGCTTGTATTTGAAAATGAAGCAATGTTTTCATTTAATAATGTTACGCCCATTCCGAACATAGCCGCGTCACTTTTTCGATTATTAAACGGCAAAGACAAGGTAGCATTGGTTGTTTTTGGAGCTCCTTCGAATCCAACCCATTGTGCCTTGAAAGCAGTAAAAAGCTCCGCATGTTCATTCAATCCGTGATGCGCAGGGTTTATTCCGCCCCAATTCATAAAAAACGCAGTCGAATTAGGAGTCATCTGCGCAACGGTATAAGAAGTGCTGAGTAAAAAAAGAAAAAAGGTTTTCAAACTTCTCATTATCTAATAATTGTAATGGTTCCTTTTTTCACACCAAGATCCCCTCCTAAGTTTAAAATATAAAAATAAACACCTTCTGGTAATTCGCGATCATTGTAAAGACCTGTCCAGGCATTTGTAAAATTATAGGGGCTAGATTTGTAAAGCTCAAAGCCAAAACGATTCATTATTACCATTTCATTGGCTGGATAGTCGTCTATGTTTGGGATTTGCCAAACATCATTCTTCCCATCTCCATTGGGAGAAAAAGTATTGGGGATTTTAAAACTTCCTTTTACAAATACGGTCACATAATCTAATTTTTCGCAACCATTAAGCGAGCCTTTTAGCATGTAAGTGGTGGTTTCTTTTGGAGCAGTACTTGGCTGGAGAATTGTCGGATTTGAAACTAAAAACCCTGGCGACCAAAGGAATTCATTGGCGCTTGAAACGGCTTGAAATTGTAAGGTCGTTCCAGAATCAATATAGAGATCTACACCAGCATCCAAGACAAAACTATTTACAGCTATAGGCATCGTGCTGGTAGACAGCACAATGGTAGAATCGATTCCATACTGACAAGTCACCTGAACTTCCAATACATCACCTTGTTGGAATCCGGTTGTGTCAAAAACTAAATTATTTCCTGAATTAACAACTAAGCCATTTAATAGCCAAGAAACCAATGAAATCGAAGGGCAATTCTGTACATTTGCAGTGAAAGAAAGTGCCTCAAGCTCACAAATGGTATCCGTTTGTGGACTTAAATTAACACTAAATAACTGACTATTAACTTGATTTGAATAAAATATAGAAAAGAGAAAAAGGATTTTATAATAGTACTTATACATAAATAACAACGTGTTTCAATTCTGTATTAAATAAATAACAAAAAGTAAAAAATGCCTATTTTTTTTTATTATTTTGGCACTAATATAGCTTGTAAAACACGAATATAATTAAAACTAGACTTTATGCGTAAAATATACCTCACAATTATTATAGTATCTTACTTTCTAAATGCCTATTCACAGCGCGTTGATTATGATCATACGTCCAAATGGTTTTTGGGATTTAATGTTGGCGCCACATGGAATTCAACGGATGTAAAAAACCTAACTTCTGCTGGATGGGGATTCACATTAGGCAAGTCCTATAATTATGATTACGGAAAAATCTTAAGTTTTGATCTTCGAGGAAGATACCTGAGAGGATATTGGTACGGACAAGATTTCGATACTACCTCTTTGGTTAATTATTCCGGCGGAGCCTTAACTAGCTATAAAGATTCTTTAGGGTTTTCTGTCAATAATTTTCAAGCTGATGTGCATCGCTTAGCACTTGAGTTAGCCATACATGCCAATAAACTCCGTGAAAGGACGGGATTAGACCCTTACATTTTTGGTGGAGTTGGATTAACATGGCATCAAACATACGGTGATTTAAAAAACGAATTTGGTGACTATGCTTATGACGACTTATTAAACAATGGAGAGCTAAACTCAAGTATGATTGAAAATACCCTAGATGGTATTTTTGATGCCCCCCTCGATGGAAGCAGTGATAAATACAAGGTTAATTTTATGCCAAGCCTCGGCTTTGGACTGGGTTATCAAGTTGGAAAGCGGGTCTCTATTGGAATTGAACATAAAACCACCTTTACCCTAGCGGATAACTTTGATGGCTATATTTCTGCAAGTCCACGCACAAAGAATGATCGCTATCACTACACCTCTTTTTACATTCAATTTAGATTCAGGACAAATGAAAATACAAATAGCAATGACGAAACGACAAACACAAACACCTCTAACAACATTAATAACTATAATACCGCTTGTCCAAAGCCTGTTATTACCGTTTCACAAAATGCTGTAACTGGAATTAATAATTCCTACCTTTTAGAAGCGACCATCACAAACGTTAATAACGCGAATGAAATAACAATAATCAACCAAAATGGTGTTAACATTCCTTTTAATTTAATTAATCAAAATAAAATAGAAGCAAATGTATCCTTAATGCCAGGCGCAAACACATTTACAATTACCGCTCAAAACAATTGCGGCAAAGATGTGAAATCGATCACGGTGAATTATAACCCATGTATAAATCCTACGATAATCATTACCAACCCAAGTTCGAGAGATATCACCGTAACATCTCCTGGCTATGTGTTTTCTGCGATTGTCCAAAATATTTCTAATCGACAAGGGATTTCATTATTTGTAAATAATATAAGCATAAGTAATTTTACGTTTAATGCATCCACCGGACAAATTCAAAGTAATTTACTATTGAATGCCGGAAGCAATACAATTCGAGTTGAGGCACAAAATAACTGCGGTACGATTTCAGCATCTACAACTATCATTTATAATAATTGTATTGTTCCACAATTACAATTAATTAATCCTTCAGCGTCAGGATCAACAGTCAGTACTAGCGCCATTAATATAAAAGTTAATGCAACAGGTTTTATGAATCGAAATGAATTTACCATTTTACATAATGGTGTTCAAATTTCAAACTTTACCATGAATAATAACTTGTTGGAGATTCCCTTGCAACTTTCCCTTGGTTTGAATACCATTACCATTAATGGTACAAATTTATGCGGGTCAGACGCTACTTCTTTTACTGTTAACTACCAAAATTGTGTCGCACCAATCATTTCATTAATTACGCCGGCAACTAACATCAGTTCAACAATTACGGGAGCTTATCGATGTAGAATGAAAGTGGAAAATAGTCAGCAAAACAATATCCAAGTAATGCTAAATAATCAGCAGATTACCAACTTTACATACAATGCTGCTACCAAAATACTAGAAGCTAGTTTGACCTTAATTACTGGAGCGAATACCATCGTGATTAACGCAAGCAACCCATGTGGAACAGATGTAGAAACCATCTATATCAATAACGAGAATTGTAAAAGTCCAACCGTAGTAATAAATGGGACAAACAATGCTACAGTCGTAAATTCCTCCTACACTTGGACGGCACAAATTCAAAATATTGCTAACGCACAGGGGATTTCAGTAAGTCATAATGGCAATCCAATAAATTTTGACTATTCCAATGGAGTAGTTACTTGTTTCTCGACTTTACAACTTGGCAATAATACATTTCTCGTTAGCGCTAAAAACGGATGTGGCAAAGACAGCAAGAGTTTAACTGTAGAATTAATTAAATGTGAACAACCCAGCGTCTTAATAAACGGAGAGTCAGGATCAACAGTAACTTCTTCTGTTTATTTATTAAGTGCCAATGTAATAAATATGGCTTCAGCGCAAGGATTAACACTTACATTCAACGGTACTCCGGTTAATAACTTCACCTATCTAAATAACGAGCTTTCAGCGAACATTAATTTAATTCCTGGGGAGAATACATTTGTATTAAGCGCTATCAATGCCTGCGGTAATGCTACAGAAACATTTATAATCTATTACAATCAATGTGATGCACCTATCGTTACCTTGACTGCTGATTTGCCTAATAATTCAATTACAGAAGCGACCAACTTAACCTTGAATGCTTCCATTGCAAATTATGACAATCAAACGGTAATTCAGGTTACTAAAAATGGTAATATATTAAATGGCTATACCAACGTTAACGGCCAAATTTCCGGCACTATCAATTTACCATTGGGAATTACCACACTAATTGTTACTGCCTCCAACCAATGTGGGCAAGACACAAAGACTTATGTCATTAACAGATGTAAAGCCGCAACTATAACATTAAGTATCCCGAATAATGAGAATTCAAACACCTCAACTTCAAGTTCTTTTATTCAGCTTAATTTAGCAAATGTTGATAATATTAATATGGTTACTGTTACACAGAATGGCATAATATTAACAAATTTAACACTCTCCACAACCATTTTAGGAGGAGCGGTAACCTTACAACCTGGCTCCAATACATTCCTTGTTAGTGTAAATACAGCATGTGGTTTGGTAACGAAGACCTTTGTGATATTTTACTCCCTAGAAAATAATGGAAATATTATCCCGCCAAAAGAATCCGGGAATAATGGGGAAGAAAAATCTAATGAGCCAATAACGCCAGTTAAACCAAAACCCGTAACACCAAAACCTGTTACCCCTGAACCGGTGAAACCCGTAACACCAAAACCTGTTACCCCTGAACCTGTGAAACCCGTAACACCAAAACCTGTTACCCCTGAACCGGTGAAACCTGTTACCCCAAAACCAGTGAAACCCGTTAAACCTGAAAAACCAATTAAACCAGTTCCGGAACAAAAGAAACCTGAAGAAAAAGGCGGGGGCAAGTAGCAGCACTTATATTATAATTTGCTTTTCAAAACCAATACAAATTAGTATATTCGCGCCCTAAGAAAATTACATTATGGCAATTATTGGAAAAATTCGTGAAAAATCTGGGTTACTAGTTGGTATTGTTGGATTAGCTTTATTAGCATTCGTTTTGGGCGACTATCAAAGTATGTTCGGTAGCACCGAAGGTAAATTTGGTATCGGCCTTGTTTATGGTGATAAAGTAAACATGGATAATTATGCTGCTCTTAGCGCTCGAGTTCAAGAGCAAGATCGTTCACAAGCTAGCCAAGAACAGAAAGAATTTGGCGATGCAGAAATGGCAGCCGCAAGTGACAAAGCTTGGAACTTTATGGTTGACTCGATTATTTTGCACAAAGAATACGAAGCCTTAGGAATCAGTGTTTCAGATAAAGAATTTAATGCCTACCTGCTTGCTACTGACGGCTTTCCTGTATTGCAGGATTTAGCAAAATTTTTTACCGATTCAATTACCGGAGCTGTTTCTGAACAATCCACTATTTCGGGACGGCAGAAATTACAAGAAACCATTACGCAACTTAAAACAAGCAAAGAGGCAGGCGCAAAGCAACAATGGGAAGGAACAAAAAAATACTATTCTGATCGGAGGAAACAAGAAAAATATTTTGCCCTATTAGATCAAGGAATCTACGTAACAAAATTAGAGGCAAAGCAAGAATATCTGGCACAAAAAGAGGTTAAAAATATTTCGTTTGTTCAGAGACCTTTTAGTGAAATCAATGATTCAGATGCTGGTATTAAAGTAAAAGAAAATGAGATACAAGCGTACTTCGACCAACATAAAAAAGAGGCGAAGTACCAAAATAGAGTGGCATCTCGCGAGGTGAAGATTTTTGAGGTTTCTGTTCTTCCTTCAAAACAAGATTCCGCGAATTTCTCCCAAGTAATAATGAAACTTAAGGCTGACTTTTTAACTTCCACAAATGACTCCTTATTTGTAATGAAAGAGAGTGAGAATAAAATGTATTTTGGTGACAAAAGAGGTACAGCGGTACCAAAAGGAAATGAAAAAGCAAATAGGTTTGCCAGTTACCCACCAGATTACGATACTATTTTCAAGCGAGCAGCCATTGGTGAATTGGTAGGTCCCTATTCCATGGATGGTAAAATGTATGTTTCCAAAGTAATTGGATTTACGCCGTCAAAACTTAAAGCTAGGCATTTGTTAATTGCAACAAACGGCACGACAGATGTCAATTTAATAGCTGCTAAGCGAAAAACAGCCGATAGCTTATTAAAAATAATTAACAAGGACAATTTTACTGAATTGGTTGCAAAATACAGCCAAGACCCCGGGTCTAAAGATAAAGGTGGATTGTATGAAAACTTCCTAGAGGGAGAAATGGTAAGTGAATTTGGTGGTTTTTGTGCATCTAATCCAGTTGGAAAAATAGCCGTAGTAAAAACCGACTTTGGATTTCACATTATTGAAATTTTAGAAAAAGGTTCGTCCAAGTTTCCTGTACTAACCACCATTGAAAAAACCTTTAAGGCATCCGAAGAGTCCACTACCAATAAAGACGATGAAATCAATGATTTGCTTTACAAATTAGATCAAAAAATAACAAAATTAGATGATGCTTCGAAAAAAATCGCAGCTTTTGATACCATTGTAAGACGTGCAAATTATTTTGTTAGGCCTATACTTATTGAAGACAATGATCCCAAAATTTTTGGTTTAAACAGTGAGCTAGCTGTTGATAAAATCTTAGAATTAGCTTACTCAGAAGACGTTGCTGTAGGCACTTTAATTTCTTATCCGATAAAAGATAAAGAAAAGTATATCCTAGCCATCGTTTCAGCCATCAAAGAACAAGGAACTCCTTTGTACGAGCATGTTAGAAGTCAGATGGAAAAAGAATTAATTGAAGAAAAGAAAGCAAAAAGGTTGATGAATCAAATGTCAAAATCTAAAAATTTGGCTGTTCTTGCAAAAAAGGGTAATACCGTAGTAAACGAGGCACAAATCACCTTTGGGAATCCTTCAATGGGTAACATAGGTTATGAGCCAGAAATTGTCGGGGCTTTGTTCTCAACTATCAAGGATGGCCAAACTACCATCCCGTTAAAAGGAAATGCAGGGGTATATACCATTAAAGTAGTAAAAACCGTAAAGGCGCCAGCAACAAATAATTATAAAGCAGAACGAGACCAGCTGTACAATGCTGCAAAAAGTGCTTTTCAAGGCGAAGTACTTTCATCGCTCAAGAAAAAAGCAGATGTTATCGACAACCGCAGGCTTTATAACCTTCGAGTGAGACTTTAATCAAACGCTTAACAACAAGTTAATTATTGTTTTACTGTTTTCTTATCAGAAATTCAGTCCCAATTCCTATAACAAACTTTCCAATTGTTGGATCAGGTTTGTAATAATCGGTTGAAATTAGTTGTGCATTTGATCTCATTGCAGCTTCAAACCTTTGATAACTATTTATTCTAGCATCTAATGTTCCTGCATCTGTTCTTGTTCGAACCATGTAATCATTTGTCAACCTCTTAATATCCATTTCGTTACCTAAGGGATCATTTCGCAATAGGAAAATCACATTGTCGTCTGTTAGTTCACCATAAACAAATAGTGGACGCGACTCCTTTCCATTGTATAATTCAGGGTTATATCCTTCCATAATAAAGAAAATTTTGCCCCTACAAGACGATAAAAGCGGCCATCCCTCGGTTCTTATTCTCGCCCGTAAAGAAATGTAATCTTTTCTAAAATCAGATGGCGTAAACAATTGCTCGGCATTAAAATTGGCAAGCACTACGCTATCTAACAAATTATAGGTCTCCGCTGTAAATTGCGTTGCGCGTTTAAATCCAAGGTGTCTTAAAGTAGCTGAAGCATCAGCAGGACTGTCGTTTTTAAGCTCCAAATTAATAAAAATCGGACAATGTAATGGATGCATTTCGCTCCACATACGAATTTCAACTAAAGCTGATTCGAGCGTAAAATAATTTGTTTCGTAGTCAATATCAGCAATATGAAGTAGTTTGAAACCGGGAACATTTAATTCCGCTTGATCTAATTTATTCTTTAGCCCGCAGATAAAAGCATTTACTTTTGGTTTAGAAAACTTTCCACCCTTAGCGTCAAAATAAATATCTAACTCAAATCCTCGAATGCCGTAATTAGTAAGTTGGCTACTCAATAATTCGTGACCATAATCCAATTGTATAGGATCATTTTCTTCGCCGAGCTTATTTTTAACTTTCGCCAAAAACAACATCACCTTGGGATGTGGTTTTTTCTTGTAACTATTGTGCGAAGCAAGAATGCGGATATCATTAAGATATATAGCTTTCGTTTCCTGAGAAAAGGAGATTACACATGTAAGCTTGATGAACAAAAAACTACAAACAAAAAAAATTAAAACGCCTTTCATAAGCACTTCATTAAAACAATCAACTAAAAAAAACCCTCTAAGCACTCAAACCACTAGTGCTCATCGTATTTAACTTTAAAATAATATCTAAAGTAAGGTTTTGAATAGCGAAATGCTTAGTTTTGGTTATGAATTTTTTCTTTTCAAGAATTATATTTGTTTTATTTTATTCTGTCGCTATTTTTGCGCAAGATAACACCTTTTACAGGAAGTACAATTTTGGTGGTATGCAAGGCGCTCTACAATTGGCGACAACACTAGATGGGGGATTTGTAGCAACAGGGCAACACGAAGGAAACGGATCAGCAGGAGAATGTGATATATACGTTTACAAATTAGATGTTTGTGGAAACATCGAGTGGTTTAATATCTTTGGCACCGCCGCACAAGAAGGCGGAAAAAGCATCAAACAAACGGCGGATACCGGCTACATTGTAAGTGGTTTATATTCTCAAGGCCCAAATCGAGCTTTTAACATGAAGCTAAACCCTCAAGGGATAATGCAATGGATTAAATTATATCCTTTTGAATGGATGATG
>Ga0247843_1005718_pt1 | contig 16996 bp, 16 predicted proteins | sample LaCruzMarch2017__FD_192420 | JGI IMG/M metagenome (GOLD analysis project Ga0247843, IMG submission 192420) | Freshwater microbial communities from meromictic Lake La Cruz, Castile-La Mancha, Spain - LaCruzMarch2017_8m | ecosystem: Environmental > Aquatic > Freshwater > Lake | place: Spain... | reverse complement strand
GTCATTCACCTGGAATTCAAGCTCTTCATCGCTGAGGTTAAAAAGCTGCTGGAGAACGAGCATCTTGAAAAGGATCAGCGGATCAATCCGTTTGCGCCTTGCATTGTTCTTGCGCTCCTGGACATAGCCCTTGTCAAGCAGTGGGCGGAATGATTCTCAGTGGATTGTATTAGCTGAGCTCTTGAGAACCGGCTTTTTGTCCTGGAACTTGGAGACTTATTGCTGCTCGTCCCAGAAGCCTCACTGTCCCACAGTTGTTGTGAAGATTGCTTAACCGATCATAATCGGAATCATGCCACAATCAAGTGCCTTGTTGATTTTTCGAAGTTCTCTACTGTATCCTTCGTAAATGCTTTCATCCTCAAATTTGTACGTGGAGGTTGGCCTCAAACTATCGTTACCCAGAGATTTGTTGGCTTAGAAGCTTTTTGATATATCTAAGCGGTCAAACGCAGAATTTATGTTGGCAATTGAATTAGCAAAGCAAAATCTCACATAACCTTCGCCTGAGGGGCCAAAATATATTCCCGGGCAAGTCGCAATGCCGAATTCTTCTAGGAGATGGTTTGCGTAGCTAATGCTATCCTTGCCAGAAGATTTAATATTTACAAATCCGTAGAATGCACCAAAAGGCCTATTGCATAGCATGCCATCCAGAAGAGTTATCCGATTCATGAAGATGTTCCTTCTTTTTTGGTATTCTCTCATCATAAGGCGGGACGCATTTGGTTCATTTTTTAGTAACTCTGCAGCCGCATGTTGAATAAATGGAGGAACACAAGAGTTTATTGTTTCAAAAAGGACTGCCATTTTAGAAATGAGTTTAGAAGGTCCAGTCACAGCGCCAATTCTCCAACCAGTCATAGAATAAGTCTTGCTTAATGAATGTATGATAACTGTGCGCTCATTGCAATGATCGATTTGAGAAGGAGAAAAAAATTTATTAGGCGAATCTTCATATATCATTCTACCATACACCTCATCGCTAAGTACGAAAATATCATATTTCTCACAAATAGAATAAATTTGCTTGATCGTAGCTTCGCTTAGGACAGATCCGGTCGGATTGTGCGGTGAATTAATTATAACTGCTTTAGTTCTTGGGCTGATTCTCTTTAGCAACTCTGAGGGTTCAATCTCAAAGTTGTTGTTTTCGCTCAATGGTACCCTTATAGCCTTTCCTCTTAAAGATTTGATAATAGATTCATAACTAACAAAGCAAGGGTCTTGGACTATTACTTCATCTCCAGGATCGATGATGCAAGCACAAGCCAAGTAGATCTGGATGTTCGCACCAGGTGTGACAAGCAGCTGATTCAAAGCAGGCCGGAAGCCACGGGACTTCAAGGTTATTTCTTGACAAGCTTCTTTGTAGTTAATAATTCCTGAGCTGGGGGCATACTTTGTCATGTTTTGTGAGATAGCAGATATGGCAGCTGTCTTTGCAATTTCAGGCGATGAAAAGTCTGGATCACCAATCTCAAAGTGAAAAACTCTCTTCCCTGTTTTTTCTAATTGATTAGCACGCTCCATTATCTGAAACATCTTTTGACCTTCAAGCGACTGAGTGATGGAAGAAAGTCTCTTCATGAATTTACCGATTGATAATTTTGAAAAAATTTATCGTATTGATACAATTGGAACGGCTGCATTAAGTGGAGATCTTGCTGAGAAAAAGAACCATCTTTATTTTCCAAAAAGCTTGCAGAATAAAGGTTTGGATGGTCAGGATTAGTCATAATTTCAACGATTATATGCCGTTTAGCCAGGTCTGCATCAGCTATCTCGTCAATTACTGATTCTATATTGTTATCTGATTTAATACTTATATACTCAAAATCGAAAGCCTCGGCCAACTTGGCAATTGAGGGGATGTCAAGGCCATACTTCCCGCCAGTTGTGCCATAATATCGAGCTCCAAGAAAGTCTTTCTGAGTATGTCTTATGGCTAGGTAGCCCAAATTATTTAGTACGAGTATTATGCTTGATTGCAGATTTGTCTTTATGGTTTGCAATTCTTGCAAATTAAACATAAGGCTGCCATCACCTATAATACAAATTTTAAGCCCATCTCCATTGTTGTGCAGTGCAGCGCCGCATAGCTCTGGCAAGCCTGTCCCCATAGCTGAGATCGAAGTACTACAAACAACATTAAATGTAGCTGAAGTAGGTATACACTGAAAACCTGCATATAGCGCACATCCACCACCGTCAATGACGACGGTATCTCTAGTCTTTAATCGCGAGTAAAAAGTAGTTATGAGTAAATGAGGATTTGCATAATGAGCATTTGTGCTTGATCTGCATGCATTAGTGGGGGACAAATCGCTTGTTATTTGCATTAGTGCACTTTTCCAATTAGAAATCTGGTTTTGGTAAAGTAATTCTGGAAAATTTTCGATGAAGTACTCAATAAATTTATTTATATCGGACTGCACTGTAAAACTTTTCCCTGGATTCGCAAGGTAAGTTAGTTCATGAATATCATTGTTAATGAAAGTTAATTGTTGATCGTCACATAAAGGTGTATATTTATTTCCGGATTGTGTGATTGAAAAGTGACATCCTATAAAAATGACTTGATCAGCAGATCGTACTGCAAAGTTCGCCGAAGGTTGTCCGCTTACACCTATGATCCCGGCTGAAAAACTAATTCTCCGGGTAATAGTTGGGCACCCCCATGTTGAAACGGCGGGGATATCGTTGTCGTCAAGCAAAGTAAGGAATTTATCAAGCAATTGGGGATCATAATTTACTCTTCCAAGAACAAATAGCGGCTTTTTAGCTATTTTAAGATTATGGATTACTTGTGAAGCTTTGTTTTGATCAAGAAAGATTTCTGTACAATGCTGCTTTGCTTTTGGAAGAATGTACTCTTCTTCTGACCATTGAATGTCTACAGGGAAATCTAGCCAGACTGGTCCTGGTCTTCCTGAAGTTGCTTCTGTATAGGCGTTCTCAAGGAGAGAGGGAAGTTCTTTAGAGCTCGTAATCAATGCACTAAATTTACACCATGGCTTTACTATGTCAAGTATATTGCACTCTTGCGATCCTTTTTGTCGGACATTAATCCCATAACTTACTTGTGATAGTCTTGTCTGACCTGATATAAAAAGAACGGGAGTTGAATCTTGCCAAGCGGCAAGTAATCCAGTTATCGCATTGGTTGCAGCAGGCCCAGTAGTAGTAATACATACTCCTAATTTTCCGGTAAGTTTTGCGTTCGCGACTGCTGCCAAGGATGCACTTTGTTCGTGGTGTGTGTAACAAACGTTGATGTTAGAAGCTCTATGAATAGAGTCAAAGATGTGAACTACGGCGCCTCCTTGTACACCAAAAACGTTGGCTATGCCTAGGAGCTCAATCTGCTTGGCAAGATAGTCAGATGCTTTCATTTTTCATGGCTCATAGTTGTATTGGCTGAAATGCTTTGACTGTCCGCCATCAATACCTATAATTGAACCATGCGCAAACGAGGCATGAGTTGAGCAGAAGAAAAGAACAGCGGGAACAAACTCTTCTATTGAACCAAATCTGCCCAGAGGGCATCTTTCTTTAATATACCTTTCTGCATGTGAAGGGTCATCTCGTAGAATTTTTTCCCAGTGGCCTCCGGGGGTCACTATGACTCCTGGATACAATGCAGACATCACTATTCCAGGTGACTCAATTGCGAAGATGCGCCCCATGCTTCTCGTGTAGGCTGTAAGAGCAGCTTTTGCGGAAGTAAATGTAACTGGACCAGAGTTTTCAAGTCCCGCGCACGATGTTATATTAATGATCCTACCCCATCCCTTTGTTTTCATGTGAGGTGCCGCTTTATTGACCAATTCAACGCATGACAAGAAGTTCAGATAAAGAACTTTGTTCCAGTCATCAAGTGAACAGCTTGGGTCTTTCACAGAGAGAGTATGACCGGCATTGTTGATTAAGATATCATATTGAAAATCTGTTTTTCTGCATAGCTCATGAATGCCTTCTGGATTTGAAAGCTCTGCTGTGATAATTTTTAAATGTGTCCTAAGTTCGCCGGGAATAGTTTGAAAAAACTTTGTTGCATCTGATCTAGATGTTGCAGTTACATGGCACCCTTCTTTGAGAAGAGCGAGAGACAGTTCTGCACCGATTCCGTTACATCCGCCGGTTACCAGGCAGCTTTTGTTTTGGATGCCGAGATCCATTAAAATTCTCCGAAGGGGATTACGAGGTGCAAGGGATTACGGTCTACAATTTGCTTTATAATATTACGGCAAGCACTTCTTGTCGCAACTGCTGTTATAATTATTGACTTTTTTTCTAGTTGAATTGATTTGTCGTAAATAATAGGAGTTGATATATTTGCGAATCTAAGCAAAGTCTTCGCTTCGTCCGAATCTATGATAGCATTAGCACGGCTATGCAACAGTGGATAATAGTAATATACTATGGGCAGCATTAGTGCTGCACCATAACAGTATATTTCTGGCAATTTGTTCCAGGCTTCAGATTGCATATTTGCAATCTTGTTAAAATTTTGATATCCAGCCTTGATTTCTTTGGCTAATTTTATGCCAGTATCGATTTGGATGGGCATATCCTTGATCTCATCCTTCTGCAAAATAGAGTTCTTTGCTAGATGAACTCTAATAGTCCCGTAATGGCTACAATCATACTCATGTGACAACACGCTGAATTCATGCAACGTGGCCAATGCGCTAATCGAACTTAACGTAAAGTAATGAAGATGTTGATGATGCACTAAGTCGTACCTAGAAGCTCTAGCCATTATTTCTAGAGAAGGTACTTGGATGTAGACACTCCTCAAGTTCTTGATATTATTCATGAACTTAAACAATGTATGTGGAGACTCAATGTGTTCCATGGTATGACTGGACACTACATTGATGACTTCCTCGTTAAAGTCACTGGGATCAATTGATTCAATGAACTCGTTAATACATTCATAATTATCAGATTCAGAATATGCATTGGGGTCAATAATGAGACCCCTCTCGCAATTGATGCGAGCAATAAGATTGCTATCATTTCCTCCAATGTCTATAGTATATGCTGGTTTTTGCTGGTGTTTCCTTATAAAATCTGAAAAGTTTTCTAAGCTTATCTGCGATCCCTTGCTTTTGGAGCTATGAGTATTGTAGTTAATTGCAGCATAAAGGAAATCTGGTGACACAATGTTGTTTAAAAATCCATGCTGGCATTCTTCGCAGTAATAAAAATTTTGATTTACATATAGTCGCGAGTCAGGGGTGAAGTCTTTTGAGGCATCGTCAAATATTTCGGTCAAGGGATAATCGGGAAGACAAAAAACTTCGCTGACAGCCTTTTGGGAATCACATATTGGACAAGCTTTAATCGAGTACTTAAGCATTTGGGGCTCCTCTGATATAATGGTCAAATATAGACCACATCTTTGCTTTTGTCAAAGCTTCCGTGATAAACTTCTTGGTATATACAAGGTTCGTCTAATGTATATGTCCTATGTATCTGCATGCCTTGGTGCATATATGGAGAATTGTTTGAAGTTAGCATAATTGTTCTTAAGTGCTCCCCATTCCTTTTCAACTGTTCAATATAAAGTTTTCCTCGCAATACTGTATAGCTTTCACTTTTTCCGCCTGGATGATAATGAGCTGCAAACGCCCTATGCTTTTGCAGGCATATGATCATGTTTTGAGTGCTTTTAGCTTGATGAGTATGCAGACATATTCTAGCACTCCCAGATTCATGCTTTGAAGCAAGATTGAGGAGCAGAATTTCATCAGCTCTGCTAAAGTTGTAGGTAGTGCTGACGGAAAAGATAGTATTGGAATTTTCGTATCTGAACATTGCTATGTCTGAACGTGTGGATGCATATTCAATTCAAATACTTTTTCTAATATTATTTGCCTTGGGTCTGAATAAAGGGCTCCGATGCATTCAATGCTCTTGCTAGTATCAAGAATGTTTAGCCGTGATCTCTTCTCTGTAAACATAATATCTGCGAATAGACATGGTGAACACTTGAGTTTTCTGTTCGTATAAGTGTTGATGATTAATTCAGCTATTTCGAATCTAGATATTGGGCTAGGGCTTGCAATGTGTAGGATCCCTTCGAAATCTAATTCCATAGCTCGTGCGATATTTTCCGCGGTCTCCCGGCTGGAGGCAATCGTAAAGATATTATCAGTTGCCATTTTTGGGGATGCCTTTTGGAGTGATTCTATCATAAACTTTACTAAACATCTTCCTGTATTTGTTGAGGATACATTCCAGCTGGTTCTGCCTATAACGTATTTGCCATGGTGTTCGGAAAGAATATATTTTTCTGCTAGTTCTTTCTGTCTGCCGTATTCATTCAGTGGCGAAGTGGGTGTATTTTCGTTTGCGCAGGCCAAGTTGCCCCCAAATACTTCAACTGATGACATGAAAAAATATTTTGCTCCAGAATTTTCTGCCAGTCTAGCAAGATTCCGGCTTCCTGCAACATTAACCGCCTTTGCCAACTCTTGTTGTTTATAGACTGCCGCTGGCTGTGCGATAGCCGCAAGATTTATGATGTAATCATTTGGTTTTGGAATTTTTATGTTATTGACTGATAATTCACTCGAGATATCTACTTTTGTCCCGTAACGTCCGGAATTCGAGTACGTTTCAAAGGGCCTGCCGGTTTGAATGCAGTAAGCGGTAAGGGAGCTCCCTATTAGCCCAGTTGCTCCAAAGATGTGGAATACTGGTGGAATGTGGTCGTTATTATGGTTCATTTCCACTTGTTCCAATTTCTGCGTAAAGTTGATGACCTTTGCCCGCTGATGTATTGCTCTGATTGCTCGAACCTCATGAAAACCAAATCTTCTATTTTTTTACTGTCTAGATTTTGTGCAAGGGTCTGCATTCGAGAATCATTAAGCACTGAAAGAATTATGGTTGCCCATTTTAATTCTATGATAGGGCTCGCTTGGTAGGATCTCCTGTAAATATTTCTGGCTAGGTTATTGTTAAAAACCTTTGAGATGTCAAATAATGAGCTACTTACTGGCACTTTTGGCTGCATGAGGAAGTCTAGAATGGTTTTTGCCGGATCATCCCAGCCAGCAAACTCGAAATCGATAAACTTAGGCCCATCAATTGTCCGAATGGCGTTGTGAAACCCGAAGTCGCTAGGTGATACGCGACAATTCATTTGATCCAAAGTGTCATCTATTGAGCCTAGGGCAATGCAATGTTCCAGCTCATTCAAGATTCTATCGGTTTGGTTGTGGAGGCGTTTCAAAAGGACTGCTCCCTTATTCTTGCATTCGCATGGTAGGTGATCTGTCGACATACTTGACAGTCTCGAGCGAACATTGGCAATATGTTGACTTAAGCTGAGGAATCCTTCTGCTGCCTGCATATTAATCATTTCCTTTGCAAGGTCAAGGTTGGTGTTGAGCAGATAGAAGAAGTCTCCTGCTACTTGTAATTCGTTTTCGGCAGGTGCTTTTCCCTGCGGGTAACGTTCACCTTTGATATATTCCAGTATTAAGCATTTTCTGATCTCGTCAAATGCAATCAAATTTGGTGCGTGCTTTGGGGCTACTATGTTTGCGTATTGTAAGAACTCCAACTCTGCTTTTATCCTGTCATGTTTGTTGCACTCGTTCGGTAGATATGCTTTGATCACCCAATAGTGGCCATTCAGCCCGCACCTGAATACCTGGTTGTTTATCCCCCCTTTTAGCTTAACCAGGGTCTCGGGTGAGCTACCCAATTCTTTGGACCAGTGTTTTGCAAATTCCGGTTGATTCAAGGTAATTTTTCGATCAGTTCTGGTAGCTGGTTCCAAGTGCAGATATGTGGCTGATTTTTTTCTTGATTTACTTTGCATTCGGGCTGAAAAAGAATACCTGTTGTTCCGGAGGGAAACTCTGGGTCTTCTAGCACTTCTGGCAGGTCGTCAAGAAAAACTTTGCAGCTTATCTCTGCTATGCATGCAATCTTTTGTTGGCGGGTTTCGAGGAAATTCACACTGTCGTTGTCTGCGACAAACAGCCCAGTGCTCTGCAGCCGTTCGGTCACCCACCCCCGCGCCGCGGCGTGCAGATCATGGAGCTCTCCCGCATAGGGCAGCCGGCTGCGGTGGCTCACGATCACCAGCTCGTGTCCGGCGGCCACCAGCTGCAACATCGTTTCTATGGCCCCCTCGAAGGGCTGGGCATGGCGCATGCCTGGGCCATACAGCTCCCCTTGAAAGACGGTCCACTCCGGTTCGCGTCCTTCAGCCCTCAAGTAGTCACGTAATCCAAGCTTGGTGCGTGGAACTTCGGGCGGCAGATCGAACATCTCCTCAGCCAATACCGCAATAGCGGCGTCGTAGCAGACGATGGTGTTGTCGAAGTCGAGCCCCAACTTGATTGGGCCCGATGGCTTGATTGCGGTTGCCGTCATCGAGGAAGCTCCTCGATGGTTCGGCGAATTGTTTGGGCCAGGCCTGCTGCATCGAGGCCCAGCTGTCGGCGGGTGTAGGCCTGGTTGCCCAATTCATGCAGAAAGGCATCCGGCACCCCGAGCCGCCGCAGGCGGATAGCCGGTCCGTCGCGGTCTGCCAGCCATTCGAGCAGGGCGCTGCCCAGGCCACCGGTGATGCCGTGCTCTTCCAGGCTCAACCAGTGGGGGAAGCGCTCCACCATCGCATTAAGGAAAGGCTCATCCAGTGGCTTGACGCCACCCAGACTGGCCACCGCCACAGAGATGCCTGATTGGGCAAGGGCCTCGGCGGCCTGGAGGGCTTCACCGAGGATCGGGCCCACCCCCACTAAAAGGAGATCTGTGCCATCGCGCAGCAGGTTGGCTTTGCCGATGCCCAGCTGGGCATCTTCGCTATGGAGGGCTGGCTCCCCCTTCTTGCCGATCCGCATGTAGGTGGGGTGGGGCGCATCGAGGGCTTCGCGCAGCTGGGCCACCAGTTCGGCGCTGTCGGCCGGGGCCACCACATTCAGCCCCGGCAGGGTGCGCAAGATCGCCATATCCTCCAGCGAGTGGTGGGTTGGGCCAAGTTCGGCGTAGGAGAGACCAGAGCCCGTGCCCACGATCACCACCGGCGCCTGGTGATAGGCCACCCCCACCCGGATCTGCTCCAGGCAGCGGGTGGTGGTGAAGGGGGTGATCGTGTAGATCACGGGCCGCAGGCCGCTGAGGGCCATGCCAGCCGCCAGGCTCATCATGTTGGCCTCGGCGATGCCGCAATTGAGGAAACGCTCTGGGGCCACCTCTTTGAAGCGGTCAAACATGCGGTTGCCGATGTCGCCAGAGAGCAGGGTGACATCACTGCGCTGGGCGGCCAGGGCTGTCATTTCACGGGCAAAGGCGTCGCGCATCAGGCGGGCTCCAGTTCAGCGAGAGCAGCGGCGAGTTCTTCTGGGTTGGGGGTGCGGTAGTGCCAGTTGTTGTCGTCTTCCATGAACGACACCCCTTTGCCTTTCACGGTGTGGGCCACAATCACACTCGGCCGCTCGCTCTCAGCCCTGGCGGCCGCCAGGGCCTGGTCGATCGCCGCAAAATCGTGTCCATCAATTTCCTGCGCGTGCCAGCCGAAGGCCTCCCATTTGCCTGCCAGGGGATCGAGGGCCATCACCTCCTGGCTGCGGCCGGTGGCCTGCCATTTGTTGAAGTCGATAAACGCCGTAAGGGTATGCACCTTCTGGGAGGCGGCCAAGAGGGCCGCCTCCCAGATACTGCCCTCGTTGCATTCGCCATCGCTGAGCAAGGCATAGCAACGGCTGGGCCGTTGCTGGATGCGGGCGGCCAGGGCCATGCCTAGGGCCATCGGCAGACCATGGCCGAGGGAGCCCGTGGCCGCCTCGATCCCGGGGATGTAGCCGGGCTTGGGTGGGTGTTCGTGGAACACGCTGCCGGCCTTGCCGAAATCATCAAGCCGCTCCAGGGGAAAGAAACCGCGCTCGGTGAGCACTTGGAACAGGATCGGCGCCCCATGGCCCTTGCTCAGCAAAAACCGATCGCGATCGGGATCCTCTGGATTGGCGGGATCGACGCGGAGCTCCTGCCAGTAGAGCGCTACCAGCAGCTCCACGCAGGAGAGGCAGGATCCCAGATGGGGAATCTTGGCGGCCGCCGAGGTGGATACGAGCCGCTGACGCAAGGTGAGGGCCGTGGCGGAAAGTTCCGCCGGGCTGGGCTGGCCAGGGGCAGCAGACATCATGGCTTCTCCACTGGCGTGGTCAGATCGAGATGCCGCATCCACTTCACCGTGTAGCAGGCATCTCCATCCGGCAGGGTGTTCTGGGCAAAGGCCTCGGCAATTTCAGCAATGGCATCGGCCACGCTGTGGCTGGGCTGGAAGCCAGTGGCCAGCAGCTTGCTGGAATCCTGCCGATAGGAGCGCGGGTCATTGGAGGCGCTCACCACGATCTCGGCGCCGATCTTGCTGTTCACGCGCTCGGCGATGTCGAGAATTGAGATATTTTCAAAGCCGGCGTTATAGCAACCGCTCTCGATCTCGGGATGGGCGAGGAAATGGCGGTAAACGTTGGCGATGTCTTGAATGTGAATATTGGGCCGGGTCTGGTCGCCGCCGAAGACGGTGATCTTGCCATTTTTGAGGGCCTGATAGCTGAGCATGTTCACGCTCACATCCAACCGCATCCGTGGTGACACACCACAGACGGTGGCAGGGCGGATGCAGTGCACTTGCATTTGATCTTTGTAAGAAAGAAACACCCGCTCAGCCACCATCTTGGTCTTGTTGTACACCGAGATCGGCACCAAGGTGAGGTCTTCCGTCACATTCGGCTCGTCTTTCACGCCATACACACTGCCAGAGCTGGCGAAGATGAACTGCTTTACCCCTGCCCGTACGGCCCGATCAGCCAGCTGCTGGCCAGCCAGCACATTCACCTCCCAGCTGAGGGTTGGGTTGAGCTCCACCGCCGGATCATTGGCGATGTTGGCCAGGTGAATGATCGCCTCAACCCCTTCGAGGGGAATGGAATCGGTTTCGCGGATGTCCCCCTGAATGTTTGTGAGGTTGGGATGGCTGGGAAGGTGATTGCCGAACCACTGGGTGTCAAAGCTGATCACCGTATGGCCGTCTGCCAGCAGCAGGGGCACTAACACTGAGCCCTTATAACCACAACCGCCGGTGACAAGAATTCTCATGACTTGTGTTGATAGGTCCAAGGAAGGGTCTTGAGCTGGTCTAAGTGGCCATCCACCCAGGCCAGGGTTTCGCTGAGGCCCGCATCCAGGCCCACCTGATCGCTCCAGCCGAAAGCAGCGCGCATGGCGCTGCTCTCGAGCAGATAGCTCTGGTCTTTACCCAGGCGCTCGCCGCTCTCTTCCACCACCGCCTCGAAGGCCACACCGCAGCGCTCGCAGATCCGCTCCACCAGGGCGCGGATGCTGATCGGTTCGCGGGTGGAGAGGTGCCAGCTGCTGCCGGGATCGGCTTCCAGGGCCAAGGTGAGGGTGGCAGCTGCCACATCGTCGATGTGGATGAAGCAGCGTTCTGAATAGCCCCCTCCGTGCAATTGCATCGCTTGGCCCGTGCGGGCAGCTAGTAGGGCCCGGGGGATGATCCGGTAAAGCTGCTGGCCTGGGCCATACACATTGGCCGCCCGGGTGAATACCACCGGGAAGCCATAGGCCTGGTGAAAGCTGAGGAGATGCAGATCGCAAGCTGCCCGGCTCACCGCGTAGGGCGTGCTTGGGGCAAAATGATTGTTTTCCTGCATCCAGCCCCCATCGGTGCTGCCGTACACCTCAGGGGTGGTGACATGCACGTATTTTTTCAGAAAGGGCAGCTGCCGCAGCCCATCGTGCAGCGCCACCTGGGACACCACATTGGTTTGATACCAATGGGTGGGGTTGAGCCAGCTCTCGGCCACCATGCCCTGGGCGGCAAAATTCACCACGATCTCGGGCCGCACCCGATCGATCAGCTGCAGCAGGTCCGGCAACTGGTGGTTGAGATCGATCGCCTGGAAGTGGAAGTTTTCTGTTGTGGCGAGTGGCTGGCCCGTTGTTGGCTGTGGCCAGCGGTAGGGAAGGAAGACTGGCTCGGGTTCCGCCGAGCGGCTGACACCCCACACCGCATGGCCAGCACGCAGGGCTCCCGCCACGAAGTGGGAGCCACTGAAACTGTTGCTGCCGATCACCAGGATCTTTTCGCCGCTCATGGCTGCAGCACCTCCTCCACACTGCTCTTCAGCGCAGCCCCGGAGATGGGGGTGTTGCCCATGGTTTCCACCGCGATCGATGCCATGCAGCAGGCCAGAGCAGCAGTGGCCATCATCGCCTGGCCGCTGGCCAAGCCCGTGGCCATTACGGCCAGCATCGAATCGCCTGCGCCGGTGACATCCAGCGGATTCACCGACAGGGCCGGGAAGGGCTGGTTCACCGTTTCTCCTGCGCTGTTGCGGTCGTAGGCGATGAAGCCTTCTGCCCCAAGTTTCATCACCAGCCGCTCGCTGCCGGTGCTTCGGAGCAACTGCTGGCTCAGCTGTTCCAGGCCACTGTCCTTGTCTTGGAGCGCCAGGCGGGCTTCGCGCTCATTGGGGCAGAGCAAGGAGAAGCCCTGGAACCGGGTGACCGATCCCACCTGGCTGCTGCATTGCAGATCGCCAAACAGCAGCAGCTTGTGATCTTGAGCCAGCTGCTGCAACCGTTGCAGGATCCTGGGGGTCACCACCCCATAGACAAAATCTGACACCACCACGCCATCCACCAGGGGGGCGAGCCGCTCCAGCTGCTGGATTACCTGGTCTTCGATTTCGGAGGCCAGGTTGTGATCCTCCACCCGGCTGACGCGAAACAGCTTCTGGTTGTCCACCACATAGCGCTTCTTGAAGGTGGTGGGCCTGCTGGGATCGGGGGTGAGGGCGTTGCCGATGCCCTGGGCTTTCAGCTCATCTCTCACCAAGTCGGCGGTGGGATCGACCCCCACCACCGACACCAGGTCGCAGCGGGCCCCGAGGGCGCGAATGTGGGCGGCCACCACCGCAGCGCCGCCAATGAAGTGGCGCCTGTCCAGTTCGCGCACCACCACCACGGGCGCTTCGGCACTCATGCCGATCGCTTCGCAAGCGGTGTACTGATCCACAATCGTGTCGCCCAGAACGGCCAGCCGGCTGGTGGCCAAGGCTTCGATCGTTTCGAGCAGCTGCTTCTGATCCAGGCCCTGCCTGTGGCAGGTTGCCTGAAAGAGCACCCGGCGCTGCTGACGCAGCTCCCGCTCTGAGCTGTTGAGCAGATCCACACCGGCGTATTGGCTGCCACCCGCATGAAATTGCACGGCGCCGCCCAGCTCCCGCAGCACGTTCAAGCTGGCGAGCACGGTTGGATTGTCGCGGTATTCGGTGCCAAGTACCAGCTCAGCTGGCCTTAAGGCTGCAATGGCTTCTTGCAGTTCATTGGCCTGGAGCAGCACCAGGGCATCGGCAATCCCGAGCAGGCTTAAGGCCTCAGCCCGCTCCGATTGGCTGAATGGATAGGGGGCTGGCTGGTCGGCGGGGCCATCGCCGATGAGGGCCACCACCAGGCGCTGGCCCTGCTGGGCCGCGTGGCGCAGATAGCGGATGTGGCCGGCATGGATGGTGCTGAAGTGGCCGTAGGCCAACACACAGCCCTGCAGATTGCCGCTATCGGCCAGATCAAGGATTGGGCTACTCATAGCTCGATCAGCACGCGGCCAGCCGTACGGCCATCGCGCATGGCGTCCATGGCCGTATTGATCAGCTCCAGCGGATAGCGGGCGCTCACCAGCTGGTTCAGGTTCAGGCGCCCCTGGTGCTGCAGCCGCAGATAGCGGGGGATGTCGGTTTGGGGATTCGCTTCCCCCCCTTGGGAGCCGCTAAGGCGCTTGCCGAAATGCAGGGGCAGCGAGTGGATGGTGATATCGGAGCCCCGCCGGGGTACCCCCACCAGCACCACCCGGCCCTTGCTGTGGGTGAGTTGGTAGCCCAGCTCAATCACCGCTGGCGATCCGGTGTTGTCGATGAACACATCCAGGGCCTGCTCCCCCAGTGCTGCCTGGATGGCGGCCCCAGCCTCCCCCTCGCTGCTGTTGATCGTGTGGGTGGCCCCGAGCTGCCGCGCCAGGGCCAACCGGCTGTCAAATAGGTCGACCGCGATGATCGGCCAGGCGGTCACCAGGGAAGCCGCCTGCACGATGTTGAGGCCAATACCCCCTGCGCCAAACACCACCACAGCCTCGCCAAGCCGCAGGCCGGCATTGTTTTCCACCACCCCAAACCCCGTGGTGACGGCACAGCCAAACAGGGCCGCAATCTCCGGCGGGGTGCCGGCGGGCACCTTGGTGCAGCGGTTCTCGCTCACCACCGCATGGCGGTTGAAGGTGGTGACCCAGCCCGCATTGAGCGGCTCGCCCCGCCAGCGGTACTTCGGCGGATCCGCTTGGATGCCAGCCCCGGGACGCCAGTGCAGCACCACCTGATCGCCCGGCTGCACCTGCTTCACCCCCGGGCCGATTGCCAGCACCGTGGCCGATCCCTCATGGCCCATCAAATGGGGCAGGTAGGCATCGGGGCCCTTGACTCCCGCAATCTCCCCCAGCTGGGAGCCGCAGATGCCACTCACCTGCACCTCCACCAGCACCTGACCCACATCCAGCTGCTCGGGCAGCTCGATGGTGTCCACCACTAGGGGCTGGTTTTGGGCCACCAAAATGGCGGCCTGGGTGACCTTGGGCCTAGCGCTCAGGGATTGCATTCACTCAAAATAGATGAAGGAATGGTCGCCGCTGTAGCCGGTTTGCTTAAACCACCACTGCCACTCCTGCGGGGTATTGAAGGCTTCACAGGTCACCTGCCAGTAGAGCAGATTGGCCTTTTCCTGTTCGTTGCGGTAACTCTCAACGCACAAGTATTTATTTTGCTTACCCACCCGCTCCATCTCGCGTAGGGCTGGATCGAGGTCGTAGGCGTGCAAGTTGTGCAAGGTGGTGATCGAGATCACCAGGTCGAAGTAATCATCCGGCCAGGGCAGTTGGGTGGCGCTGCCCACCTGCAGGCGATCGCGGATCTCCTCCTTGCTGTTGGCGATCGCGTAGGGAGAAATGTCGATGCCGTGGATCTCGGCATCGGGGATCACCTTGAGGAAGTCATAGAGCAGAAACGCCTTGCCGCAGCCGATGTCGAGAATCTTGGGCTTTGCCGGTAGGTCGTAGTGCTCCGCCAGCGCCCGCGCCACCTTCTCCCATCGGCCCTCCAGGTAGCGATAGCCTCCATAGCAGATGCGGCGGTCGCCGTCCCAGTAATCGAAATCGAATTGTTTCGCTAGCTCGGCAGCCTTGGCTTTGGGAAATTCCGGGTCATTCACCCGGGCCAGGTAGTCGCGATGGGTGCTTTTGTGCAGCACACCCATGAAGTCGATCTCAGCCATCAGGTCTGTGTTCTCAGCGAAGTGGGCGGAGCTCGGTGGGTTTGTTGCTGTTCAGCCATTGCATGCACAGATGGCCCACCACCAGCTGGGTGTCTTCCGCGATCTGCATGTCGTCGATGGCGAAATGGATCGGCACCCCGGCCAGCTCGCGGCAGCGGCCACCGGAAAAGGCCAGGATCGCGAACGTTTTCAGCCCCAGGGCGTTCGCTGTTTCCAGCGCCTGCACCACATTGGCGGAATTGCCGCTGCCCGAGAGCACAATTAGCAAATCGCCTGGCCGGCCCTTCACCTGCAGCTGGTGGGAATAGATGTTGGCGTAGCCGGTGTCGTTGGCCAGGCAGGTGATGATGCCCGCATTGGCCGGCAGCGCCTCCACCCGCAGCCCCGGCAGGCTAGGCCCCGGCCCGCAGGCGCCGATGCCGTAGTGAAAGTCGTTGGCAAGGTGCATGGCGTTGGCGGCGCTGCCGCCGTTGCCGCAGATGTACACGTGGCGCCCATCGACCCAGGCGAGGCGCAACTCCTCGGCCAGGGTTTCCACGGCCGCCAGCACTTCCGCGCTGAAGCAGCTCTTCAGTCGCAGGAGGTAAGTGCCTGCGGCGAGCGCGAAGCTGCTCTGGGTGAGGGTCATGGGGTGGGGGCCAAGGGATGGAGGCCGACAAACAATGATCTTCGGGCACAGCTGTCCTGAAGAGAGCAGCGCGGCGGGCGGGAGCGGCGGTCACCACCACGGCCGGTGCTGGAATTCAGCCTCGCATGGGAGACGCCGCCTCCAATCTCAGCTGCTCCCCGTCTTCAGCGACCATGGGGTGGGGGTAGGTGTACTCCCGGGGCGCTTCTGGATTTCAGGTGGATTTTGGCCCTTCAGACACCAGATGTGGTGTATCGGCTAGCCACTGGAAGTCGAGCAGGGCAACTCCTGCGGAGAAGGCTGCGCCTATTGCCAGCGCTTCCAACTTATCCACTGGTAAGGCCTGGATCTGGGCGCTGGTGGCCGCGCACAGGAGGCCGTTCGCTTAGCATGAAGGCATGAAAACGTTGTCAGCATGAAAGCCGCCAAGCAGGTTGTGAAGCAAGTTGGTGCCAGTGGTCAGATCTCCCTGGGCAAAGAGTTCGCCGGGCGCACGGTTGTGATCGATAGCAGCACCCCCGGGGTCTGGGTGATCAAAACCGCTCAGACCATCCCCGACAGCGAGCTGTGGTTGCATCATCCGAAAGCATCCGCTCGGCTGGATCGGGCCCTGGCCGCCATCGACCAACCGCCTGTCGCTGCGGATCTCGAAGCGCTGGAGCAACATCTCTCCAGGGCCCCTGCCGAAGGTCGGTGATTGGCAGAGCCAGTGATTCAGCTTGACCTCAACAACCCGGAATTTCAGGCCAATCTGCTGGCCCTCGACAAGCCAGATGCCTGGGCCGTGATCAAGACGCTTCGTTTGCTCCACACCATGAGCTGGGAGCAATTGCAAGGCAGCAAGGGACTGCGCTGGGAGCTGATTCAAAGCCGTCGGGGACCGCAGGGCGAACGGCTGTATTCCTTGCGGATCAGTCGCAGCTGTTGGGCGGTGGCCTGGCGCGATGGCCCCTGGCTCCGGTTGCTGTCGCTCCACCTAGTGACTCAGGGGGAAGC
>Ga0247843_1005713_pt1 | contig 17016 bp, 16 predicted proteins | sample LaCruzMarch2017__FD_192420 | JGI IMG/M metagenome (GOLD analysis project Ga0247843, IMG submission 192420) | Freshwater microbial communities from meromictic Lake La Cruz, Castile-La Mancha, Spain - LaCruzMarch2017_8m | ecosystem: Environmental > Aquatic > Freshwater > Lake | place: Spain... | reverse complement strand
CTTGATACTGTTGCAACTATCTCAGATTATGTTAGTAGCTCATCTGATGCAGTTGTAACATTAATGGCTCAAGCTGCAGAATCAGAAGATAGGCGACCAACTAGCGATGGAAGATTCAGCTCAAGAGTAAAGCCTGCTTCTAAATCGCTAACTAAACACTCAGGAAACTCTGCAGCACAGCTTGATGGTGGAGAAGATGCTGATGATGAAGCAGAAGTTGTAAGAACTCATGCAGAAGAGGGTAATGCTGCCGCTGCCCCTAGAACAGTTTCTCATATACATGTTTCTATGGCACCTCCTATGGAAGCTAGTCAACAAAGTACACCATTTTCTGCATTGCCAGCAAGCGCAAGAGTTGAAGGTGATAGAGGAGCTGGAGTTAGAGCCCAGCCTTCTCAAATTACAGCGGCTGAAGCTAACATCGAATCTGCAGATACTGCAATTCACGCCGCGCGCAAAGAACTTGCTGAACAAGAAGCGCGGCATAAACAAGAACTTGCTGCAGCTGCTGCTAAGATCGAAGCTTTAACTCAAGCCATTGAATCTAGAGCTCCTGAAGCCGCTACCTTACCTAGAACTGTTACTAAAGTAGGCGCAGAAGGTTCTTGCTGTAAGCCAGCCTGCGTAGTCATGAAGTCACAAATTATCTATGATAATGAAGTATTAAATCACCCAGAACTCCTTGCAAGAGCATATGAGGTCAATCCTGATTTATATAATTCGATTATAGAGCTTGGTCACGAAGGACATTCTATCGCAGAACTTGCAGGGTTAGTTGAAATTTATAGCACAGCAGAGATTTGAGTAAAAACTGAGATCGTCAGGCTTATAACCTGAAGGTCGCCAGTTCAAATCAAGACGCGCGCTACCAAATTCTAGGAATATCTTAGCCAATATTCAAATTCAGACATTATCCGTGCAACATTGTAGGGTATAAGGAAATCTGCTTCGCATCTGCAATTATAATCATCTCCTGGATTTCCAAATTTTGGCGGGGCTTTTATAGAATAAATTCTTCCATCATGATAGGCATGTTCTGGTCTTACTTTTTCATCTTGTTTTGTGCGCCAAATAAAATGAGTGCTAGAAATATAACATTGCAATTCTGGAAATTTTGGTATTATTGTTCTTCCTTCAACAGGCACAATATAAAGATCGCTAAATAAATTTGATTGATTTGGTTTTTGATAGAATTTACATTCGTATGAAGCAAGAAGTTTTGCCTGCGCATTACGCCTATTTTGAGTGCCCTTATCGTTACTAGGATTTGAACGTTTTTCTATCTCAAATACAGCCTGTTTTAGATATGAGGCATCTCGGGTTTGCACATAATTATGTATAAACTTATGAAAATTTGTACCAGCCGCAACAAGTTTTGGTCCATTGTAATAAGCTTCTTCAATTACCAATCTCTCATTTGGTCTTAGTAAATGTAATATTTTACCATATTGGCTGTTACTTTCAAGCTCAGATCTTTTTGATTTGATGACGGTGTCAAGAAGAGTATTCGCCTGCTCTCTAGTCATTCTTCTCTTCCCATCGTAATATTCCTGAAAATTCAAAGATCCTTTAAAAGCATCATTCCAATATTTTTTTGCTTCAGGAGCATCCATATTGAAACCAATACCTATTGTTTTCCTCGGTATCTTCGCATTATCAAAGTAAGCAAGCTCTTCTATTTTACCTTCATCAGTTGGGTAGCCTGTTTTTTCATCAGTGCCAACATGCAACTCATTTATACAAATTGCTTGCCTTAGATATTTCTCATATACCTTCATATCTTCCGATTTACTTAAATCTCGATTATGCAATCTATCTCTCAGATCAGCAGCATACCTAACATCCATTACCATGGTTTTCTCCTACAATTTTCGCAGGAGTTGTTACCATTTATTTTTTCCACACTAAGGAATTTTCTTCATTTTTTTCGCATCTTGTTCTTCGTATTCTGTTTTCTGACGCTTCTAATAATTTCTGTTCATAAAAACATGGCGTGTTTAAGATTATATATTCTATTTTTAGGTCTTCAGGAGACAAATATAGAAAAAGCAAAGAAATATATGCCTTATCGTACCTTGGCCAAAATGCACTAATTATATTAATGTTTATTTTTGCAAAAATCTTTTTTGCATCTTCATCAAAAATTTCTTTGTAATATTTTTCAACAAACTCTTTCTCAGAATTTATATATATTTTTCTTCTATCAATAGTAATGTAGGTAGTAGGATAAGTTAGCAGTTTTGCTAAAGCTTTTGCATCATCCCTAGCTATTAGCTTCTTAATTCTATGAATTACTTTTAGGAGATCTCTTGTACAAACATTCATTTCAGGAATATGACTTAATCTCGACAAACACTCCTTCCCTTTAATTTTGCATATTTTATCAATCGCAGGATCATACCAAGGCTCGTTTTTTTCTTTTATAAATTTTTCCATGCCAAGTTCACTATATGGCGTACACTCTCCCTCGGCTAATTCTGAGGCTCTTGAGGAAAAAGAAAATATGGTAAGTATTAGAAGGAAACTTAAAAATCTCATGAGAACCTATGGTTTTTCCGCGCAAACTTATCATACTTAAAATGACAGATCATTCAACCGTAGATTGTATTTATTTGCAAAAAACCCGTCATTGCGAGCCATGCTTGCATGACCTGTCGATCTAAGGTTAGTCAAATCTAAAACTCCAGCTTTGCTTGATCGATAATTCTTTTCTTATATTCATCATTATCATAATAGTTTTCTTTTTTAAGCATGTGGGTTTTTTCATATTCTGCCATTACAATCTGCATTTCTTTAGGAAGGGTTATTACTTCCGACGTTTTCATTAATGACAAGCTCGATACCATTTCAGCAGTTTCAATATCATTAGCCCTGTAAACTATTTTAAAGCTACTATTGTTCAAAATTGCCTGAGTTCCCCTTTCACAATAACTCATTTTGATTCTGTTTATATCTTGAGCAACTAGCAAAAGCCTAACCTTATAACCTCTTAAAAATGGCAAGCAAGTTAAAAGGATATTCATGCGGCCAATTGAAGGAAAATCATCCAGCATAACCAATAAGCCATTAGAGTCAGGCACATGTGCTTTACAAATATTTTGGAATAGAAGCTGATAAAATAATTGAAGCAAAGGTTTTAATCTATCGACATCAGCTGGCTGAAGCCCAACATACAAAGTAGATTTCTTTTTTCTAAAATCGAGTGGGTTGAAATCCGATTTTTCAGTTGCTTTATCAACAAAAGGATTGCTCCAAAGTTCCAAATACTGAGCTAGAGATGAGACTATCTTAGACTGTAATTTTTCACTTTTACCAAGAAAATTATTTATCAGTAATTTTGTTAAATTGTGAGTATTTGGTTTCATCGCAGCCTTAGCTAATTCATCCGCCAAATCACCCATTAATATTCTGAATATTTCTCCAAATGATTTTGTTTTAGAATCACTTGTTAGTAAATATAATGCTAGAGTAACAAATAGGTTCTTTGCATTGAAGTCTTTTGAATCAGGAATCAATATATTTGCAATATTTTGGATATCATCCACCATGTGGTCTGGATCCTTTCTTACAAAATCTAGCGGATTATAACAATGAGTTTTACCTTCTGGATTAAGCGGCTCAAATAAATATATTTTTTGCCCGGTAGACTGTCTATAACCACTTGTCAAAGCAAAATTTTCTAATTTAATATCATGAACGATAACAGACTCATCATATGATAAAAGATTCGGAAGAACACATGAAACACCTTTGCCCGCTCCAGTTGGCGCTAGTAGTAACACATGCTGATAACCATCTATAACGCATTTATTTTTGTCGTCACTTCCTATTATCAAACCATCCTTTCCTTTTAAATAGCTAGGTACGCTCATGCAAATATCCTTTGATATAATTATTTGTTTAAGCTTAGGAGGCTTTATATTATTTGGGAATGATTTTGTGGATATTTCTAGAAAATAGAATATTCGTGTGCTATGGAAACTACCTAAGTAAGGTTAGAAAGTCATTGCGAGCCCCATGAGTAAAAGCCAGCAACCCGTCATTCAGAGCCACGACGTAGCTTTAGCGAAGTCGGGCGTGGAATCCTGCGTCACTCAGAGGAAGCGCTTTGCGCTGACGCTTGAGTCCAGACATCGTCATTCAGAGCCGCCCCGTAAGTGGGCGGCGTGGAATCCATATTAACATTAATGGCGCAGCCATTCAATATTGGGCTAAATAAGCCAAGTAAGAATAATACTTCGAATTATAAGTTTATTAGCTGGACTCCACGTCAGCGCAAGCGCTTCCTCTGAGTGACGATGGATTGCCACGCCCCTTCGGGTCTCGCAATGACGTGTTGAATGGCTTCGCCATAAATTGTTTGCTGGATTCCACGCAGCCCACTTCGGGGCTGCGACTTGAATGACGATTGTATTATAGACTAAGCAGACTTAGAAGCTCTTTTACGATCTGTAGGATCAAGGTGCGCTTTACGAAGACGAATAGTTTTTGGCGTAACTTCTACCCTTTCATCATCTTGAATATAAGCAATAGCTTGCTCTAGGCTCATGATAAGCGGCGGAGTTAGCTTCACAGCTTCATCTTTACCCGAAGCACGAACGTTGGTTAGCTGCTTGCCTTTTAGTGGGTTAACTTCCAAATCATTATCCCTATTATGCTCACCAATAATCATTCCTTGGTAAACTTTATCGTTCGGAACTACGAACATTTTTCCTCTTTCTTCTAGGTTCCATAGCGCATATGCAACTGCAGTTCCTTGATCCGTTGAGATTAAAACGCCATTTCTTCTACCATCAATAGCACCACGATATGGTCCATATTCATGGAAAATTCTGTTCATAACGCCAGTACCGCGAGTATCGCTTAAGAATTGCCCATGGTAACCAATTAGGCCACGTGATGGTCCGTAGAAAATGATACGAGTTTTACCACCGCCAGAAGGACGCATATCAGCCATTTCAGCTTTACGTCTACTTAGCTCTTCAACAACAACGCCAACATAGTCGTCGTCTACGTCAATTTGGATTTCTTCGATAGGCTCAAGCCTTTGACCTGACGCATCTGTTTGGAATAATACTCTTGGTCTGCTTATTGAAAGCTCGAATCCTTCTCTTCTCATAGTCTCAATTAAAACACCCAGTTGAAGCTCGCCACGTCCTGCTACTTCGAATGCATCTTTGTCTTTAGATTCTGTAATACGAATCGCAACGTTACCTTCGGCTTCTTTTTGCAATCTCTCACGAACCATAGGCGAAGTAAGCTTTGTTCCTTCTGTTCCTGCTAGTGGAGAGTCGTTAATTGAGAATGTCATAGAAAGTGTTGGCGGATCAATAGGTAGCGAAGGTAGAGCTTCTGAAACTTCTGGCGCACAAATTGTGTCAGCCACGTTGGCACCTTGAATTCCTGCTATAACTATAATATCACCTGCATGAGCTTCTTCTACTGGAACTCTTTCAAGCCCTCTGAATGTTAGTAGCTTAGAAATTCTAGCATTTTCAATGAAATTACCCTCACGCCCAAGAACTTTCACAGGTTGATTCACTTTTACTGTTCCAGATGTAATTCTTCCAGTTAGAACTCTACCTAAATATGGATTATATTCACGGGTTGTAACAAGCATAGAAAATGGCGCTTCTTTATTCACAACTGGGGCTGGAACATGCTTTAATATAAGATCAAATAGAGGCGTTAGATCTTTACGCTCATCTTCAAGCCTTGTAGCTGCCCAGCCTGCCCTACCTGAAGCATACATAATTGGGAAGTCAAGTTGCTCATCTGTTGCATCAAGCGCCATGAATAGTTCAAAAACTTCATCAACAACTTCTTCAGCTCTTGCATCTTGTCGATCAATTTTATTAATTAAAACGATAGGTTTTAGCCCAAGTTTCAAGGCTTTACCTAATACAAATTTTGTTTGAGGCATTGTGCTTTCAGCAGCATCTACAAGTAGAACAACACCGTCCACCATACTAAGAATACGCTCAACTTCACCACCAAAGTCGGCGTGACCTGGAGTGTCCACAATATTAAGTCTAACATCGTTCCAAAGAACAGATGTACATTTAGCCAGAATTGTAATTCCGCGCTCACGCTCTAGGGCGTTAGAATCCATAGCGCGTTCTGCTACTGCTTGGTTGTCTCTAAAAGTTCCACTTTGCTTAAGCATAGCATCCACAAGTGTGGTTTTACCATGATCTACGTGGGCGATAATTGCGATATTACGAATTGCTGACATTAGAATCTCTATAAATATAAGTTGCTTACGCCACCATTATACAAAAAAAATTAAGAAATGATAGGAGAATTTCGCCAATCTTGGATAACGAGCCTTGGAACTCTAGAAAACTCAAAAACATTTGATGTTACGCATACCAAATTTTTTGATAATGCTACAGAGGCAATCAGCACATCAAAATTACCAATAACTTCTCCTCGCTGTTTAAGATAAGCCCTGATAATGGCTGCAGATTTTGCGTCATCTGCATCATACGGTAATATCTTAATCTCTTTACAAAAGTCGTCCCAAAATGGTTGTATCTTTAGTGCTTTTTGAGGGTTTAGTTTTAAACCATATTCAACCTCATGAATCGTAATAGAAGAAATTAAAATCCGCTCTGGATTTTTGTTTTGTAAATTCTGGATGACTTTTTCATCTTTCCGCAACAAGTACGAAACCGTACAAGTGTCTAACAAATACTGCATTAATCCTCTAAAATATCTCTATGTTGCTCCATCAGCCCCTCTCTTAGCTCTTCTTTAGCAGGAAAGTCTTTGTATGGGCTAAAGTCAAACAACCCATTACTCCATTCTCTTCGCTCGAGAGAATCCAACCAAACTTTAAGAGCCTGCCTTATAGCTTTGCTTTTTGATATATGAACTTTTTTGATAGCTTTATCAAATTTTTTGCCGAATTTATCGTCTAAATATACACTTAATTGCATACAATCCAACCTCTTATTTAGATCATATATTATAACATGTTATATGCGTTGTAAAATCTTTTCTAAGGAAAAATATAACACGCGTAAAGCTTAAAGAAGAAATATCAATAATAATGAGCGTCAGGAACTACCCAACCTTCTAAAGCAAAACCTCCCAAAACTGATGGCGCGGAATGCAAATGACCAGCGCTAGACTCTCCAGGTAAATCAGGATGAGACTGAGCAACGCCACCTTCTGGCATATGGTCAAGATGAGACTGAGCAACGCCACCTTCTGTATCAGTCGGGTCTGATTCTGCAACTTCAGTAGGCACAGACGCTGCACAAGATGAAGCAAAAGCTGCTGGTGATTCTTCTTCTATTTCCTCATGCAAAGCCTTGCCTATAGGGCATAATTTTGATCTAACTGCCGCATCTTCATAGCCATATCTTAAATAAAATGATTCTACAGCCCCGAGTATACTTTTTACAAAAGATGGATACCCGGTCAAATCTCCATGTTTTTTTTCAAAGATTGTTTTTGTTCTTTTAGTTATTGCCACCACATCCTCTTGACATAGCCCTACTTGAATATCACATTTATCATCATTTGATAAATAGCTTTCTGCTAAAATTTTATCAATTGCCTGCGCAGCATTTATAATTGCGAAGTGACCCCCTGGCATTATTCCACGAAGTGATATACCCGAATCAGCCCCAAGCTCTAGTAAAGCTCTTACAGATTCAACAACTTCAGAACCACCATCAATGCTTGATGCAGCAAAATATAGGGGCGTTCTACTATAATTGTCTACTGCTTCCATATCTGCTCCTTTTTCTACTAAGACTCTTATAGCTTCAGTATTTTTACGTGAAGCAACTAAATGCAAAGGCGTCTTTCCATATCTATCTGTTCCCATCGCATCAAATCCTTCCGTGTTAATTACAGATAATATTAATTCTTGTTTATTTGGCACTCTTGAGTTTAAAGCTTCCTCAAGGTCATGTATAGTTTTAGACATTATATATCCTATCTGTATTTTTTTAAGATTCTATTATAAATAAACTCTTTATAAATGTCAATTAATATGAGTTACCACATTACCTGCTTGACCCCTATACCAAGCCCGAGTAATCTCAATTTAAAAACAGGTAAATCATGAACTATAAACACCAAGATATATTAGATTTTTGGTTCTCAAGTGAGACCAAGCCAAAATGGTTTGCAAAGGATGTAAATTTTGACCAAGAAATTATAGATAAATTTGAAAGTTATTACGAAGCAGCAAAAAATGGAACTTTAACCACGTGGGACAATTCCCCACTTGGAACATTGGCTCTTGTTATTACTCTCGATCAATTACCTAGAAATATGTTTAGAGGAACAGTTTTAAGTTTTGCTACTGATGATTTAGCTTTAGCTTATACAAAAAAAGCGATAGATAAAAATTTTGACGCAGAGCTAACAAAAGAGCAAAAGCAATTTTTATATATGCCGCTTATGCACAGCGAAAATCTTGAAGACCAAATGCTCAGCGTAGAACTATTTTCGCAATTTTCTGAAAATAATCAATTCGCTATAAAGCATATGGAAATTATAAAAAGATTTGGCAGATTTCCCCATCGAAATGATATCTTAAGCCGCGAGTCAACTGATGAGGAAATAATTTTTTTATCTGGTCCTAATTCGTCGTTTTAAATCAGCTTCTGCTATCCCATGGCATTTAGATGTCATTTACTCATTAAACCCTCTTTTCTTTAGTTTAGAAATATTCCATTATCAAGTTAGGGAATCGGAGAATTTCTATGAGCAAAAAAAGTGAAATTCATAATACTCAAGAAATAGAAAAATTATTAGAAGTTGCACGGTTTACGCTTGATCTTTGTCAGCTATACGGCGCAACAAAAATAACTCAAGCTGATATCAAAGCTATACTTGATAGAGAGCTTGTTATCTCACATAATAAACCAAGCGCTTTCGATTATAACTTAATGTATAAGGTAGGAACTCTATATACTATTCCAGAAGTTCCAGAGCTTGAAATTCTTGGCGAGGATTGAGTGAAAAAACGTCAATTGCGAGTAAAAAACCCGTCATCCTGGACGATTTAGGGCTTTTAGCCCTAATGAAGATCCGGAACCTTGCGAGGTAAAATATGTCATTCCTGCCCCGATTTCTCGAGGGTAAACTCCAGCTGGGCTCTAATTAAATAATCAATTTAGATTCCTGCCTGCGCAGGAATGACAGATATGCCTTGGCAATCTCAGGAGTAGCCATACCTGTCATCCCGCACTTGTGAGCTTAGCTCACATAGATACGGGATGACAGTAGTGGATTTATCACTCTCTTAACAATAATATAACCTTTGTTAAACAAATTTAATATTACTAACAGCATTATATCCTAGATAATTATTTATTCGCTCAAGGATAATAAGGTTCGAGAATTGTAGTTCAAGGTGGTTGCCTTGTTTTGTAATTTTAAGAGAAAGAGAGGCGGTTTTTTCAGAATTAGTATGATAATATCTTATGTCCACGGGGGTTATCTGCTGATAAAACTCCACACCAACAACCGATTTCCAGTTAATCATGAGTTCTGCAAAAATATCCCCTTTTTTGGAATATAATTGCCTTAGGATATTATCAATTCCTTGTTTAAGAGTGTGATTTGCCATGGTGAAAATGTGCCAAAGTATATGTTACTGTAAGTATCGAGAAAATTATCGAAATATGGGGAACATATAAAGATGCTACTGAAAGTACTAAAAGAATAGCATTACAGGCTGTTATTTTCCAAACTATTTCCCTGTGAGTCATCCCCTTGCGAACTGCTTGCTGGAAAAAATGGTTTAAGTGCGGTAGCCAAAATTTTTCCTTTCTCATCATGCGGAGTAAAATGGTAATCCCTCCATCAGCTATATAATATAGGCTTGAAATGGCAGCGGCTAGGAATAATCTTTCGCTAGATGATGCAATAAGAAGAAGGTTTAAGCCATGTAATAGCCCCAAGAACGTGCTGCCTACGTCCCCCATAAAAAGCTTAGCTGGCGACCAGTTAAATATTAAAAATGCAACAGAACAACCAAGTAAAATCGCGCTACTATAAAAAACTAAATCTACATTTATTATTACTTTGTCTCGTATTATGCACAAGAAAAGCGTCGTAAGGCTTAAGTGGATTGATTGCATGGAGCTGATTCCATCAATGCCATCTAGGAAATTATATATATTTAAAAAGGCTACAAGGGCAAAAACTGAAAGTGCCATATCAAAAATTGGCGAGAGCTCTCCCCTAAAAATTAAATTAGGGCTTAAGTAGTATGATAGGCACAAATAAGCTACTATAAAATGGGTCAAAAGCCTTGTGCTAACCCCCATTCCACGTGCATCATCTATAAATGAAACAAGAGCTAAAATAGAAACGCCCAGTAATAAATATGTAGTATTGAAATATTGAGCCGAACTTAGATCAATGAAATATATAGTTGTAATATAAGCGAGAACAAATGCAATTCCGCCGCCTCTTGGAGTTGGAATTTTGTGAGCTCTACGAGTGCTTGGAATATCAACCATGCCACATTTTCGCAGTATTGGGATAGCGATAAGGATAAACATTATGGCAAGACAAAAGCTTGTAAGAGCTGAAACTGGAACGTAAAAAAACTTTTCACTAACTAGAAAATTATTAATATGCAACAGAAGAGATTTAATCATTACAAAATATGGTTAGATTTAAAACTATAGATACTATTACCTGCTACTATAATATGATCATGAACCTGTACGTCAATAGTTTTACATGCTTCAATTATTTTTAACGTGAGGTTAATATCAGCTTTAGAAGGACTGGCCACGCCGCTTGGGTGGTTATGCACCAAAATTATGGAAGCTGCGTTATGGAATATTGCCTTTTTTACTATCTCTCTTGGGTACACAGAGGTCTGATCTATTGTTCCGCTTTTTTGCACTTCGTCGCATATTAGATGGTTTTTTGTGTTTAAATACAGAACCCTAAAATGCTCAATATTTTGTTGTCCCATTGTAATGCGAAGATAATCATTCACAGCATTCCAGCTATTTAAAATCGATTTATTAGAAATTTCTTCTTTAAGCAATCGTTTTATTGATTCTTTTACAAGCTCAAACTGAAGAATTATAGATTGTGGAATTGGTTCACTATTATCATCTTCAGGCATCTGAGAGACGTCAAAATTTAGAACTTTGGCAAAGCTTCCATGGGACTGGATTAATTCTTTGGCAAGAGGCTTTACATCTCTACGAGGAATCGCATTGAACAAAAGAAGCTCTAGAATTTCATAATCAGGTAACGATTCTGGAGCGCTCAAGAATCTCTCCTTAAGCCTTTGCCTATGACCAATATTATACTCTGACATAAGAATCTATAAATTATAAGGAGGAAAATTTAAGCCCTTAGGAGACTGGGTAAATATCTCGAAGCCATCTTTGGTAACACCAATTGTATGCTCAAATTGAGCAGATAGAGATTTATCGCGAGTTGTTACCGTCCACCCATCTAGGTTACTTAAAAGCGTAGCGTAGTGACCAGCATTTACCATAGGCTCTACTGTAAAAAACATACCTTCTTCAATCACAGGACCCGATCCTGCTTTGCCATAATGAACAACAGATGGCTCGTCGTGAAAAACTCTACCAATTCCATGTCCGCAATAGTCTCTAACAACAGAGTAATTATGTTTTTCAACATATTGCTGAATAACATGACCTATATCGCCAAAAGTTTTTCCGGGTTTGATTATTTCTATGCCCTTCATCATGGCGTCATAGGTTACTTGTACTATTCGCCTTGGCTTAATAGCAACGTCGCCAATTAAAAACATTCTGCTCGTATCACCATGCCAACCATCTAAAATAACAGTTACGTCGATATTTAAAATATCGCCATTCTTGAGCATTTTTTCACCCGGAATTCCATGGCATACTACATGGTTTATTGATGTGCAAATAGATTTAGGAAAACCTTTGTAATTCAGAGGTGCAGGGATTGCACCATGAGAAACTATATATTCATGGCACAAATCATTCAGATAATTTGTGGTGACATTTGGCTTTGCGAATTCTGTTATATAATCAAGAACTTCAGCTGCAAGTTTTCCTGCCGCCCTCATTTTTATGAAGTCTTCTGGTTTATGGATTGTAATAGACATATTACTTCACCATAAGTTTTATGGTTTTTATGGTGCGAGAGTTTGATTCTATAATCTCTGCAAATATATTGTCTTCTATTAGAACTGTGCTGCCTGATTTTGGCACATGTCCTGCTCTGCTTAGCACGAGTCCGCCAACTGTTTCAAAATCATCATCTGGTTTTTTCAGCTTTAGCTTTAAGGCTTTTTCAATATCATTTATATTTGTCCTAGCGTTACAAAGAACAGTGCTTGGGTTTATTACCTTGAAATTTTCTATAGTTTGATCTTCCGCATCATGCTCGTCTTCAATCTGCCCTACGATTTCTTCCATAACATCTTCAATTGTAACTATTCCGTCTGTCCCGCCATATTCATCTAGGATTACGGCTATATGGGTTTTACGTTTTTGCATCTCAGCAAGAAGGTCAACTAACTTCATAGAAGGTGCTGCTATTATTAGTTTTCTAACCAGCTTTCTAAGATTGAATTCTTTTTTTGAGGCAATAGCATTGAATATATCTTTAATATGCACAAAACCCAAAATATTATCGAGCGTATCTTGATATACAAGAGTTCTTGTGTGACCGTTTGTTAGGACAACTTCGTTCAATTCTTCAGCTTTGCAACCAATAGAAACAGCGCATATGTCGCTTCTCGGGATCATAACTTTTGCTACAGTCTTATGCCCAAAAAGTAGGAAGTTATTGAAAATATGCTTTTCCTCGTCAGACATATACTTAGAAGCGGTTCTGATTTTGTCGATGGTTCTATCGAACGAATCAAAAGCTTCGTCATTAGCTGGTTTTGGAACTGTGTAATATTTAAAGAAATTTTTCAGCGCACTCATCATGCTATAGCCCTTTTTAGAAGAGCTTGGGGTTTTAGATATAGAGTTCTTTTCAGGTTTCTTTGGCATATATTACTGGTTCTTTTATATCAAGTTTTTTAAGTATTTTAATCTCTAGCTCTTGCATGATTATTGCACAAGTTTCGTCGTCTTCGTGGTCGTATCCACAAAGATGGAGTATAGCATGTACTAATAGGTGAGTAAAATGATTTTCAAAACTTATATTATAGGATTCTGATTCTTTTTTTATAGTCTCGTATGAAAACGCTATGTCGCCGAGTAGGACGTCGCCTTCGAATGTGTCTTGCGATAAGTCTTTCCAGCTTAGGTCTTGATCTGGAAACGATAGCACGTTGGTTGGTTTATTTTTGCCCAAAAATTCACTATTTAATTGGGTAATTTTATCATCATTAGTGAGAAGTAGGGTTATTTCTAGGCTTTTTGTTAGATCAAATTTTGCAATTTCTTTTGTGGTTTCGAGGAGAATTTTTTTTGCGTGTGTTTTATTGAGGCTCTTATGCCCGCCCCAATCTTTCGTTTCCTTTATGATGTTTATTGTGAGTTTCATGTTGTGATCTAAAGCCGTCATTCAGAGCGCGCCCGTTAGTGGCGCGCGTGGAATCCATATTAACACTAATGGCGAAGCCATTCAAGACGTCATTGCGAGCCACTTAGTGGCGCGGCAATCCATCGTCACTCAGAGGAAGCGCTATGCGCTGACGTGGAGTCCAGTATTTATGGCGAAGCCATTCAAGACGTCATGAGCTGCGCGAAGCGCGGCAATCCATCGTCACTCAGAGGAAGCGCTATGCGCTGACGTGGAGTCCAGTATTTATGGCGAAGCCATTCCTTATATGTCATCCCAGCGAAAGCTGGGATCTCTCTTCTACTTAATTGAAGCTTCGCTTCAAATTAGATCCCAGCTTTCGCTGGGATGACATATTAGGAATAACTCTTCGAGTTATGAATTTATTAGCTGGATTCCACGCCGCCCACTTACGGGGCGGCTCTGAATGACGATGTCTGGACTCCACGGCTGCGCTATGCGCAGCCTCTGAGTGACGTTTGCTGGATTCCACGCCGCCCACTTACGGGGCGGCTCTGAATGACGTCTTATCAGAAATTAACTCTAAGTTTTAAAGAACCAGTATGGCTTAGGTATTTTTTAGCCATTGTAGCATCGTATCCTAATTCAATATCTACAGGACCATTTGATATAGAAACATCAGCACCTGCAACAAACATTGTTTTTTGAGGTTTTGCCATTTTAGTTGAAAAATCAAATCCTGAAAATGTTCCTTGAATTTTTGGGTATTTTCCACCAAGCTGCTGGATTACTTTAGCATGAACAGAAGGTGTAAAAGACGCTGATTCAGAACCTAGATCAGCACTTAATCTTGCGCCTAAGATACCTTGGAAGTTATTTCCATTTCTGCTTTTAATTTCAAGAATATTTCTATTATTGCTATTTTTAATAGTAACTTTGCCATCCTTAAATGTAGAAGCTCTAAAACCTACTTCTGGTGCAAGTATAACATTATCTGCAACAGCAACTTTATATCCTAAGGCTACATCGGCTATAAAAGCTGTATTGTTAGATTTTGACTTCCTTGCTAAATTGTACCCTAGATTAGATTTGATGTTAGATAAAGCATATGTTAATGATCCCTTTGTATATAGGCTCTCGTTAAACTCATAAGCACCATAAAGGCTAAGTATCCATGTTTTAACATCGAATTTAGTTTTTGCTAAAGTTTTTAGTTTAATATCTGTAGAAGCGTAACCTACTGCCGCACCGAGTGTGAAATTATCGGATAGTAATGAGTCTACACCAACTATTCCGCCAAAACTGTTTAGTTTGTAACCAGATAGTTTTTTTGTAGCTTTTTGAGTAGCTTGTTGCCCAAAACCTTTTATCCAAACACCACCATTATAAATATTTTCATTACCAGAAGATGTACCAGATTTCAGTTGAATCAGTGAAGAATTAAGCTGGTTTGTTACCATTGAAGCTTGAGCTTGTGTTAAAGCATTTGTTGCATTTGAAATAGAAGAAGGTCCTTCTGTAACTACAGTAACTTGCGCTTGTATGGCTGCTGATATTTGTGAAGTTAATTGCGAATTTTGATTTTCTGCAGAAGCTATCACTGTATCAAATTGCTGTATTTGAGAATCCGTGCCATTTTCATAGATATATCCCATCATACCCACAATAACTTCAGGTACATCTTCCTCCTGTAATTCATTAAAAAGGTACTCAACAAAATTATCAAACTCTGGATCTTGATATTCACCAGTTGCTTGAATTACTTGAAAGAATTGGTCAAGAGTTGGAACAAAAGCACCAAATTGAGATCCAAGTATTTGTGGTCTAATAGTATTAGTGTATTCTGCATTTAGTTGAGCAAAGTCAACATCTGTCATAGCAAGTGCGCTTGTAGAAGAAGCAATAATTGCAACAGCAGAAGCTTTTGCAAGGATAGAAGATAGTTTTGTAAATTTATTTTTGATCATAATTTTATATTTTTTTGAGTTAATTTTGGTTAAAAAGTGAAGCTATTATATAGTTAATTTTTAGTGAAGGCAAGTTATTTTTGTTTGGGGGGGTGGAAGTCAATCATCGTCACTCAGAGGAAACGCTTTGCGCTGACGTGGAGTCCAGTATTTATGGCGAAGCCATTCAAGACGTCATTGCGAGCCACTTAGTGGCGCGGCAATCCATCGTCACTCAGAGGAAGCGCTATGCGCTGACGTGGAGTCCAGTATTTATGGCGAAGCCATTCCTTATATGTCATCCCAGCGAAAGCTGGGATCTCTCTTCTACTTAATTGAAGCTTCGCTTCAAATTAGATCCCAGCTTTCGCTGGGATGACATATTAGGAATAACTCTTCGAGTTATGAATTTATTAGCTGGACTCCACGGCTGCGCTATGCGCTGCCTCTGAATGATGGCAAAAATATCACTTCTTCTCTTTAGTTACCAAGTCCCAGACTACAGCTCTTAGGAAGCCGATGTCGAATTGGTTGGCATTATCTGTATAGTCAACTTTGCCTTTCATTTCGTCTGTCTCGTAAATCATCATATTGCTAAGAAGCGCGAAATATAGATTGCTTGAAGGAATGTAGCCATGTTCGCTTCTAATCCCTACTGCTCTTCCTGCGTGGAAATAAACAAGTTGTCCGTCTGCAAGCTCATGGATATATACACCATAGCCAATTTTAACTTTATCTACAAACGTATCTTTTGCATCAGAGTAAGGAGTCGTCATTAGCTTATATGAATATTCTGAAACGACCTTTCCATTGTGGAAAGCTTTGTTCCATTTAACAAGATCATCGGCTGTTGAAATAACGCCACCATCTGCATATGGCACAAGGTAGAAATCAACTTTTGCTGGCATATACATTGGCTCTTTGCCTGTTGGGATAGCAAAATATGTTTTTGGGTAATCTGCTAACTTATCTTGCTGGAATGCAATAGCTTCGTCAAAAGATGCCATGTGGGTATTAGTCATTCCAAGAGGATCAAAAAACTCATTCTTAAATAGAGTTGCGATATCTTGTTTTGTAAGCGTTTCAATAATAACACCTAGGAAGAAATAGTTAGTATTTGAGTAATTAAATGCTGTTCCTTCTTCATGAGTAAGCGGAGTATTTGCAGCATATTCTGCTATCAGGTGCTTAATTTTTTCATGACCAAGAGTAACGTCAAACTTTAGTGCTGGAATATATTCAGCAAGACCACTTGTATGGGTTAAAAGATGATGCAATGAAACCTTATATGCCCATTCTGGAACTTTGTTTTCAGGCCACCAACCAGAATCTGCGGGTAGGAATTTTGCTACGCTATCTTGTGCTGTAAGAATACCTCTTTCTTGCAGGCGAAGAATCATAGCAGCTGTCATTTGCTTTGTTCCTGATGCTATCGGCATTATTTGATTTTTAGCCAGAAGCGTTTTATTTTCTTTATCAAAGTATCCTTGAGCACCATCTATTATAGTTTCGTCATTATGTACTATAGTATATGTAGCGCTGATTTCTTTATGGGTTGCAAAGAATGCGTCTAGTTTTTTTGTAGCAA
>Ga0247843_1005712_pt1 | contig 17016 bp, 13 predicted proteins | sample LaCruzMarch2017__FD_192420 | JGI IMG/M metagenome (GOLD analysis project Ga0247843, IMG submission 192420) | Freshwater microbial communities from meromictic Lake La Cruz, Castile-La Mancha, Spain - LaCruzMarch2017_8m | ecosystem: Environmental > Aquatic > Freshwater > Lake | place: Spain... | reverse complement strand
GGTTCAGGCTATCTACAAAGAGATCAATAAGGCGCACCTCATTGTCGGCATCGACATGCTCATCCAGGCAATACATCTCCCACTGATTTCGGGGTTTTCCTTGGATAAATTTCATAAATAAAAATACCGATTTTTAGGGAGAAATAGGCAATAAACAGGCCAAAATTTATTGACAATTGAAATGTTTAAATGGGAGGTTATTAGACAGTCTGACGTTTTGCGGGTTTAAGAAGTTGGCGATTTCGAAGCACAAAACTGTCTGCCAGCACTGAACCTGATACGAAGCACAAATGTTCATTTAACCACTGAACCGCCAATTTCTTAAACCCGCTGTTAGCACCAGTTATGATAGTTTAATTTTGTACGCTGTAAAAGCATCTCCGCCTTTGGTCACATTTTCGATTATTTCAAATTCAAGTTTTGAGTTAAATTCCTTTAGTTTATGAAAGGGTAAATTATTTACAATTACTTCATTCTTATTGCCAGCACTACTCATCCTGTTAGCCCAAACAATTGCATCTCCGATTGCGAACAAATGACTATCCAAATCTCTAAATTTTACAACGCCACTATCAATACCTAATGTTAGTCCTGATGAATTTGGAGGGAGTTTTCTTATATGTTTAACCCATTGCTCAAAGAAAGCAACAGAAAATTCCATTACTTCTTTAGCTGCTTTCAACATTTGTTCATAATAGTTTTTGCCGAATTTTGCACAAAGGTCTGAGTTGAAATAACATAAAAATCCATCACCAGTAAATTTGTCAAAAATACCATAATTATTTTTAATTATTCTTCTCATCTCTGTCGTAAATTCTAATATTTTATCTCTGAAAAAATCCGCACTCGGACCATAAGTCATTAAATCTTGTGATTTTCTTATATCTGCTACAAGGACTATGGTATCAGAATTCGACAATTCATCAACAAATTTTTCACTTATAAAATCTATTGCTTGCAAAGGTAAATGGCCTTTCCATCTTATTTCATTTTTTCTATAAGCCTCCTGGGCAGAAGACCAAATTATTGTAGGCTGACTCTCAAATTTAAGTTTACTACTTAAATATGCTTTTTCGCACATCAAAAACTTTTGAATCATATAGTTCGCTTGAGGATCGCCACCTAAACCATTTAAAAATACAGGGAAAGTTGATATGTCTTTAGACCATTTATCTAAACCATTAAGTATTTCACGAATGTATTCTTCAGAGTCGCTGGAATTCATCGTGATTGTTTTACTGTTATAAACCCCATTATCAAGTTTATAAACACTAGAAAAATAGGATACTAATTTTGCAGATTCTTCTTTACATTGCTTTTCAAAAAGCTCACCCTCAGAAAGATATTTAAAAGTCCAAAGGTTCTCAAATGATTGAAGAAGGACAAAAAGGTTGTAGTATTTATGTTTTAATTCTGCTGTCATATAATTGGTGCTAACTCATCTATAGCCGCTATAAAACTTCCCCAATCCGCCAAATTGGACGTATAGGCGTAGTTTTATTTCCCGCTATCTAAAGTATAGATTTTTCACAAATCGTCAAAGGGCGAACGGATTTGTTGCAGGTTTTTGGTACTTACATGGGTGTACATCTCGGTGGTTTTGCTGCTGCTATGCCCCAACCACCCTGGGTCGGGAACGGAAGTTGAATCCGTACCTGTCGGGGCGGTTTTCGTGATCGGAGGGCGGCGGGCGGCGGACGGCGGGCGGCGGGGGGCGGCGGCGGGCGACGGCGGGCGGCGGGCGGCGGGCGGCGGGCGGCGGCGGCGGGCGGCGGGCGGCGTAGAGACAGCACATGTGCTGTCTCCCACAGTAAAGACCACACATGCGCGGTCCTTAATCAGGAGACCACACATGTGCTGTCTTTACATACCCCCCCCCCGAGCCCATTTCGCCCGAGCCGCTTCAAGGGCCGCCACCAAGCCCGCCGGGTTTTTCCCGCCGGCATTGGCCAAAAAAGGCTGCCCGCCGCCGCCACCTTGTATGTGCACCGACAATTCTTTAATCCATTGCCGGGCATCCAAGCCCGACTCAACCAGCTGATCGGAAGCGAATACCGTTAGGTTGGCCTTTTCCGCCTCCTGCCCCCCCAACACCACAAACCAGGATTCCGGAGCACTGCGCAAAGCAAACAAGGCGTTGCGCAAAAAATCGCCCTTTAAATCGGTTTGAGCGATCAACACCTTATGCTCGCCATGGGTTTCAGCGGTTTTTAGCAGTTCAGCCCATTGCTGTTGCCCCTGTTGGGCCTCCAGCATTTCCAGCCGGGTTTTTAGGCGCGCCATTTCGCTTAGGCTCTCTTCCAAGGCCAACAAGGTTTTCGACGGAGCTTTCAACATGGCCCCGGCTTGCTTCCAGTCCTGGGCCGTTTGCCGAGCCTGTTCGTAGGCCGCCCTGCCGGTCAAGGCTTCAATGCGGCGAATGCCCGCCGCTACAGAACCCTCTGACACTATGCTAAACAAACCTATGGCTCCGGTGGCCTGCACGTGGGTGCCTCCGCACAATTCCACCGAAAAGGCCGGGTCAAATACGATCATGCGCACACGCTCTCCGTACTTTTCACCAAACAAGGCCATGGCTCCTGCCGCCAAGGCTTCCTGAAAAGGAAGGTCGCGGCGCTCTTGCAAGGCATGGTTGGCCCAAATGCGGCGGTTTACCTCGCCCTCAATTTCTTGCAGCTCTTCCTCGCTTATTTTTCCGGGGTGGGAAAAGTCAAAACGCAGGTAGTCGGGGTTCACCAAGGAGCCCCGCTGTTCTACGTGCGTACCCAAGACCTGCCGTAGGGCCGCATGCAACAGGTGCGTGGCGCTGTGGTTTCGGGCAGAGTCAAGCCGCAGCACAGCATCTACCTGTCCCTCAAATTCTTGGTTGGGGTTGTCGGGCAGGCGGTCCACCACATGCACAATCAATTGGTTTTCGCGCAGGGTGTTTAACACCTGCAGGCGTTCCCCGTCTTGTCCTATCCATACGCCTTTGTCGCCCACCTGTCCGCCGCCCTCCGGATAAAACGGAGTGGTGTCGGTTACCAGTTGAAAGCGGCTTTGCCCTTTGTATTCTACCTTTCGGAATTTGATGGGGCGCCCCGTGGCTTGCAGTTGATCGTAGCCCACAAACTGCACCGGCACGTCGGGCTGCACCTGCTGCCAATCGTCGGCGGTGATTTTTCCGGCCGAACGGGAGCGTTCTTTTTGCTGTGCCAAGGCCGAAAGAAATCCGGCTTCATCTACCATGCCGCCTTTTTCGGCCGCAATCAAGGCGGTCAGGTCAAAGGGGAATCCGTAGGTGTCGTACAGCTCGAAGGCGGTTTGTCCGTCCAGGGTTTTGCCAGGTTGAAGCAGGGTTTCCAATCGGCCCAATCCGTTTTCAAGGGTGCGCAAAAAGGCCATTTCTTCTTCTTCCATCACTTTCGAAACAAAGGCCTGCTGCTGTTTTAGTTCGGGGAAGGCCTCGCCCAGCGAGCTCACCAACAATGGCAGCAAGCGGTAAAAAGTGGGTTCTTTGAATCCCAAAAAGCTGAATCCGTAGCGGACAGCCCGGCGTAGGATTCGGCGAATCACGTATCCGGCTCCGGTGTTGGAGGGCAGCTGACCGTCGGTAATGGCCAGGGCCACGGCCCGAATGTGGTCGGCCATGACGCGCATGGCGATATCGGTGGTTTCGGCCTGTCCGTAGGGAATGCCCGAGGTGTCTGCCAACCACTGTATGTAGGGTTTAAACACATCGGTATCGTAGTTCGAGGTGGTTCCTTGCAGCACCATGCACAGGCGTTCAAAGCCCATTCCGGTGTCCACATGGGTGTTGGGCAGGGGCTTCAAGGATCCGTCGGCGGTGCGGTTAAACTGCATAAACACCAGGTTCCACACCTCAATCACTTGGGGGTGGTCGCGGTTCACCCATTCGCTGCCGGGCGTTCCGCTGTTGCGTTCTGATTCAGGACGGATGTCCACGTGTATTTCGGTGCAGGGGCCGCAGGGGCCGGTGTCGCCCATTTCCCAGAAATTGTCTTTTTTGTTGCCGGTAAGAATGCGGTCTTCGGGCAGAAATTTGCGCCACAGGTCGCGGGTTTCCAGGTCGGGGCTTAGGTTTTCCGCAGCGTCGCCTTCAAAGTAGGTAACATACAGTTGATTGGCGGGAATTTTATACACTTCGGTCAGCAGTTCCCAGGCCCATGAAACGGCTTCTTCTTTAAAGTAATCGCCGAACGACCAGTTGCCCAGCATTTCGAACATGGTGTGGTGGTAGGTGTCGCGGCCTACCTCTTCCAGGTCGTTGTGTTTTCCACTTACACGCAGGCATTTTTGGGTATCGGCCACCCGCGGAAATTTGGCGGGTTCATTTCCCACAAACCAATCTTTAAACGGGTTCATGCCCGCATTGGTAAACATTAGAGTAGGGTCGTCTTTCAGCACCATGGGGGCCGAAGGCAGGATTTCATGGGCTTTTTGCCGAAAAAAATCCAGAAAGGTTTGGCGTACGTCGCGGGCGTTCATGCTAAGAAATTGTAGGCAAATGTAGGAAATTAGGGCGGGGTTGGGGGCTTCATGCATCGGGGATTTTAGATTGGGGGGCCGTCCGTTTTTACTGGGCTTTTGGACGTGTTGATTTTGGGCGGCAGCCGGGCTTTCCGGGCTACTCCGCGGTTGCCGAAAGGCTGGCCCAGCTGGTTTGCGGGGGCTCCTACCGTCGCCTCCGCACCTAGCGGGCCAGGCTTCGGCAGCCTTGCGGGGTAGCCCCGTCAATCCCTGCCGCAAGCACACCGAGCACGGCAGGGCTTGGCCTTTGGTCTCTTGAAACCAAAAGCATTCCCAGTCCCCAAAAAAGAAAACCCCTCTCCGCTGCCCACAATCAATCCTTTTAAAAACACGTTCCAACAGGCAGCAAGCCCAATTTCAAACCCCACCTGCCTTTTACCCCAAGGCCAGCCAGTGCAAATCCCAAGCGGTTTAGGCCCCTTCAATAATTTGAAAACGCTTCGCAGCAGATGCCTATCTTTGCCCCAATGATTGAACCGCTAAGCGACGAATGGTTTATGGGCGAGGCCTTAAAAGAGGCCTTAAAAGCCTATGATTTGGACGAAGTGCCCGTTGGTTGCGTCGTTGTTTCCCGAAACCGGATTATTGCACGCGGGCACAACCTTACCGAGCGGCTGCTCGATGTAACCGCACATGCCGAAATGCAGGCCATTACCGCTGCCGCCAACTTCTTGGGCTCAAAATTTTTAGAAGGCTGCAGGGTGTATATTACCTTAGAACCCTGCATGATGTGTGCCGGGGCACTGCGATGGGCCCGGCCCGAAGCCATTATTTTCGGTGCCGCCGATTTGAAATACGGCTTTGATTCTACCGCCCAAGGGCACCTGCATCCGAAAACGCAAATTCAAGGGGGCGTTTTAAACGAAGAATGTGGAAAACTATTGAGCCGCTTTTTTTCAGAAAAACGGCAGGGAAGCAAATAACCCGCAGGGCCTAGAAAAGCCTAGCCTACCTGTACCGAATGCGGCAAACTGCCATAAGCAGGGCAATGATCGCCCGATTTGCACGAAGAGAAAAGCATTGCCACAACCAATAAGGTGCCGGCCAACAGAATTATTGAGCGTTTCATTCCCTGGATTTTTTTCAAAAGTAGCGGAAATTTATTGGCTCTAAAAGGCATAAATCGTTAAAAAATCATTCGGTTATTAACAATAAGTGTTGTTTCTTTGATTTGAAACCAAGAAATGGGAATCCATCGAATTCAACTGCATGAAACTTGGCTTAGCCACCTTGAGGCTGAATTTCATCAGCCTTACATGGTTCAGTTAAGAAAAAATTTGGTTGAATCCGCTACCAATACAGGTTTTTTCCCCGAGTCCAAGCACCTGTTTCGAGCCTTAAATGAAACTCCATTGCCCAGAGTTAAGGTGGTTATCTTAGGCCAAGACCCCTACCATGGGCCACATCAAGCAGAAGGATTGGCTTTTTCGGTGCCGCGGGGCATTCCTGTTCCCCCCTCCTTAAAAAACATTTTTAAAGAACTGCACGAGGATCTGGGCATAGCCCCAGCCCCGCACGGCCACCTTTTAGAATGGGCCAACCGGGGTGTTTTGCTCCTAAACTCCGTTTTAACCGTTGCACCCGGACAAGCAGGCTCTCACCGAAACTTAGGTTGGGATGCCTTTACCGACGCGGTTTTGTCCACCGTTAGTCGAGAACAATCCGCTGTTGCCTTTTTGTTGTGGGGTAAATTTGCCCAGCAAAAAAGAGGGCTAATCAATGAAAAAAAACACCTCGCGTTGCTCGCACCCCACCCCTCTCCGCTCTCAGCGTATCAGGGCTTTTTCGGATGCCGTCATTTTTCGTTGGCGAACGCTTTTTTGCAAGACAACGGCCTTGAACCCATACCCTGGCAATTGAGCCCCTAATGTGCCGGCATATCCTTTTTCGTATTTTAATGGCTTTGGTGTTTTCAACGGCGTTGAAAGCCCAGGTGGTTCTGGCTCCAATAAAAAACAGCCCATGGCCCAAACGTTGCTTTTCCGCTCAAGACAGCACCGAAGCCCAGCAGTTTATAAAAAATGAGCTGAAACGGCTGCATAAAAAGGGATATGTCCTTGCTTCGGTCGATAGCCTTGAACCCAGGGGCGATACCCTTTGGATTTTTCTGCATCAAGGCCTCAAATGGAATTATGTTCTTCTTGACCCCTTTCCCAGCGCATCTGGGACGCCTAAAAAACCAGAACGCTTAACCCCAAAAATTTGGGCCGAATTAAAAGAAAAAACCCTTGACGAACTGCATAAGGCTGGCCATGCACAAGCTGCCATTCAACTGCGCCCAAAACCAGACGCCCTCAGCTCTACCCTTTTGACCATTGAAGCCATTATAGAGCCCGGCCCGGCTTTGTTTTTTGATTCGGTGCAGTGCAGCCCAAATACCGTGCTTGCACCAAAAGTGTTGCAGCATTTAAGCGGGGTGTATCCCCAACACCCTGCCCAACTCAAACAAGTTGAACAGGGCAGCCGGTCTTTGTCTTCGGTAGGACTGTTGCCGGCAGGCAGCTTAGCCCAATTAACCCAACGCAGCCGTAAAGTAGATGTGCAATGGCCGCTGCAAAAAGCCAAATCCAACCGATTTTCTGGCATTCTTGGACTTATGCCCGAAAACAACCAAACCGGAGGGTTTTTAATTACCGGTGAATTGGATTTGGCCCTAGATAATCTGCTGGGCTATACCGAAAAAATAAGCCTAACCTGGCAACGACTCCAAACAGCAACACAACAATTGAAGGTACAGGCCGCTTGGCCTTTTCTTTTTGGTACCCGATTGGGCTGGATTGGCGATTTTAGCCTCTTTCGCATCGACTCCGCTTTCGCTCAAATAGAAGGAAAAACAGGACTCTCTTGGAAACCCTCTGGAATGGATTTGGTGGCCGGATTTGTCCAAATTCGACAAAGTTCTGTGGCTCCCGGAGCCGAAAACCCCAGCCTAGGCTGGCTGCAAGCTTCAACCCTCTCGGCCGGCTTGCATTGGCAACAAAAATCCCTCGACGACCCCATAACGCCCCGAAAAGGACACCTTTTCAATCTCACGGCCAGTACCGGCCAACGCACCTTTCAAAGCGATACCATCGGCGATCCCAACACGAAACTTGTCCTTGAATTTGAAGCCGAGGCCGCTCTTATTCGACCCGTTTTTAAACGTTGGGTCGCTTTTTTACGAACCCATGCCTGGTGGTTGTATAGCCCCCAATTGCTCATGAGTGAAACCCGACGGCTGGGAGGCCTGCACAGCTTAAGGGGCGTGGACGAAGAATCCCTTTATGCTACCTGGTTTGCCTATGCCAACTCCGAAATACGGTATGTATTTGACCCCGGTTCTTGGTTTCAACTGTTTGTCGATGCCGGCCGATTCGGACTTGATTTGAACCAATCCAAACGCAGCCAATGGCAATTGGGAATGGGGGCAGGATTAACCTTTTTAACCCCAGCAGGTTCCTTCTCGGTCCTCTATGCCTTAGGAATTGTTCCCGGCGAAGCCGCCGGATTCGGGCAATCAAAAATTCACATCGGATACCAAGCCCGATGGTAGCAAACACTCAAAAACACCCGAACTTAGACCTGCTCTAAATCGTTTTCGGCAACCACTTGCTCTACTCCCGGTATCATTCTTTTTAACAGCTGCTCAATCCCCGCCTTTAATGTCAAGGTGGAACTCGGGCAACCCGCACAAGAACCACGCATGGCTACATACACAATCCCATCTTTAAACCCTCGGTACGCAATCTCTCCCCCATCCTGCTCTACCGCCGGGCGAATGTACTCGTCTAAAATTTCAGTAATTTTTGCGTCAATTTCCGATTCAGGCAAGGGCTCTTGACCTACCGGATGAATGGCCAACTTCTTAGGCGGCATTTTCGTGAGTACTGGATTTCCCGCTTCCAAAAAATCCCGGATATAGGTCCGAATTTCATTCATATATTCGTACCATTCTATCCCTTCAACCTTCGTTAAGGTAACAAAATTGGAGGCTATATACACCGATTTAATGTACGAAAAACGAAACAAAGCCCCAATTAGATCGTCCGTTCCCGCCATTTCTGCCGAGGTGAATTCGGCGCTTTGATTTGGCAGCAAGGGCAGATTTACCACAAATTTCATCGTGGCCGGATTTGGTGTGGTTTCAGCGTAAACGTGCAAGGGGGTGCTCATAGTTTTGGGTGCTTTTGCGCTTGTATCTTAGCCTAAAATCAGGGCAAAGGTACAAAGAAATAAGGCCTTGAAGGGCTATCGTTTTAAATCGCAGGGCTAAACGTTGGCGGCCGCTTGCGGCAAGGATTGACGAGGCTACCCCGCAAGGGCCCAACCGGCAGCCGGCCCTTGACTGGCAGAGCGACCTTGGGAGCTCCTGCCAGGCCTGGGCCGGCCCGGTTTGGGTCTGCGGAGTAGCCCGGAAAGCCTGGCTGCCGCCCAAAAAAAACAGAGCTACAGGGCAAAAATCAACCCATAAATGAACACATTTAGGCCCACTTGCCAACATTGCAGGCAATTCCCCCCCACTATGGCCGCACAACAAGCAAGGTGCTTGTTTTCGCTTTTCCGTCCGCCAATATCAATTCGTAAAAATACGTCCCATCGCTTACCGTAGGAACCCAATCGTTTTGATAATCAGAATTGGAATACACTACAATGCCCCAGCGATTAAACACCGTAAGTTGGGCCGGACCAAAAAATTCAAGGTACTGAAACGACAGCGCATCGTTTTCTCCATCTCCGTTTGGAGTAACTACATTCGGAGAAGGCACATCCGGTGGAATTATCATGATTGTTTTGCAAACGGTGTCCCTACACCCATAATTGGTCTCCACCACCAAACAAACCTCCTGTTCTCCAATGCTGCCAAAGGCAAAAACAGCAGGGTTGCCGCTCACCGTCGCCCCACCCGGAAGAAGCCATTCTATGCTTTGCGGTTGCCCTCCGCTGTAATTGGAGGAATCCAACAAAGGAACATCGGTATTAATGATGGCCACATCTGGCAGGACCATTAATGCACTGGGTAGCGGGTAGGTATGCAGGGTTGTGGTTACTGCCGCAGCCGTACAACCATTCAGCGATGCCGTGGCTTGGTACACCACCGTCAAGGTGTCGGTCCCCGTATTTTCCATGGTCGTGTCCACTTGATTTTGACCTTGAAATCCACCTCCCGTCCAATTTACGTCCACCCCATCTGGGCAGGCATCAAACAAAAAGCTGCCGGTTTCCCCGCTGCATATTTCAATCAGATTGGTTGAAACCGAAATTTCTGGAGTAGGCTTAATCGATATGATTTTCGAGCTGAACCCTTGAATGCCATTGTTGCATTGGTCGCGCACCACAGGGGCAGGAACCGGCAAGTTGGGATTTTCTACGCAAAAGTCTGGACAATTTGGGCGGGTTGCCGTTACCTCTTTGTTTACCAGCGGAGTTTGACAACCCACATTTGGATTTCCCATAGATTCAACCCCTTGCAACCAGGGGTGCACAATGGTGTAGGGCGGAACGCCGTACCGGCCAAAGACCCTAATCTTAACTTCGCAATCGTCTGAACACTGCTCGCTCGGATTCAATATCCACCCCGAACTGGCAGTTTCAATTGTGCGGCCTTCAATATATACAGAGAAAGGCCATGGGGAATTCATGTCGTAATAGATAAAACTGTAATTGCAGCCCGGACCACCAATGGTGCGCCCAATGTGCATCTTCACCCAAAAGGTTTGGGTGGTACAGGCCGAAGGCAAACAACACGTCAAAGGACTCCGGTAATCCTGATTCGCAAGATAAGCTGTTCCCGGTGAGTTTCCCGTGGGTGGTGCTACGGTTAATTGGGGGGTATTCCCGCAGCTAGAACTAAAAAACATCGCTCCATTGGCCATCGTTGCTCCCGAAAAAGGACTCGCATAATAGCTGCCCGTCACAAAAGCTCCGGTAATGGCAATCATGGCCGGAACCGTTACCAATATGCTGTCCACATAAAAATTTGGCATGTCGCACGAGGGCATAAATCCGCCCCCAAAAACGGCGGTCGGACCCGTTACCAAAGGGTCAATCTCAATAGGGAAAACGCGGGCAGGCGATGCAATCCAATCTTTCGGCAACACGGTAGTTAGAGCCAGCCGATTCCCCTCAAGCTGAAATTCGTAGGTCGCCGTGGCAACATTTCCTTGGGCATCTTTTAGCCATGCCGGATAAATCAATCCAATAACTTCTTGATCCTTTTCTATCCGCAACAATCCACGCAGGCCCTCGTCTTCAATAACCTTAGCCCCATTGGGGAGGTCCAACTCCTCTTCAAACGTCCATTCTGAAACATGCTCCTGAATGCTCGAAAGCAGCACGCTGGTTTTAAGGGCATTATGCTTGAATTCGGTTTTTCGCCTTAGGCCCGAAGCGATTTGCTGTTCAAACGTCCCCGCTTCAACTCCTGTTTGGTACGGCGGAAGGTCTAGCCCCAAAACCCGTACCGCTCGGTATTGAATCTGGCCTACCTGACCCCAGCCGTTTCCTGTGTTTAAACGAACAGGGTAGGCTTGCTTTTCTGCCGAATAAACTCCGCCTTCCATTTTTGAAGGAAGCGGGTCAATCTCTGCCCAACTCCCGCCCACCGTTCGATAATTGATGGCAGTGCGCGAGGTTTGACCAATTATTCTACCGTCATTCAGCGTGTACGTGCGCCGAAATGCATCTGTTAGAGCTTTGCTTTGCACCTCGCTTTCTTGCCAAGGCGCCAAAGTGGTGGTTGGATTTGCTTCGTTAAGCGAAACAGAGGGCAATTGGGCCTGAGCCCCTAAAAAGGCTAAGCTAAGTCCAAAAATGAAAATCCGGCGGGTTGGTAACATTAGGTTAAAGCTATAAAAAAACAAAGGATTTCCACAAAAAAATAGTGCACACGCTAGCTAAGACAATGGCTTAATCGGTTTTGCTGCCTGAAGGTTCGGCTCATCTGGCTTCGCTTCAAATATAAAAGGGCGGCCTCTACCCGAAGCCGCCCTTTATTTCGTTAAATGAATCCTAGCTTAATGCTGAATCAAAAGACGCTGATTCAACGATTTTTGATCGCCCTGTATCTCTAAAATATAGACACCGTTGGGCAAAGCACCCAAATGAAGTGCGGTTTCATTCACGGCAGCATCAAAATGCTTGCGCAGCACCGTTTGACCCGTCATGTTGATCAAGCGCAAACTTCTCATGCCGTTTGCTTGAATTTGCACGTTTTGATTGGCAGGGTTCGGCGAAATGCGCACCCAGTCAGCGTTCGATTCCAAACTCTGAGTAGAACTGATGGTAACATCTACACAACTTGAATCGCTGTTTCCACAATCGTTGTAAGCATACATGCAAATGGTTTTAGGCCCTAAGGTCGTGTACGTGTATTGGTATGGAAAAACAGGGTTGTAAGCCGTATCCAAACCAACAAAAATCACCACAACGCTGTCGGCACCACTCACGTTGTTTGGAATGGTTACCACGGGTCCATTCACCGAGGGCAACAAGTCAGCAACAACGTCGGCACATACAGTAACGTCCACACAAATCGTATCGGCCATACAGCCGTTGTTGGCAGTTAAACATACACAATACGTACCGCTGGCGGCAAATGTGTGAGCGTAATTAATGCCTTGGCCCGTGCTGTTGTTGGGGCAAAACAACCATTGTGCACCTGGAGAAACAGTAGAGGTGTTCGTAACGTTTACCGTTAAGCCGCTGATGCTTTGAGTAAAACTAAGATTCAACGCATCAGGAACCTGATAACTTCCTGGAGTGGCTGTTCCTTGTACGATTGGATTGGACGAATTAACCCGGAATTTGTAGCCGTTCCCTCCAGCCAATACTTGAGGTAGGGTTGCAGTAATGTTCCCGCTTCCAGTTCCCGATTGAGTTCCAATGATGTTCCCAGCAAAAACACCTGATGCATCTGACATTTCTAAGGCAAAATTGTTGTTCCCTTGAAAGTTGCCGCCCGATACCGTATAAGGAACGGTGATGCTCATGCCTGGACACAATACGTTGCCTGTGGTTAAGTCGCCCGTAGCTAAGTTCGGAGTAACAACAGGGGCCGACAATGACACGTCGTCAATTCCCAAAGAAAGCAAGGTGCCTGCTTGTCCGTTGTTGTTTACAAACCTCCAACCAATCATTAAATTGGATTGGTTGTCAAAAATATTTGAGGCAATTGTGGTTTGAGTCCAGGAGGGCTGGTTGGCCAAACTTAAACCTTGCCATTGGGTCCAAGTAGAACCTCCGTTGGTGCTGTAATACAATTCTCCAAAGGCATTGGGCGATCCCCCGGCAATCCACCAAAATTTAAGCGTAACGCCACTCAATCCAGAAGTGTTTATGGCTGTGGTCCGGGCAAAATAATTCCCGGGAAAATAACAGTTTTGATCTGCCGCACAATAGTGGGCATTGTCCATAGGCGTAATGCCCAGTTGAGATTGGGAAGATGAAATGTGCATGTACTTGCCATTCGCACTGCTGATGGTATTTGGCTGAGCCCCAGTGGTGGGAATGTTTAAGGTATTAAAACAAGTTCCACTGATGGGCGTAAACTGCCCGCCCGTGTATTTGTTGTTGATCAACCAATTGTTGTCAAAGGTGGTGCCGCTGTTTACGTTGTTGGTATTCATAATCACCATCGGATTGTTGCCCTCAAAATTCTCGAAGTAGATTTGCTGGGCAGCAAGCTGGGAAACGCTGAGCGAACCCATAAGAAATAAGCCAAGGATAAAATTTTGACGCATAGGGTGTAATTTTAAGGTAAATGTATGAAATTGCTCTTGTTTCGCAAACGTTGAGGTGCATGAGTTCGGAAATTTTACGAAATGGCCTGGAAAAGCACCCGTCTTTGGCGGGGTTGGCCCCTTCGTCGGGGGCGCAGGGCTTCAACCTGTCCAATACCATTTGTCCCCAACGCAGGGGGGCTCGGCATCGAATATCCTATCCCCCGACATTTCTGTTAAAATCCTTGCTGTTTTTTGAAAAGCCAAGCCCATTTCGGTTTGGAATGGGGGGCCGCAGGCAAGGGCTTTAGGTTAAAGCAAGGGCTACAGACGGGCTCAGCGGCATGCCTTGCTCCCTTAAATTTGCTTAGACCGGCCTTTGTACCACCTGCCTAAAAAAACCGATGTTTTAACCCCGCCTGCACGCCTTTGCCAGAAAGGCTTTCCTTTAATTATCTGTTTTTAAACGTGTATTAAATGCAACTCATATCATTTGCTTAATACGTATTTGATATGTATAATTGTACGTACAACAAAACGCTATGGACACAAAATTGACCTTAAAACTGGATAAGGAGATTATAAATCGGGCAAAAGTTTATGCCGAATCCAAGAAGATTAGTCTTTCAAAACTTATCGAAAGCTATTTGCAGTTGCTTACGAAAGAAAATTCGACTAAGGAGGAAATATCGCCATTGGTAGAAAGTTTATCCGGGGTTATCACATTGCCAAAAAAATATGATGACAAAGATGACTACGCGGACCATCTAACTCAAAAATACCAATGACAAATAAAATCTTCGTAGACACAGATGTTGTTTTTGACCTATTGGCAAAGAGAGAACCATTTTATAAATATGCAGCTCAACTATTTACGAATGCAGACAAGCAGGAAATAACTATCTGTGTTTCATCACTCTGTTTTGGAAATTTGAATTACATTCTTTCCAAGCAAAAATCTGCAATTGAAGCAAGAAAAATTTTGTCGCGATTTAAAGTTTTAGTAAAAGTTCTGCCCGTTGATGATAAAGCAATAGAATTGGCCTTAAATTCAGATTTCAGAGATTTCGAGGATGCAATCCAATATTATTGCGCAATCGAGCATGGGATTAATATCCTTGTCACACGAAATTTGAAAGATTTTAAACAGGCAAGAATTCCAGTTTTAACTGCTGAAGAATTTGTAAAGCAAAATGAATAATTGGCAGCCACTAACAGCAAATAAGCACAAGCAGTGGTGCGGCTCTCCGGATAAAAGAAATTTGTAAATTCGGAGTCCGGCACTTAGAGCAAGGTTAGTGCGTGAAGCCCTGCCTGCGGCTATTTGCAAGCCGTTAGCGTTCATTGGTAATAGCAAGTAAAATTGGCTTCAAAATTTGTGTATCAAATAATTGTGGACAATGGTGTTTCTGCCGTTGGCAATTCGGGGCGCAGCACTAACTGTAATACTCCCTATTTGTTGGACCAAAAGTTGGCACGGCTAAGTTGAAATTTCTACAAGCGGCTGTGGGTTTAAACGTAACTCATAATATTTGTTGTAAATATCTGTAAATCAAACCAATAGAATCTCGGTTTGGATTCGGGTATAAATTGGGTGTAATAAAATCTATGCCATCTCCACCTGATTATTGACCTCTAAATTTCAATTTTAAGGGTTTGGCGACGGGTGGGCGAAAAATACTGCGAACGCAGTTTGCAAGTGGTGTTAAAGCAAGCACATTAGAAGGTTGGCAATCCAAAAAGGGCGGGTCTGATTTGGTTGTGGCGCAGCTTTGCCGCCCACCTTATTGATGCGAACAAAAACCGCTTGCAACAAAATCCAGACCTTTAACGCAGGCGCCAGGCCATTGTGGAGCATCCTTTTGGGGTAATTAAGCGGCAGTGGGATTTTTACTACATCATGACCAAAAGGAGCATCCAACACGCATCTGCCGATGTGGGAATGAACTTTACGGCCTACAACCTCCGGCGCACCTTTAACATTTTAGATAAAAACCTGCTCAAAGCCTACCTAAAGGCTTTGGGCTCTGCTTTTTCTTTCTTTAAGCGGCCTTTTAAAGTCATTTTTGAGCATTCTGTTGGCCTTGGTTTAGCGACAGATTTTTTGTGCACGGATACCCGTCTGGGCTTAAAATCGAATAAATGGAATATATTTGAGAGGAATATTTATTTAAAAGAGGGTTATTGGACGAACTGACGTTACCGCCAATGCTGAAACAAGTACAACGATAAAAATTAATGGCACAGCAATATGACATAAATGATCCTTACGATCTCGACATCATAATAACGACATAAATCAAAAACTATGAAGTTTTATATATTTAAATCAAAAACTATGAAGTTTTATACATTAGATACAGAATTTACCTTTGGAAAATATGACGGTAAAACTGTCAAAGAAATTCTTGAACTACAGCCTAGCTATCTTGACTGGTGTGCAATTAATCTTGACCACTTTTATATTTCAGACGAAATAATTGCAGAAATAAAAAAAATTAAACCTGACTTCACAATTACCGAAGAAGGGAAACAAAAACTTGCTGACAAATATTCAACTTGGTATGACGAACCGGCCGATTATGACGACTATGACGACTATGATAATTATCCCAGCGCAAGAGATGCTTTTGATACTGATGATCAATACAATGACTGGTTAAATGGTTAAATTGCTCTTCTGCTAACAGCTAATCTTTCGTGCGGCGTGCAGCGCCCAGTTCCCCACGTCCGGGATTGAACGTTGAAAATCCCGTTTCTGCGGGAAACATTTTATGATTCCCCCTATGGGTTTTACTTTATGATTTTAGAGATGTAGAAGGCAGCCTTTCGGGCTGCTTCTGTGTTTTGCCCCTCTGGTTTCTAAAGCATGGCATTAAGAACAATCTTGTATTTTCGTATTACAAATTCATAGAAATTAAAGTCCACCCTATGGGAAAGGAGGAAATAAACATCGATTTTACTGCCAATCCGGAATTCAAGAACGCCTTTGATTTGGTTCGGTACACCAACGAATCTTTTTTCTTGACCGGTAAGGCCGGCACAGGGAAATCAACCTTTTTAAAATACATTCTTAAGCATGTTCAAAAATCCTTTGTGGTGGTGGCTCCAACGGGCATTGCCGCTGTAAATGTAGGGGGAACCACCATTCATTCTTTTTTTCAATTGCCAATACGGCCGCTTATTCCCGAAGACGGCGGCATTAAGGTTTTTTCGAGGAACTCAGATAAACGCAGAGTTTTTGAGGCCATGGATACCTTAATCGTTGATGAAGTATCAATGGTGCGTGCAGATATTTTAGATGCCATTGATTATTCCCTAAGGAGGAATGCCGGGCGGGCCGATTTGCCCTTTGGGGGCAAGCAGGTTATTTTGGTGGGCGATGTTTTTCAATTGGAGCCGGTTACCATAAAAAATAGCGGCGAGGAGGACATTTACCGTCAATTTTACAGCAGCCCCTATTTTTTTTCCTCCAGGGTGTTCAAAAAAGCCGATTTGATTACCATAGAACTGCAAAAAGTGTATCGGCAAAGCGACCCTGCATTTATTGGGCTTTTAGATAAAATTCGGGCAAACAGCTTGAACAATCAAGATATTGACCGCATTAACTCCCGTATGGCCTCGGCCAAGCGCATCGAAGAAGAAGACAAAATCATTACTCTGACAACCACCAACTTGATTGCAGATGCATTAAATACCCAGAAAATTAATGAGCTGCCCGGTGCCCCCAAGGTGTACAAAGCCGCAATAGAAGGGGAATTCGAGGACTCAAAATATCCCACCGATTTTG
>Ga0247843_1005710_pt1 | contig 17021 bp, 15 predicted proteins | sample LaCruzMarch2017__FD_192420 | JGI IMG/M metagenome (GOLD analysis project Ga0247843, IMG submission 192420) | Freshwater microbial communities from meromictic Lake La Cruz, Castile-La Mancha, Spain - LaCruzMarch2017_8m | ecosystem: Environmental > Aquatic > Freshwater > Lake | place: Spain... | reverse complement strand
TGTCGGCGTCCAAAATCGCCACCAACGAGACCTCGGGAATATCAAGGCCCTCGCGCAGCAAGTTGATGCCCACCAGCACATCGAAAGCGCCCAAGCGCAGGTCACGCAAAATCTCGACCCGCTCCACCGTGTCCACGTCGCTGTGCAGGTAGCGCACCTTGACGCCGTTGTCGCTCAGGTAATCGGTCAGCTGCTCGGCCATGCGCTTGGTCAGCGTGGTGATCAGCACCCGCTCGTGCTTGTCCACCCGGATGCGAATTTCTTGCAGCACGTCGTCCACCTGGTGGATGGCAGGGCGCACCTCGACCTGCGGGTCGACCAAACCTGTGGGGCGCACCACTTGTTCGACCACTTTGCCCGAATGCGTCTTTTCATAGTCGGCGGGCGTGGCCGAGACAAAGATGCACTGGCGCATGCGCTTTTCAAACTCTTCAAACTTGAGCGGGCGGTTGTCTAAAGCGCTGGGCAAGCGAAAGCCGTATTCCACCAAGGTGGTCTTGCGGGCCTTGTCGCCGTTGTACATGGCGTTGAGCTGGCCAATCATCTGGTGACTTTCGTCCAGAAACATGATGGCGTCGGGCGGCATGTAGTCGGTCAGCGTGCTGGGCGCGTCACCAGGTGCCGCGCCCGACAAATGGCGCGTGTAATTCTCAATGCCCTTACAGTGGCCCACTTCGGACAACATTTCCAAGTCAAACCGGGTGCGCTGCTCCAGCCGCTGCGCCTCGACCAGCTTGCCCATGCCCACCAGTTCTTTCAAGCGCTGAGCCAGCTCCACCTTGATGGTTTCTACCGCCGCCAACACCTTGTCGCGCGGCGTCACGTAGTGACTGGACGGGTAAACCGTGAAGCGCGGGATCTTCTGGCGAATGCGCCCGGTGAGCGGATCGAACAGTTGCAGGCTCTCAATCTCGTCGTCAAAAAGCTCGATGCGGATGGCTAACTCGGAATGCTCGGCCGGAAACACGTCGATGGTGTCGCCCCGTACGCGGAATTTGCCTCGGCTGAATTCCATGTCGTTGCGCTGGTACTGCATGCGGATCAGCTGCGCGATCACGTCGCGCTGGCCCAGCTTGTCGCCGGTGCGCAGCGTCATGATCATGCGGTGGTAGCTCTCAGGCTCGCCAATGCCGTAGATGGCCGAGACCGTGGCCACGATCACCACATCGCGCCGCTCCATGATGCTTTTGGTGCAAGACAGCCGCATCTGCTCGATGTGCTCGTTGATCGCGCTGTCTTTTTCAATGAACAGGTCGCGCTGCGGCACATAGGCCTCGGGCTGGTAGTAGTCGTAATAACTGACAAAGTACTCGACCGCGTTTTTGGGAAAGAACTCTCGGAACTCGCTGTACAGCTGCGCCGCCAACGTTTTGTTAGGCGCAAACACAATGGCGGGCTTGCCTATTTGTGCGATCACATTGGCCATGGTGAAAGTCTTACCAGAGCCGGTCACGCCCAACAGGGTCTGGAACACCTCGCCATCGTGCACGCCTTCGACCAGCTGCTCAATGGCCACGGGCTGGTCGCCAGCGGGCGGGTAAGGCTGGAACAGCTCAAAGGGCGAGCCCGGGTAGCTCATAAATTGGCCATCGAGTGGGACAGATGTGACCTCTGAAAGAGGAATGATTTCAGACATAGGAACTCGTTTTTTGTGGAAAGAGGAGCGACTGACCGGACTGAATCTGCCTGCTCAGAGCACGCCCTGAGGTCAATAGCCGCCAAACAAAATGTCGAGCGCATTGACCACATCGGGTGCTTGGGCGCGCAAATTCAACAGCGGCGCACCCAACCAGCGCACAGGCACTGCGGCAAGCGCAGCACTGTCCAGCACCAGCGCCTGACCATCCACCGTACAGACAGGGTTGAGGTCACGCATCGGCAAAGGGGCATATTCGGCGCTTCGCAAGGGAATCACGATACGCGTGGCAATCTTGTCCAAAAAGCTGTTTTGAACGTCCAGCAAATAGGGGGTGCGCTCGCGCATGTGGGCATCCGGGTGGGCATACACGTCGAACTGGGCCATGGCTCAGAAACTGCGGTAAGCGTCCAGGGGCAAGCCCTCTTGCTCGATGCGGGCGTTGTAGCTGGCAATGGCATCCAGGTTTTGCGCCTGCCAGCGCGCCCAATACTGGCGCTTGACTTCTTGAGCCAGCAAGGCATCCACCGTGCGTGACACATTCATGTCCAGTTCACGCGCCATGGCCAGCACCTCAGCGTTGAGCGATAAATTGACGGGCTTTTTCGGGGCATCTTCAAAGCGCAACATGCGGAACCTCCGAGGAGTATGCGCATAGTTTATGCGCAAAATAACATCAAAGTGCTTTGTAAGGCCAAGTGTCTGCAGTCCAATCCATCTGCCCAAGACCCAAAGCCAACGGATTACGGAGCCCACACCGCCTTGAGTTGGAACGCGCCGGTGCAGTGGTTTGAGCCTAAAATGAAGGGCTTTTCCCCATTGACTACACAGGATTGTCACCATGTCTTTGTTTTCCGCCGTCGAAATGGCCCCCCGCGACCCGATCCTGGGTCTGAACGAACAATTCAACGCCGACACCAACCCCAACAAAGTGAACTTAGGCGTGGGCGTTTACTTCGACGACAACGGCAAACTGCCCCTGCTGCAATGCGTGCAAGCGGCTGAAAAAACCATGATGGCCACCCCCACCGCGCGTGGCTACCTGCCAATTGACGGCATCGTGGCCTATGACAACGCCGTCAAAGCGCTGGTGTTTGGCGCTGAATCCGACGTGGTCAAGTCGGGCCGCGTGTCCACCGTGCAGGCCATCGGCGGCACGGGCGGCCTGAAAATCGGTGCCGACTTTCTGAAAAAAGTCAGTCCCAAGGCCAAAGTGCTGATTTCTGACCCCAGCTGGGAAAACCACCGCGCCATCTTCGTGAACGCCGGTTTTGAAGTCGAGAGCTACGCCTATTACGACGCGGTCAATCGGGGCGTGAACTTCGATGGCATGTTGGCCAGCCTGAACGCCGCGGCCGCGGGCACCATCGTTGTGTTGCACGCCTGCTGCCACAACCCGACCGGCTACGACATCACTGCAGCAGAGTGGGACCAGGTCATTGCCGTCGTCAAGGCGAAAAACCTGACCGCCTTTTTGGACATGGCTTACCAGGGCTTTGGCCACGGCATCCAAGAGGACGGTGCCGTGATCGGCAAGTTTGTGGCTGCGGGCCTGAACATCTTCGTGTCGACGTCGTTCTCCAAGAGCTTCAGCCTGTACGGTGAGCGGGTGGGCGCCTTGTCGGTGGTGGCCTCCGACAAAGAAGAAGCCTCCCGCGTGTTGTCGCAACTCAAAATCGCCATCCGCACCAACTACTCCAACCCACCCATCCACGGTGGCGCGGTGGTGGCGGCTGTTCTGAACAACCCCGAACTGCGCGCCCAGTGGGAAAGCGAACTGGCCGAGATGCGCGTGCGCATCAAGGCCATGCGCCAAAAACTGGTGGACAGCCTCAAAGCCGCTGGCGTGAAACAAGACATGAGCTTTATCACCACCCAGATTGGCATGTTCAGCTATTCGGGTCTGACCAAAGACCAAATGGTGCGCCTGCGCAGCGAGTTTGGCGTGTATGGCACCGACACCGGCCGCATGTGCGTCGCCGCGCTGAACAGCAAAAACATCGATTACGTCTGCGCATCGATTGCCAAAGTCGTCTGACCGCCCCCTTCAAGACTGAAATCCGGTTTGAAACCGCCCCTGACGGGGCGGTTTCTTTTTGGACGGTCCGGAAGGTGACTGTCAATTAGGGGGCAAACTCAAAAAATATATGCTGGTCTCCTGTACTATTGCTGCAGTGCATCATTTTGTTGTAAGGGAAACTGTCACATGCTTTATCAGATTTATGAAACGCAACGCTCGATCATGGAGCCTTTTTCCGATCTGGCACAAGCTGCAGCCAAGCTCTACAGCAACCCCCTGAACCCCATGGCGCAAACGCCTTTGGCCCAGCGCGTGTCCGCTGGCTACGCCCTGATGCACCGCTTGGGCAAAGATTACGAGAAACCAACGTTTGGCATTCAGACCGTCAAGGTCAACCAAACGGACGTCGCCATCCATGAGCGCATCGAGATCGACAAGCCCTTTTGTGAGCTGCGCCGCTTCAAGCGCTTCACGGACGATCCTGCAACCCTGTCACTCCTCAAAAGCCAGCCCGTTGTTTTGATGGTAGCGCCTTTGTCCGGCCACTACGCCACGTTGCTGCGTGACACTGTCAAAACCATGCTGCAAGGCCACAAGGTCTACATCACCGACTGGAAAAATGCCCGCTTGGTGCCTTTGTCGGAAGGCGAGTTCCACCTGGACGACTACATCAACTATGTGCAGGAATTCATCCGCCACCTGCAGTCCATTTACGGCCACTGCCATGTGGTGAGCGTGTGCCAGCCGACCGTGCCGGTCTTGGCGGCCGTGTCCCTCATGGCCAGCCGTGGCGAAAAGACGCCATTGACCATGACCATGATGGGCGGCCCCATCGATGCACGCAAATCTCCCACAGCGGTGAACAACTTGGCGACCAACAAGAGTTTTAATTGGTTTGAAAACAATGTGATCTACCGCGTACCGGCCAACTTCGCGGGTGCCGGCCGACGTGTGTACCCCGGGTTTTTGCAACACACCGGTTTTGTGGCCATGAACCCCGACCGCCATGCCAAAAGCCATTACGACTACTTCAAAGACCTGATCAAGGGCGACGACGCCAGCACTGAAGCACACCGCAAGTTCTACGACGAGTACAACGCCGTGCTTGACATGGATGCCGACTATTACTTGGAAACCATCCAGACCGTGTTTCAGGACTTCAAGCTGGTCAAGGGCACTTGGGACGTCAAGGGTGTGGACGGCAAGATCGAGCGCGTAAAACCTCAAGACATCAAGGGCACTGCCTTGCTCACGGTGGAAGGCGAGTTGGACGACATCTCCGGTTCTGGCCAAACCCGCGCCGCGCAAGACCTGTGCACTGGCGTGGTGGAGAGAGACCGCTTGCACCTGGAAGTGCCGGGTGCGGGCCATTACGGTATTTTCAGTGGCAGCCGCTGGCGCAACGTGGTTTACCCCAAGCTGGTTTCATTCATCTTGGACCATGCGCCCAAAGCCAAGGCGGCGGTGACCGATGCCGTTTCTGCAGCCCCCACAGTGATCGCCGCTGCAGCGTCTGTTGCGGCCATAGCACCAGTCAAGCCAATCAAGACCAGCTTAGCCAAGCCTGTGCCCAAAGCTTCCGCCAAAACCGTGGCAGCACCTGCAGCCAAGCCTGCGGCCAAGGCCGTAGCGTCTGTCAAAGCTGCGGCCAAAACACCGGCCAAAGCCCCCGCCAAAAGCAGCAAAGCAGCAGTTCAGCCACAAGGCACAGTCAAAACCACCTGGGTGGCCCCCAAAGCCTGAGGCCCATGCCCCTGAAGCCCACAGCGCCTGAGACCCAGGCGCTTTTTCTTGCCCTCAACGATGCCCTGCCTCAAACGCAGTGCACACGTTGCGGCTTTCCCGATTGCGCCAGCTATGCCCGCGCCATGGCCGAAGGGCAAGCGGCCATCAACCAATGCCCGCCGGGTGGACAGGCCGGTATTGAGCGCCTGGCTGCACTGACTGGCCAGCCCGTGGTCTTGCTGAACCCCGAGCATGGCACCGAAGGCCCACGGCATGTGGCCATCATTGACGAGGCCTGGTGCATCGGCTGCACGCTGTGCATCAAGGCCTGTCCGACCGATGCGATTTTGGGGGCCAACAAAGTCATGCACACCGTGATTGAGCCTTGGTGCACGGGGTGTGAGTTGTGCATCCCGGTGTGCCCGGTGGACTGCATTGCGCTGGAAAATGTGACCGGTGCAGATTCTGGCTGGGCTGCCTGGTCTGCCGAGCAAGCTCACACCGCACGCGAGCGCTACACCTCGCGCCAGCAGCGACTGGTGCGCGAAGAAGCCACCCACCAACAGCAACAAGTGGCCAAAGCCGAGCACAAGCTGGCCGACTTGAACGCACACACAAAAGGCACTGAAAACGCCCCTGAGATGGACCGCAAACGCGCCATCATTGAAGCGGCACTGGCCAAAGCAAAAGCCCGCCAAGCCGGAGCATGACGGGCTTTTGAAGGTCATGTCGGGGCTGAAGCCACCGACCTGCGAGACGGTTTATTGCAAGTCGGTGGCTTCAGCCCCGCCATATTTTCAATCAGCCCTTCAGGTCCGACAAAATTCAATGCGCGTTGGCCGCCAATGCCGCAAAAGCCTTCACCACTTCATCGGGTGCCTGCACCAATTCGATCAACACGCCCTCGCCGCCAATCGGAAACTCTTCATTCGCCTTGGGGTGCAAAAACGTGATGTCAAATCCAGCAGCGCCCTTGCGGATACCACCGGGCGCAAAGCGCACGCCTTGTGATGTGAGCCAATCCACAGCCACCGGCAAGTCGTCAATCCACAAACCGATGTGGTTGAGCGGCGTGGTGTGCACGGCAGGTTTTTTCTCGGGGTCGAGTGGCTGCATCAAATCGACCTCGACCTTGAACGGGCCGGTGCCGATGGCGCAGATGTCTTCGTCCACGTTCTCGCGTTCGCTTTTATAGGTGCTGGTCACCTCCAGGCCAAACATGTCGACCCAGAGCTTTTGCAAGCGACCTTTGTCAGGCCCACCAATGGCAATTTGCTGGACGCCCAGCACTTTGAAAGGGCGGGGCATTTACTCAAACTCCACGATCATCTGGTCCACCGTGAGCGATTCGCCTTTGGCGGCCACCACTTTCTTGACCACGCCGTCTTGCGCCGCGAACAGCACGTTTTCCATCTTCATGGCTTCGATCACGGCCACGCGTTCACCCGCTTGCACCTTTTGCCCCACCGACACGGCCACGTCGACCAAAAGGCCAGGCATGGGTGACAAAACAAAGCGGCTCAAGTCGGGGGGGGCCTTGTAAGGCATGAGCTGGTGCAACTCGGCCATGCGGGGCGACATGACCAGCGCTTCAATGCGGGTACCGTTGTGCTGCACTTGCAAAGCCAATGGGTTCTTCAAGGTGCCACGCTCGATTTGCGCGGTGAATGGCAGGCCGTTGCAAGTGCCTTCGATGCGGATGTCGTTCAAGCGCGAGTTGCTGGCGATGGCGTAGATTTTGCCATTCACTGTGATCTGCGCTTCGCCGTGCTTGCCCGCAAATTCGTCAACATGCACGGGCACATAACGGTTGTTGCCCGCCTTGCCCAGTTCGACCACAGCGTAGTCTTGGCCCACTTGCACGTAGTATCCTGGCAACTGACCACTTAAACCCGCGGCACGCTCGCGCGACTTGCGACGAACGAAGGCCGCCAGTGCGGCCAAGAAATCGTGGTCTTCGTGGGGCACATCTTCAGCGCGGAAACCATGGCTGTATTGCTCGGCAATGAAGCCGGTGTTGAAGTCACCCGACACAAAACGAGGGTGCGCCAACAAAGCAGCCTGGAAAGGGATGTTGGTGCTGATGCCGCGGATCACAAAACCATTCAAGGCTTCGCGCATTTTGTGAATTGCGTCGTTGCGGTCATTGCCGTGCACGATGAGCTTGGCAATCATCGAGTCGTAGAACATCGGTATCTCGCCGCCGTCTTGCACCCCCGTGTCCACACGCACGCCGAACAAGTCGGCGGTATTGCCTTGGAACATGGTTTGTTTGGGCGTCTGAAAACGCACCAAACGGCCCGTAGAAGGCAAGAAATTGCGGAACGGGTCTTCAGCGTTGATCCGGCATTCGATGGCCCAGCCGTTGCGCTGTACGTCTTTTTGCTCGATTGGCAATTTCTCGCCCGCGGCCACGCGGATCATCATCTCGACCAGGTCCAGGCCGGTGATGGCTTCGGTCACCGGGTGCTCGACCTGTAAACGGGTGTTCATCTCCAAAAAGTAAAAGCTCTGGTCTTTGCCGACCACAAACTCCACCGTACCGGCCGATTGGTATTTCACCGCCTTGGCCAGTTGCACCGCCTGCTCGCCCATGGCTTTGCGGGTGGCATCAGAGATAAAGGGTGAAGGCGCTTCCTCGATCACTTTTTGGTGACGGCGCTGAATCGAACACTCGCGCTCGTTCAAATAAATCACGTTGCCGTGGCTGTCGCCCAGCACCTGAATTTCGATATGGCGAGGTTCCTCAACAAACTTCTCGATGAACACACGGTCGTCGCCAAAGCTGTTGCGCGCTTCGTTGCGGCAAGAGGTGAAGCCTTCAAAGGCCTCCTTTTCATTGAAAGCTACGCGAAGGCCTTTGCCGCCGCCGCCAGCGGAGGCCTTGATCATCACGGGGTAACCGATGCCTTTGGCGATTTCAACCGCTTTTTCTGCGGTCTCGATCGCATCGTTGACACCCGGAATGCAGTTCACGCCCGCAGCGCCAGCCAACTTCTTCGATTCGATCTTGTCGCCCATGGCGGCAATCGAAAAGTGACGCGGCCCGATGAAGGCAATGCCTTCGTCTTCGCAGCGCTTGGAGAACTCGGCGTTCTCGCTCAAGAAGCCGTAACCAGGGTGAATGGCTTGAGCGCCAGTCGCCTTGGCAGCTGCAATGATTTTGTCAGCGACCAAATACGACTCGCGCGAAGCCGCTGGGCCAATCAAAACAGCCTCGTCGGCCAATTGGACATGGCGGGCTTCTTTGTCAGCTTCGGAGTAAACCGCCACGGTTTTGATGCCCATTTTGTGAGCGGTGGCGATGACACGACAAGCGATTTCGCCACGGTTGGCGATCAGGATTTTTGTAAACATTAAATACTTCCTTCTTTTTCGATAACTAGTACGCGTGCAGAGCCACGCGGATGGGCCACATGTTCCGTACCAACATTGGCGTAAAAAATATCGCCTGCGCTTAGCACGGTCACGCTTTCTTTGCCCAAGCTTTTGAAATGCATATCCACCACACCGTCCATGACAGCGAAAACTTCTTGACCATCATTGATATGCCACTTGTAAGGCTGATCCGTCCAATGCAGCTTTACCGTGATGCCATCGAGGTTTGCTATTGGCAAACTGCCCCATGCGCGGTCTGCAATGAATTCTTTGCTTCGGATCGTCTTCATCACTGTTCCTGTTTAAGCGTTACCGGGCTCGGGTGGCCTGGGCATTTTGCGTAGGTCAAGGAGGAGCGCGCAGCGCGGGGGACACGGAGCAAAACGTCCGGGCCACTCGAGCCTGCGCCAACCAAACAAGAAGCACCCATGACCATCACAAAGGAATGTTCCCGTGCTTGCGCCATGGGTTTTCAATTTTCTTTTCTTTGAGCATGACCAGCGAGCGGGCAATGCGCTTGCGGGTTTCGTGCGGCTGGATGACGTCGTCAATGAAGCCACGGGCGCCAGCCACAAAGGGGTTGGCAAAGCGGGCTTTGTATTCGGCTTCTTTGGCGGCCAGTTTTTCGGGGTCGCCTTTGTCTTCGCGGAAGATGATTTCCACAGCGCCTTTGGCACCCATCACTGCAATCTCGGCATTGGGCCAAGCAAAGTTCACGTCGCCACGCAGGTGCTTGGAGGCCATCACGTCGTACGCGCCGCCGTAGGCCTTGCGGGTGATGACGGTGATTTTCGGCACCGTGCACTCGGCGTACGCATACAAGAGCTTGGCGCCATGCTTGATGATGCCGCCAAACTCCTGGCTGGTGCCGGGCATGAAGCCAGGCACGTCCACAAACGTGATGACGGGGATGTTGAATGCGTCACAAAAACGCACAAAGCGAGCCGCCTTGATGGAGCTCTTGATGTCCAGGCAACCGGCCAGCACCAGCGGCTGGTTGGCCACGATGCCGACGGTTTGGCCGTCCATGCGGGCAAAGCCGATCAGGATGTTTTTGGCGTAATCGGGCTGCAGCTCGAAGAAGTCGCCATCGTCCACGGTCTTGACGATGAGTTCCTTCATGTCATAGGCCTTGTTAGGGTTCTCGGGCACCAGGGTGTCCAGGCTCAGGTCCAAACGGTCAATCGGGTCACCGCTCTTGCGCACCGGAGCTTTTTCTTTGTTATTGAGGGGCAGGTAGTTGTAGAGGCGACGCAGCATGAGCAGCGCTTCGACGTCGTTTTCAAAAGCCATGTCGGCCACACCGCTCTTGGTGGTGTGGGTCACAGCGCCGCCCAGCTCTTCGGCGGTCACTTCCTCATGTGTCACGGTTTTGACCACGTCAGGCCCGGTCACAAACATGTAAGACGTGTCTTTGACCATGAAGATGAAATCGGTCAGGGCTGGCGAGTACACCGCACCACCGGCCGAGGGGCCCATGATCATGCTGATCTGCGGCACCACACCCGAGGCCATCACATTGCGCTGGAACACGTCGGCATAGCCGCCCAAGGAGGCCACGCCCTCTTGAATGCGGGCACCACCCGAGTCGTTCAGGCCGATCACGGGGGCGCCGACCTTCATGGCCTGGTCCATGACTTTGCAGATCTTCTCGGCGTGCGTCTCAGACAAAGCGCCGCCATACACGGTGAAGTCTTGGCTGTACACAAACACCAAACGGCCGTTGATCATGCCGTAGCCGGTGACCACGCCGTCGCCGGGGATTTTGTTGTTTTCCATGCCGAAGTCGGTGCAGCGGTGCTCAACGAACATGTCCCACTCTTCGAAGGTGCCTTCGTCCAGCAAAACCTCAATGCGCTCACGGGCTGTGAGCTTGCCTTTGGCGTGTTGCGCGTCAATGCGCTTTTGCCCGCCACCCAAGCGGGCCGCAGCGCGCTTTTTTTCCAGTTGTTCAATGATGTCTTGCATGCTTGCTCTCTCTCAAAAATCAGGTGGGGCGCTCATCAGCGCGAACGGGTTGGGAATGCGATTGCGCGGCCAGCAACTGGCGCGCAGCTGTCGAGGCGGCCAACTGGCCAGAAGCGACTTGTTGGCTGAGTTGGGGCAGCAGTGTTTGCACACGCGACTGCGCCCGAAAATTGTGTTTGAGCCCGGCGTCGATGCGTTCCCACATCCACGACAGGGCCTGTTGCTGGCGACGCAGCGCCAAACGGCCATTGTCCGTTTGCAGGCTTCGGAACTCACTGACCGCCGCCCAAAAACTGTCCACGCCCTGGCCCAGCAAAGCGCTCAGCTGCACCACCTTGGGGTGCCATTGGGTCGCGTCGGCGTGCGCGTGGCCCGAGCCGCCGTGCATACCCAAGAGCTGCAAAGCACTGGTGATCTGCAACTCGGCGCGGGTGGCAGCGATGGCATCGATGTCGGCCTTGTTGATGACCACCAAATCGGCGATTTCCATCACGCCTTTTTTGATGGCTTGCAAATCGTCGCCCGCGTTGGGCAGCTGCATCAGCACAAACATGTCGGTCATGTTGGCTACAGCCGTTTCGCTTTGGCCCACGCCCACCGTCTCGACGATCACCACGTCGTAGCCCGCCGCTTCGCACACCAGCATGGACTCGCGGGTTTTCTCAGCCACACCACCCAAAGTGCCGCTGCTGGGGCTGGGGCGGATATAGGCACGCTCGTGCACGCTGAGCAACTCCATGCGGGTTTTGTCACCCAAGATGGAGCCGCCCGACACGGTGCTGGACGGGTCCACCGCCAAGACCGCCACGCGGTGCCCTTGGCCAATCAGGTACAGGCCCAGCGCCTCGATGAAAGTGGACTTGCCCACGCCCGGCACGCCGCTGATGCCCAGCCGGAACGAATTGCCCGTGTGCGGCAGCATGGCCGTGAGCAGCTCGTCGGCCAGGGCACGGTGGTCCGCACGCGTGGATTCCAGCAGAGTGATCGCTTTGGCCATGGCACGGCGCTGCAGGGAGGCAGTGCCATGGCGCATGCCCTGCAAAAGCTGGTCAGTGCTTGGCATGCTCATAAGATCTCGAATCTGCGCCCATCGGGCAGGCGATACCGCGAGAAGTCGCGCACATCCATGGTCATCACGTTGATGGTGTTCGTGTCTTGCGCCAACCAAACCAAAGAGGCATCCGCCAAGTCCATTTCTGTCCGAGGCTCAGCGGTATAACGCGCCATCAGCTCCGCCAAGTCGGGGAGGTTCGACACGTCAAACGGGAACACGATGACACCACCTTCGGACACCCATCGCAGAAATCGCTGGACGGCATTGGCACCCAGAAAATGGCACACCTCCACCACACAAGGCCAAGTGGTCGTCAACCGCCAGTTTTCGGCCAACAAACGGGTGTAGTGCCGATGCGCCACATCACTGGCGTCAAACAGTGCCACCATGGGCCCGGTGTCGATCAAGGCCACCTTCACGGCGTGTCCGTTTCCTGGTCTGAGCCTGACCACACTTTGCCCTGCTTTTTGGCCTCTTGAAAAGCCAGCCAATCGGCTTGATGGGCATCCCGTTTGGCTATTAGCTTGGAACTAATGGCCGCCTTGGTTGGCGAAAGGAATTGGTTGCCTTCTGGCAAAGGCTCCCGCACCTCCGCTTGCACCTTAAGTAAAAGGTCATAAGGATTTTTGCGCCCCAATGCCCTCTCGAGCGCAGCAACGATGAACTGTGACTTGGTCACGCCCATGCGTTTGGCGGTCAACTCCAGCTCTTTTTCAAGCAGAGGTTCCAGTCGAACGGATACAGCCATAACAGACTCCTTCAAAATCCTTGTGATACTGTATTACTGTATCACAAGCATCTTTAAGCCAAAGCCTTCTTGATCTGCTCCAGCACATCCTTGGCGCTGACCGGGATCGGGGTGCCGGGGCCGTAAATGCCCTTGACGCCCGCTTCGTACAGCATGTCGTAGTCTTGGCGCGGGATCACGCCACCCACAAACACAATGATGTCGTCGGCGCCTTGCTTCTTCAGCTCAGCAATGATGGCGGGCACCAAGGTTTTGTGGCCAGCAGCCAAAGTGGACACGCCCACGGCATGCACGTCGTTTTCAATCGCTTGGCGGGCGCACTCTTCGGGGGTCTGGAACAGCGGACCCATGTCCACGTCGTAGCCCAGGTCGGCAAACGCGGTGGCGACCACTTTGGCGCCCCGGTCGTGGCCGTCTTGGCCCAACTTGGAAATCATCACGCGGGGGCGGCGGCCTTGGGCATCGGCAAAGGCGGCGATGTCGGCTTTGAGAGCGTTCCAGTATTCCATGGTGTCTCCCACGTTTTCGCCGTCGTCGTAGGCGGCGGCGTAAACGCCCGTGACCTTTTGGGTGTCGGCGCGGTGGCGGCCGAAGGATTTTTCCAACGCGTCAGAAATCTCCCCCACCGTGGCGCGCAGGCGCACGGCTTGGATGGACAGGTCGAGCAGGTTGCCCTGGCCAGATTCGGCAGCGGCGCTCAGCGCGTCCAACGCGGCTTGCACCTTGGCGCTGTCGCGGGTGGCACGGATGGCTTTGAGTCGTTCGATCTGGCCGTCGCGCACCCGCACGTTGTCAATCGACAAGGTTTCGATCGGGTCTTCCTTGGCCAGCTTGTATTTGTTCACGCCCACGATCACGTCTTTGCCGGAGTCGATGCGGGCCTGCTTTTCAGCCGCTGCGGCTTCGATCTTGAGCTTGGCCCAGCCGCTGCCCACGGCCTTGGTCATGCCGCCCATGGCTTCGACTTCTTCGATGATGGCCCAGGCCTTGTCGGCCATTTCTTGGGTGAGCGACTCCATCATGTATGAACCGGCCCAAGGGTCGATCACGTTGGTGATGTGTGTCTCTTCTTGAATGATGAGCTGGGTGTTGCGGGCGATGCGCGAGCTGAATTCAGTAGGCAGTGCGATGGCCTCGTCAAACGAGTTGGTGTGCAGCGACTGGGTGCCGCCAAACACGGCCGCCATGGCTTCGATGGTGGTGCGCACCACGTTGTTGTAAGGGTCTTGCTCGGTGAGCGACCAGCCAGATGTTTGGCTGTGGGTGCGCAGCATGAGACTCTTGGGGTTCTTGGCGTCAAAGCCCTTCATGATGCGGCACCACAGCAGGCGGGCCGCACGCATCTTGGCGATCTCCAGATAGAAGTTCATGCCAACGGCCCAGAAGAAGGACAGGCGACCGGCGAACTCGTCCACGTCCATGCCTTTGGCAATCGCCGTCTTCACATACTCTTTGCCGTCGGCCAAGGTAAAAGCCATCTCGAGCGCTTGGTTGGCACCAGCTTCTTGCATGTGGTAGCCCGAGATCGAAATCGAGTTGAACTTGGGCATGTTCTTGGCCGTGTACTCGATGATGTCGCCGATGATCTTCATCGAGGGCTCGGGCGGGTAGATGTAGGTGTTGCGCACCATGAACTCTTTCAGAATGTCGTTCTGAATCGTTCCTGAGAGTTTGTCTTGCGAGACGCCCTGCTCTTCCGCTGCCACCACATAACCGGCCAGCACAGGCAGCACCGCACCGTTCATGGTCATGGACACACTGACTTTGTCGAGCGGGATCTGGTCGAACAGGATCTTCATGTCCTCGACCGAGTCAATCGCCACACCGGCTTTGCCCACGTCGCCCGTCACACGCGGGTGGTCGGAGTCGTAGCCGCGGTGCGTGGCCAAGTCAAAGGCCACCGACACGCCCTGCCCGCCCGCAGCCAAGGCCTTGCGGTAGAAGGCGTTGGATTCTTCGGCGGTGGAAAAACCGGCGTATTGGCGGATCGTCCAGGGGCGCACGGCGTACATGGTGGCCTGTGGGCCGCGCAAGAAAGGCTCAAAGCCAGGCAGCGTGTTGGCGTAGGGCAAGTTGGCCGTGTCTTCGGCGGTGTAAAGGGGCTTGACGACGATGCCGTCGGGTGTCTTCCAGTTCAGGGCGTTCACATCGCCGCCGGGGGCGGATTTGACCGCTGCTTTTTGCCAGGCTTCCAGGTTGGAAGCGTTGAATTCAAAGGATTTGGACGTCATGGCGCTGTGCTTTCGGGACAAAAATGGCTGAGACGGATTTTGGCAGCCCGGGGCTGCCTACCGGCTGACAAGTACCGTGATTCATAATTATTGATGCAGAATATTTTAACCGGCTTACAATTCAGCATCTGAAAAATTTTCTGTCAACGCCTCAAAAACCGGTTTCCCCGGCACGCCACGCCTCATGTCCGCCCTGTCCCTTGCCCCTCGCGCCCTGTACGAAGAAGTTGCCGAACTGATGCGGCAGCGTATTTTTGCGCGCGAACTGGAGCCAGGCAGCTGGATCGACGAGTTGCGCATTGCCGAGGCGCTGGGCATCAGCCGCACCCCCTTGCGCGAAGCCCTGAAGGTACTGGCCGCTGAGGGCTTGGTGACCATGAAGGTGCGCCGGGGCGCTTATGTGACCGAGGTCAGTGACAAAGACCTGCGCGATGTCTACCACCTGCTGGCCCTTATGGAATCAGACGCCGCCCGCGTGGTGGCACAAAACGCCAGCACCGAACAAATGGCGCAAATCGAGGCCTTGCACCAGGACCTGGAAGAGGCCGTGGGCAACCGCGACCGATTCTTCGAGATCAACGAAGCTTTTCACATGCTGCTGCTGAAATTGGCCGACAACCGCTGGCGCGACCAGATGGTGGCCGACCTGCGCAAGGTGATGAAGCTCAACCGCCACAGCTCCCTGTTCAAGGAAGGCCGGCTTGAACAATCCCTGGCCGAGCACCGCGCCATCGTGCAGGCCCTGACTCAGCGCCAGCCCGAACTTGCGGCCGAGCGCATGTCGGCGCACTTTACGAACGGCCTGCAGGCCGCCCAATAAATCAGTCGGTAACCACTGCCCCCCGCGCCAACGCAGCGCGGGCCAGCTGCCAGACCTCACGCGGCGGCAAGGGCTTGAGTTTGTGGTCGCTCCACACTTGCCGCCACAAGCGACCACCGCGTTGCCCGTGGTACAGGCCCAGCATGTGCCGCGCAATTGCATACCAAGGGCAGCCGTCTTCGGCAAAGGCTCGCTCCATGTAGGCCACCATGGCCTCTTCCACCGCTTCGCGGCTGGGCACCTCGTGGGCGTCGCCAAAAAAAGTGACGTCCCAGCTGCCCAATAGCCAAGGGTTGTAATAGGCCTCGCGCCCGACCATCACGCCGTCAGCGTGCTGCAGATGCTGCGCGATCTCTTCGTTGGTCTTGATGCCGCCGTTCACGGCAATCACCAGTCCCGGAAAATCTTGTTTGAGCTGGTAGGCCAGTTCATAGCGCAGCGGCGGGATCTCGCGGTTTTCCTTCGGGCTCAGGCCGTCGAGCCAGGCATTGCGGGCATGCACGATGAACACCTTGCAACCGGCCTCGCTCACTGTGCCCACAAAGTCGCGCACAAAGTCGTAGCTCTCGATGCGGTCGAGGCCAATGCGGTGCTTGACCGTCACCGGCACATCCACCACATCGAGCATGGCTTTCACACCGTCGGCCACGGTGCGCGGCTCGTTCATCAGGCAGGCGCCAAATGCGCCGCGCTGCACCCGGTCGCTGGGGCAGCCGCAGTTCAGGTTGATTTCGCCGTAACCCCATTCTTGCCCCAGCTTGGCGGCATGGGCCAGATAGGCCGCATCGCTGCCGCCCAATTGCAATGCCACGGGGTGTTCCTCGGCGTTGAAGCGCAAATGCCGCTGCACACTGCCGTGTCGCAAAGCACCGGTGGTCACCATTTCGGTGTAGAGCAAGGTGTGGCGGGTCAACAGGCGGTGGAAAAAACGGCAATGCCGATCGGTCCAGTCCATCATGGGAGCGACACTTAAACGCCACGGGCTTGGTGGCGGGTGGCTGCTGTCTTTTTCTTCTGAAATTTGATGCATTGAAGGGATTTTGGAACATGAAGTGCACACGCAAGGCACACGAAGTCAAGATCTGGATCACAAGGGTCAACCGGCTTGAGCACCCAGACCGAAGGCATGGACGACATTCTCGCAGCTCCCCTGCGATGGAGCCTACCCTTAATGGCGCGGGCATCAAACTCATGCGACAGCATCAGCGACATAAGAAGAAAAATGTGACCGGGAACCTCATCTACAAAGGGCAGCGGATCATCGATCCATGGCTTGGAGCCTGCGACAATCTGGACATGAGTCATTCATCTTTCGCCCCCCTCCAAAACGACAGCTTCTTGCGCGCCTGCCTGCGCCAAGCCACTGACCACACCCCCGTCTGGCTCATGCGCCAAGCCGGGCGCTACCTGCCCGAGTACCGCGACACCCGCGCCAAAGCCG
>Ga0247843_1005709_pt1 | contig 17023 bp, 8 predicted proteins | sample LaCruzMarch2017__FD_192420 | JGI IMG/M metagenome (GOLD analysis project Ga0247843, IMG submission 192420) | Freshwater microbial communities from meromictic Lake La Cruz, Castile-La Mancha, Spain - LaCruzMarch2017_8m | ecosystem: Environmental > Aquatic > Freshwater > Lake | place: Spain... | reverse complement strand
CCTTCGGTTACCAATATTTACCAACCCATAGGTGCCTTACCTTCTCCTGCGGGTGGTTTATTGACTCCCACCAACTTTTTCGCCTGTCCAGGTCAACCTTTTAGTCAAGTTGTTACGGCAATGGCCCCCGAACAAATGACCGTTGCCAATCCCTTGGGATTCCCGCCTACCATTACGGTAAACATCAACTGGATCAAAGTTACCAGTATTCAAAGTCTACCCGCTTGGGTTTCGTACCAGTGCGGTGGACAACTCGACCCCTTAGATCCTTGCAAAATGGCGTATCCGACATGGAGCTGCGTAAACGCTTATGCTAATACGCCTAGCGGCATAGTGCCCGCAAATGAGGTTCCAGGGACCATCTATTCGCTCGATGTTATTGTAGATGCCAATGTGACCGTTTTAGGTACCCAGTCCAATTACAATGGCGGCAGCATCAGCCTGTATATTTTAGATAGTTTGGTGAATGTTTTATCCGTTGATCCTTGCAACGGCGGCACGATAAGCACCAATACAACAGGAGGCTTCAACGATCCCGGCGCCTATGTTTACACCTGGAGCAACGGACAACAAAGCCCTGAAATATCCAATCTGCAAAACGGATGGTATGTATGCACCGTATTGGACCAGGCGACCGGTTGGACCACCACTGACAGCATATTAGTAAATGGGGTTCAACCCTTGATGACGATCAATGACCTTTCGGTTTCCCAACCTACCAACACCAATGACGGAGACATTAGTGTATCTGTCAACGGTGGAGTGGCTCCGTACATGTATGCTTGGACCGGACCGAATGGATTTACCGCATCCACGGCTTCCATTTCGAATCTTTATGGAGGAACGTACACGCTGACCGTTACCGACGCAGCAGGTTGCACCTCTACCAAAACCTATTTCTTAAGTGCCTTAGGTCTTTCACATCATTCGGCAGAACACCTCAAACTCTACCCAAATCCAGCTCACGAAGTGCTTACCATAAAAGGAATTAAAGGTTCCGATGAATTGGTAGAAGTCACCGCCTATACCTTAGACGGCTCTCGCCTTTGGTCAAAAACGATGCTTGAAAAGGAGGGTAAAGTTACCATTGAAACGAAAGGTTGGGAGAATGGTCAATACATGCTCGAAATAAAACAATCCGAATACAGAGTCTATAAACCACTAATCATTTCCCACAAGGAATGAAGTTAACTGCGCTCCAAGGGATTCGACTTTTTGTCTTGGATATGGCCGGAACGACCGTGGATGACACATTTGCCGTGCACGATGCGTTGATCGCCGCTTTCGCTTGGAAGGATAAAAATATCACCCGTGAACAAGCGAACCTTTCCATTGGAGTTCCTAAACCCCTCGGTATTGAAGCAATACTCAACGCGTATTTTGGTCCTCCGACTTTGGACGAAGTGCAAGAACTCCATGTAAAATTCCTTGAAAACATCGATGCCTATTACCAAAATACGCCGCTGTATCCCACCGCCGGAACCTTGGAATTGTTCGAATACTTGCGGTCAAAGGACATTAAAATAGTATTGGATACGGGTTTCTCTAGCGTGACTGCCGATCTTATTATTCAGCGTTTAGGGTGGAATTCCCTCATTGATGGACGGGTTTGTAGCGACGAGGTTCCAGGAAGACCACATCCTGACATGATATTTCGCGCCATGGAGCTTTGTGGAATAACAGAGGCACACCAAGTTGTAAAAGTAGGAGATACTCCGGTAGACCTGCAACAAGGAAAAAACGCGGGCTGTAGCTATGTGATTGCCGTTGATGCCGGAACTTTTCCAAAAGATGCATTAGCACTGGAAAAACCAGATTTGATCGTAAGATATTTGAATGAAATAATTCCTATCATTGAACAACATGGTTGATATTGCTATTATTGGAAGCGGAGTACTGGGCACGTTTCACGCCTATCATGCAGCACTTGGAGGTAAGAGTGTTGCCTTACTGGAAAAAGATCTTCAACCCATGGAATCGAGCGTTCGTAATTTTGGGCAGGTAGTACCCTCCGGATTTGCTCCAGGTAAGTGGCACTATTACGGAAGATATTCCACGGAATTATACATGGATCTTCAAAAGAAGGTTGGAATTGGGGTACGGAACAACGGTTCGGTGTACCTCGCCAATACCCCTTGTGAAGAGGAATTATTATCGGCGCTTCAAGCCAGTTTCCATCGAGTCAACTATACATCGGAGTTTTTAAACCAAGCAGCAGTGTTATCGCGATGGCCTTCTGTAAAAAAAGATTACACCCGAAGTGCATTGTTTTTCCCACAAGAAGTTTCGGCCGATCCACGGTTGATGGTTCTTCGGATTCACGATTACATGATTGAACAAATGGGTGTGAAAATGCATTTTCTTTCACCCGTGATCGATATAAACGACCACGGCGATTCCGTTGAAATCCGCACAAGTAACGGCACGAAAATCCAAGCTAAACAAGTAATCGTGTGCAACGGCAGAGATTTTAAATTCCTCTTCCCGGAACTCTTCAATGCTTCTGAAATCGAAGTATGCAAGCTCGCTATGATGGTTACCAAACCCTTGCCAGAAATCGACCTGAAAAGCAATATCCTGACCGGTCTCACAATCCGTAGATACGAGAGTTTTAAAGCCTTACCTGAATACGCTAAACTCATCCCCGACCCGAAGCATATTCCTTTGTTGGAACAAGGAATCCATATTCTTTTCAAACAGCGAATGGATGGAAGCATCGTCATTGGTGATTCGCATCATTATCGCGATGTTAATGAAAGTGATGCCCTTGGTTTTGACTATGAAACTGAGGTAGGCGACTTAATTTTGGATGCAGCGAAAGAGATTTTGCATTTACCCCATTGGGAACTTGCCGCGCAATGGAACGGATATTATTCACAAATGAAAGGAACAGAAGAAATTTTTGACTATAAACTCAGCGACAACATACGTATTGTATGCGCCATTGGCGGTAAAGGTATGACCGCCTCCGCAGGGTATGCAAAAGAATCGATTGAACGTTGCTTTAAAATAAGCCTTCCCTCCTATGAATAAAGTATTTCAATTATTTACGTTTATATCGCTTCTAAGTATAAGGCTTACCGGGTATTCTCAAAGCGGTAACATCGAAGGAATCCTTTGGGATGAACTAGGGCCGATTCCTGGAACCATCCTGAGCTTGCAAAACGAACAAACCTACAAAGCCCAAAGCGATTTAGAAGGCAGGTTTCTTTTCGCCAACATTCCAGCAGGTAATTACACCTTAAAAATAGACACCTACGGCTATAATGAGTACGTTCAAACCCTAACGATTCAGGGACAACAAACGTTGAACTTGGGTAAAATCCTCTTGAGCCAAGGAAAGCAAGAAAAAGATGTAACGGTAAGTTTTTTTGCAAAGGTTTCAGAACAGAAAGCGATTAACTTAGTAAAGAATTCACCATCCGTTGTGACCATTGTATCGGCCGATATCATAGCGAAACTCCCAAATAAAAATGCATCCGATGTGGTTGCACGCGTTCCGGGCGCATCCCTTACGCGCAACAAAGGAGAAGGTAGCAATATTTCCCTTCGCGGAACACCCATCGATTGGACGGCTACCTTTTTAAACGGCGATCGCCTTCCGGTTGCGGACGAAGAAAATCCCACGCGCTCCTTTGAGTTTGAAATACTCCCAGCGGATATGATTGAATATGTTTTCGTGGCAAAATCCACCACCCCAGATATGGAATCTGACCAAATTGGAGGTTGCATTGATTTCATCTCCCGGTCTTCTGTAGCAAAAAAAACCTTTAAATTAAACTTGGCCGGCGGTTACAATGCCTTGGCTCAGAAACCGCTGGGAACGCTGAATTTTTTATGGGGAAACCGCAGCAAAAATAACAAGTGGAGCTTCTTGGTCAACGGAACCAATTACGGGCGTTATTATGCAACCGATGCCTTCAAAATGATTTATGGTAGTAATTTTAATCACAGCCTAAACCGTTATGAACTTCGAAAGTATGAGGGAACACGCATCAACAATGCCGCCAATACAGCGATAGAATTCCAAGCCAATAAACAAGTCAAGATTGGTACGCATATCATGTACAGTTTTATGCAAGATGACAAATACCAAAAGAGGCAAAGTTATAATTGGTATGAAGGTTCCGGACAACGCATACGCTTGCAAAACATTCATGGGAAACTAAACCGACAACTGTTTGGAGGCGACATCTACACCGAATGGAAAATCACACCTGCATTAACCCTATTTACGAAAGTAGCGCATTATAATAATCAATTTTGGTATGGAAACGTACCTTTCGCCAAGAAAGATCCCCGAAACGGCTATTTCATTAACGAATTCATTAGTCCTTTGCTTCAGTTCTCGGACCAGTCGTATGTCAGTCTATACGGTGGGACGATTGATCCCAATGATCCCGGAGGATTTCCTGCGAAACTTATTGGTCCGGACGATCCCTATGGCCTGGGAGATGATCCCAATAACATCCAGCCACAATACGCTACCATTTTTGGGGGCCAAGCCTTGCGAGCCGATGACTTTGAATATTACCGCAGTTATACCGAAATAAATAAAACCAAGGAGAGGGACTTAGCGGTTGCGCAAACAAACCTTACGTATGACGTGCAGCCGAATCTTAAACTCAAGGTCGGCACGAAAATGCGGCAGAAAGAAGGCTCTAGAAGCATTAGCAAACACGAATGGTTTAAGGATTATTCTATCCCCGGAAACAACAACCCTTTTATGTTGATGGATTTTCAACAGGAAGAATTTTCCACCCACTCTGGTGGTTTTTTAGCTCCGATAGGAGCGAATTATGAAGGACAACTTTATCCATTTCAGGACCGTCAAGCCATTTCGTCATTTTTAATAGACTCCTCCTATTTACTTCGGGAAATGCCCATGACCCCCCTGAATCAAGAATATTACCAATGGGTCGGCTCGAATTATTCCTACTCAGAATTTCAATCGGGCACCTACCTTATGGCAGATTGGAAAATCAAAAAGTTATCTATTGTGGGTGGATTTCGCTACGAGCACACCCGATTTAATGAAGTTTCCGACACGTTAACGGATGCACTCGCCTTCGACTCCATCTCAGGGAGTCAGTACAACATCCCAGAACGCAGAAGTGTTACCCGATCTTATGCATTTCTTCTCCCCTCTCTAAACCTTACCTATCGAATGACCGATAAAGTGAATTTTCGCTTGGCTTTTTCTGAAGGCATGAAACGTCCGAATTTTGAACAAACTAAACCGGGATTTGCTATGATCCGATACACTGACCTAGTGTATATTTTCGGGAATCCCAATTTAAAACCCACCTACGCATTCAACTACGACGCGGCCTTTGAATATTTCTGGCCCGGAAAAGGAATGTTTTCTGTGGCATTATTTTACAAAGACGTTCACGATCATATTTTTACGGTAACCACTGCAGACATTGATCCGTTCTCAGGAATTATGGTGAAAAAATACGAAAATGCTTCACGCTCAAAAGTTTACGGTCTCGAATTAAACCTCATCCGAAAATTCGATTTTCTACCCGGTTTCCTCTCCGGTTTTGGGACCAATTCTAACTTAACCATTTCCGACTCGCGTATGAACATACCCGGCAGACCCGTAGCACAGAAAATGACCGAACAAACCCCCTTAGTTTTTAATTTCGGCCTAATCTACGAATATAAAAAATGGACGGGACGTGCTGCATTTAACTATATTGGAAAACAACTCAAAGAGGTGAACTTGGCCTCGATTGTGGGTATTGGACTCATGCATATCGACGATGATTTTGACACTTATTCGAATGCCATGACGAATTTAGATGTACAAATCTCCTATCAACTAACGCCAAAAATGAGCTTATACACCGAGGGCATGAATATGCTGAATTCTCCAGAACGAAAATACATCGGAAAAGAATGGCGGCATTTACGCATGGAATATTACGGAATTCGAGGACAATTAGGATTTCGATTGGAACTATGAGGTGGTTACTTTTCGTTGGATGCGTTGGTGTTTTTTGGGCTTACGAAGCTCAAACGGGAACCATCCGAGGACAACTCGATCTATCGATATCGCTCAAAGACAGTCTGGTTATGAGGCTTTTACCGGACAACCAAGTCAGCATACCTAACCATGACGGAAATTTCGAATTCCGTGAATTGCCCTATGGAAATTACCAACTCCACTTACAACACCCTAACTATGCGGAACGTGTTATCGAACTTCAACTCACTTCAGCCGAAATTAACTTGGATACGCTTCGATTAGAACCCTTAACTTCATTACCTGCTATCATGTTAAACCGTCGGGGAAAAAAACGGCTCTCCTCGGTTGATAAAATGAAAAACGCTAAAATACTGCTCCATATAAGTGAAAAAGAAAGCTTGGAACAACTCACGAATAAAACGGCAGCAGATTTCGCTTCAAGAATGCCAAGCGTGATGCTTTTTAGAACAAGGGGCGAAGGAAATTCGGTATCGCTAAGGGGGACTCCAAATGATTGGACCGCAGTATTGGTAGATGGTGACCGTTTGCCCGTTGCATGCGAGGACAATACCACACGCTCTTTTGAATTTGAGGCATTTCCCTCCATATTTGTGGATGAGGTGCATGAATTTCGTAGCATTGTTCCAGAATTTGAATCCGACAATGTAGGTGGAAGCTTAAATTTTCTTAGTCCAAAGCCACAAATGAATCGACTATTGAACCTCGAATGTGCCTTGGGAATGAACCTTAAAGGCATAAAACCTTTAGGTGAATTTCGAGGGTTTTACAACGGTTTTTCCGCCAATAAGAAACTCTCGTATTTCGTCAATGGCACCTATTATGGACGAGCATATGCCAGCGATGCCACAAAAACACTTTTCGGTAGCAACCTGAATTTTGGCATAAATCGCTACGAATTGCGAAAATACGAAGGCTTTCGAGCAACATACGGAGGACAATTTGGATTGGATTATGAGCCTAACAAGCAAATAAAATTTTCAATAGGTGGATTTTTGGGACGTATGGACGACGATAAAACCATGAATAAAATATCCTTTAACTGGTATGAAGACAACGGCCAGAGGATTCGGTTGCAACATTCAGCCGGACTACTGGTGCGCCAAATACTCGGTGGCATTGCCCAAGTACATTGGAATCCTTCTAAAAAACTGAAAGGCAATATTCGTTTGGCCAGTTACCAAAACCTTTTCGATAACCGTAAAAAACCATTTACAGCCCCTGATCCTCGCAACGGATATTGTTTTATCGAATTTCAAAGCCCTCAACTCCAATTCAACGATTTTTCCCATGTAACCCTGTTCGGTCAAGCACTTTCCGATCCCAACAACCCTGATTTCATTCGTATAAAACTCATTGGTCCAGACAATCCTTACGGAAACGGTGATCCCAATGGTATAATTTTCCCTGATTTTCAACCCGTTTTGAACACGGATTCCTTTGAGTTTGCGCAGGCGTATTCCGAAATCAATTATACCAAAGAAAGCGATCCTGTGGTAATAAGCAACGATTGGACCTTGGAATTAAATTCCAATTTATCATTGAAAATGGGGGCGAAATACCGATTGAAAAAAGGAGATAGAAGCTTATCCAAACACTTGTGGATACAAGACTTTTCGAGTGGAAATGCCGAAACGCTCATGCTGAGTGATTTCCAAACACAACCTTTCATGAACCAATCCACGTTCATGAACCCGACCTTGAATACCTTATACGAACCCTTCAATTACGGAATGCTTACTCCCCAAGAAGTCACATCGTTTTTCACTCAAACGCAGGGTCAACTGAGGGAATATTACATGAATAACCAAAACTTCGATTACTACGAATGGGTGGGCAGTAATTACAACTACACGGAACAGCAAATGGCAGGCTATGTTCAAATGGATTATTCCAAGAAAAAATGGGCCTTGGTGGCTGGGGTTCGATGGGAAAAAACCTTACTTAAACAATCTTCAGATACCCTGACTACTGAAATTGCTTTTGACAGCACCACCAATACCTATTACAACCTACCCAAAACATGCACCGTTCAACGAAACTACGATGCCCTTTTACCCGCTTTAAATTTAACCTATCGTTGCACCGATAAAACGCAATTACAAGCATCTATTTCCCGCTCATTGCACCGTCCTAACTTTGAAGAAAGCAAGCCGGGTCATGCCGTGATACGCTACAATGAATTGGAATTTACCTTCGGTAATCCCAACATAAAACCATCGTTCTCGACCAACCTTGATCTATCCATTTCAAGCTACCTTGCTACCAATGCCCTCTTTTCTGGTGGATTGTATTTTAAGTATATTGAGAACTTTATTTATTCCATGTCGGCAAATAAATCCGACGTCATGTCGGGATTAACCATGAGGCAATACGGAAATGCTCCAAACGCTTGGATTGGCGGACTTGAATTGCTGTATAATCAACCTTTTACTTTTTTACCCAAAGGATGGAAAAACCTCGGTATACGATCCAATATTACGCTTTCAACTTCTCGCATGAACGTTCCCGGAAGAACCCGACAAGTTTTGACCAAACAGACGCCCCTTCTATACAACATCAATATCTACTATGAAAGCGTTCATTGGACCATTAATGCCGCATTGTTGTACACTGGAAAATACCTCAATGATTTAAACCTTACTTATTACAACGGACTTTTGTTGCATCCGAGCAGTGCTTTTGATACCTATATGAACGAAACCTATCAGTTAGAGTTAACAGCAGGTTATCGTTGGAATGAACATTGGGAACTCGAAGCACAATTCAGCAACCTACTGAATACTCCCGAAAGCAAATACTTAGGAGAATCTTGGAGAAATTTAACGACCGAGTATTATGGTCGACGTTGCCAGATGGCCCTTCGTTATTCGTTGTGAGCCAAAAGCAACCCAATTATTTTAAAATTGCAAGGTTCTCTTACCCTTCTGATTGCCGTGATATTCTGTTTTATCCTCTTTTTCGGAACCCATGGCCCAAATTATATCGAAGGGGCCACCATTGTTGGACAATTCCGTAAAATCAAAATCATAGGAGTCACCTGTTGCCAAGGCCCGCACCAAAGCGAAAGATCTCCTACCCTCCTTCATTTCTTCCGACTTCACTTGCCAATGTTGAACCTCATCGCGTTTAGGCGGCGCATATCCGGTTAACACTGCATCGTACGGTTTGATACTCATAAAAGCCTCTTTCCACGCTGGAACCATAATTACATCCACTCCTTGTTGCATGCGCTTGGTATTTAAACCCAAGGCAAACCAACTTTTTGAAGGTCCTTCAAATTGAATATATACGCTGTCTGATACTGTTATGTTAACGCCGATCCAATTCGTGGATAAAGTATCTCCAAATTTCGTCTGCACCGTGCGTTGTGCACTGGCAACAGTAACCAATAAAATCAGTACAACACCACTTATTACTCGCTTCATACACTTATTCAATTATTATTATTTTCACTGCTTTTCGTTCATTTCGAATGAAATAAATTCCTGGGACCACATCCATTCTCAAGCGGTTATCGGCTAAGGTACCTTTACATAATGCACGTCCATTCATATCTACCAAGACCCAATTCCCACAAGGCAATGTCAATTCCTCTCCCCGCTGCAACACCGTCGGAAATGGTGATTTAAATTCATCCTCCGTGAGACCACCAGTTGAAACCGTCAAATTCACAGTGACTAAACTATCACACCCTTGTGTTGTACTCAATTGTTGTGTAAATGAACCTGAACTTGAGTAGGCCTGACCATTCCATGAAAACGTACTGGTAACAGTGGTGTCAAATATCGTTAAAGGCGCTGATGAATTAATGACTACATCCCATAGGACTAAGGAGTCACAGCCATTTACATTCGTTAGTAACTCGGAAATAATGCCTGAATTATTATAGGTTTGTCCACCAATACTTACCGAATCGCAGCTGCTAAGCGCTACCAACACGGTATCTCCTTGATTTAAAGTAAACTGGATATTAAGTGTGGAGTCACACCCAAGGTTGCTTGGTAAAATCTGTTGATACGTCCCGCTCTGGTTATACGTTTGTCCATTTAAGGTTAAGGGAACGCATTGAGAAAACTGCAAGTTGGTTTGAGTATTCGATAAAATGGTCAATTGCAAGGTCACTACGGAATCGCATCCTGAGAGGGTTTGTCCTTGAAAAGTATAATTCCCGGATTGTGTTAAAACCTGACCATTCCAACTCAAGGAATCACAAGCGCTCAAGGTTTGATTTACAGTATACGCTGGAAACACTTGAACCTGTGCGGAAGATGTTGGTCCATTACCGCAAACATTCGTTGCCGTAACCTGAATATTGATCAATGAAACTCCAACTTGAGGAGTAATCGTTAACGAAGGTTGTTGTGTAGTTGAATTCACCCCGTTAATAGTCCATTGGTAGCCTGTGGCACCTTGTACATTGCTGGAGTTGAGTGCTAACGTGTTTTGATTGCTGCAAATATTCAGAGGGAAGTTTGCAGTTTGCGGCGCGTTTATTGGCGCACTAATTACGTTTACGGTAACCGCCAAACGGGTTTGTGATTCTTGTCCTGAAACAGTTTGCGAAGCAAAATAGGTAGCACCGTTTACAAGGGTTGTTGCATTGGATAAGGCACTACCCCCAGAAGCGTTGGCGTACCATTGAATGGATGAGCCCGTTACTTGGAGCTGATTGAGCGTTGCGCCTGCACACACTGTTTGTGGTGAATTACCTGTAGGAGGTGCAGTAACCGGAACCAAGGTAAATGTGGCTGAGGAAATCCCACGGTTTGTATTTCCATGATAAGCATAAGAAAAGGTATTTGAACTTGCTCGGGCCCAAATCAAGGAAATAGAACCCGGAGCAGCCGTAAATACATGGTCATTTGCGTCCCCAGTATTTAGTGCGCGCGTTGCAATTACCGTTCTAACCCCTCCAGCGACTACGTTTGAACTAATGGTCCAATCCTGCTGCACATCGGTAGCTGGCGCGTTGTAACCGGTAAGATTCGCATCAAAGGCCGTTAATGCCCCTGCACTGTGTACCCCAACCACATCGGTGCCTGCCGCCATGGAACCAGCATCAAAACCCACCGCAAACCAACGGGCCGAAGGGCCTATTAAAGTCATGGTAACATTTGCTCCGACATCTAATTTTATAGACATTGCCAATCCAGCGGTGCTTGATAATGTTACGGTGCCCGTGGTGTAGGTTTGAGCAAATGCTGTTAAGGAAATAACCAACAACAGAAGTGTACTAATTTTTTTCATGCGCTGTAAAGATAGTGGTTAGTCGTTCATCTTGATAGAATAATAATAAATCCTTTATCGCTCGGCCTTTTTGATCAAGTATCTTGAGGTTCGGATTTTTCGAAAGGAGGAGGTCTACCATTTCATAGCGTTTGAGGCTCATGGCCATGTGCAACGGGGTGCCAAATTGTGAAAACTGACAGGTATCGTCGGGAGAAACTCCTTGATCCAAGATAAATAAAAGCATTTCTAGGTTATTTTTAAAAATGATTCCGTAGATGGCCGAACCTTCTGCCGCGCAATAACGAATATCTGCTCCACGCTGTGCAAGCAATTTTGCGACGTCATTATTTCCACGGTAGCATGCCAATACAAAGGGCGTAATACCACGCTCTGACAGGCGGTTTACTGAAGACGGATCCTTATCTAATAAGGCCTTCACGGATTCAACAGTTCCAGTTCGAGCAAGCTCATGAACTGTTTGACTGACTCCAGTTGAACCGTAGAACAATAAATAGAGCAATAGAGCAATTGAAATTTTCATATTACTGTATTAAACCATAAAAATGTGAAATTTGTTCAAAACCCACACAACTTCTTGAGCATACCCTTTACGAATATTAACAATAGTTTAATTATCTATATCTTTGTTAAGAACCTTTAAACCACAGATGTTGACCATTCGACTGTTTTATGTGATTTGTTTAATCAATATATCGTTTGTCGCCAGTGCGCAATGCCCTGCAGGTCAATGGCCCGTTGAAATCACCATTGTTCCCGACGATTACCCCGGAGAAACCACTTGGGATTTATACAGCAACGGGAATGAAGTTGCGAATGGTAATGTCAACGGTTCGGTGGTATGTGTGGATACGGCAGATTGCATTCGATTTGATATTCACGACAGCTATGGCGATGGGATTTGCTGTGGATATGGTTTGGGATCCTATGTGATTACCCTTAATGGAACACAAGTGGCAAGTGGCGGAGAATTTGCAAGCACCGCCTCACATTCCTTCAATTGTGGACCGGGAACCGTCTGTGAAAACCCCATTCCAATCGACACTGGCATTACGGTTTCGCCTCAAGAAAATATATTTTATTCCTTCACTCCAGATACCACCGGAATTTACGCGATTACCACCTGTAACTTAAGCGCCTGTGACACGCGAGTTTGGATCTACAACAACTGTGCTAACGTCGCCTTCAACGGTTCAGCGGCCGGTGCCTTGTACTACAACGACGATAACGCAAGCTGCGGGTTCCAAGCAGATCTTCATCCCCTACTTACCGCAGGGAATCCGTACATCATTAAAATTGGCTTAAAAGGAAATGCTGCTTGTGCTACAAGCATTCCTTTTTCAATCACCTTTGAAGGCGCAATGACCTCAGTGCTGCCAATCGTTAAATTAACTACCGTAAATAGTGCGATAAATAACGACGTTAAAGTACCTGTTGTTATGGAAATCATTGACAATGGTCAGGGGCAACTTAATTCTACCGCAGATACCCTTTATAGTTATGAAGGAACCATTATGACTGAATGGCAAGGATTTACTGGGCCGGGGTATCCCAAGAAAAACTACGACTTTGATTTGGTAGATGCAAACGGCAACAAGATTGACACCTCCCTACTCGGAATGCCGGCAGAAAACGATTGGATTTTCAAAGCAGAATACCTCGACAATAGCCTGCTTGTAAATACCGTTACTTACGAATTCGCTCGTAGAATGGGGAGCTACGCCCCTCGTACAAGACTTTGTGAAATCTTTCTTGACGGAACGTACATTGGAGTGTACACCTTGACAGAAAAAGTAAAACGCGACAATAATCGCGTGGATATTGCCAAACTTACCTCAGCGGATACCGCGGGAAGCGCCTTGACTGGCGGATACATTATAGAAATGAACATCAACGGCGATCCAGCTGCATGGAATTCAGTTTACCCACCCATTAATAGCGCTACCTCGCCACATGCCGTAGAATTTAAATATGTCTATCCCAAGGCTGATTCGATCCTCCCCGTACAAGCGAATTATATCAAAACCTATGTAGATTCCTTTGAAAATGCCTTAAATGATGTCAACTTCACGAATGATTCGGTGGGATATCGCAAGTGGATCGACGTGGGAACCTTCATCGATTTTTTGATTGTGAATGAGTTTAGCATGAATTACGACAGCTACGGGCGCAGTACCTATATGTACAAGGAAAAAGACACCGACGGAGGGAAATTATGCATTGGTCCCCCTTGGGATTACGACCGTGCGATGGCGGATGACCCAAATTCAGGTTGGGTGTGGGAAAATACCCATCCATATTGGCCTTTTCCATTTTGGTGGTCGAAAATGTATACCGATTCTGTGTATCGGCATGAATTAGCCTGTCGCTGGTTTAGTCTCAGAGAAGATGTGTTGCGAACCTCGCGATTTATGGCCTTTATTGACAGCGTTTCTGCTCCCTTATTTCAAGGACCTGCCGATCGTAATTTTTCGGTTTGGCAGACCCTAGGAGCCAATACCTATATGAGCCGAGTACAAAACATGAAAGTATTCCTTTTTCAACGCATGGCTTGGATTGACAACCAGTTGGCGCCTTTTGGTGCGGTTTTACCAAACCTTGAAATCCCTGCAGATACGGCGGTTTGCAAAGGCATAACGTACTCAGCACCGTACCTTCAAGGGTATTTCTACAATTGGATACCAGGACCTGAAACGCCGGAAATCCTCCTTACCTACCCCGGAACCTATCAGTTGAACGTGAAAAATGAGTTTGGCTGTGAACGAACCTTCTCGATGCACGTGAATGTTTCGGAACCTGACTCAACCTTTACGCAAGGATTGCATGTCAGTGGAGACATAAACTACATTTTCGTTGGGAATAACGGGCCAACGAGTCAGTATTTTTGGGATTTCGGTGACCAAACAATGTTGTCGGGCGGTCAAACGTCAACTCATATTTTTGCGAGTCCGGGCGTTTATACGGTGAATATGAGCGTAATGGATACGCTCGGTTGTATGGGGCAATCCAGTAAACAAATTCAAGTAACAGACGGTGAAATTCAAGTGAGTATTCAACCCAATCCATCGGTGAACAATCCAATCATCACGCACAACATTCCACAAAACGAAGCCTTTAGCTTTACGCTTTATGATGCTTCGGGTAGAAAACTGAAAGAAATCCAGCAGCCGACTTCACCGTTCACCTTGGAAACTACAGGAATCGCAGGTGGCACCTATTGGTTGCAGTGCCGCTATAAGGGGCAAAACGTGAGTAAAGGATTGGTGCATCTGGATTAATCCAGTTAACTTTAGAACCATGATTTCCTTTAGGGTCCTTCCATATCAAGAATTATTTATTCGTCAAGAACAAGCTTACGGAAGCTCCTTGAGCAATCAATTGGTTGGAATTGCTGAAATAAAACATGCATCATTTGATCGGCTGGCCCAATCCCTTGAAGTACTTTTAAAAGAGCGTACTTGGCCCTATTTAAAATTAAGCGAGGATTTGACAACATGGGTTATGGATAAAAACCCAACGGGTATCTTTGCGCTGAATAAAACTGAAGGACCCGAATTATCCCTTAGTTGCTTATGGGCCATCAATCTTTACCAAATTAATGATCAAATAACGCTCAAACTTTGTTTGCATCATGTGTTAGCTGATGCGCATAGTTTTCAAATCTTTTGGGAAGACCTCAAGGGTATTTATGAAGGAAAAGAACCTGTAAGAACATCAGAAAATAAGGCAGGTATTGAAATCTCATCAAATAGGATTGATTTAGGCATATTAAAACCCATTGAACCAATGGGATTAGGTCCAATAGAGCGAATTACATTTAATCTTTCACCCAACAGAAAAAAAGAAATATCTCAACGTTGTAAGGAACTGCAACTAAATCTTTCCACGCTTTTATTAGGTTGTTTTCAGCATTACCTTGATGAAATTGAAACCCATCTTGGTATTCCAATCCAAACCGGAATGGCATTGCGCAACAGGAGTGGTAAAATTGCGAAGCAAGATTTTTTGACGCGTGTAAATTTTCTTCCCGTCAGCCACGTGCCGATTTCCAAAATAAGCGAATTGGAAACCGTAATTAAAAATTGTTTTAGAAATCAAGAATACCCTTTATTAACGTGGTTATCCGAGGAGCGAAAACGTACGGCATTCAACGCACTCTTTTCATATCAGAAAGAAGCGTATGAGAAAAATACCGACGAACTGCAAGCACGCTTTACCTTTCTTCCCACTTCAGTGGATGAGAATATTATTTCAATGCATGTGCTGGAATTTGGAGAAGAGTCACTTCGTCTTTCATTCGACGTGCGCACGGATCTTGCCGATATATCGTTTTGGAGATGCTTCGTTAATGCTTATTTGCATGGCGTATTAGCACTGCTTGACGGCAAAGAGCCCCAACTAAATTTACCCAAGGCTAAATTAACTAAGGATCTAAAAAGTACCATTGAATTTTGGAGTCTATTTGATAAGGCAAATGATGATCACACAGCGATTATATGTGCTGATGAAAAAATAACATTCGGGGAACTCAAAAAACGAATAAGCACAGAACCAAAGGAATCCCAACTGTTATTTTTATCACCAAATAGAAGCATAGAGATCATTGTAATTATCCTTAAGCAATGGAAACAGGGCGGAATAATTTCTTTTACAAAACCGAAAGAAGTTAAAATGCCTCCAGGCCAATTTCTTTATTTAGCTGAAACGTCAGGAAGTACCGGAGAATCAAAACAAATATTAATACAGCAAGCGGGTATTGAAACCTTATTATTTGATTGGAAAAATCGCTTAAACATTAATGAAAACGCAGTTCATCTTAGTCTTGCAGACATGCGATTTGATGTGTTTTTCGGAGATTTATTCCGAAGCCTTTTTCTCGGAAGCACCTTAGTTCTTGCAACAGAAAGCGAACGCTTATCCCCACTTCTCATTAGTCAACTCATCACGAAGCATCAAGTTAGCCATCTTGAATCCACGCCCTCTTTTATACAACTCATCCTTAAAAACAATCCAAAACTGGAAGGTTTAAGCCATTTAATTTGTGGTTCTGAAGCCATGACGCATTCTTTGTATAAAGCAATTACGAAGTTGGAAGGAATTAAGATGTATAACAGCTATGGGTTAACCGAAGTAAGCATTGACTCTGCGCTATACCCGCTTCTTGAAATGAATCAACAATTTCCACTTGGAGCTCCGCTCGGGGAGCAGCAATTTACGGTTCATGGACCAAACGGACATATCGTTCCGATGGGTATTTGGGGAGAATTACACATTTCAGGCGCGTGCGTTGGAACTCCTTTATTGAAATCAGAACGATACATTGCGCATGAAGACGGAACACTTGGCTATAAAACGGGAGACCGAGCGTTCATCCATCCGATCCATGGACTCATAATTTCTGGAAGGATGCAAGATGACTTCATCAAAGTAAATGGAAAAAGAATACCGGCTAGACGAATAGAACATCTAATCGCTTCACTCGAAGAATTAGCACAATGCTGTGTCCTTGAAATGGACGGTGTGAGTGTATTACTTCATGAACTGAGCTTAAGCGAACCCGAGATAAGGGCATATTTATCTAAACTTATTCCACCATACCAACATCCAGATCTTATTCAATTTAATGCCACTTGGCCTATAAATCAAAATGGAAAAATCGATAAGAAAACCTTGAGTAAACAGATTCCAATTCAACGAGAATCCAGGAACAAATGGCAACCTAATGCAACAGAAAAAGAACAGAAAGTTTACCTTGTTTTAAAATCTTTTGAAAAAACATAC
>Ga0247843_1005708_pt1 | contig 17025 bp, 16 predicted proteins | sample LaCruzMarch2017__FD_192420 | JGI IMG/M metagenome (GOLD analysis project Ga0247843, IMG submission 192420) | Freshwater microbial communities from meromictic Lake La Cruz, Castile-La Mancha, Spain - LaCruzMarch2017_8m | ecosystem: Environmental > Aquatic > Freshwater > Lake | place: Spain... | reverse complement strand
CCAGGTCAGCGGCGCATATTCCACCGGCGCAGCCCATCCACCCAGGAACATGATGGCAGCCATGCAGGACAAGAAAATCATGTTGGCGTATTCGCCCAGGAAAAACAGTGCGAAGGCCATGCCCGAATACTCAACCATGTGACCCGCCACGATCTCTGATTCACCTTCGACCACATCAAAGGGGTGACGGTTGGTTTCAGCGACCGCCGAGATCACATAAATCACGAACAAGGGGAACAGGGGCAACCAGTTCCAGGACATGAAGTTCATGCCCATATCGGCAAACCAGCCGCGTGTTTGAACGTTGACGATTTCCGTCATGTTCAAGCTCCCCGACACGAGCAACACCGTCACGAGGACAAAACCGATCGCCAATTCATACGACAACATCTGGGCCGATGCACGCATCGCCGCCAGAAAAGCGTACTTGGAGTTGGACGCCCAGCCTGCAACGATCACACCATAAACACCAATCGAGGTGATCGCCATGACATACATCAGGCCCGCATTGACATCCGCCAAGACGAGCTCGGGTCCGAAAGGAATCACCGCCCACGCTGCCAAGGCAGGCATGAGTGTCACGACAGGCGCCAAGATAAACAAGATCTTATTTGCCTGACTCGGCACGACCACTTCTTTGGTCAGTAATTTGAAGACGTCGGCAAAAGGCTGTAGCAAGCCACGGAATCCGACACGGTTAGGTCCAAGACGAATGTGCATAAAGCCAATCATCTTGCGTTCCCAATACGTCAGGTAAGCCACACACAAAATAATCGGCACTGCGATCACTAGGATCTTGACGATCGTCCAGACCACGTACCAAGGTGTTGGGCCAATCAAGTTTGTACCGAACGTTTCAAGGACGTTAAGCCACTCCATCAGGCACGCTCCACTTGAAGTTGACCGAAAGCACTACCCAAAGCGGCCGTTTGTTCAAACGCGGCAGAGATACGCACCGCACCAGGAACCAGCGTGTTATCCATTTCAGCCGACAAACTCACCTGCCCTGTCGATGATTTGACACGAACCTGGTCGCCAGTCTTGACGCCCAAACTCTCGAGCGTTTGCTGATGCATTCTTGCAACGGGCGCACGCGAGGCTGCGGTAGCTTGCAGTGCAGGTGCACGACGCACCATCGCATCGCTGCGATAGATCGGCACATCCGTGACGCGCTGCAAACCTTGCGTCGCCATAGGACTCAGACCAGGCTCAGCCTGAAGCTGATTAGACAAGCGTCCTTGCGTGCCGTTAGCCATGACGGCATCACGAACCGTTTCCGATGACTCTTCGTCAAAACCAGCCAAATGCAGAACATTACCCAACACGCGCAACACTTTCCAAGCGGGACGGCTCTGTCCACGCGGCGTTGCCGTACCTTTAAAGCTTTGTGCCGTTCCTTGGGCATTAACAAAGGTACCCGAGGTCTCTGTAAACGGCGCAATCGGCAACATCACGTTCGCCCATTCGCGCGCACCAGAAGCATATGGCGTTAATGCAACGACGAATTCAGCGGCTTTGAGTGAGGCGAGAGCCTGGGCACCATTATCAGCATCCATCGAGGGCTCAGCATGCAAAACGATGTAAGCCTTGAGTGGTTGGGACAACATCGCTGCTGCACCTTTGCCACCCTTGACAGGTACTGCGCCTGCAAGATAGCCGCCCACCGTATTGGCGCCTGAAGTCAGGAAACCTAACTTAGCGCCAGATAACTGAGCGATAAGTTGAGCATTAGCAGCAATCATCGTTGCTGTCGGTGCGTTCACAGCCGAATGACCTAACAAGATCGCGACCCGCTCACCGCTCGCCAGACTTTGAGCAATTGTTTGGGCGACGGCATCAGGTTCAACTGCGGACAAAGATGCGGGAACGGCTTGTGCTTTGAGCTTGGCGAGCGCAACCGCAACTTGAGCGACAGTGTGGGCTAAAGCATCGGGCAATACCGTTGCCCGCGCAGTCAGCTTGAGTAAAGGATCATCGCCCGCGATATCAATCGCAGAGATCTGCGTGCCGCGCTTCGCAGACTGACGCAAACGCTGCGTCATCAAAGGATGATCTTTGCGCAAGAACGATCCAATCACAAGCAACCGATCCAAGGTATCGAGTTCGGCCACAGGGAAACCTAACCAAGGGGCGCCTGTCAGCGCCGCATCCAATGAGGCATCGGTTTGACGCAAACGGAAATCAATATTCTCAGAGCCCAGGCCGCGCGTCACGCGACCTAGCAAAGCAAGCTCTTCGAGGGTTGAGTACTCACTGGCCAACGCACCGATCTGCGCGCTACCCGAGGCATCACGCACGTCCATTAAATCGTGAGCGACGACCTGAAGAGCATCAGACCAGGTCGCTTCTTTCCATGACCCATCCTCGCCCTTGATCATCGGAACAGTCAAGCGGTCCTCGTTGAGACCTTCGTAGGAGAAACGATCACGGTCGCTAATCCAGCATTCATTTAAGGCGTCATTTTCAAACGGCACGACACGAATCACCTCATCGCCCTTGACCTGCACGACAAGATTGGTGCCCATGCTGTCATGAGGCGAAACTGAACGACGACGCGCGAGTTCCCAAGTACGGGCCTGATAACGGAAAGGCTTGGAGGTCAATGCACCGACCGGACACAAATCAATCATATTGCCCGACAACTCAGAGTCAACAGAGCGACCTACAAAAGTGGTGATTTCGGAGTGCTCGCCACGTCCGACCATACCGAGCTCCATGATGCCCGCGACTTCCTGACCAAAGCGAACGCAACGCGTGCAATGAATACAGCGTGACATTTCCTCGGCCGAAACGAGTGGACCGAGCTCTTTGTGAAAAACCACACGCTTTTCTTCGTTGTAGCGGGAGCTCGAGCCCCCGTAGCCAACCGCCAAGTCCTGCAACTGGCATTCGCCACCCTGATCACAGATCGGGCAGTCCAAGGGGTGATTAATAAGCAAAAATTCCATCACGCTCTTTTGAGCGGCTACGGCGCGCTCTGAGCAGGTGTGGACCACCATGCCATTCGTTGCAGGTGTTGCGCACGCAGGCATAGCCTTCGGTGCTTTCTCAACCTCAACTAAACACATGCGACAGTTCGCTGCGATGGATAATTTCTTGTGATAGCAAAAATGCGGCACATAGACACCGAGCTTATGCGCGGCGTGCATGACCATGCTACCTTCTTGCACTTCGACTTTCTTGCCGTCGATGGTTAACTCAACCATAACTTTGTCCAGACCTTAGAGATAGGGGGCTACGACACATCGCTTGTGCTCGATGTGGTGTGCAAATTCGTCGCGATAATGCTTTAGGAAACCACGTACTGGCATCGCAGCAGCATCACCTAGCGCACAAATCGTACGGCCCATGATGTTGCCGGCGACTGAATCAAGCAGATCGAGGTCTTCGGGACGACCTTGACCATGCTCGATACGATTGACCATGCGGTAGAGCCAACCCGTGCCTTCACGGCAAGGTGTGCACTGGCCACAGCTTTCTTCGAAATAAAAATAAGACAACCGTAAGAGCGACTTGACCATACAGCGAGAGTCGTTCATCACGATCACCGCGCCAGAGCCCAACATCGAGCCGGCTTTGGCGATGGCATCGTAATCCATCGTCGTGTCCATCATCATGTCGCCCGGGATCACAGGTGCACTGGATCCACCCGGGATGACAGCCTTGAGAGTCGAGCCACCACGCATGCCACCTGCAAGTTCGAGTAACTTGGAGAAAGGCGTACCCAGCGGAATTTCATAATTGCCTGGACGCTCGACGTCACCTGTGATCGAGAACAGCTTGGTGCCACCATTGTTTGGTTTGCCGACCTCGAGGTAGGCTTGTCCACCGTTACGAATAATCCATGGCACCGCAGCAAACGTCTCGGTGTTGTTAATCGTAGTGGGCTTGCCGTAGAGACCAAAACTCGCAGGAAATGGTGGTTTAAAGCGTGGCTGACCTTTTTTACCCTCAAGGGACTCAAGTAAAGCAGTTTCTTCGCCACAAATGTAGGCGCCATAACCGTGAAAGGCGTGGAGCTGGAAGCTAAAGTTCGAACCGAGAATGTTGTCGCCGAGAAAGCCCGCTTGACGCGCCTCATCCAAGGCGTCCTCGAAACGCTTGTAGACCTCAAAAATCTCGCCATGGATGTAGTTGTAACCCACCGAAATTCCCATGGCGTAGGCAGCAATAGCCATACCCTCAATCACGATATGTGGGTTAAGGCGCAGAATGTCGCGGTCTTTGAAGGTACCGGGCTCACCTTCGTCCGAGTTGCAGACGAGATATTTTTGTCCTGGAAAGCTGCGGGGCATAAAGCTCCACTTCAGACCCGTCGGGAAACCCGCACCACCTCGACCACGCAAGCCTGAAGCCTTGACCTCAGCGATCACGTCCTCTTGGCTCATGCCTTGGGTCAAAATTTTACGCAGTGCTTCGTAGCCACCGCGCTTGACGTAATCCGTCAAACTCCAGTTTTTACCGTCAAGATCAGCCATGATCTGAGGGCCAAGATGACGACCGTGGAGTGCCATCGAATCGACACCGGGTGAGGCATCCAGGCCCTGCGAGTACTTGGATAGTATTGCGGCGCTCATGCTGCGCCTCCCTTGGCGGCTGCAGACAGCTCGCTAATCATTGAATCAATTTTTTCGCGCTCCATGCGCACGCACATGTGGTTGTTATTGACCAACAAGACAGGCGAATCACCACACGCACCCATGCACTCGCCTTCCATTAAGGTAAAGGCACCATCAGGCGTGGTTTCACGAAAACCAATACCGAGTTTCTTTTTGAGGTAGTCTGCAGTCATTTCGCCATCACGCAGCGCGCAAGGCAAATTGGTACAGACAGTGATTTTGAACTGACCGACAGGGCGCACATTAAACATGTTGTAAAAGGTGGCGTTTTCCTGCACAGCAATCGCTGGCTGACCAAGATAGTCTGCGATGTCTTGAATCACCTCAGGAGATACCCAGCCTTTTTCTTCTTGGGCGATGCCAAGAGAAGCCATAATGGCAGATTGCTTTTGATCTGGCGGATACTTGGCGATCTCGCGATCAATTCTTTTGTAGGACTGTTCAGAGAGCAGCATGATCTAAATCCGGTGGTAGCGAAGTCAAAACGCAGTGAAAACAATTAGCGGTCAATCTCGCCAAAAACAATATCTTGGGTACCAATAATCGTGACAGCGTCGGCAATCATGTGACCGCGAGACATTTCGTCAAGCGCCTGCAGATGCACAAAACCAGGGGCACGAATCTTGAGTCGATAGGGCTTATTCGCCCCGTCGGACACCATGTAAATACCAAACTCACCCTTGGGATGCTCGACCGCGGCATAAGCCTCGCCAGCAGGCACATGAAAGCCTTCAGTAAAGAGTTTGAAATGGTGAATCAACTCTTCCATGTTGGACTTCATCCCCGTGCGATGAGGTGGCGACACCTTGTGGTTGTCAATCATCACTGGACCAGGATTATTGCGGAGCCATTGCACGCATTGCGCAATGATGCGATTGCTTTCGCGCATTTCGGCGATGCGCACTAAATAACGGTCATATGAATCGCCATTGACACCGACGGGGATATCAAACTGCATGCGATCATAGACCTCGTAGGGCTGCATCTTGCGCAAATCCCAAGCCACACCTGAACCACGCAGCATCGGTCCCGTAAAGCCAAGGGATTTAGCTCGCTCAGGATCCACCACACCAATCCCGACAAGTCGCTGTTTCCAGATCCGGTTATCGGTCAGTAAGGTCTCGTACTCATCGACACAAGCGGGAAAACGGTTGGTGAAATCCTCAATAAAATCTAACAATGAGCCCGAACGCGCATCATTCATCGCCTTGAGATCTTTGGCGGAACGGTATTGGCTCGATTTACCATACTGAGGCATGGCATCGGGCAAGTCGCGATAGACGCCACCCGGACGATAATAGGCCGCATGTAAACGCGCACCCGACACGGCCTCGTAGCAATCCATCAGGTCTTCGCGCTCGCGAAAAGCATACAAAAATACCGCCATCGCACCCACATCAAGAGCATGTGAACCCAAAGACATCAGGTGATTGAGCAGTCGCGTGATCTCGTCAAACATCACGCGGATGTATTGTGCGCGCAATGGAACCGTCACGCCCATCATTTTTTCGATCGACATCACATAGGCATGCTCGTTACACATCATCGACACGTAATCGAGACGATCCATGTAAGGCAAAGCCTGAAGAAAGGTGCGGTGCTCTGCAAGCTTTTCAGTGCCACGATGTAACAAACCAATATGCGGATCGGCACGCTGGATGACCTCGCCATCAAGCTCAAGCACCAAGCGCAATACACCGTGCGCAGCTGGGTGCTGGGGGCCAAAGTTCAGCGTGTAGTTTTTAATTTCTGCCATGATTAGCGCCCTACTCCATAACCGTCTTCGCGAATCACACGCGGAATCACCTCACGCGGTTCAATCGTGACAGGCTGATACACCACGCGGCCTTGCTCGGGGTCATAGCGCATTTCGACATTGCCATACACTGGGAAATCTTTACGGAAAGGATGTCCGATAAAACCGTAGTCCGTCAAAATACGACGCAGATCAGGATGACCTTCGAACACAATACCAAACAAGTCAAACGCCTCTCGCTCAAACCAGTTCACCGAAGGCCAGACCTCAACCAGTGAATCCAGCACGGGAAACTCTGCACTGGTCGCAAAAGTACGCACACGCAAACGCCAATTGTGTTTGAGGGAGAGCAAATGCGCAACCACAGCAAAACGCGCCTGGGGAACCACGGAGTCTAGTGGTGTTTCGCCCACACGACCTGCTCCGTAGGTTGAATAATCCAGACCACACAAATCGATACAGGTTTCAAAATTTAAACCCGACTCATCACGCAAACGTTGACAAGCGGACTGCCATTGCTCGGGCGCGATCTCGAGCGTAATCTCATCGGTAGAGAGTTTGATCTTGGCCTGTTCACCGAACAGGGTGATCAATTGTTGTTGCAGGTTTTCTAGCCTGGACATGTCTTAAGCCTGAGTAAACCGCTGAGCCCACGAGAATCGTACGCCCAACGACTTGGATTTAACGAGCGATCGTATTGGTCTGACGAATTTTGTTTTGCATTTGCAGCAGGCCATACACCAAGGCCTCTGCAGTAGGCGGACAACCCGGAACATAAACATCTACCGGGACTATTCGATCACATCCCCGCACGACAGAGTAGGAGTAGTGATAATAGCCACCACCATTGGCGCACGAACCCATTGAGACCACCCAACGCGGCTCTGGCATTTGATCGTATACCTTACGCAGCGCAGGGGCCATTTTGTTGCACAATGTGCCGGCAACAATCATCAAATCGGACTGACGCGGACTCGGTCGAAAAATAATGCCAAACTGATCCAAGTCGTAACGGGCCGCACCCGCGTGCATCATCTCGACCGCGCAACACGCCAGACCAAAGGTCATCGGCCACATCGAACCTGTTTTGGCCCAGTTGATGAATTTGTCAGCACTCGTGGTGACAAAGCCTTGTTTCAAAATACCGTCAATCGCCATAGGTGTCTCGCTGCCTCGATGGGACTACTCCCAGTCGAGCGCGCCTTTTTTCCATTCGTAGATGAAACCAACAGTCAGCACAGCCAAAAAAATCATGACCGTGACAAAACCAACCATCCCAACCGTACCGTTTGCAATCGCCCAAGGGAACAAAAAGGCAATTTCAAGATCGAACAGGATGAAGAGAATCGCGACAAGGTAGTAACGCACATCGAATTTCATGCGCGCGTCGCCAAAGGCCTCAAAACCGCACTCGTAGGGCGAGAGCTTTTGCGCGTCGGGCCGATTCGGACCAATCAGTGAGCCTGCTGTAATCAGCGCAAAGCCGATCGCCGTACTCACCACAATAAATAACAAAACGGGAAAATATTGTTCCAGATTCATTGAACATTACCGGCTGTTGAACAAAACTCTAAGATTGTATCATCCTGCACGACCATTACAGCGGAAAAGACCCGCTAAAAAATAAGCGAGTCACCCATGAAGAGTGACTCGCTATTTACTTTTTTACTCGCGGCTACTTAACCGAAATTAAGTTGCCATTCTAAGCGGTTGCTTAGAACTGGTGACGCAGACCAACACCAATCAAGGTGCTCTTGAGTGTGTCAACAGTACCAACGTTGTCCATGTAACCGAACAGAGCGTACATGTTTGTGCGCTTTGTGAAGTCATATGCGTAGGCAATGTTGTACGCTGTCTGGTTCTGAGCGTTGTAGAGGTCTTTCATGTTGGTGTTAGGTGTCAACATTGTCCATGACAACAAAACGCGTGAAACTGGGTTCACTGGAATTGTTGCACCAACGATGTAGCTGTTTGTACCAATGGCTGGTGCGAAAATCAGTTCGCCCGATGTACCAGTGTTACTGAATGCACCTGCACCGCTCACGCCAGAACCTTGACCCAAGACAGCGCCGTCACGTGTCTGACCGTAGCCAGCAGCGATCTTGACCACTTTAAAGTCATATGTACCAGCGATGTTCCATGAGCCGATTGATGCGTCACGGGTTGGCTTGCCAATTGCACCTTGGTCACCGTAAATCTTGTCATACGATGCGGCGATGTAGATTGGACCGTTAGCGTATTTAGCACCGAGTGTCAGCTGGCGATTGTTGTTGTTAGTGGAAAAGTTGTAGCCTGTACCACTTGTTCCAGCAACGCCAGTAGCGGCTGTGTAGCCAGCAGTGTTACCTGTAGCGAACGAGTAACCAATACCTGCCTGGAAACCAGACATGTTAGGTGTCTGGTACTTGATGGCGTTACTGATACGGTCTGTGTTAGCAACACCAAAAGCTGCACCCATGTTCAACTGACCGAAGCCTGTGCCGAACGGATCAACTGGGATACCGACGTATTCTGTCGCGAAGTTTGTTTGACGACCGATGCGGACATAGCCCCATGAGTTGTTCTCAACGCCCAACCAAGCTGCACGACCAAAAATACGACCACTTTGCTGCAGTGTGCCATTACCGGGCTCAAAACCACTTTCGAGTTGGAATGTGACGCGATTGCCGCCACCGATGTCCTCGACGCCACGGAAACCGAAACGGTTACCGGACTGCTGACCGTAGGCCATGCCGAAGTTAGAAGCGCCAGGATTGTTGTCGAGGCTGACTTTGTTGTAACGCAGACCACCGTCGATAACTCCGTACAGTGTTACTGATGACTGGGCCGAAGCGGCACCAGCAAAGCCGGCAAGCAGGGCGGCGGCGAGCAGAGTCTTTTTCATTTAAGAAATCTCCAAGTATTTGAGTGACAAGAGCAACAAACAACCATTTGTCTGCCGCCCCCCTAACTCCGCTAGGGAAGTTGACGCTATTGCATCAAAATTTGGAGGCTGTGGCTATGTATTCAGGTAGAAAAGCGTCTGAAAGCATACTTTCTGTTGGGTTAGTGCAACATTATAGGCAAAATCGAGCCTTTTACAGAGGGTTTACCCTTGGACTCATGTCGCATGGTGACAACAGCAGAAATCACATCAAAATCACCCTCTATAAATAAAAGCGAGCCGGAAACAAATATTTCCGGCTCGCTTTTTACATATCGCCTTTTTCTACTGCCAATACCCTTGTTAACGGCAGAAATATTTATTTCACGAGTACAACAGGTTGTTTGGCCTGCGTCAATACGCGCTGAGCGACAGAGCCCAGCAACATATCAGCTATTGCGCTACGGCCCTTGGAGCCCAGCACGATCATGTCGTACTTTCCTTTTTGGCTCTGGGCCACGATTTCCTGGGATGCATTGCCCACCAACATCACCATGTCGTGCTTGATGCCTTGATCATTGAGCACTTTCATCGCGGGCTTGAGCTCTTTTTCACTAAGCTCGCGCAAATAATCAGCGACTGCTTCTTTACCCACGAATGCTTTAGCGTGGCGCAAGCCAGCATCGTCATGCACGCTGATGAGCGTGATGCTTTTTGTCTTATCTACGGTGTTTTTAAGAAGGTCAGCAGCATATTTAACTGCACGCAACGCATTTTTGGAGCCATCCGAGGCGACGAGAATTTTCATGATTTCAGTCCTTCTTGGTTTGTAATGAGTGATTGGGTTTGTAATAAGTCATTGTTGCGTCAGGTTTTTATTCTACGAACCGATACTTTAGGCACAATATACTTAAAGTGATGTGTTGGAGTAAAACCCAAAAATAAAAAGCTTGAGTTAAATCAAACGAGATGAATTGAAATCTGAAGAAATAAGATTGTGCTGTAGAGCATGCAGAGCAGGTAGTGAGCTCAATGCATTTTTGGATTCCCGAGATCGGGAGAGACCCGTAGGTCTGGAAAAGATGATGAACCAGAGGCGTAAAGCCAGAGCTTTGATGGTGCCGACGGCGAGACTCGAACTCGCACAGCTTTCGCCACTACCCCCTCAAGATAGCGTGTCTACCAATTTCACCACGTCGGCTTTTAATGTGGTCTTGAATAGCCAAAGATTGTAGCACGTAGCCGCAATCTTTGACTTGAGACTACATGCCTTTATTTACCTGCAGGAGCAGCAGGCGCGGGGGCTGCAGGAATGCCAGGAACTGCGTTCAGAGGGACAGCGGGTGCAGCGGGCACAACCGGAGCTGTTGGAGCAACACCCGGAACAGCAGAGCCAGCAGGTGGCGCAACGGGCGCCGTTGGGGAAAAGTTCTGCATGATGCCCGTGTCTTGACCGATATTGCCACGATTGGCCACATACGCCAGACCTATCGTGGAAATAAAGAAGACGACAGCAGCCCATTTGGTCGCACGAGACATGAAGTTGGCAGCACCGGTGGCACCAAACAAACTACCTGCAGAGCCACTACCAAAAGCGGAGCCCATATCCGCGCCCTTGCCCTGCTGCAGCAAGACGAGAGAAATGATTGAAAGTGAAGACAGGATCTGCACAACGAGCAGAAGATTAAACATCCAAGACATTGAAACGCTCCGAAAACTAAATAGCGAGGAAACACATTAAGCAAAAGTAGTCATTTAGGCTGCGATCGCAAGAAACTCCTCAGCAACTAAAGATGCCCCACCCACCAACGCACCGTCGATATCAGGCATCGCAAACAAACTGGCGGCATTCCCCGCTTTGACACTACCACCGTACAGAATCTGAACTTGCGCAGCACCGATACCCTCTAGCGCTGAGCGGATTGCAACGTGCACTTCTTGGGCCTGCTCAGGCGAGGCAGTGCGACCGGTACCGATCGCCCAAACCGGCTCATAGGCGACGACCATTTTTTTGACCGCCTCGGCGCCAAGGGCCAAAACTGGTGCTAACTGGCGAGCAATGACGGCAACTGCTTGTCCTGCATCACGCTCAGTCAAGGACTCTCCCACACACACGACAGGGATCAGTTCGGCTGACAACGCAGCACGCGCCTTGTCTGCGACAAGCTGATCCGTCTCCGCATGCAACGCACGTCGCTCAGAATGACCCACCAACACAAAGCGACAAGCAAAATCATTGAGCATCCCACCGGACACTTCACCTGTGAAGGCGCCTTGAGCTTGGGTGCTGATGTCTTGAGCACCCCAGGCAATCGCCGAGCCTTTCAAGGCGTGCGCAGCCTGAGCCAGATAGGGGAATGGTACACAAACACCCATTTGCGTGGCAGAGGACGCTCTGGGAGCCGCTAAAAGCGCTGTCAACAACTTGGCGTTATTGGCCAGGTTGCCATGCATTTTCCAATTACCTAGGACAAGTCGGGTACGCATTACGGTCATTTTTGTGTTGAATGAAGTGCAGCAAACCCAGAATTGTATCCTGTTGCCCACGCTAAAGGGGCTTGTCAGACCGATTGGAGGAAATATCTCTCTAAATCGTATATGATTCAGCCCTTCTTGATGGAAGCGTGGCCGAGTGGTTTAAGGCACCGGTCTTGAAAACCGGCGAGGGTTCACGCCCTCCGTGAGTTCGAATCTCACCGCTTCCGCCAAAACTTTTGATCGTCATGCACGGCGATATTTCTAAAACCAACCATGCGTTTAAGTGATTCGGAAAGCGCCGGATCAATCCACTTTGCCTGTGCCAATATATCGAAAACATCACGTGCACTTTAGGCACACCTAGACGGTCGCGGCGGATGATATGGTGGCCCAAGTCCAATGCCGCCTCACAGGCGCGCTGAATATTCATGACGGCAGCATCTTGTCTTGAAAAGTTGGTTACGAAGGTCGTTGGATCGTAATCGAACTCTTCGTGAGCACGTGCCACACATCGTTCAATCGTCGCGGCTTTGTTAATCAGAACGTCATCGCGCATACACGTGCCCTTGGCGAGTAATTTTTTTGAGAAGTGGTTCGCGCGCCTCGTCAAGTGCTAACTTTTCACTCAAAACGGCCACTTCAAACAGACGCGCCTGCAATCCAATATCCCACACCGCTTTACCGGTTGAAAGAACCTGATACTGCATGACGGTCGAAGCTGCGCGCAAGTCGAGCAGATCAACGTCGCCATTGACCAGGCTTGCAATGTCGTTTGATAAGGACCACAATAAGTTTGGGTCAATGAAGCCTGGTGCCAATACCGACAAATCAAGGTCGCTCTCTGGTCGGGGCGAGCCGAGGACCTGGCTCCCAAAGACATAGAGCGCCATTAAGTTTGGTATTTTTGCAAGCACTGAGGCTAAGATGGCCCCGTCTGGCGCAAGCATTGTCATCAGTCGTGAATGCATCATGAGCTCACGCAAAGGCAGCGAAGAAGAACGCAGTCAAGATTAGTTTGCATGATCAGCCATGACTCCACTATGATGGGTCGCCCCTATTTCCTCCCTACGTTGACCCCTTGTTGCTCGCAATCCAGTGAAGCTAAAACATGCCCAAAAATTCTTCTCAAAACCCAGATATCAAGCCTGCCAAGCATTCTAAGACACCTTCCCTGCCCTACCTGAGTGCAGAGGCGCGAGCGATAAAGGGCAAGAATCTTCGTAACAAGGCGCCGCGTCGTGCCCAAGCGCAATGGCATGCTCCAAAAAATCGCCGCGATCCAGTCGAGATTCTTTCCTCGTCGAACGCCGGCCGGATTGAACATCTTGTCCCCATCCGCTTTGGACGGATGTCACAGTCTCCCTTCGCCTTTTACAGAGGTGCGGCAGCGATCATGGCTTCGGATCTTGCAAAGACGCCCACGAGCGGCCTCTACGTCCAAGCATGTGGCGACGCGCATCTCATGAATTTTGGCGGATTTGCGACACCAGAAAGAAATATTGTTTTTGATATCAATGATTTAGATGAAACTTTGCCGGCACCTTTTGAGTGGGATGTCAAGCGACTCGCTGCAAGCGTTGTGATCGCAGCCAAGCATATCGAACTGCCATCAACTGACGCTACGAGTATTGTCAACGACCTGGTGCGGGAATACCGTGAAAAAATGTCTGACTACGCCGGGATGCGCGCACTCGATGTCTGGTATGACAAAATTGATTTGCAAAACTATACGCATCGTTCGACAGACCCTGAGGTACTCAAGCGTACCCGCAAACGTCTTGACCAGCGAATTGCGCAAGAACAGCGTAAATCTCATCCGGACATCATGTATCCGAAACTCGTTGTTCACAAAGGGGGTGAACCCAAAATCAAGGATGAACCTCCGCTGATTTTTCATTCGTCGGAGATGCTGACACCCGGCGCTCAATCTAACTATGCGACCGTGATTGAAGCCTATCGCCAAAGTCTGCCAGAACATGTCCGCATGCTTTTCAATCGCTTTCACTACTGCGATCTCGCTCTAAAAGTTGTCGGGGTCGGCAGCGTAGGGACGATGTGTGGTGTGGCCTTATTCATGGCCGGGGAAAAGGACCCACTTTTCCTCCAGGTCAAAGAAGCACGACAGTCAGTACTTGAGCCTTATACAGTTAAAAGTGCCTATGCCAACCAAGGCCAACGCGTGGTGCATGGCCAACGTCTGATTCAAACCGCCTCGGATGTATTTTTAGGTTGGACACGCGGCATCAATGGGCGCGATTTTTATATACGACAGCTTCGTGACCTCAAACTTTCCGCGATTATCGAAGACTGGGATACTGAAACGCTGCGACTTTACGCAAAAATGTGTGGGCATGCCTTGGCACGTGCGCATGCACGATCTGGCGACTCTGCAATGATTGCGGGTTACCTTGGTACAAGTAAAAGTTTTGATCAGGCGATCGGTGAGTTTGCCGTGCAATATGCCGAGCAAAACAGCTTGGACTACCAGGCATTTATTGAGTCAATTCGGCAAGGTAAGATTCAAGCTCAAAGGGATGCATAAAACCAACGCGCGCTCAACTGCGCGCGTTTAACCTAACCCATTTTGAGCAATACCACCCCAAGAATAATCAACGCGACACCCGCCCAGCGAATGGGCAGGCTCGGATCTCCAAAAAAGAACACGCCGACCGCAAAGGTGCCGACGGCGCCGATCGAGGTCCAGACTGCGTAAGCGGTACCAATCGGGATGCCTCGCAGAGAAAACCAGAGAAGCGCTCCACTCAAGGCCATGCTGACGATCGCCAGCCCGATGCCCCAGAACTTCATGCCAGGGAGCGCGGTGATTTTCAGACCCAGCGGCCAACCTATCTCAAAAAGACCTGCAACCAGCAACGCGGTCCAGTAAATATTCATGCATCCACCAAAAATCAATAAAAACAATAGGTTATGACCATTCCCCAAGGTCGCGCCGGGCAACCCAAGCTTGACCAGTCCCATTATCTAGCTGAAACGATGGGGAAGTTGCGCATTCACATTCAAAATAAGAGTACATTTAGAAAACTTTCGTTATGTTTGGCTGGATATAACTTTAATGACGCAAACACCTTCACCTCTTATCGACCGCTTTGGTAGAAGCATCGAATACCTGCGCCTGTCGGTGACGGATCGCTGCGACATGAAATGCACCTATTGTCTGCCAAAAAGTTTCAAAGGTTATCAAGAGCCTAAAAATTGGCTGACCTTCGATGAAATCGAACGCGTTGTGGGTGCGTTTGGTCGTTTGGGTACCTCGCGTATTCGTCTTACGGGTGGCGAGCCTCTCTTGCGTCGCAATTTGCCCGAGCTCGCGGCACGCATCAGCGCCCTGCCCGGCATCCGCGACCTCTCCCTTTCAACAAATGGTACCCAACTGCCCAAACACGCCGCAGCCTTGCGTGCGGCAGGTGTGTCACGTCTGAACATCAGCTTGGACAGCTTGGATCGCGAATGTGTTACGCAGATTACGGGGCGTGACTCCATTGATGATGTGATGGCGGGTCTTGACGCGGCGCAAGAGCACGGTTTCTCCCCGATCAAACTCAACATGGTTGTGATGCCCGGTGTCAACGAACACGAAGTCGAGGCCATGACCGAGTTCTGCATCAACCGCGGCTTTATTTTGCGTCTGATTGAAACCATGCCGATGGGGAGTACAGGCCTAGCTTCGGGCTACACACCTCTGGGACCCGTGCTTGAGCGTTTGCGCGAACGCTTTGAACTGATCCCGGAAATCAAAGAGATGGGTGGTGGTCCTGCCCGCTATTGGCGCACCGCGGATGGCCGCGGACAAATTGGTCTCATCACACCGATCAGTCAGCATTTTTGTGAAACCTGTAACCGGGTGCGCTTATCTGTCGATGGCACTTTGTATCTCTGTCTGGGACAAGAAGAGAAACTTGAGCTGCGCCCCTTGTTACGCGCCGGTATTTCTGATGCCGAGCTCGAGCAAGCACTCCGCGAAGGTATCGAGCTCAAACCAGAGCGTCACGAGTTTCGTGAGGCCCCCACAAAAATTATCCGCTTTATGTCTCAAACCGGGGGTTAATGTCTCCGCGAAGCTAGGTTAAAGTCTGGATTGTGTCTTCCCAAAGCGTATCAGCATGAAACCCAGAGCCAACCTCCTAAATTTTGAAGATGCTCGCCAGACATTGTTGGCGAATGCAGCACCACTGAATGCAACAGAAACACACCCTTTGTTATCTGCGCTAGGGCGAACACTTGCACAGGACATCTTGTCACCGCTGAATGTTCCCGGGTTTGATAACTCAGCGATGGACGGTTATGCACTCCATGTGCAAGATATAGAAAAGCGACCCGAGCTCTTCCCAGTGACACAAAGGATCGCCGCAGGACAAACAGGGACTGCACTTGCACCGAATACCGCAGCGCGTATTTTTACAGGCGCGCCTGTACCCGAGGGTGCCAATGTTGTCGTCCCTCAAGAACATACACAAGAACGTGAAGGTGCGATCGCCCTCACACATCCGATCGAACTAGCGCAACATATTCGTCGTCGTGGCGAAGATATCGCAGTCGGCGATCTCGTACTGACTGCCGGCCAACGTCTGGGCGCCCCTCAGCTTGCGATGCTAGCCTCGATGGGTGTGGCCAAGGTCACTGTTTTCAATCCTTTAACCGTCGGTGTCTTTTTTACGGGCGATGAACTGACGGAGCCCGGCCAGCCTTTAGCCCCCGGCGCTATTTACAACAGCAATCGTTATGCAATCAACGGTCTGCTAGCGCAGCTGGGTTGCACTGTGAATGACTATGGCATTGTGCGCGACTCAGCCCAAGCCACGCGTGAGGCACTTAGCAAAGCCGCCAGTGAAAATGATGTCATCATCACTTGCGGTGGTGTGTCTGTCGGCGAAGAAGACCATGTGAAAGCCGCCGTGATGGCGTTAGGCAGTTTAGATCTTTGGCAAATCTCCATGAAGCCCGGCAAACCGCTTGCTTATGGGCGTGTCGGTCAAACGGACTTTATCGGTTTGCCAGGCAATCCCGTGAGCGCGTTCGTCACATTTTTATTGATGGCCCGACCTTTTTTGCTCAAACGCATGGGTACGACAGATACGGGTTTGAAATACCTGACTGCAAAGGCGAATTTTGATTGGCCCAAGCCCGATCGACGCCGAGAGTTTTTGCGTGTCAAAATCACAGCCGACATCTCAGGCGCTCCAGTCCTCGGTCTCTGGCCCAACCAAGGCTCTGGCGTGATGAGCAGCTTGGCTTGGGCCGATGGACTGGTGGATCTCGCGCCTGATACAAAAATCGCACGTGGTGACGTA
>Ga0247843_1005704_pt1 | contig 17031 bp, 12 predicted proteins | sample LaCruzMarch2017__FD_192420 | JGI IMG/M metagenome (GOLD analysis project Ga0247843, IMG submission 192420) | Freshwater microbial communities from meromictic Lake La Cruz, Castile-La Mancha, Spain - LaCruzMarch2017_8m | ecosystem: Environmental > Aquatic > Freshwater > Lake | place: Spain... | reverse complement strand
GGCTTAATGGATACACGGCTTGCCAAGCGCCGCATCGAATTGATTTTTTCTTCTGGATTCTCAGCTTTTGAAAACTCTTCAGCAAAATTTAAGAAATCAGCTTTTCCAATCGTCGCGCCAGTTTTGTTGGCAACAATTTTTGCGTTCTTAACAACAGGTTCTTCGAGAGCGAGTTGAGGACCTCGGCCGGTCGAAAACGCATCCCATAAGGCTTCCCTTAGGTTTTCGCCTATTGCACCCGCTGCACCCTCTCCGATTTCCAATAAGCCTAATTTGGAAGCAGGTTTTTTTGCAGCCGGTGCAGGGACCGGCGTCGGCACCACCTCCGCCTTTACCTGCTGGACTTCTTCCGGGGTGACTTCGGCTTCGGCCCCTGCTCCTTCGGGAGGCCGCCCTCCTTGATCCACTTCTGGCAGTCCCACTTGGACTTCGGGTTGCGGTTCTTCTCGGCGTAGCACGCCTTCATCTGGGCCTTGTTCTTGAACGGCACTGGGTGTGGGGGCTTGGGGTTGAGCGGGGAATCCCAACCGGGCACGGTAAGCCGCAAGAGTAAGAGCATCATCTTCGCTCAGCAGGCCGGCATCTTCGGCCGTGATTAGCTGATCGAGTTCATCCTGCTCGTCGGCAGTCAGGCCGGTCTCGGTATCGACAGGTGCGGCCGGGGCAGGCTCGGGGGTCGGAGCGGGCGAAGGAGTGGGGGCAGGGGTCGGTGCAGGCGCAGGTGTCACCTCTTCCGGCATCGGGATCCCAAGCTCCTGGGACATCCGAAGCACCTCTTCTGGCGTAACCTCGGGCTCGATTTCAATCGGGCCGGTGGGTTGGGTGCCATCCTCAATTCCGGACACGGTGGCCGCAGAACGCGGCAACGGGTTGGCGGGATCAGCACCCGTGGCTTCGGCAACCGCGTTGGCAGTGGCAAGATTGGGATTCCGCTCGGAACCAACAACGCCGCCGACAAGACCGCCAGTGGCAGCGCCAATGAATCCAGCCTGCGCGACGCCATCCATGACGCCGCGTTCAGGATCGTAGGTGACCTTGGCAGCCATGTTACCAAGCGTCTGCTCCAAGGATTCCTGAAGACCTTCCGTGACCAAGCCTTCGACGCCGCCTCGGATCATGTTCTGAGTGCGGACGCTAGCAGCCTTCGGAACAATCCGTTCGGCAAGACGCTCACCAACGCCACCGATGGATTTCTTGCCGTACCGCAGTTTGCCGGCAACACCCAGAGCGCCTTCCGTGATGGCTCCGATTGGCGCGTTCAGCAGGAAAGATTGAGACTCCAGCTGCGACGCCTGCGCTTGAAGATCCTCAGCTCCTTGCGAGTCACCAGCTGCAAGCCGTTCAGCGATGCGCCGGTTAATAACTCGACGGGCATCTTCGGCTCCGGCTTCACCTGCGGAAAAGCCGTAAAGGGCGCCGGCGCCGACAGGTCCAGCAACCAGCGCACCTGGAAGCACAGACAGCGTGCTGCCAATGCCACCGGAGATTTGAGCCGGGATGGTTTCTTGAACTCCGGGCAGCGAAGGCATCGTTTCGCCGGCTGAAACCAATCCCTGGCCAGCTGCGGTAATTGGGCTGCGAGCAACCATCTGGCGTTGCTCTTCGGGGGTTGATTCAGTGAACGGATCTCCGGCTTCAAAGACCCGCGCAAAACCCTTCGCAGCCTGACCAAGGCCGCTCAGTGCAGCCTTCGGCAACTCCGCGATTTGACCGCCCAACGTCTCTAGCGCGCCGTACTCACCAGCGCGGAACTTAGCCGCCTCCAGCTGCGAGGTCTCATCAGCCATTTCCTGCTGACGCCGCTGGATCAGATTCTGTCGGATCTGACTCCGGTTCTGCTTCACAAAGTCGAAGACCTGTTCTTGGGTGTAATCTTCGGGGAAAACTACGGTTCCAAGCTCCGTTCCAAAATCGACTTCGATGGGCATATCAGAGTTCTACGGGGTTCTCGCTGTCCTGCTGGTTCAGAATGGCGTCCCACTCTTCCGGTGACAACTGGATTGGTCCGGAAGGTGCGGCCTGCGGCATCTGAGGCGCGGCCATCGGAGCGGCCATCGGAGCGGCAGTGCGCGGCAGTGCGCCTTCCATGATCTGGCCCAGGGTGAATCGCTTGACGCGTTGGGCAGCAGCGTCAGCGCGGTTCTTGGGTTTTCCTTCCGTCGTGCCGCCAAGGGCTTCAGCGCGTCGCGAGCGTTCACCTTCCAGCTGGGTTATGGCATCAGCTACGCTAAGGCCGGTTGATTCTTTCCCAAAACCAAACTCATCAGCGCGAACATCAATGTCTCCCGCCTTGTTTCGATAGACATTAACCTCACCTCCGCTTCTTGCACTGAGCGTCTTGAGTTTTTTCAGCGCAGCGTCGATGTCGTCGTTAATGCCCGGCTCCTTATCAGGCGCCGCCAGCAACGAAGCCTCGTAAGCGCGAGCTTCTTCAGGAGTTCCTTCAAACTTCCGTTTACGACCCTCTGGTCCTTCTTCGATGATAATCTTCGGCCCCTTCACCGCCGCAGCCCTCGGGCTGGGTCCAACGTAGGCGTACCGAGAGCCACCGATCGTGGTCTGAGGATACTGCGACAGGTCCTGCTGCCCCTGAAGAATCCCGGCTGTGGTCGGGCGACCTTCGATTTGATCTTCTACGGCGCTTGGGAGTTTCACCAACCCGCGACGTGCTAGCGCGTTCTCGTAGGCCGACGTGCGCTGAAGCTGTCGAGCCATACCTTGGTTGTACGCCAGCTTGTACTCGGGGCTTTCGATGATATCAGGTGCCAGCGGTTCGTTGACGTTGAACTCGCCAGCACGGGCTCCGAGGGCGGTGCGCAGCTGTTGGGTTTGAAGGCGTTGATCCCGCTTCAACGCCGATTTCGCGTAGTCCGGTTCGCCCTGAGCGTTCAAAACAAGATCCTGACCAAACTGTCCCGCTGCTGCATCAAGGCGCGACTGAATACGTTCCTTCAACGCAGCCTCCCGATCGGTGCCCATCTGGGTGTAATACTGCTCTCGCACCCGCGCCTCTTCCTGCCGCTGCGCAATGGCTTCCTCACGCGCCTGGCGCTGGTTGGCCAGCTGCACGCCTTGAAGGTAAGACTGCCCGATGTTTTCGAGTCCTGAGAAGGGGTTTGCCATAATCGTTTAGAGTAACCCCTCGCGGCCGTAGCCGGTCGGCATTCCGGTTGAATAGTTCCAGTCGCTAGCAGCAGGGGTCTTACCAGCACCAAACCCACCAGACCCCAGCGCACTGAACCCGAGGTTGGTAAGCCCGGATCCAAGCGAACCAAGCGCCTGACTGCCAACACCACCTGCGCTGGCCATGTTGTACGATCCCAGCAGCGCGGCTTGTTTTTTGGCCCGCTCGTCAGCGCGGATGCTGGCGATCATCTGCGGCGTGAACTCAAAGTTGGCGAGCGGCGACAGCGGCGTAGTGCCAAGGATGTTGGAGAACTGCTGGTTGCCCGCTTGCTGCAACGCCAGCGAGGTCCGGCCAATGTCTCTTGCCGTGAGATTTCCGGCGGCTTGACTGCCGGCAAAGCCACCTTGCAGCGCCCTGCCCGCCGACTGTCGCTGTACTTGTGCCAGCACGTCCGGTGGAAGCTCCCCACGCAGGAGCGCCATGGCGTTTTGCGTTCGCTGCGCTTGGCCCTCTTGGTATCCCGGAATTTGAATCCCCAGCGACTCAAGAAGCTGCGCCCGGTTGAATTGGTTCCTCTGCGCCTCAAGCTCGCGTGTTCGTGGTGCCAGCTGCTCGGACTCGCCGACGGCACCAGGAATATCTAGGCCCGGCAAATTCGCGGCGCCGCGAGCGGCTGCGCGATCTTTGCTGGCTTTATTGGCGCCGACCAATGCGCCAGCACCCGCTGTGGTAACCCCTAAACCGATAGCTGTTGCTACGAATGACATGGTAAGTATTGGTTTTGCCTCATGTAAGTGAGGTCGTTCAAAAGCTCTTCGTGATCCGTCTTGTTATCCAGGTTTAGGTGAACAGTCACCCAAACCGTGTCCTCATGGATCAAAATCGCCCTTCGCGTCTGCGGCATGGTGATTCCGTGCATCGGCGCCGTGTAGGTCACCAGTCCTTCAGTTTCGCTGATTACCGTCAGCTTGCCCTGAAGCAGAAAGAACGGGTTGTCGAACTTATGGATGCGACTGGTGACGACACATCCAGCCGGCATGAAGATTTCACGCACGTACATCCCCTCTGGGAACGTGTGCTTCAACGGGCACTCCTGCTGCGGAATATTCGCCACGAACGCTTCCCACCTGTCCAAACGATCGTCAAACGTGACGGTCTCGTCCGTCAGGATGTCGAGCCACGTCACAGGCTGCACGGCTACTGGAAGCTCCTCAATCATCAGATGAATCCTCCAAAACGGTATTGGATCTTGGCCGACCCCCAGACCTGGACGTTGACTACCGTGCGCTCGTTGGGGCTGTAGGTTTCAAGTTCGTTGCGCAAGCTCCGCAGGGCCAGCTGGATCTCGCGCTCGGCCTCGGTGTATTGATTCCGGTCCTCCTTCTGGATGGCCTTCATCATGTGCTTGATCGCCTGGAGGTTTCCGATGAACAGCCAATCCGAATCCACGACTGCCGGGATGAAGTCCAGGCGCACGATGGCTTCAACCACCGTGTTGGTGCAGTTCTCATCCGGGGGAACGCAACCGTCGCCGTGGTCGATGCAGTCGTTCTGCGCTTCTGCGTTGCACCCCGAGGTGCCACCGCAGACCTCGGGCATCCCGATAAGGTAGGTGCGCCGATACTCCGGGTTCTGTTCGCTGGGCCCCCAGACGGCGATCTGGGTCAGCAAAGTAGTCGTTGGGTTGTACGCCAGAATCGTCAGGCTGCCTTGAGTCAGCGGCTTCTGGGCACCAGTGAGGCCCGGTTGCTTGAACAGGTTGACCGTCTGAACGTAGGCGGTTACTGCTGGGTTGGGCAGCGTAACGTACTCGCCCCAGACGTACTCACCGGTAACCGCGTCCAGCGTGCGGATCGGGTTGCCGTTGGGGTCTAGCCCCTGGAGAAGCACGCGCTTGCCAGCATCGGCCGTCAGCTGGGGTTGCACGCGGATGTAGCAGTTGCCGACCGAGTCCCGAAACTGCGTCACCATGCCGCGGTCCAGCAGCTGGTCCTGCTCGCATCCCTCACGGCCGCATCCGGTGCGGGGTGCGCGTTCGTCAGTCTGAAACTCGTACCACTGGTTCTGGATCGGGATGTTGTACCCGCAGACGTTCATCGCCTCGATCGTCTTGACCTCGCGAGGCCAGGTGATGCAGCCGGCGGTGACGCAGACGCGGAGCTTCTTGTACGTGCCCCACCACTTGCCCATGTCTGCGAGGCGCGCCTGAGCCTCGTTCAGCAGCTGGAGAAAGCGATCGTCGCAGGTGGCGAGACCGACAGCCTGCGGGATCGTGGAGTTCTTGGCTTGGGCGAGGGTCTTTCTCATGTTAGCGGATGGCGCGAGCCATGACTCGCCACTTGGCTTCGGTGATGGCTGTTAGGGCGCCGGTTGTTTTGTGGTTCACAGCAATACCTGAAACGACGCTACCGCGAACAAGGCCAATAGTGGTAGCGTTTGAAAATGCGGTGACCCGATGATCGCTTTCAGAAAGGTTTGTCCGAAGGATGCTTCCGACTGGGATGTAATCTCCGCCAGCCGGATTGATTCCGGTGTATCCGGCATCACCGGTTGCATCCGTGCAGATAATTCCAATATCCCAAGCCAATGGGTCCACCGTAAAACCATGCGAGAACGTGACCGAAGCGCCCGCCGCCGGAATCGCCTGATAGCTCGCCACTGGCGTAATGTACCCCGACTCCCAGACCGATGCCGGGGTCGAGTTCGTCCGCAGGAACTGGCGATCCGTTCCAGGTGCGAAGGCCGCCGGGCCGATATTCAGGCCAGGATTCAGTAGCTGGAAACGCGTGCCGTCGTAGACCACAACGCACATCTGGTTTGCCACGATGTCGTTGGCGACCAGCGGAACGGTGCCAAACTTCGTGACCGCCTTCGCCGCAAGTCCATCGACAGCGACCGTAGTGGCGCCGGTGTTCGGAGCATTCGCGATGAACGCGTAGCAGACACCGGTTCGGTAAGCCTGATTCACACCTGGCGAAGTAGGGCTCAACGTCACCGTGTAGGCGTTGGCTGCACCGCCACCGACGCCGTATGTAAACTGCGTCTGAACCCGTGCCCAGCCAGCCGGTGCCGTCGTGTTGTACTTTAGGACTTCGACAGGGTTTCCGTTGGCATCAAGGCGCAACCAGTAGAGCCCGAGATTGGCTGGCGCCACAGCGTTTGCTGCCCATTCCGGAGAGGTCGCAAACTGCGCAATCATGGCGGCTGCGTAGGCATCCAAGCGATCCTGCTCGGACGCGAAGCAGGCGGGTGGCGGCAGCACGCCAGCGGTAAGGTTGATCTCAGGCATGGTTAGATGCGGTAAAGGTAGTCGTTTGGCTTACACGGGCCTGGGTCGCATTCAAGCGCCAAACAGCCCTCGGGACAATCGAAATAGAAGAACTGCTCCAGCGGGGCAACGCATCCTGTTGATCTGCCGCCGGAAAAAACGGTCGAAAACTTTCCGCCGTTGTTGATCACCAGCGATTTTCCGCTAAGTCGGCGAACCGTGTTGCATCTGATCTGGATGTTTTCCACATACCGAAAGAAGTTACCCGTCTCCGAAGTGAACGCCACGTCAGGGCCTGGGCTTGAGCAGGTAAATGTCGTTGGCGTTGGCGTGCCGGTAACGATCGTTTCGTCGTTAAAGGACGCGTTACTCATGCCTTCGACAGTAGCATGATCGCCGATTGCCAGCTGGTGAGCTTTGTTTGTCGTGTAGGTCGCGACTCCTCCGGTGCGTTGATAGCCGATGGGACGTATCTCCCACGGAAAGTCAATCGGTGAATTTATTCCGAGAAATCCGCCAGTGGTCGATGTAGGTGTGCCGGGATTTGATACAGTAAACGTCGTGGCAGACGGGGTTGACAGGACGGTGAATTGGTTGACGAAGGTTCCGTCAACAGTGCCAAGCACCGTTACCACCATTCCTGTTTGAAGTTCATGCGCAGAAATTGTCGTGAACGTCGATATGCCTGCGGAGCGAACGGCCGACGCGACCGGAATCTGGTAGTCAGTCGGGTAGTACCATTTTGACCTGTTTACGTCGTGGTTGTTAATCAGAAATGGAGAGTTGATTGGTGGATAGGCGGGCTGGAAATACCATGAATCAGGCCCAGATAGCAGAACATTGTTGTTTTCAATTACCATGTTCTTGTGCGCCGCTGTAAATGTAGAATAGAGTTCTGGGTTTTGGTATCCCAACGGTAAATAAGTTGCGTAGTAATCGCTGATTTGCAGCGCAATAAACGCACCAACATTCAACGCTTCATTGTTATGTATGTAAGTTCCTTTGTGATAAAAAGAATCAACGTAAAAACAAGTTCCATTGTAACCGTTGAAATTATTGTATCTTACTTCCGCATCAGCCGTTTCCCTCACCGACACTGCGTGTAACGGGCTTTGAGTATCTTGTCTGTGAGGTCCAGAAATAAATTGGTTTTCTTCTATGACACAATCCGATGCAAAAATGCGTCGGCTGCGAAGCATCATCACGTAGCCGTCTCGGTAGAGACCAGGGAGTTGGTTTGGTCCAGCGGATGCGGCTGTAAATCGGTATGAATCAGGGAGGGTGAGAACGGTGCGCGATCCGTTAAACGTCGGGTCTGAAAAACCGCTTACAACCACCACGTCGCCCACCCTCAACGTATGTTTCATCACGCAGGTGTATGTCGCAATCCCGGCCGATCTTGATATGATGTTGATCGGATTCAGCAGTGATGAAAACCCGCCAATCACAACTTCCGTAATAGCCTCTGCATTCCCAACGTAAAGTGACCCTTGAATCGAGTTTTTTCCTTGGTATCCGAATTTATTTCTTAGAACTTTGGCTCCTGGTGTTCCATCATCTACCGTCATTGGGAGGAATGTTTTGAGCACAAACGATTCTGCGTTCAACGTCCCATCGCCAAAATCTAAAAATTCGCAATCTTGAATCAGCGCGTTCTCTCCGGTGTGGTTAATGCCAGCAATGGTGTAGACCGAGTTTACGCCAGCGTTTACTTGCGGCGTCAGGGCGACATCTGGAGCGGACCATGCGCGGCCGATTTGATTCAAGTCAACCGTACCTGAATCTGGAATGGGTCCAATGTTTGTTCCAGGGTTAGCGCAGGTAAACTGAGTTGGGCTTGGGTATCCATTGACCACAAATGCTCCGTTAAACGATGCGTCGGAAAGACCTTGAACTTGGACGTTTTCACCGCCAACAAAACCGTGTGGAGTAGAGGTATCGTAAATTGCATTTCCTGCTAATCTTTCAAATCCGATGATTTGGACAGTCGTTGCCGGACCAACATTAACACACAACACCTCGTTGATTGAAGGGAATGATGCAACTACAAATGTTCCATTAAAAGTTGCGTCAGAAAATCCAACAACATTGAATGATTCTCCAATGGTAAACGGAAAGTACCAATTCGGATGACGGGTGTAAGTTGCCTGATTGACGGCGTTTCGTTTTGCTTGAATCAATACAACACCAACGTCTCGCTGAAATGAGAATTGAGTGATATTCTGAACCTGCCCGTAATTTACAAATGTAGTGTCTGAACCTGGGCCAGTGGTTACAACATTGCTGATGTATTGTTGGTAAATGCCTACATTGGTGTACAAAGGAGGAATTGGAGGAACGTAGACGGGTGGAGCTTGTGCTGAGAACTGAGTTGTTATGCCATACGGATTAGGAAACGTGATGGGAATTGCAAAGTTGTAAGTATTTATTCCATTGGTTCTCTGAACCGATGATATTTTAATATCAGCAACCGAATTGTTTCTGTAGTTTCCATCTACAGTAATACCTTGTATTAGCGTATTTTTGCAATTCGTTGCATCTGTTGGATTTCCTTTTACGCTTCCAGGAGCACCTACAACTCCAGATCCAGTGCTTGTTCCAATAGTCTTAATCATCTGGGCGTTTAAACCATACAAGTCGAATATCTTTGTCGATGTATGATCAGCAAACTTAAGGATTGTTTTTCCAGTGCCTTGACCAGTGATCTCGATGTTGTTGATTGCTGCTCCGTATCCAAGCAGAATTGAAGATGTGTATCCTCCACCAATCAGATTGATCCAACCGTCTTCAACAACTAATCCAGAGTTTGGTCCAGCAACCGTTGCGGTAAAAGTTGTTGAGCTTGGGGTTGAATCGACGCGGAAGCCGTAATAAGTCGCAGGATTCCCGGGATCAGGTCCGTTGAACGTGGTGTCCGTAAATCCGTGCAGGGTGATTTTCTCTCCAACAACGAGTCCGTGCGCGGTAGAGGTGTTGAACGTCGCAACCCCTCCGGTGCGGGCGCGGTTGATAATCTTCGCCCCTGGGCTTGATCCAATCAGAAACGTGCCAACCGGGAAATGGCACTTCCCAGTAAGATTTAAGCATTCGCTGATCGCCCACGCGCTGTTTCTCAGTCCGCAGGGATCGGCGCCGTAATCGACTGGATTGTAGGATGGCATTTTAGGCTGAGAGTAACGGGCAGGCGATGCGACTGAGGTCGCCGTAAATATCCTCCTGAAGACGTTGCGCAACCATTGCCACACGCTTGAGGCGGAACCGGCCCGTGTTGACGTAGCGGAGTTGGAATTCATAGCCGTCGCGAGTAAATCCTCCGGTCTGCACGTCGCACTTGTCCGGGGGTTGCGGCAAGGCAATGCGCGATCGCGAAGGCGGTTGGTAGTATTTGACTTCTTGGCAGTTAATCACCGCAGGAGGGCATGAAATCTCGCCGGGATCGCAGTTGCGGTACTTGGCGCAGTCTTTGAACTCGGCCCAAGGCTGCCAGCATTCTCCTTCGTTGGCCTTGAAGTAGACCTTGGATTCGATGTCGCCCATCACCTGGTCATACCACTGCTCAGCGCTCACCAAACGCTTCTTGTTTGTGGGTTCTGCGAAAGTCAGAGATCGCGTCTCGATGGTCCAGTCGATCGGCGCATCATCGAACCCGTCGAAGTCGAACTGGCCAGTGCGGGTGACCTCGTAGAGGCCGATCCTTCCCTGATTCAGCCCGAAAAAGAAGCAGCGTTCCTGCTTCTGGATTCGGATGGTAAGCATCTGTAACACGTCCACGCCAGTCCAGACGCCTTCCCACGCCGGCGGCAGTTTTCGGCCCATGCCTGAAACGAGATCGAAATCCAGCACGACAAGACCGCCATGGACGATACCCCGGTTGTTGATCTTTCGCGGCTGGATGGTCATCAACATGCGGTTGTCGAAATTCACCGCGCTGGCAGCGGTCAGGTAAAAATCAGTGTCGTAAGCCAGCGCCCGCACAACCTGCCGGCTGATCGGCGTGTTGCCGAACTCGGTAAAGTCTCGGCGAGCGTAAATCAACGACCGGATGCCGTCTTGGGCGCGGAAAAACAGGTCGCCGTTGACCGGCACGATGGACTCATGGTTGAACGATCCGAAGTTCAGCAGGGCGAACCGTTGGATCGGATAATCGAGATCCTTCCAGACATCCCGATCGACCGGGGCGTTGAACGCGTAGGTTGCGGTGGGAGTGAATACCAGCAGGTCGCCGTCTCCCAGCGACGTGTCCAGGTTTGCGGCAAAAGCGAGCCCGGTGATTGGGCCGTTTGAAACAGCGAAGGCGCCACCCTCATTGAGGAACGTGTTTTCGGTGAAGCGAATAACCGAGTCGCGCCCATAAGATGGGTCGCCGTAGACCAAATCGCCGCCGTAGTATTCCGATCCGTTGGCAACCCATAGGCGCCCCTTGCCGTAGGCCATCGGGCCGCCAACAGGGACTTCTTCGCCAGTTGCGCGCCTGAGCGTCGAGCCGTTGTAGAGGTACGGCTGATTCTGGCCATCCTGAATCACAAGCCAGTTTTCCGCCTGCTGAAAGTAGACGTGCGACTTTTGCGGATCGTTGGTCGCTAGCTGATAGGCGTAAAATGCTGGTCCCAAAAGCGGGCCAGCGTCCGCGCCTGGAGAGTGCGTCGTAAAGCTGGTCGGTGTTGGGGTTGTCTGGACAATAAAGTCTCCGAAGAACCCGGCTGGAAACGGAGATCCAGGAGACTCTGTCAACCGCACAACCATGCCCGGAGACAGATTGTGAGGCCCACCACTGTTGTAGAGCGCGACATTGGAAGTTCGGCCTCGCGTGAAAACAATGAAGGTAGCAGCAATCGGAGTCAGGTCGGTGACCTTGAACCCGTTCTTAATGTCGATCTGGAACACCTTGCCGCCAACGGACGCGAAAATAAAGGGCTCTTGCTGATTGGAAATGTAAGTTCCGCACCCCTGAAACAGCCCCTCCTTGAACGCTAATTCTACCGCAGCGTTGTAGTAGCCCCCGTTGTAAAGAACGGCGGGATCGTCAAACTTAAGCAGTTTGGTCCAAATCCCCGGCCGCGCTTTCGGGAATCCTCCCCGCACCGTCGTGTTGACTGCCCACGCTAGCTGGTTGGGCTGAATGAGTGAGGGCGAAAAACCGCTATCCACCCCACCTTCAGCGGTGAGGAGGCCATCAACGATGCGATTTTTTTCTGCGACCATGACGCTTGAACCTATTGAAAGGCCAACGCAGGATTCCCGCAAGATGAATGAGAGCGCAGATTACCTGTCCATACCGTGGCGTACAAAAGACCGCTTTCTCATCGAGGCTGAAATGGTGCGTAAGGACGGGTACATCATGCACGCCGGCGTAAAGTACGGGCGCGGGAAATACTACCACTTCCGGCAAGCCATGACTGCGCTCTGGCCACACTTCGATTGGCACGGCTGGTCGGACCTCCTGATTCAGACGTTCGTTGAAAACAACGAGGTCGGAATCATGGGTCCGGGATCGTCGGGTAAGACCTACAATTCCGCCGCGTTCGGGCTCTGCACGTTCTACATCTACCCAACCGGGACCTCGATCATCATGTCATCGACAACCCGTGAAGGTCTCCAGCTGCGCATCTGGGGCTCGATCAAGGAGTTGCACAACAAGGCCAAGGCGAAGCGGGAGTGGCTCCCCGGGCGCGTAATTGAAAGCCGGTTCATCCTGACCAGTTCGGATGAAGATGCCGAGGCTCAGGATTTCCGTGACGGAATTATCGGCGTGGCGTGCAAGGTCGGCGGCACGTTTGTCGGCCTGTCAAACTACGTCGGCTTGAAGAACGACCGGGTCATGCTGATCGCAGATGAAGCGTCACTGATGGGGCGCGGCTTTTTGGATTCCGTCGCCAACCTCCGCAAGAATCCGGTGTTCAAGCTGATCGCGATGGGCAACCCCAAGGATCGCAACGACGCGCTAGGTGTGGTTTGCGAGCCTCACCCGTCAATCGGTGGCTGGGAGGGCCTTGAGTACCTTGAAAAGACTCGCACCTGGAGAACGCGGGCACCCGGTGGCGTAGCTGTCCAGCTGTGCGGGTACGACACACCGAACGCGCTGTTCCCCAAGGGCACCAACCCGTACAAGGGCATCATCACGCCGGAGCAGATTCAGGCGGACCTCGATTACTACGGCCGGGACTCGTTGCAGTTCTCGATGATGAACCTCGGGCTCTTGCCCCGAGACGGCGGCACCAGGCGCGTGGTCACCATGTCGCTGTGCGAGCAGAACCAAGCGTTTGACGATCCCGTGTGGGAACGCGCCGACAAGCTCACCAGAATCATCGGCATCGACGCTGCGTACTCGGGCGTTGGCGGTGATCGCTGCGTAATGACTGACCTGACCTTTGGGCCAGATTCATCGGGGCGCATCGTGCTAGCATTCAGCGAGGCTCCAATCGTGATTCCGGTCACGGCGATCAAAGCTCAGCAGGCCGAGGAGCAGATTGCCGAGTACGTCTTGTTGTACTGCAAGCAGCGCAATATCTCGCCGGAACGCGTCGGGTTTGACTCCACGGGACGCGGCACCCTGATGTCTGCGTTTGCCCGACTGTGGTCTCCCGAAGTGGTGCCCATCGAGTTTGGCGGCCGGCCCACCGAGCGCCCGGTACGCCAGGGGGATCCGAAGACTGAGCGCGAAGCCTACGGCAAAATGGTGACTGCGCTGTGGTATTCGTCGCGCCTGCTGATCGAATCAAAGCAGCTGCGGAAGCTGCCCCGCGAAGTCGCCGAGGAAGGTTCGATGCGTGAGTGGGGTATTGCCCGCACCGGACTGATCGACGTTGAGCCCAAGAACAAGACCAAGGAGCGCATGGGGCGGTCGCCTGACCTCTGGGATTCGTTTGTGGTCGCGCTCGAAATGGCGCGCCGAAACGGTTTTGAGATTGCAGGTGGGCAGGGTGTTGGTATTGTCAAGCGACAGACACCAAAGTGGCTGACACGTCTGTCAGAGAAACGTCGCACGATGGAGTCTGAACATTCGCTAACCTACTCATAACCTTATGGCCTCATTCAACAAAGTCATCCTGATCGGCAACCTCACCCGCGACATCGAACTCAAGTACCTCCCGAAGGGGACCGCGGTCTGCAACCTGAGCTTGGCAGTGAATCGCCGCTGGAAGAATGAGGTCGGTGAGGAGAAGGAGGATGTCTACTTTGCTGAGTGCAAGGCTTTCGGGAAGCAGGCCGAAACGATCGCGCAGTACGTGAAGAAGGGGCACCCGCTCATGGTTGAGGGACGCCTGACCCGTGAGGAGTGGGGCGACAAGAAGACCGGCGAAAAGCGGTCCACCACTCGGATCATGATCGAGACCTTCCAGTTCCTGAAGGGACGCGACGAGGGTGCCGCTCCGGCTCCGCGACGTGAGTCTGCCCCGGCAGCTGTCCCGAAGCCTGATCTGGACGCGGACGACCTGCCGTTCTAAACCTCACCTATGAATCGTGACACGTTCCCTCCCGGTGGCTGGCAGTTCTACGAACCCAAGACCAACTGGAGTCCCAAGGATGTACTGAACTACGGCTTCTACGAGACGGCGCGACTGATTCATCAACACCGGGTCGCCAACAGCATTCCGTCTACGATCGAGCAGGCGGTCAGCGATCTGGAGGCTTACACCCGTGCGCGTTTTCCTCAGTTTGCGGTCACTCCATCCAATTCATCGAATGTACAACCAAGGACTTCAGGCTGTCGCACGTGCGGCCGCTAAGTTTCGTCAGACGGCTCAAGGAGCGCGGATCCTCGCCGAATGGCTTGGAGACGGTGGCACGCCTGTAGACCGCCAGACGGCGCAGACCCGCATTGATACCTGTAACCGCTGCCTGCACAACAAACCCACCGATGCGAGGTCGGTCACGAAGACCGTAGCCGAGGTGATCCTGGAGCAGGAACAGGCTCGCAACGAGATGGTCATGTTTCTCCACGGAGAAGGACTAGCTGGCACCTGCGATGTCTGCGGCTGCTACCTGAAACTCAAGGTTTGGGTGCCTCTCAATTATCTCGGCGACACGGTGATGCCTGATAATTGCTGGATTTCACAGGAACGGAAAGCAATCTGAGGTCAATATGAGTTTCAAAGAACCGAGTAAAGTCTGGAACGTGGTCAGCGCGATGCTTGAAGCGGAGCAACCTCGATCTCGCAATCGTGCCCGCATCAACGCGACGTTCAACGGCAACCCTCCCTACAGCGATGAGGAGGCGCGGGACAACCGGATCCAAACCAACGTCAATTTCCTGGAGGGCACCCGGATCATTCACGCGGCGCGCCAGCAGTTCACCAACGCGTTCCTGAAACCGCAGAATTACTTCTCGGTGGGTCTCGACATCGGCCCACGCGACAAGCGCACCCAGTGGGGAAACATCATCACGAAGCAGCTGAACCGCGTGATGAAGCGGTCTCCGAAGTACTCCACGGTCTTGGAGTCTCAGTTTGCGGCCACCGTGCTGCACGGCATCGGCCCGGTCACCTGGCTCCGTGATCGCGACTGGTGCCCATCAGCCCGCGGCACCGAGGACATTCTGGTCCCGACCAACACGTTGACCACGATGGAGAACCTGTCGCACTTCGCGATCTACACGTCCTTCACGGCGGCCGACCTGATTCGCATGACCCGGGGCGAGAACGTGGACAAGGGCTGGAACATGAAGCTGGTCAACGAGTTGTTGGCCAACATGATCAGCAAGGAGGCGACCAGTCTCCAGGTAAATGACTGGTCCGGCCAATACTTCCCCGAGAAGGTTGAGGAAGATTTCAAGGAGAACTCTGGCTACTGGGGTTCCGACGCAACGCCGGTCTTGCGGTGCTACGATTTCTACTTCTTGGACACGACCAGCGACGATCCCTCCTGGCGCCGCCGAATCATCGTGGACCAGTACAATAGCGGCATCGGCAATATGCAGACCGCTGGCCAGTGGCTCTTTGATGCCGGCGACCGGTGCTACGGCCGGGACATCTTCGAGTTGATGCACGTCCAGTTCGCCGACGGTGCTGTTGTTCCGCCGTTCCGCTGGCACTCGGTACGCTCACTTGGCTACCTGCTTTACGCTGTCTGCCACCTTCAGAACCGACTCCGCTGTAAGTTCACCGACTCCGTGTTCGAGCAGATGCTCTGGCTCTTCCGCAACGTCGCCGACGGTGACGCAGAACGGATGGAGAAGATTGACCTGTTCAACATGGGCGTGATCCCCGAGGGGCTTTCTTGGGTTCCGCAGGCCGAGCGTCATGTCGTGGATTACACGATGCTCTCTGGGGCTATGTCCATGCATCGGCAGATCATGGCCGAGTCCAGCGCGGCCTACACCCAAGACGTGAACGACGGTTCCTCTAAGGAGCTTACGGCTACCGAGGTAATGGCTCGCGTCAACAACGCCAACGCGCTCATGGGCTCGATGCTCACCCGAGCCTACACCCAGCAATCGTTTCAGTACCGCGAGATTGCTCGCCGGTTCTGCACGATCGACCACCCCGACTGCGTTCAGTTTCGCCGGAAGTGTGAAGCCGAAGGCGTTGATCCGTCCGTTTGGAACAACCTCGACAGCTGGGACATCATGCCCGAGCGCGTCATGGGTTCCGGCAACAAGATGCTGGAAATCGCGCAGGCCGACCGCCTCATGGCTATCCGGCCCCTGCTAGCACCCGATTCTCAGGCCGAGGTCGTTCATATGTACGTCGAAGCCAACACGGACGATCCGCTCCTGGCGAACCGACTTGCACCGGTGGACAGCAAGCCGGTGTCCCCGGCGATCGAACGCGCTACGCTTGCGTGGGGCACACTCATCGACGGTCAGCCGGTGGTTATTGCCAGCGCGATCAATCGGCCCGAATACATCCAGACGCTTCTCCAGATGCTTGGTGGCGCCATTGGGCGTATCGAAAAGGAGCAAGGCGGTATGCCGACGATGGACCGCGTCATGGGCTTGGCGAATGTCATGCAGCACATTCAGGAGCAGATTCAGCTGATCGCACAGGATCCGGGTCAGGAGCAGAACCTGAAGCTCTACAACGACGGCCTCGGTCAGGCGTCGAACTACATCAAGGGCTACGTGCAACGTCTCCAAGAGCAGGCTCAGGCTCAGGCCGAAGCCGGCGCAGCTGGAAACGGCATGGACGCCGAGACGGCGGCCAAGATCCAGGCGATGCTCATCACCGCGCAGTCTAAGGCTCAGATCGCTGCCGCGAACTCTGAACAGAAGCGCTTTCAGAAGCAGGCGGCCTTCGACCAGGATCAACAGCGCAAGAACGCCAACACGATCGCCGAGGCCCAGCGCAAGGGCGCTATGACTCGGGCTGATATTGCGGCATTGGATCTCAAGACTCAGGCAAACATTCTCAACCAATGATTCAAAGCCCCAAACAAGAGTTCCAACGGGACTCCCAACGTATGGAAGCCCTGAAGCGCACCCTGGATTCCTCGGACTTCCAGGCGGCGCTCCTCGCGGCGTTCAACAATTTCTGCTGGAACCTTCCAGCCTCAGAGAACCCTCAACACGGCTGGAACGCCAACTGTCGGCGACAGGGCGCCAAGGCGTTGATTGAGGAACTCAATGGTCTGGCTGAACTCCGGAAAGAAAAACAGACACCCACTCAAAACCTCGAATGAACCCGCTGCTATCACCAGA
>Ga0247843_1005701_pt1 | contig 17033 bp, 21 predicted proteins | sample LaCruzMarch2017__FD_192420 | JGI IMG/M metagenome (GOLD analysis project Ga0247843, IMG submission 192420) | Freshwater microbial communities from meromictic Lake La Cruz, Castile-La Mancha, Spain - LaCruzMarch2017_8m | ecosystem: Environmental > Aquatic > Freshwater > Lake | place: Spain... | reverse complement strand
TGTCTCAACAGACTAATTTTGCCTTTCCTCCTCCTCTTTCCACAAAGAGAGCTCAGCCTCCATGAACTCTTTGGCTAATAGATATTTCCCTTCGGCGTTACATCCAATTACATCGTTCTTGATAGTCACGTAGCAACCGAAGTAAATGATACCTCAGTGATTTACGATCTTCGGTTTTGTTAGATTCGTCGCTTGTCTCGTTGATTATCAATTTCCTGCCATGATCCAAGATTGTCAAGAAAGAGATGGTCTTTGGTGTTTGATCGTCGATAGACGAAGTCGATTCTTCGACTGCTCGTCTCATACAAGATCTCTCAAGGTGGGTCCGACCAAGGTCGTTGATGATTGCCAGGCAAATGACGGAAGTTGAGGCATCTTCATCGTCGTCTTTGTAATAATTGAATAATGATCGTAATGCCTTCTTTTCATTGAGAGTAAAGTATTCCAATTGCAGCAATGAAGTCGACATTCTATCTAGTTGAAGGTTGGTTTTGAATTTAACAAATGACTAGTGAATAATAAACACCCCTTAAGCTGGTTGTCACCACATTACTCCTAGAGTTATTTATCGCTCCCACCTGAATTTGTTGCAAAAGAGAATCCAGAATTCACGCACTATTAGGCAGTTCAACTGTGGTGTCATAAATTGGAAGCATCACCAAATTCAACCAAATTCATGAGCGGGTTCAATTTGAGCAGAGAGAGCTTCGATGAAGATTATGCGCAAGTCGCTGACGGAGTGTACACTGTGGAGCGAAAGGCACAAGGCTGGAGGTGCATCATTCTTTCCTGATATGAACAACTGTGGGTTTATTTACCACGTGACAAATGAGTTCGGCGTAAAGCATCTCCTTCTCAATGGTATCCCAGGACCTAGTTGCATTCCCTAGGTACAGAAAATCGAAAAGGACACTGGCCTGGAGCTCACCCTCATTGTTCTTTCTGGTGACTTTCATCATATGGCCATGAAGAACTGGCTAGATGCATACCCACAGGTCAAGGTGGTGCATTCTGCACTCAAGTTCCCCAAGACCCGAAATGGGATGGCCATCCTCGAGAACCCTGATTACAAGGCGAGGATAGAACTAGTTACTGGTCCTGACTTCCCTTCTTTGAAGCAGTACGAAGATGTCCAAGGATGCGCAAAACAAAACGAAAGCAGGATTGATGGGGTTCATGAAAAACTTTATGCAATCATGTTCCTTCGAAGCAGCTAGTTTACGAGCACAATTTCGACATGTTCGTCACAAACGAGGTGCTGGACAAATTACCATTCATGATGAAGATGATGATGAAGTCATGCAACTTTGGATCCGTGTCCAAGGGTCCAATGCCGAAAAGGACCAACAGCCCTGGGCGAGTGCAGAATTCATTGCGGCCAAATGGCTACGATTCTTGACTTGGATGTTAGGGCTGCCGTAGACTACCACTCTCATCCTGGTGTCATGTCAAGGACATGGAAGAGCAAGGCAGAATTTCTTGAAGATTTTTACAAGGTGCTGAAGAATACGGGTGAGCATGACCCGACGGGCAAGGGATTGGCGAAGAAGATGGGAGGTGGATGCACCATTTCGTAGTTCAACAATACTCTTGCTTCCTTCTCTCTAATTTTTGATTGGGAAAAAGTTGAAATTGATGCAGACAACTCAAAGCCGACAATGAGATGAGGAGACCCTGCCATGTTATTAGTCGATACGGTTGATGGTAGTAGATCGAGAGAGAGACAAAGACAACATCGATATCTGTTTTAATCTCGAGATTTGACGTATGTACTAGGTAGATACCACACTCCCTATGAGTTTGTAGTAATATTGGATTTCTCTAAAACATACTTACCCCTCGCTCGCCGACTGTTCCTCGCTGACTGTCCGCGAATATTCGGTAATGGATGATAGGGGCGTATCGTCCGACCATGCAAAAAATGATGATCAACAACAGAGTCGAATTCGTCCAGCTTCGACAATGGACCGAAGGCGAGTCAATTATTTACAAGAGCTTTTCGGAGCAAGGTGCGGGCGAGTATGGATATAAACTGATGACCCTCCGTCAGACAACTGTCGCGTATGGGATAGCCGAATTGTTGAAGCTCGCCAGATCGCGTTGCTCAGGTCTAGCGCTACCTCCGATATCGCTGAGCGAGCAATGCAACATTGATAACTTCATTGTGCGGGTTAATTCGACATTTCAAACGTCGCACCCATGCTCAGACATCGAAGGGGTTGACATGCTCACGCCGAGGCTGTCGATCAATATCATTGAACCGTCTTTCTTACGGGAAGAGTATGATGGAGAACTTGTACGTAAATTGGGGCGATATGTCGAGGCGGAATTCCCGCTAGGCATGATCCCATACGCTACTGAAGACGCAGCCGTCTTTATCAACCAGAGTGAGGAGGATGATCGCTGTCACATGTTTGGGGTCCTCATGTACGAATTATTCTTACAATCATCTGAGGTCATTACGGGTGGAGATGGTGCGTTTCTTGTGAATGGATCATTGTCAGTATTGTCAGAATCCGATGTAAGCGGAGGCGATGAATCAAGAAAAAAACCGGCAGCACGCAATATTGATGCGTCGTTAGATCCAGTACGCAACAAGATTCTGCAAAATGATTTGAGAGATGCTGATGCTGTTGCAAAATCTCACATAACTGTTTCAGATAGCAGTATCTTGAATGATGTGAGACAGGAGAGGTATGGGACATGTGCTGCAGCAGTAAACCAGGGCTTTCCATCTTCTCTCTGTTTGGTGATTCAGAATCTTCTAGATTGTGGCGAAGACGGAGACAACCGTCCAGACTATGCATACGATTCGCTTGAGGCAGTGACCAAGGAGCTGCATCTATTACTGCTTGACCCTGAGCGATTCCTCTTTGACAATGATCCCGCATATCATGATACTAATGGACAAGTACTGCTGTCATTCAGAGAGAACACGCTGTATGGGAGGGATACTGAAGAATTAATGATAACGGACGCATTTTGTCGGGTGTCTGGTGGGAAATGTGAAACTTTTTTCATCGGTGGGTTCTCAGGGTCGGGCAAGAGCAGGCTTCTGAATGGATTGACGGTTCAGGTAGATGCTGTTGGAGGCTACGTCCTCAACCACAAGTTTGACCAAATACTGTCGAAGGAAAGATCAATGCTAGAGATCGTTGCGTTGTTCAATAATCTGTGTTTGCTTATCTTCGAGAAGAATACTAAGCCGGATGTACTAGCCTTAGTCGACGACCTTATTGGTTTCTTTGGCCCTGATCTGTCAAGTCTAGCTCGGTTGCTTCCAAACATCAAGGTACTCGCATCCCACCTGAATCTTGAGGATGTTGATCAAGAGAGTGACAGCCAGACAAATGTGCGAAGTATTTGCTTTACACTTCAGCGTTTTATCGGAGTTGTGTCAAGTGCAGCGCATCCAGTGGTACTTTTCCTTGATGACTTACAGTGGTGCGATGATTCAGTCCTCACACTGGTTGAAAGCATATTCGATGATGCAAGTAAATCTAACTGCCTCTTCTTTGTAGGCACATATAGGTCGAATGAAGTCGCCGACGACCATGAAATATTTCGTTCTGCCAAAAGATTGAAATCCTCCGGTGTGCCTACGACTATGATGAGCCTGGAGGGCTTGCAACCAACCGACCTCAACACTATGGTTTCTGATGCTTTGTGCGTGTTTCCGCGGATCTGTGAACCTTTATCTGACATCGTCTTTCAAAAGACGAAGGGTAATCCGTACTTTGTGCTTGCCTTCTTGCGGTCGCTGGCGGATAGAGGATTGCTGAATTACTGCGTCAATTCACGCAGGTGGTTATGGGATGAAGATGATGTTAGCTCAATGGATGTTACAGGCAACGTGCTTCATCTCCTGTCGTTCAAGATGTCTGGCTTATCTTCGAGAGTTCGATCGGCCCTGAAGACCGCGGCTTGCTTCGGAATAAAGATTGATCAAGATGTCATTAAAACATTGGCTGCCGATCCAGAGCATGCAGGCATTCACAACTTGTTAGAAGATGTTGTTAACGAAGGTTTTATGGTCAAAGTTGGAACTACACATTTCAGGTTCGTTCATGACAAGGTGCGAGAGGCAGCATACAGTCTCATACCGGACGAAGAGAGAGATCAGGTGAGTAAAGCGTCGTGGTGATTGCATTATACAGGTTTAAGGGCCTGATCCAATTATTCTCACCGAATCATTTTTATCTTCGAAGTACCACTACAATATTGGGAAATCATTATATTTAACATGTAAGGGGAAAGAAATGGGCGATACAATGTTACTCTTTATTGCTGATCAAATGAAGCATCGTATTGCTGATATGGAAGACGAATGTCCTAAGTTACGTATTGATATAGCCAATCTCTATTACTTGTCGGGTATGAAGGCACTGGGCTACTCAGACTACGCAACATCTCGCTCGTACTTCAAGGCAGCATTATCGCTTTTGCCCACCGATCGCTGGGTAAGTCAATACAAACTATGTCGTCACATCTCACTAAAGTTAGCAAAGTCAATTTACTCGTGCGGAGATGTAGAGGAGGCTCAGAGTATTTTGCATGAGATGCTGGAGAAGTGTCTCTCAATTGAAGATAGGCTACCTGTCCAGGCTTTACTTGTCACAAGTGAGTACTATCAATATTGACAATAATATTCTTGAGGTAGTAATCATTCTTCGTCGCTGTTTGTGCTAACTTTGTTCGCTGCTTTTTTGTGCTACCATAGTTCATATTTCCGGCAAGAGATTTATGATCGCTTACACTATTAGCCGTGAAGTATTATCTCAGCTAGGCGAGGACATACCAGAGACATTGTCTTCTGATCAAACCACTACACTGATGACAGCCACAATTGAGATGGTCAAAAGGATATCAGACAAGGATTTTCTTGGGATGAAGGAAATGGATTCAAAACTAGCCAGGTTGATGCGATTTTACAGCTTGATGTGGCGAACCGCTTACATGGCAAAGCCAGAGATGGTACCGTTCCTGGCGTGTCGGGTAGTCCAGCTTACAATGGAAAATGGTCTTAGCAAGCACTCAATTGCAGGTTTTCTTATACTAGCAGCACTCCTATGTGCCAAATCTGTACCAAAGAAAGCTGCTGATATTGGATCCAACATAGGCAAGGCTGCCATGTCTTTTTTAAGTCAGAGACATAACACAACTGAGCTGATACCAGAGGCGTTTAGCTACTACTATGGTTTTGTTGCGTGGCGGACTGAGCCTCTGCAAACTTGCACCAAGAAACTCGGGCAAGCATTTGATGTAGGCATGTCACTCGGAGAGTCAGGCATGGCATTCAACAATTCAGTCTGTCAAATAAGATCTTCAATCTTAGCAGGGGATAGACTACCATTGTTGATGGAAAAGGTAGATTACTACATGAAGCTTGCAGATGCTTACAACAATGAACTTGGTAAATTTTTCTTCTCTATTTTCTACGGCACAATATATATATTGATCGGTGGCGGAGAATCATCGCACTATTCAGCTGAAACATTACCTGAGATGGCAATTAAAAGGTTTTTAGAATCCATGCATTTCCACAGTGCACTGCGGGCATATTGGCAGGGCTTTTACGAGAGGAGCCAACATTTTTTTGACAAAATGATTAATGTCACCGCTAAAAGTGAGATGGGGCAACTGAGCTACACTGTCATTAACTTCTTCAATGGTTTGAACACGTTTGAGTTGATGAAAGCAAAGGTTACTAATAAGCTCAGAGCTACTGCAATGAGATCTCATGAGGTACTTAAGAATGCATCTGTGCATTCAAGTTGGAACTTCAAAAACAAAGTGAGTAACATACAGCCAATTGATGATGTGTTAAGTGACGCATCTAATAATAAATCTTGTTTTCTGCCATACATTGTATTTAGTTCCAACTGTTGGAGGCAGAATTGAAATCACACGAAGACAAAGACAGTGAAGCAAAGGCATCCTATGTCGACTCCATTAATTCTGCTGAGGCCTCTGGATTCATTCACGAGCAAGGTCTAGCATGTGAGCTCGCAGGCAAACACTGTAAAAAGGTTGGTGACAATAGTAGTGCAAGGTTTTTCTTTGAACAGGCTAAAGTTTGTTATACCCAGTGGGGTAGTCAGATGAGGGTAGAGAGTATTACTTGCCAACTGAATTTGTTACCAAATCAAGAGGGTTGAGCTACAAGCGGAATAACATTCGATGTGGATTGTGTTGTAATCAAATACGTTTAAATTAGCAGCCGTCCTATTAGCGATGGAACCTACGTCTATTGATCAAGTGTAGCTCATCTCTCTCTTCGTTGTAGTAGAGAAATAATTTGTATCTTCAAACTTTGGCATAGCAGTAGTGTCTGGGGATCTCAAATGGAATTCCCAAGCAGGTATGAATGGAAGACGATATCCTCTCTGGCCAACCTTGGAGCCAAACCATGATCCAACTGGGGGTCCATAAATAAGCCTTTAATCTCCTGCGCAATGTTGCATTCGCCTCAGCATTTTCGACAGTAGAGTCTTCGTTGGCTGGAAACTCAATCCTTTGGCTCATCACTATAGTGGACGTCTGACGTCATTCCTTACGATTCAGGCGGAGAAAGGTTATGAAATGTTGATTCATCACTCCTGTTGGTGTAGATAGAGCCAGATATGTTGTTGGGGAAAGTTGAAGACTGACAAACATACACGGCGAAGCCCCTTGCCTCGAAATCTGCGAATCAGCCCAAACGCGAGAGTCGACACCCAGGCCCAGAGCACCACAAAAAACAAAAAACGCCTTTCGCCGTTCGCTCGTCTCGTCATCGTCCGGTCACTTATCTTGCCAATGCTACATCATCTCCTACATCTAATGTTAGCAGGCTCGCTACAACACCATTCACACCAGTCGTCCTCCTCCGCCTTTGCCGCCTCTCCCATGTTTGAAATCGTAGGTGTTAAGACACGTCGGATCAATGCAGCATCATCATCTGCCATCTCGGCGGCATCCCCACGGTCGCGTAACAACAACATGGGCGATGGCGACAAAGGGTTAGCAGAAACGAGCATCGAAAGTTGTAATGATAATGATGTAGAAGATGATGATGAAATGAAATTCATCCTCCCTCATCATCATCATTCTCGATCGTCCACCAATAACTCGCCGTCTCGACCACTCGGGACTTCAGGTCGACGTCGACTGCTCTCATCGCCAATAACGACTATATCAACATGGTACATGTCTCAAATGCATACGCATGAATTACGTACCAAATTTGTAACATCCGGGATATTGGCAGTGGTAGGTGTATAGAACAGTGTGTCGGATGTAAAAATTGATTTTTCTTTCCGTGATTATATGCTAATCAAACATCGCTTTGTCCAGGTGGGTGATATATGTGCCCAAACTGCGGCACATAGTATGATTCCCACGATGGGAGGTGCGGGGGGGGAGGTATTACAATTGGACAAACAACGGATGGTGGCCATGTTCATTGATGGATTAGTATGCACCGGCCCTTTATTGCATTATGTATATGAATTATATGAATACGTCCTGCCCACCGGTGGTGGTGGTGGACATGGCGGTAACACGTCCGAGGACGGTGGCGGCAATCTACTACCCACCGGCGCGAATAACAATGACAATAGCAATAATAAACGGGGACCGATGTTTGCCGCGCTCGTACAAGTATTATTCGACAATTTCGTCATGTGCATAGTGTACATTACCGTCCTAATGGTGTTCACCGGTATACTCGAGGGTCGAGCATCCCTAATCAAGCACGAATTATTGAATGACTTGATACCGGCGGTCAAGGTATCTTGGCGCGTAAGTGCCATGGGATACGCGCCGATGCAATTTTTGAGCTTTCATTATTTACCGAGGAAGCTACGGGTGTTGGCGGTTAATAGTTTAGATGTCGTTTGGGTTACGGTAATGAGTTATGTGACACATCGCAATAGACATTAGAGTAAGAACGAAACGAAACAAACGAAACAAACACCGGGGACGGATGTTGGGCGAACTTTATTTGCGGAAAGGTATTGGGGATAGATAGGGGGGAAGGATTTGAAGTGCGCTCTCTCTCTCTCCTATCGTTTTACTGAGAATGAACCGTGACAAAGTGTTGGATTGATGAGGCCCTCCCAGATGACGCATCTTTTAGAGATACCTGAAATCGGACAAAATAAAAAGATTGTTGCTAATAATCACCACCCTCCAAACCCCCAGCCTTCCTTCTTTTGATACAATTGCTGCTCATGGCGGAATGACATTGTTTCATCAGTGTAGTGCGTACATGATTATTTTTGGCCCATATAAGTAATGCCATCTCTAGCTATGCTCTTTACAGGTTCTGGATCTTCCTAACTGCAACACGATGGGATGTGTCGTCATTTGTCGTCGCAACTCACACAACTTCTTTCATCATCATCTGACTCGCATTCTTCGTCGTCGTCCGATGATGCTGACGGAGAAATCATATCCCTCAAATTATCACATAATTTTGACATCGTTCCTTCTTTCGTCACACTTGTATCCCTGTCTTGATCCGAGTCTAGGTCCACCAATGAATTAGCAGAGAATACAACATTCACGTCACTTTTTCGACATGAAGAATTCTTTTGCCGTCTCAATGACTCAGGAGATGATTTCTTCGATGATTGATATTGAGCCCATTGGAGCATACGTTCGGCGTTGGCGCGTATCTCTTCTGCCTCGTTGTTGTTGCTGCTATCACCTCCGTCGTCAATTTTGCTGTAGTTACTGGCTGATGATGATTCAGAATGCTGTTCTTTATCATCGTCACCATCATTGTCATTCTCATACGTAATATCCCCATGTCGAACGGAAACCTCATCGTCGATAACTGCATTCTCACTACTGCCCGTTATGGTCAAGCCTTCACTTTTCTGCTGCTGCTGTTGCTGTTGCTGATGTTTCGCCGCGAGTATCTCATCACGTAACCTACGTATCATGCGTTGATTATCCCGCAGTACCTCCTCCATGGCATTCATTTTGAGCATTTGTTCAGTATACTTCTCGCGAAAGAAATCTCTCTCGGCTGTCATTGCCTCAAGTTCGGCAGCAGTGCCATGGCCGGCCGCCTTTGATAATAGATCTCCCAACATTGCTCCTGCCTGCTGCGTCGTCAAATCTTTTTTCTTTCGTGGGTGCGTTGGCTCTGTTGAGTCTATGGCGGGAAAAGGACCAATGACAGGGCCACCACGCGGGCGGCGTCAAGCTAGGTAGTCTTACCACCACCACCACTATAATGTCATCACCGTCGCCCTCCTCCTTAATACCAGTATTGCCATATCAATGTATGAATAATTTCAATCAAGAAGTGGCACGTACAATAGTACGTAAAGTTTCGGCCACACTGTCGATCATTAGCTCCTTTTACGTCCTGCGATTGATATATATCAAATATCGTAGCACTACTGCCACCTCCACTGCCTCCAACAACAGCAATAACAACAACAACAGGAATAATACGGTGGATTCGTACCATCGTATAATGGCCGGGCTGTGTATCTACGATGTATTATTTAGTTTCTTTTGGTGGTTCATGGGGAGTTGGATGACGCCTCGCGATACCGGGTGGTGGGGTGCCCGCTATGGCAATACGGCCAGCTGTATGATACAGGGTGCGGTTACGGACTTTGCGCTAATTGGGATTTGGGTGCGTCGTTTAGTTTTTTCGTGTATTGTGTGTGTGTGTGTGTGTGTGTGTGTGTGTTGTTTCTTATCCATGCTCTTTTGCTCGTGATCCGTCATTTATTCAACAATCCCATCGTCATTGTGTTTTTCATATCACACATGCCCCAAACGAACACGCAACGTACATACATACACACACATGACGAACAACAAAAACACAGTCATATCAAACACTACTATCATTATTCATGCTCCTGCTAGTAACATACGGATGGTCGCCTACTAAATTCGAAGAACGTATCGAGTTACACATCCACCCGATCATACTATTATGTGCCATAATATATATCATCCCACCATTAATTTATGAGGGGTATAATCCAGAATGTGGACATTGTGTTCCAGTCCCACTACCAATGAATTGCGGATATTGGATCTTTGGCAGTAACAGTAGTGCCGACGAGGTGGTCGTGGAATGCATTCGAGGAAGCGCCACGCTGGCCTACGTCTACTGGATAATCTTCTTCACGCTATTACCGCTAGTTACCATCTTCTGCTCCACGGCAATGTATATAGTGTACCATACCGTACGTGCACAAGAAGAACGTCGCTCTTCGATACGAAGCTTCCACGAGGATCATCATCGCGAATCGAAACGCATACGCAAGACCATGGTATTATATACTAGTTCATTTTATTTATGTTGGATCGTGCCTACGATATTTCTATGGGTGCCACATACCGTCGCGACGTTGAAGATTATCGGTGATATACTAATGCCATTACAGGGCGTGAGTGGTTACACAATCACCCCTATCGACATTTTTTTCTGATTGCTTGCTTGAAACTATTATTTTCTAATCGAAAATTCCTTTGTTCGATCGACATACACGACAGCTCTTTACGATGCTTGTATTCATCCAACCAAAATGTATCAAATATCAACATACCTATCCAGGCACGTCATTATTAGGGGCCTACTTTTGTGTGCTTTTCAAACCGGACAAATTCCATGCCGCATTACGTCGATTGAGCAGTACGACCGCCGTCGATCGTCCCGTAAGTCCATTGTCCGACGAGTTTAATGCTACTACTAATAATAATGAGAATGATGAGGAAGATGATATCGGTTTTAGTCATCGTATACGAGTGGCACTTCGTCGATTGTGCATCGCCATCAATAACACTACTTCTCGTGGCGGAAATGGTGGACGGGGTGGCGAGAATCCATACCTCGATGGGGATGGAATTGGCTTTCAAGATTACAATTCCGATCAACGTCGTTCATCATCAAACGTTAGTAATGATGATGAACGACGTTTGAGTATGATGAGTAATGTAACGGATGGGGATGATACTAAGCATGTTGCGGCCGGTGGTATGAAGAGAAATGTTAGTAGCTCGGCAGAAACGGAGGATGTCACACTCTATTCACCAAGGACGACTACATCATCGAGCAGCGAAGGTCCTGCTTAATAATATTCACATTTGTCATTTCTGGTTCTGGTTGTGGTTGTGGATTTCATTGTGTATCAAGAAAGAGGGGTAACAATGGCTTGGGAAACACTTACCTTATTATAGTTAGTCGCATTGAATATATTTGATTACAGGAGGATGATGATGAAACTTATACATAGATGATATAATGATTATAACACAAATAGCCTTATGGGACAATGGTTCTTTTAATTCTGCTTTGATTTTTAATGTGCTACCGCGATGATGACACGAACATATCCCAATCCAACAAGGGTTAATTAACACATTTTCCTACACCGTTCCATCGTCATAGCTTGCTCACAAGACCAGTGCTGCTGCGTGTTGTAACAGGGAGTAAATCAAACCGATCAAGCATCATTACCTTATTCCATGCTTTAACAAAGTCTATCAAAAAAATACTGACAACAATCAGCACTACCATATATCCCTCACATATAGCACGTAACTGTGAATTACTTCCCAGAACTAAATCTACACGAGATGCAGTCCATACTTTACCAGGTGTTTTGGGACTACTTCCATGATAGTAGCATTTTCCATCATCATCATCTACATACATATGATGATTGTGGTGACCATGTCATATTCTCATCAAGCAAGTGTATAAAGAAGTCATTTGTTAATGTTTCAGGACACTCTGTTAATACACCACATAGAGATGTCGGGTCAGCATTGGCATTCAATACACGTAATCCACCCACAAGTATAACCACCATCTCAGGTATTGTTAGTGTTAATGTGCACGATCAATCAAGGATGTCTCAGGACGATGACGACCATCATTCACTACCAATCCTCCTCCCTCGTAATTGCGAAAACCATTCATCATTGGTTTTAGCACATCAAAGTAATGAATGTCGGTTATGGATTGATCTGCATCCGTCCTACCAGCTACAAAGGGTACAGTCACAGCATGTCAGCCTTACGTGCTGCCTCTTCAATAGCGACATTCCCTGCTAGTATGATAAGGTCGGCAAATGATACTTGTAACACCTTGCTGTTATTATTCTTCGTCTTCTGTTCATGGTTAAAATTATGTGCTACTTTCTCAAGCAGAGTTATGACCTTTGATAGACTCGTCGGGTCATTCACATCCCAATTATTCTGTGGTGCTAGACGGACTCTACCACCATTATAGCCCCACCACGATGGTCAGTTACTCGGTATGTGGATGCTGACGCCCATGCTGCCTTGACGAGATCTGATATAGTAATCTCCTGTGTTATATTAATCGCATCGAAGATACAAATCTTCAATCGCTCAACATCATGTGAAGACACAGTATCATACATTGCCCTCGGGATAGGATCTTGCCATATATATGTAGGTACCCATATGCGCAACATGCCTGTGCGGGTACTGGGCGGCTAGTGCGGGTAATGGCATTTTCGACTGAGGACGATACGCGTACGGTCCTTTATTCTGCCAGTATGGATATATGTTAGTACCGATATGCGCAACGTGCCTGTGCGGGTACTGGACACCTATTATGCGCACGGGGCAGTAATGATTTAACCCTAATCCTAACCCCTAACAACTGCCCCAGGCACGAATGCGCAGATGATTGTCCTTGTGCGCGTTTGGGTACCACATATAAATGAGGCTGTTCGATAGTCACTGTCACTACCACCTTGGTCCTTGGGGTATATCACCGCTCCTCCAACAACAAAACACAGCGCAATCAGCAATTGACATCGCATCTTCTTCGTCGTCGTCGTGTTATTTCGCAGGAGCGGCGCTCATGTCCACACACCCGCGTGATTATGCAATTGTTAATTCCATGTCAATGCAGTTGAATGCTAGGAACACAGATACCAACCATACAGCGACGAAAGGAATTGCTTGCTATGGCGTCCATCCGTGGTTTTTACGCGAGGCACTGTTGAACGACAGTAAACACAATGAGGATGACAATGATGATTATGACGATGAAGACAAAAAATGGCTCACGGAGCTGAGACGACATCTTATTAATGATCCGTCTGCAATTGTGGGCGAGATTGGATTGGACGGTGCACGTTGGAGAGTCGTAGAAATGGACGACGGGGTAGACGACAATGGAAATGAGAACGACAAATTAGTAGCAACGACTTCGTACGAAAGGTCTTCGTACGGAAAATTGGTGGACGACGTAGTACGACCTGGCGGCATGACAACAAGGGAAGTAGGAGTGGGTTGCAACAACGACAACAACAACAACAACGAAGATGACATCACAATCAACAATGATATATGGGAAAGAAAACGTATACTCTCATGTCCCATGACGCTACAAAAACTTGCATTCGAGGAACAGCTTATATTGGCAACGGAATTGAATCGACCAGTCAGTATCCATGTCGTCAAGGCATGGGGTGAACTACTGGACTCATTTATTACTGTACAAGATATAATGCGACAACGGTATGATGATAATGTTCATGATGCAATAGAAGAAGTTACAGAAGAGATGACAGTATCTCAGCAACGAGTCAACAGACGACAACAACAGCAACGGCAACTACTACTACCACCAAAGATATACTTTCATGCATTCTCAGGCAAATCAGGTATATTACCATCATTACTATCAATATGTGCACGTGCAAACATTCCAAAAACTAATGTCTACTTTGGCTTTGCACCAGCCATTACCAAATCTTTTTACTCGAATAAAACACCCACAATCATGAAAGCGATTGGTATAGATCAATTATTATTAGAAACTGATTTGGAAGATTCCACAAATGCGTTGAATGATTTAATGACGGGTGCGGAAGGATTGGCGACAGCATTGGATATGACTGTGGAGGATGTTGCTACTGTGACATATCAAAATGCCATGAGGTTTTACTTTTGATGAAAAATCAACATAACTCAGAGACTGAAAAAAAAAAGAATGATGGTATATATAAACCTATTGGTTACAAATTTCTCTTTGGCTTGGTTCTTCAAAAAAGTATATTCTGTACCCAAACTACCATCCGGCTGTACTGCCTGTATTGTCCAAGACTTGTTGGAATATGCATTTATCTGCATTGTTGCCATATTATACCAGTCACTCCCCACACTCCTCCTTCGCCATCCACCGACACACCATTATTCTTTAGTAGCACATCATTCCATACACGATTATAATCCAATTGTACACTTGATAATACCTCAGATCCGTATATGGACCACCCATATTGGCATGTATAACATCTTTCACTTGAATGATTCCGTCTGAGTTGGCCCTTATGTAACTAGTTATACATATGATTTGATGTTAATGGGATGTATGTAGAAGTGTCGGACTTATATTAGTCTCCACGAAAAAAAAGAAGTGGTATTACCTACACCATCGAAAACACAACATGGAGGGTGCTATTGAGTTGGTGCTGCATTACTACTTTGTCTGGGGAGTAGGAGGCATGCCGTTTAAATTAATTTGATTATGACAAAAGAATGAGACATGGATTCGGGAGCAATATTTTACTGCAAAAGTAACTTATTCTATTGTCGATCGCAGTTTCGATCGGCGTAGTGGTAGAGAGAGAGAAAGACGAATAATCGAGGTAGTAAAAATGATATCTTGTGAGGCTATAAAAATCAAACAACTCTTTTTCTCTTATTGATAGAATGGAATTATCATATGATGGATCATCATAATCAATACAAGTTTTCGGTATATGATAATATTCAACCATTGTATCATTTGCCATATTCCAAGTTACGCGTCCACGACATGTTAATGGTTTATTATACTTTTTGTCGTGCCATCTAATTGCTTGCCGTGTTGATGATCTGTTGTCAACTCCGATGACACGACCGTTGTTAGTGCTGCTGCTACTATTAACGTTGACTATACTTTCTAGTATATGTTTCTTAATAGTCATTGCAATTTCATTTTCAGATATCTTCTTCATGGGAGTAGAAGAATGTATGCCAAAAATATCAAGATTAAAGTTTGTTATTGCTAAATAAACTTGTTGGTGATGTTTCATTTGCATTATCATGCCTTGTTGAAGAGTTGAGTTTATATTTTTCTCCTTTGTATGATGTGATCTATACCAATATACGTCCCAAAACTTTAATTCGGTATTGTTGTTGCTGCTGCTGCTGCTGCTGCTGCTGTTGTTACTGCTGCTGCTTTGTAAGAGTAACAATGCTCGTTCATAACATCCAATAATATCAAATTCGCTCGCTCCTAATAATTCATATGAATATTCATGTCGACATAATAATACACCATGATTATATAATCGACTAGTCGTCCATTCTGTTGCATTACGTTCCGTCATTGCCATAATCATCGAACGACGACGATTGGATGATGATGTTGATGCTATTGATGATGATGATGTTTGTACCTCGTTGTTGTCGTTGGCATTCTTGTCGTTGTTGGTCAATTGTACTATCTGTTTTGCAAGATATGGATAGGGTGTATCGAATAATCCCACTAGGTCGCTTGATATCACAATGGCCAAGTGCGATTGTAGCTCTGTTATCCATTGACGTAATGGTGTATGACAAAGATGATATTGACGATGTCGATTCGTACTACTACTACTACTACTACTACTATTGTTTGTTCTAGCAGTAGTAACTACCAACAACTTTCCCTTGGAATGCAGTTTACAACATTCATACGCCATGCCGTACAATCGCACAATCTCGAAATGCGATCGTGCGCCTCGAATCACATTCTCCGATACGCGATTCGTGCCGCGAGCGTCGGATATGCAGAATGACTTGTGATGTACCGAGTGATACCCGGCCAGGCATGCCGCGTGATAGAGCGCGCGCGAACCGGTGCTTCCCGGAGATACGTGATAGAAGAGCGGTGGCGTTATATTGTCGTTGTCGTCGTCGTCGTCGTCGGTGGCAGATGTGTCGTTGGTATCGTCGCTTGAATGATATCGTTCGTTTCGTTTTCCTCCTCCTCCTCCTTCGTCTGCTCTTGGCGCCGCCGCTTTCGATTGATAAGCCGAAAGGCTATTACTTTTCATCGACATTGCCATCGAAGATGGTCCTCTGAACTCGTCGACGACATTATTTTGTTGGTATACAAGATTCCACGCGGCGATGCTAATGAGTACGACGCCAATGATGATCGTTGGGTTGTAATTTATAAATCTTGTCATCTTTATTCGATCATCACATATAGTATCGTCCGTCTCTATAACGATCTCATTGTTTTCATTATCATCACTGCTGTTGTCGTGATCGTGTCGAATGCATCATCATTATTGTGCTATTCCTGTCGTTGACACGTCGCAGGCGATACGAACGTTGAGGGAGGGTTGCGCGTTGACGCAAGGCTCCCTCCCAATTCGAGAGGCGAAGCTCCTGTTTCGATTCAATGTCGGCGTTTGCTCTCTTCTTGGTACTCGTCGTCGCATTAGCATTACTGGCGGAATCCTTCGTCGTCGTCGTCGTGGTGCCACCGTCTGCCGCTGCTACTAACAGCCATCATCGACGTCGTCGGCAAAGTGAGGTCCCGTCGTCGATGTCGTCATCTCTCGGCAACGACGAAGGATCATTCGTCAACGTCGATCATTCGTCCGGCAGCCGAGGTCGAAAGGGCGACGACGACGATGTAATAATCGACGGGGCAATGCGCGGCACCTACGACGATCTCGCACGCCGCGTCATCGAAAGATACAATGGCGAATATCGAACGTTGCGCAATGCTCAATTATTCGTCGGCATAGCCGGCGGGCCCGGGAGCGGCAAGAGCACGTTGGCGACGGCGGTGGCCGAGATCATCAACGAGCGCATGGGCCCGACGCCGGACCGATCCCGACGAGAACAACGACGAGGAGTGGGCGGGGAGGGGTCCGGGGCGTCTACTAGTAAAGCGGCAGCAGCGGCAGCAGTGGTATTGCCGATGGATGGCTTTCACTATTCCCGCTCGCAATTACGAACCATGTCGAATTCGAATAACGACGGTGTGC
>Ga0247843_1005700_pt1 | contig 17033 bp, 10 predicted proteins | sample LaCruzMarch2017__FD_192420 | JGI IMG/M metagenome (GOLD analysis project Ga0247843, IMG submission 192420) | Freshwater microbial communities from meromictic Lake La Cruz, Castile-La Mancha, Spain - LaCruzMarch2017_8m | ecosystem: Environmental > Aquatic > Freshwater > Lake | place: Spain... | reverse complement strand
TTCCCGAGTCGCCAACCTCTGCAAACAACAATTAAAATCACCGATCGGTGATTTTAATTGTAAGAGCAGCGATCGTGCTGATGAACGAAATGGAGCGGCAGCGCCTCTCGTGAGAATTGGTAGGAATGCCTCGCTCTCCGAGGCGGAGGCCGCGGGCTCCCATTCTCACAGCGCAGGCGCCACCAATCGAAATCCAAGAGTCGCCGCCCACTGCTTACGACAATTATTTTCGCCGATCGGTGAAAATAATTGTCATTTCGGAATCCGCCTGCGGCTCAGCACGCCACTCTTAAAATCCCGACTCTCGAAGTGCGGAAATCTTCTTTCGATTTGCGACGATACGCGGAACTTATCCCTCACTTTTTACAATTGTTTTCACCGGTCGGTGATTTTAATTGTAGAGAAAGCCGTCGTGCTGATGAAAAGAATGGCGCGACTTAATATCTGACAAAGCATTGTTATTGATGGTTCTCCGCTTAGCTGCAATTCCCGCAGCGCAGATACTCTTATCAAGATTCCCGAGTCGCCAACCTCTGCAAACAACAATTAAAATCACCGATCGGTGATTTTAATTGTAAGAGCAGCGATCGTGCTGATGAACGAAATGGAGCAGCGCGCCTCTCGTGAGAATTGGTAGTAATGCCTCGCTCTCCGAGTCGGAAGCTACGAGTCGGAAGCTACGAGTCGGAAGCTACGAGTCGGAGGCCGCGGGCTCCCATTCTCGCAGCGCAGCCGCCCCGATCAAAATCCCCGAGTCGCCGCCCACTGCCTACGACAATTATTTTCGCCGATCGGTGAAAATAATTGTCATTTCGGAATCCGCCTGCGGCTCACCACGCCACTCTTAAAATCCCGACTCTCGAAGTGCGGAAATCTTCTTTCGATTTGCGACGATACGCGGAACTTATTACTCGCTTTTTACAATTGTTTTCACCGGTCGGTGATTTTAATTGTAGAGAAAGTCGCCGTGCTGATGAAAAAAATGGCGCGGGCGATATCATGATAACGCATTGTCATTGAACTTTCTCTGCATGGATAAAATTCCCGCAGCGCAGATGCTCCTATTAAGATTCCCGAGCCGCCAACCTCTGCAAACAACAATTAAAATCACCGATCGGTGATTTTAATTGTAAGAGCAGCGATCGTGCTGATGAACGAAATGGAGCGGCAGCGCCTCTCGTGAGAATTGGTAGGAATGCCTCGCTCTCCGAGGCGTAGGCTACGAGGCGGAGGCCGCGGGCTCCCATTCCCGCAGCGCAGTCGCCCCGATCGAAATCCCCGAGTCGCCGTCCACTGCCTACGACAATTATTTTCGCCGAACGTTGAAACAATTGTCATTTCGGAGTCCACCTGCGGCTCACCACGCCACTCTCAAAATCCCGACTCTCGAAGTGCGGAAATCTTCTTTCGATTTGCGACGATACGCGGAACTTATCCCTCACTTTTTACAATTGTTTTCACCGGTCGGTGATTTTAATTGTAGAGAAAGTCGCCGTGCTGATGAAAAAAATGGCGCGGCAGCGCCTCTGATAAAGCATTTTCATTGATCATTCTCCGCAAGGATACAATTCCCGCAGCACAGATGCTCCTATTAAGATTCCCGAGCCGCCAACCTCTGCAAACAACAATTAAAATGACCGATCGGTGATTTTAATTGTAAGAGCAGCGATCGTGCTGATGAACGAAATGGAGCGGCAGCGCCGCTCGTGAGAATTGGTAGGAATGCCTCGCTTTCCGAGGCGGAGGCTCCGAGGCGGAGGCCGCGGGATCCCATTCCCGCAGCGCAGTCGCCCCGATCGAAATCCCCGAGTCGCTGCCCACTGCCTACGACAGTTATTTTCGCCGATCGGTGAAAATACTTGTCATTTCGGAGTCCACCTGCGGCTCAGCACGCCACTCTTAAAATCCCGACTCTCGAAGTGCGGAAATCTTCTTTCGATTTGCGACGATACGCGGAACTTATCCCTCACTTATTACAATTATTTTCACCGGTCGGTGATTTTAATTGTAGAGAAAGCCGTCGTGCTGATGAAAAGAATAGCGTGGCAGCGCCTCTGATAAGGCGTTGTCATTGAATTTTCTCTGCATGGATACAATTCCCGCAGCGCAGATACTCTTATCAAGATTCCCGAGTCGCCAACCTCTGCAAACAACAATTAAAATCACCGATCGGTGATTTTAATTGTAAGAGCAGCGATCGTGCTGATGAACGAAATGGAGCGGCAGCGCCTCTCGTGAGAATTGGTAGGAATGCCTTGCTCTCCGAGGCGTAGGCTACGAGGCGGAGGCCGCGGGCTCCCATTCCCGCAGCGCAGTCGCCCCGATCAAAATCCCCGAGTCGCCGCCCACTGCCTACGACAGTTATTTTCGCCGATCGGTGAAAACAATTGTCATTTCGGAGTCCACCTTCGGCTCACCACGCCACTCTCAAAATCCCGACTCTCGAAGTGCTGAAATCTTCTTTCGATTTGCGACGATGCGCGGAACTTATCCCTCACTTTTTACAATTATTTTCACCGGTCGGTGATTTTAATTGTAGAGAAAGCCGTCGTGCTGATGAAAAAAATGGCGCGGGCGATAGCATGATAACGCATTGTCATTAAACCATCTCTGAATGTATACAATTCCTGCAGCGCAGGTGCTCCTATTAAGATTCCGGAGTCGCCAACCTCTGCAAACAACAATTAAAATCACCGATCGGTGATTTTAATTGTAAGAGCAGCGATCGTGCTGATGAACGAAATGGAGCGGCAGCGCCTCTCGTAAGAATTGGGAGGGATGCCTTGCTCTCCGAGTCGTAGGCTACGAGGCGGAGGCCGCGGACTCCCATTCCTGCAGCGCAGCCGCCCCAATCGAAATCCCCGAGTCGCCGCCCAGTGCCCACGACAATTATTTTCGCCTCGATGAAAACAATTGTCATTTCGGAATCCAGCTACGGCTCACCACGCCACTCTCAAAATCCCGACTCTCGAAGTGCGGAAATCTTCTTTCGATTTGCGACGATACGCGGAACTTATCACTCACTTTTTACAATTGTTTTCACCGGTCGGTGATTTTAATTGTATAGGAAGCCGTCGTGCTGATGAAAAGAATGGCGCGACCGAGTCTCTCATAATTCATTGTTGGTTATGGTTCTCCGCAGAGCTACAATTCCTGCAGCGCAGATGCTCCTATTAAGATTCCCGAGTCGCCAACCTCTGCAAACAACAATTAAAATCACCGATCGGTGATTTTAATTGTAAGAGCAGCGATCGTGCTGATGAACGAAATGGAGCGGCAGCGCCTCTCGTGAGAATTGGGAGGGATGCCTCGCTCTCCGAGACGGAGGCTACGAGGCGGAGGCCGCGGGCTCCCATTCTCGCAGCGCAGTCGCCCCGATCAAAATCCCCGAGTCGCCGTCCACTGCCTACGACAAGTATTTTCGCCGATCGGTGAAAATAATTGTCATTTCGGAGCCCACCTTCGGCTCACCACGCCACTCTCAAAATCACGACTCTCGAAGTGCGGAAGTGTTTTTTTGATTTGCGACACTACGGGTCCCCTCACATTACGGAAGACCACTGAGGTTTTATGGGGTTTGCGGTCGGTCGTGCGAAATGTGGGCTGAGTGTCGCTCCACTTACTGGAGACTGAAATTCAGTCAGCGGAGAGTCATTCGGCACTCGGAATGAAGCGAGAGAGAGGATGCTTTGCAGCAGATGGCGGGGAGGATCAACGCGCAATCTGAGGCGCGGCGGAGGGCCATGAAAATTCAGTTGGACGCCTTGATTTGGCCGATGAGGAAATCGGCTTCCTGTTGCGAGAGACTACCCCGGGGGATGGCCGAGGCGACTTTGCGCGCGAGGTCTGTTTTTCCGTTGGCGGCGAGGGTGACGGAGTAGATGCAAAGAATGCGCGGGGGCAACGAGCGGGCGTCCACATCGGGCCCGCTGATATCGAAAAGGCGCATCGCGGCTTTGGCGCGGCCTGCCTTCAACTCGGCGAGGGCGAGTGTGGCGGTGATGGAAAGATTGTCGGGATGTTCGGCGTGGTGGTTGCGAAGGAAATCGAGGGGGGCCGACTTGTTGAGCAGGAGGCACTGGTGGGCGATGTCATTAACGAATCCGGGGTCTTGGGCCAAGGCCGCAGAGTTTGCAAGGGCCTGGAGAAAGCCGAGTGAGAAACTGGCGTCGCGGCGGGCGAGCACAACGGGATGGCATTTTGCGAGCAACTCGGGAGCGAGGGCGGGTTGGGCGGCGGCTTTTGCGAGATTGGATTCGAAGAGGGCGATTTCATTCAGGCCGAGCAGATAGGCTGTGACCTCGGCGAAATGGGCGGGGTCGTCGCCGGCGTTGTGGATGGCCTCTTGAAAGTCGGCCTGCGATTCGGCGGCCTGGCCGAGCTTTTTGCGGGCGAGGCCTTGGAGAAGCTTGGAGATATGCGGGCGGAGGGGATTGTCCTTGCGCTCGAGGGCGGCGAGGGATTCGTTCCAATTCTTCGCGGCGGCGCTCGAATCCAGCCAGACGATGAAGGACTCTGGGCGGGTGATCGAGTCGTCGAGGGGGAGAAGGGAAAGGGCTTGTGCGGGCTCGCCATGCTGGGTGAGCCATTGAGCGGCGGCGGCGCGGTCGGGCAGTGGTTTGGATTTCACAAAGCCCACCAGATCGGCGGCGATCTGCGGCTTGGAGTCGGGAGTCATCGCCACGGCCGCAGAGTCGGCGAGAAGGCGGGCGGGCATTTCCGCCATGGGATGCTTGCGGAGTTTTTCGATCCACTCGCCGCGCTTGTCGGGGTCCATGTAGCCGGTGCGGATGCCGAGGGCGAGGGCCTGCGCGCCGAGCGCGGAGTCGCGCGTGGAAAAATCCTGGATGATCGCCGTGGCTTCCGGCACGGATTGGCCCGGGCGGCTGTTTTTGAGGAGGAATTCGAGAAGCGCGCTGCGGGTGGTATCACTCGGGTCAATGGCCACGGCAGAGCGGATTTCGGCTTCGGCCTCGGCGGTTTTTTTTTGTGGCAGCAGGGCGGAGGCTTTGCGCAGATGAGAGTTGGCGGAATCGCTGTGCGAGGCGGCAGCCTTGGCGATGCGGGTGGCGAGTTGGGTTTCGCCCTGTTGCGCGGCGAGGCTGCCGTAGAGTTTGAGGTCATCAAGACCGAGTTGGCGTTTGTCGGTGAGCGTTTGGAATGTGGCGAGGGCGGCCTCGGGTTCACCGCTCGCAGCCTGGATGCGGGCGAGAAGACAGGTGGCGGGCGGATGACCGGGCCTGATGCGGAGGGCGGTTTCCACGCCCATGCGGGCCTCGGTGACTTTGCCTTTTTGGAAATCCTCCGCCGCACGCTCCACGAGAGCGTAGGCTTGTCGGTTGAGAATTTTTCCGTAGGCCCAATAGCCTCCATACCCCGCCCCGCCGAGCAGGAGGAGAAAGAGAAGAATCAAGAGAAAACGCCAGCGCCGGATTGTGAGGCGGAGGCGGATTTTGCGTCGGAGTTTTTTGATTTGGGCGGCGGTCATTTTCAACGGGAAATTTGATTTACCATGGAGGATGCGGAGGGCAGGGAAAAAGATTTTCCGGGATCTGAGCTCCGCGGAAGAATCAGCGAGCGATGCCCCTTTCGAAAAAACGGCTTCGATGCATGCCGATAAACGAGGCATCGAAAAAAGCGCAAAAGACGTTACCGAGAAACAGGGCGACCCCGCTGAGCATTTTCCGATTTCCTTTCCCACTTTGGCTCCTTTTTGGAACCCCCGCGCGCGGATCGAGCATTTAAGCGGGTGGCTGCCTCGCATGGATTCGAACCATGACAAACAGATCCAGAATCTGCAGTGCTACCGTTACACCACGAGGCAATTTTTACTGCTGCATCTAAGCGGGTTATCTGGATATCCCCCTTGGCTCCCTTGGTTATGATGTCACACAGGAAGGAGAGCAGTCGGCCAGAGTCACCAAACACATGACGCAAAGCAAGGGTAATCCATTTTGTTTTTCATTCGGACATTCATCAAGGTTCTTGGATCGTCTTGTTAAAGACCGCCCTTATTTTTCTTGCGGAGTTTTTGATCGGGGAGAGGCGCAACGGAAGGCTCTAGCATCCCTGTGACCTGCTAGAGCTAGGAAATAAGTGGTTCCCCGGAGCTTCCCCCTGGCGGGTTCTCTGCGGAATGGTCTGGATCGTTTCCACTGGAGTAAATATTTCGAGATCCTTGGATGTGGTCGCACTGATGGAGTGTCCAAGACTCATTTAGTATTTTTGAGGCTGATTCCCTCACTGTCCGGCTTGGCGCTGACTGCGGGAGTGACTGTTCAGCGGTAGAGCGGGCCGAAGTTTTTGCAGGCGCGGAAGTCGGCTCCTTCCTGATCGGCGGTGCCGAAGGCCGTCCATGCGGCGGGGCGGAAGATGTGCGAGGAGTCGAGGTTGTGCATGTAGACGGGGATGCGAAGCTGGCTGGCGAGGGTCACGAGGTCGGCGCCGATGTGTCCGCAGCTCATTACGCAGTGGTTGGCTCCCCAATTGTTCATCACGGAGTAGGTGTCGCGAAAGGTTCCGCTTCCAGTGAGGCGGGGGACAAACCATGTGGTGGGCCATGTCGGGTTGGTGCGCTCCTCGAGGAGGCGATGGGTTTTCTCTGGCAGTGCGACGGTTTCGCCCTCTGCGATCTGAAGCGCGGGGCCGAGACCGGCAACGAGATTGAGGCGGAAGATTGTGGCAGGCATTCCGCCGCGTGTGGCGAAGCGGGTGCTCCAACCGCCGCCGGGGAAATACTCGGTGATCGAGGGATGCCAACTTGTCGCCTTGAGGCAGGCGTTGACCTCGTTGTTGGAAATGTCCCAGAAGGGCTTGAGAGCGGGGCGACCGTTGAGGGTCTGTTCGCCGGAGCCATCGAGGGCGGCGGGGCCGGAGTTGATTAAATGGAGGAGTCCATTGGCGGCGGATGGCGGAACGTTTTCCCCGCTGACGCGGGCGATGGCCTCGGGACTCCAGTAGGTGCGAAGGTCGGCAAAGATCTGGGCGGTGTTTGTGAGGAGGTGCCCGAAGAGCATGGCGGCGCCGTTGAGTGCATCGTTCTCGGTGGCGACGATGTAGGGGGCGCGGCGGCCGTTCCAATCGAACGAGGAGTTCAGGATGGCCTCGAGGAAATCCCCGTTGGGCATATGATCGGTCCACTGGCGCTGGCCTTGGAAGCCGGAGGCGATGGCGTGGTGCCCTTGGGCCTCCTCGCCGAATCCCATCTTGGTGAGTTTGGGGTTGCCGACCATGAGGTCGCGGGCGATGAGGGCCATCTTGACGCTCGTCTCCCACTCGGCGTTGAGCTGCTTGCGGGGGCGTTTCTTTGCGGGCGAATTCCAGTCCTTCCCCTCCTTGCAATTCGTTGCCACCCATTTGAGGGCTTTGGTGAATTCGGCCTTGTCATAGATACCGCGCTCGATGCGGCGAATGAACTCTGTCATGTCGACGGATTCGACGCGCATGCCGAGATATTTTTCAAAGAGGGAGGGATCGAGGATGGAGCCGGCAATGCCCATCGATGTGCCTCCCATGGCCAGATAGGCGCGACCGCGCATGGTGGCGACGGCTAGGCCGGCGCGGGCGAAACGCAGGAGTTTTTCCTGCACATCGGGGGGGATATTCTCGTCGCCGGCGTCCTGGACATCGCGGCCGTAGATGCCAAAGGCGGGCAGGCCTTTTTGCGTGTGGGCCGCAAGAACGGCGGCGAGGTAAACGGCGCCTGGACGCTCGGTGCCATTGAATCCCCAGACGGCTTTGGGTGTGAGGGGATCGGCATCCATCGTCTCGGAGCCGTAGCACCAGCAGGGAGTGACGGTGAGGGATACTCCGACATTGTCGCGGCGAAATTTATCGGCACAGGCGGCAGCCTCGGCGATACCGCCGATGCAGGTGTCCGCAACCACGCATTCCACGGGTTCGCCTGTGTGATGACGAAGGTTTGAGGAGAGGAGGCGGGCGGTGTTCACGGCCATGGCCATGGTTTGCTTGTCGAGAGATTCGCGCACGCCGCCGAGGCGGCCATCGATGGTCGGGCGGATTCCGATTTTAGGCAGGTTGATCATGGAAGTTGAATTGGTTTGATGGGATCAGGCGACGGTGGTGTTGGCGATTTGAGTGCGGCGGTAGTGTTCGTCGGGGCGGTTTTCGATGCGGTCGCTGACGGTTTCCGGCAGGAAGCGTGGACCGCCGATGGAAAGGGTGTTGATGAGGATGCGCGCCCATTTGTCGAGCATGAGGAGGATGTTCAAAACCTCTTTGTCGGAGGCCCCGAGGGCTACGGGACCATGGTTTTCAAGAAGAATGACCTTCGGTGCGGAGCCGTGCTTCGTGACGTAGGCACTGAGGGAAGAGCGCACCACTCGGGCGAGTTCGAGGCCCGGGTCGATGTAGGGCACGACAGCGACCTGGCGTCCACAGACGACAATGGCATCGGGGAAAATGTGGCTGAGAAAGGGGGCGGCTCCGTGCTTGGAGGCGAGGATCGAGAGAACGGATTCGGCGTGGCAGTGCCCCACCCATTTCGCACCGCCCTCCGCGAGGCAGATTGCGTGCATGAAGGTTTCGACAGACGGCAACTTGGCGCTGGCGTCAGTGCGGGAGGACTCAAGCACGGCGCGAACGCCGCTGTCGTTGAGACCGGGGTCGTGCAGCGCATCGAGCACGGCGGCCATGCGAACGCGGGTGAGGTCGTGCGGCTGCATGGTTGAAAGGCTGGACCCGGAGGCTTTGACGAGAAATGTGCCATCGCCAAGGTCGGCGCTTGTGTTGCCCTCGCCGAGGATGGCGAGACGGCGCTCCTCGCGGCCGATTTCGTGGGAGAGGCGGATGAGTTTGTCTTGGATGTCTGTCATTCTGAAAAAGGGATGGCTCTCGATGCGGTGGGAAACGAAGACATGGCAGGCTGGGCTGCAACTAGGCTCTTCCCCAGAAAAGCCCGGCCGCTTCAATCCCCCGGAATGTGCCGCAGCCTGCCACGAAATTGATGGAAGCAACAGAGCTCGAATCCGGTCGGAAGCCAATGGACAACATTGACCATATAATGGATTATTTTGATCTCTTGATTCCATTGAACCCACCAGAGTCGTTCCTCGCGCCGCGAATCCGGAGAGGGCGCTATTTGTTCCTCAACATGCGACCGCTGGGGCGCGCACCCGCTGTGGTTTGTTCGGGCTGGGAGGAATGCCAACCGGATTTCGCGATCGAGCGGCCGTGTTTCCGCTACGAGGCCATTGAATTGCTTGTTTCAGGGCTCTGGGAATGCCGGCGTGGAAAGCGATGGGTGCGGTGCAGCCCCGGCACGTTGTTTGTTTATGGTCCTGGCCGCGCCTTTGCGCTTCGCGCGCGGGGGGAGGGTCCGCACCACAAGTTCTTTCTTGACCTTACGGGACGGGCATCGAAGCGCCTGATCACGCAGACGGCCATCCCGGAGCACTCGAACCTCGGCCATCGCGGCACGGAGCGCCTGCAGGCCTTGTTCGAGCAGATTCTCTCCTGCGGCGAACTCAAGGCCACGCTGCGCCAGCAGGCAGCCTCCGCGCTGGCTGGGGCGTTGATCACAAGGGCTGCGGCCGAGCGTGTCTCCCGCAGACCGGGGGAGCGAAGCCAGCCGCAGTCCGAGTTGGTTTTTGAAAAATGTCTCCGCTATCTGGAGACTCACTATCAATCCATCGCATCCATCGGGGAAGCGGCACAGCGCTGCCATGTGTCCCCGGAATACTTCTCACGCCTCTTCCGAAAATTCACAGGAACGACCGCCGAGCGCCATCTGCTCACGCTGCGAATCAACCACGCCGCGCGGTTACTCCAGCAGGCGGGTCCAACGATCAAGGAAATCTCGGTCGGCGTGGGCTTCCAGGATCCCTACCATTTCTCGCGGGCCTTCAAAAAAGTGCATGGAGTATCGCCGAGGGCATTCCGGCAGGAGTGAGGGGGGGGGTGTTAGATGAGGTGCTGCGGGAGGTTCCCGGGGTTCTCGCAACCGAGTTGCTCCAGGACCTGTTGGAATTGTTTTTGGAGAATCTCCACAACCTGATCGCCACCTTTGTGACCCATCGCGCAAACGCCAAACATCGGGGCACGGCCGAGAAAGGTGAATTCGGCACCGGAAGCCATGGCGACGGCGATGTCGGAGCCTGAGCGAATGCCGCTGTCCATCATGATCTTGATGCGGCCCTTGAACTGCTTCGCAAGTGCGGCCGCGGGTTTGATGGTCGACTGCCCTTGGTCGAGTTGACGACCACCGTGGTTGGAAACGATGAGACCCTCGATGCCGTTAGCGACCGCGCGCTCGGCGTCCTCGGGATTCACAATGCCCTTGATAACAATATTGCCCTTCCACTGGTCGCGGATCGCGCGGATGCGGGATTCGTTGAGGCGGCCGGAGAAGGTTTGGTTCATGAAGAGGCCGAGATGTTTCATGTTGAGACCTTTTGGAATATAGGGCTTGAGCGACTGGAATTCGGGGGCGCCGGCGAAAAGTTGGGAAAACGACCAGGTCGGGTGGGTGCACATCTGGAGGATGTTGTTGAGTGTCATCTTTGGAGGAACCGAGAGGCCGCTTTTGATCTCCTTGGGCCTGTAGCCAAAGGTGGGCGTGTCTGCAAGAAGCACAAGGGTCTTGCAGCCCGCATCGGCAGCCCGCTTCAAGAGCTTGTCGCGAAGGGTGTCATCGGCCGGATGGTAGAGCTGGAACCAGAAGTCGCCACCTGTGATTTCAGCAACTTTTTCGATGCTGGCGGTGGTAACCGTGCTCAGAACGAACGGGATGTTGTGGTGCTTCGCTGTTCGCGCAAGGATCTCGCAGGACTTCGGCCACATGAGCCCCTGCAGGCCTACTGGAGCGATGCCGAACGGCGAGGCGTATTCCTTGCCGAAGAGCGAGGTCTTCTGCGAGGCCCCCTGGTAGTCGCGGAGATAGACGGGCTTGAGTTCCACGGCTCGGATGTCCTTGGTGTTTCTTTCCAAGCTGACCTCGGCCATGCAGCCGCCGGAGAGGTAGTCGTAGGCGAAGCCTGGCAGACGTTGTTTGGCGCGTTTGGCGAGGAGTTCGATGGATGGGTAGCGAGGATTCATGGGTGCGGCGGGGTTTAAGATTTTTTAAGAAGTAGATCAAAGCATTTGGCCTTCGCTTCCCAAGCGGCCGGGAACGAGGGCTCGTAGGTTTCGAGGTCGAAGGAACGCCGGAGCAGGGCACGCCCCTCCGAAAGGGAGGCGATGTCTCCGGAGGCAATCATCTGCGCGATCACATTACCGGCGGCTGTGGCCTCCACTGGTCCCGCCTCGACGCGCATGCCGGTGGCATCGGCGGTCATCTGGTTGAGCAGGCGATTGCGGCATCCCCCGCCAACGATATTGATCGTGTCGGGTAGGGCGGGCACGAGGAGGGAGAGGCGGGTCAGCATTTTGCGGTATTTAAGAGCGAGGCTTTCGAGGACAACACGGATGAGCTCGCCATCCGTCGCAGGCACCGCCTGGTTTGTTTTTTCCATCCAGCAGCGGATCGCCTGCGGCATATCGCAGGGTTTCTGGAATTCCGCAGCATCGGGATCGATAAAACCGGGGGCCTGCGCATCGGCGGCCATCTCGACCATTTCGGCGAATTCCATGGTGCGACCCTGCGCGACCCAGACGCGACGGCATTCTTGAAGGAGCCACATACCGGAGATGTTGACGAGAAACCGCGTGCGTCCCTCAAGCCCCTGCTCGTTGGAAAAACCGGCAAGGAGCGCCTTTTCTTCGAGGACTGGCCCGTTGAGCTCGATGCCCAACAGGGACCAGGTTCCAGAGCTGAGGAAAAGCGGTGGAGCGCTCGAGGGCACCCCTGCAACGGCTGAAGCTGTGTCATGGCTGCCGCAAGTTGAAACTTTTACTCCGGATAGACCGGTCTCCGCGGCGATACCGGGCAGGATTTCGCCGAGAATGCGGCAGGGTTCCCGCACTGGACCGAGGAGGTGTGGGGAAATCCCAAGGTCGGTCGCGAGCTCGGCATCCCACTGCGCCGAGCCGGCGAGCAGCAATCCCGAGGTGCTGGCAATCGTGCGCTCGATGGCACGCACTCCGCACAAGCGATAATTGAAGTAATCGGGAATGAAGAGGATTCCAACGGACCGGTCAAGAGCCCCCCCCGTCGCGTCGGCAAGGAGTTGGTAGATCGTATTGAAAAACATCGGCTGAATGCCGGTGCGTTGCCAGATGTTATCCGAACCGGCCATGCTGTTTGCCTGCTCCATCATGCCGTCCGTTCGGGAATCGCGATACATCCAAGGCGGATTCATGGCCTGGCCGGATTCGTCGAGCAGAGCATAGTCAACCCCCCAGCTGTCCACGGCCACCGAAACGACATCAGTGCCGAAAAGCCGCCCAGCCTCTGCCAATCCCTTTTTGATCTTGGCGAAAAGCGCCTCGACATCCCAATGCCAGCCATCGGCGAGTTGCACGCCGCTGTTCTCAAAGCGCGACACCTCCTCGATGGAGAGTGTATCCCCGTTGAAGTGACCCGCCATAACGCGGCCGCTCGAGGCCCCGAGATCCACCGCAAGGAAAGTTTTGCGTGCGGCCTTCATTTTGCAACCTCCACACGCATCCCCTGCGAGGTCACCGCATCACCCACATCGGGACTTGGAACCTCGTCGGTGATCCACACATCGATCTCCGAGTTATCGGCAAAGAAGAAACTCGAGGCCAGGCCCGCCTTTGTTTGATCCGCGAGCAGGAAGACCTCCGAGGCCCGCTGCACCACATGGCGCTTCATGCGGGCGTGTTCCTCAGCGGCCTCGCTTGCCCCGAAAGCCAGATCGAGACCCTTGCAGGAAATAAACGCTGCATCGATGCGGTGGTGCTCCAGGCCTTGCCCGGCAGCCCATCCCGTGCATGAGAGCGAAGAGGCTCCGAGCCGCCCACCCAGCAGGAACACTGTGATGTGGGATTTTTCAACCAGTGTGATCGCGGTCTGCAGCGCGTTTGTTAAAACCGTGAGCGGTTGGTCGGGCAGGAGCGCCGCCAGTTGCAGAACGGTTGTGCTGGCATCGAAAAAAACGGTCGACCCCTCCTTGATGTGCAACAGCGCGGCCCGGGCGATCCGGGCCTTGCCCCTCGCATTCTGCTCGATGCGCTCACGCAGCGGAAAATCCCGCTGATTCAGATCCAACCTCATCGCCCCGCCATGAATCCTCACCAACTCCCCCTCGGCCTCCAGTTTCTCGAAATCACGGCGGATCGTCTCCTCCGTGACCTTCAAATCGGCTGCAGTCTGTGTCGTCCGCACACTTCCGTTGGCACTCAGGAAATGCAGAATTTTACGATGGCGTTCTTGGAGTAGCATGTGGTTTTTTCTTGCAGTTGTTGTTTTTTAATTTGGTTTTGCTGGACAATCAATAAAAAACAAATAAAAACCCACACCATGAAAACCCTGATGCATGTCACCCGTCACTGGAACCCTGCGGACGCCGTTCTTCCCGGCACGGTCGAGGAACTCATCCACCGCTCGAACTGCCTCGGCACCGACCAGCGCATCACGAACACCGGCGGCGGCAACACCTCCTCGAAAATCCAAGAGACCGACCCGCTCACCGGAGAGGACGTCGAAGTGCTCTGGGTCAAGGGCTCCGGCGGCGACCTCCGCACCTCGAAGAAGGAAAATTTCTCCTCTCTCTACCAATCCAAACTCGTCGACCTCCAGCGTGTCTACGCGAGCCGCGCCGACAAAGGCCTCAAAAGCCAAGCCGAGGACGATATGGTGGGCATGTATTCGCACACGACTTTCGATCTGAATCCGCGCCCGTCGTCGATCGACACGCCGCTCCACAGCTTCATCCCCCACCCCCACGTGGATCACACTCACCCGAACGCCGCCATCTCCGTCGCCGCCTGTGCCAACAGCATCGAGGTGACCCAGGAGATCTACGGCGACGAGGTCGTCCACATTCCTTGGATGCGCCCGGGCTTCGAGCTAGGCCTCGCCATGCAGGAGGCCTGCGAGCAACACCCTCAGGCAGTCGGCTTCATCATGGGCCAGCACGGTCTGATCAACTGGGGAAAAACCGGACGCGACTGTTACGAACTCACTTTGGAGTTGATCGAAAAGGCGGCGGCCCACATTGAAAAAAAACAAGCCGCTCGCGGCGGAGAGGCCGCGATTTTTGGCGGAACCATCCATTCATCACTGCCTGAAGAAAAGCGTGAGGCCGTCTTCGCGGCGCTCCTGCCTTGGCTCCGCGGACAGGTGAGCGCGAAGAGACGCTTCATTGCCACCATCCAGGACGACGAGAAAATCCTGCGCTTTGTGAATTCCAAAGACGCCCCGCGCCTCACGGAACTCGGCACGAGCTGCCCCGATCACTTTCTCCGCACCAAGATCAAGCCGCTTTATATCGCCAACGCCCCGTCGCCGGATTCCCCTGTCGAAACCATCGTCGAGACGCTCAAAAAAGATCTCGCCGCCGGCCTTGAGAAATACCGAGCCGACTACGCCGCCTACTACCAGGCCTGCAAGCGCCCCGACTCACCCGCCATGCGCGACCCGAACCCCACCGTGATCCTCGTCGCCGGATTGGGCATGGTGGCCTTCGGAAAAGACAAATCCGAGTCCCGCGTAACCGCCGAGTTCTACAACTGCGCCGTCGAAGTCATGCGAGGCGCCGAGGCCCTTGGCGGCTACATCTCCCTGCCTCAGCAGGAAGCGTTCGACATCGAGTATTGGGCCCTTGAGGAAGCCAAGCTCCGCCGCATGCCTGCCGACAAGGAACTCGCAGGACGCGCCGTCGTCGTTATTGGAGCCGGCAGCGGTATCGGCCGCGAAACCGCGCTGCGCCTCGTTCGAGAGGGGGCACACATCATTTGCGTTGATCTCAACCTTGCAGCCGCACAGGCCACCGCGGAGGAAATACTCAAGAAAACCGGCATCGGCATCGGTGTCGCGGGCAGCGGCATCTCCGCTTGCGGACCAGCCATCGCCCTCCAAGCGGATATCACAAAACGAGACAGCATCCGCGCCATGCTCGATCAAGTCATCCTCGCCTACGGCGGCTTCGACTCCATCGCCATCACAGCCGGCATCTTCGTGCCAAGCGACACCACTGGCCACATCCCCGATGACAAATGGGCGCTCACCTTCAACATCAATGTCACCGGCAGCTACCTCGTAGCCGACGAAGCCGCCAAAGACTTCCGGGCCCAGGGCCTGCGCGGCTCCATGGTTCTCACTACCAGCGCCAACGCCGCCGTCGCCAAGAAAGGCAGCATTGCCTACGACACCTCCAAGGCAGCCGCAAACCACCTCGTGCGCGAACTCGCCATGGAACTCGCCCCGCTCGTCCGCGTCAACGGAGTCGCCCCGGCCACGGTCGTGCAAGGCAGCGCCATGTTCCCGCGCGACCGCGTCATTGGCTCGCTCGCAAAATACCAAATCGCCTACTCGGAATCCGAATCCGACGAGTCGCTCACCAGCAAGTTGGCGCAATTCTACGCCGAGCGCACGCTCACCCGCTCGCCGATCACACCTGCAGACCAAGCCGAGGCCTACTTCCTCCTCATCTCCGACCGCCTCTCTAAAACCACAGGCCAAGTCGTTACGGTCGACGGAGGTCTCCACGAGGCCTTCCTTCGCTAACCCAAGTTTCGCACGGCCGACCGCAAACCCGCATAAAACCTCAAGGGTCTTCCCAAAGTTACTCCAATCTCTCTATGCTGGGATTTCGTTTTTTCTTGTCGGGAGGGCCGATTTCCAGTCGATACCGAGCATTTGGTAGACACGTTTTTGTTCGTCGTCGGGTTGGCTTGGCTTGCGGATGTTAATCGTGCGGCCGTCAGCGAGCGGGAGTCGGGTGGTGACGAGGCTATGCGTGCCGAGCAGGCAGCGGTAGGCGAGCACGCTTTTCATTTTTGAATTGGCTTTTTCGGGGAGGGTGCGTTTCCTGCTGTGGTTTCAAGTCCATGACTTTTTTTCCTGCTTCTTTTTCGATGCGCTTTGGGACTTTCTTGGTGCTGGCCGCAGCGTTTTTCGGTGCCTGGGCGGATGGGGCGGTGGAGGCGGGGGGGGATTTTCTGTTGCAGAATTCGCCTACGGGCACAAACCGAGTCGTGCGTTTCCTCGGAAACGGCGGGGAGGAGTTCGATATCGAATTGTTCGGCGCGGAGGCGCCGCTCACGGTGCGGAATTTTTTGAACTATGTGGAGAGCGGGCGCTACAACGCCTCGATGATCCACCGCAGCGTGCCGGGCTTTGTGATCCAGGGGGGCGGGTTTTTCCTGAATGGAGACACGATCGAGCCTGTGAAAACCGATGCCGCTATGCCCAACGAGTTTGGAATTTCCAACCTGCGGGGCACCGTCGCGATGGCGAAACTGGGGGAAAATCCCAACAGTGCTACGAGCCAGTGGTTTATCAACCTCAAGGATAATACGGCTGATTTGGATTCTGAAAACGGCGGATACACTGTCTTCGGTCGGGTCTTGGCCCAAGTTTCGCACGGCCGACCGCAAACCCGCATATAACCTAGGGGGTCTTCCCAAAGGCACTACAATCTCTTCACGCTGGGATTTCAGTTTTTCTTGTCGGGAAGGTGGATTTCCAGTCGATGCCGAGCATTTGGTAGACGTGTTTTTGTTCGTCGTCGGGTTGGCTGGGTTTGCGGATGTTGATCGTGCGGCCGTCGACGAGCGGGAGCCGGGTGGTGACGAGGCTGTGCGTGCCGAGCAGGCGGCGGATCGTTTGCCAGTCGCGCGTGTCGCTTTGGTCCTCGAGGCGTTTGCCGATCCAGCGCAGGAGGTGGTAGGCGAGAACGCTAATAAAAATGTGCCCGTCGACGCGGTCTTCGAGTTGATGGAAATTCGGTCGCAGTCCGAGCGCGCCTTTGAGTTGGGCAAAGCCGGCCTCAGCTTTCAGAAGCGTCATATAGAGCTCCCAGAGTTGCGTGGCTCCGAGGCCCTTGTCGGTCTTCAAAACATAGTCGCCGCATTGGGCGAGGACGCTTTTCATTTTCTCCTCGTCGCGGGTGATTTCGAGCCGTCCGGCGCTGTGCTTGAGTGTGTAGAATCTGGCGGTGCGGGCGTGG